>Ga0209647_1004130_pt1 | contig 11020 bp, 8 predicted proteins | sample GraSoi_2013_60cm_FD_185827 | JGI IMG/M metagenome (GOLD analysis project Ga0209647, IMG submission 185827) | Grasslands soil microbial communities from the Angelo Coastal Reserve, California, USA - Sample 9_17_2013_60cm (SPAdes) (version 2) | ecosystem: Environmental > Terrestrial > Soil >...
AGCTGCACGTTGGCCCAGGCGATCGTGGTGGCCTCGCGGTTGAGCACGATCGCCCCGTCCATCTTCGCCACCTGGTAGAGCATCGCCGGCGTGTAGTCGACGTCGAGCTTGATCCCGCCGGAGAGCAGGTGGGAGATGTCGTCGAGGTCGCCGACGACGATCAGGCCGCCGGTCCGCGAGTGGACGATGTTGTCGATTCCCTCGCGCAGCGCGCCACCCGGGGCGACCACGTCGAGTGCTCTCAGTAGCCGAGGATCCTGACGTTCAGACAGCTCGTGGAGCTCATCCCCGGACAAAGAAGGCATCCCCCTTAGGATGCCAAAAAGCGCTCTGGAATGCGGCCCGCCGATATCCGTGTGGAAAGCTCGGAATCGACTTTGTCAAGGATACAGATCGCTCAGGAGGCCGCCGGATCGGAGGCAGGCGACGTCAGAGGTGGAAACGACGGTGATGGCGATGATGCTGGAGCTCACCCGGCGGCGGATCGCCGGCCACCGCGGGGTCGGGCCCCGGCGGTTCGGAGTCGCGGACAAAGGCCCAGGTGAGGCCGACGCCTGCCGCGCAGAGTGCCACCGAGACCCAGGTCGAGCCGGCCACCGCGGCCGCGAAGGAGTCGCCGTCCCCCCGGAGGGCGTGGAAGACGGCGCCGGTGGCGGCGAGGGAGACGGCACCGGCCAGGACCCTGTCCATTGCCAGCACTCCGGAGGCGATCCCGACCTTCTCGCCGGGCATCACCGCCATCGCCGCGGTCGACATCGGCGCGTAGACAAGGCCAAGGGCGATCCCGAACAACAGGTAGGAGGCGAGGATCAGCGAGAACGAGCTGCCCGCCCCGACCCGGGTCAGGAGGAGCAGGCCGGCGACGCCGAAGACCATCCCAGCGGTCATCAGCCGGCGGGCGCCGAAGCGGCCGATCAGCCGCCCCGAGAAGGGCGAGACGAAGATCATCGGCACGGTGATCGGCAGGATCAGAAGGCCGCTGGCGATCGGCGAGTGGCCGCGCACGTCCTGCAGGTACTGGGGCTGGAAGAACATCACCGCCCAGTAGGCGCCGACCAGCGCGAAGGCGGCGGCGCTGGCGCCGAAGTAGGGGCCGTTGCGGAACAGCGCGAAGTCGACGATCGGCTCCCGCGCTCGGCGCTCTATCCGCCAGAAGGCGAACAGCGCGGCGACGCCGGCCAGCGCCAGGCCGACGGTCGTCGCGGCGGTCCAAGCGCGGGACTGGACCAGCGCCAGGACGACCGCGGTGACCCCGACCGTGAGCGCCGCCAGGCCGGGCCAGTCGATCCTGGTGCCGGCCCCGGGGTCGGTCGACTCCGGGGCCGCGATCGCGGTGATCGCGACCCCGATCGCCGCCACCGGTAGGTTCATCCAGAAGATCACCCGCCAGTCGATTTCGATCAGCACGCCGCCTGCGAGTGGACCGATCGCCAGCGCCACCGCCGAGACCGCCGCCCAGATGCCGAGCGCCCGCGGCTGCTCCTTGGAGGGAAAGGCGTTGCAGACCAGCGCCAGCGAGAGCGAGAGCATCGGCGCCGCCCCGGCCCCCTGCAGCACCCGGCCGGCGATCAGCCCCAGCTGGTCCCCAGCGGCGCCGGAGACGACCGAGCCGGCGGCAAAGACCGCCATGCCGGCGATGAAGACCCGCTTGCGGCCGAACATGTCGCCGAGCCGCCCGGCGGTGACGACGAGCACCGCGATCGTCAGCAGGTAGCCGTTCATCACCCACTGCAGTCCCTCGCTGCTGGCGCCGACATCGCCGCGGATATCCGGCAGCGCCAGCGCCACCACGGTCGAGTCGAGCATCAGCAGGAACAGCCCCGAGCAGGCCCCGGCGAGCGTCCACCACTTGCGGTTCATCGGGCGCGAAGCTATCGGCGGGGTCGGTTGACGCTTGAGAACAGGGTGGGAGGAGTCGGGGGACCCTCCCACGAAGGCCGTCGCGCAGCTGGGCCGCTCCCGACGATTCGAAACGCTGCCGCTTGAGCCTTCGTGGGAGGGTCCCCCGACTCCTTTCATCCCTTCACAGCGCCACCAGCCCCAAGCAGCTCACCGGCACGCGTTGACCCTCGCTGCTCAGTGAGCAGCTGCGAGATCCCGCTGCGGGTCGATGCCCCAGCGACTGCCGGCCGCGACCAGCTCCTTGCTCAATGCCCAGCGGTCGGGCTGCTCCTCGCCCTCGAAGGCGGGGCTGGCTCCCTTCAGCGCCATGCAGCCGGTGTTGTCGCCGATCGTGCGGATCTCGGCTATGTCCTCCTTGCTGAGGCGCTGCTCAGCCGGCAAGGCGCCGAGTTCCACCCGCTTGGCCTCGATCGGACAGGCCTCCGGGCCGGCCTCCTGGATCAGCGTCGGGGCCACGCACTCGACGGCGGGATGGGCGAGGTTCCACTGGCAGGCGAGCTGGATCGGCGTCAGCTTGGCCCGTTCGGCGATCGGCAAAAGCCGCTCCAGCTTCTCCATTCCCGCCTCGATCCAGCCGGCGGGGCGGAAGGAGCGGTGGTCGCTGCGGGCCAGCTCCGTGCCGGGGCGCAGGTCGCCCCAGAAGAGGCCGCCGTAGTCGACTACACGGGTCAGGACCTTGACGTCGTGGCGGGCGGCGGCGTCGAGGCAGAGCTCCCCCGGCCAGGGCTCGAGCGGGTTGAGGATGATCATCGCCCAGTCGATGCGGTCGCCGAAGCGCTCCAGGCAGGAGATCAGGTCGAGGGTGAAGCCGTTGGCGGGTCCCGGGGCGACGCCGATCCGTGCCGCCAGGCCGGCCTCGCGCAGCGCCGCCATCCCGTCCCAGACGACCTCGCTCGAGTAGCCGGTGCGGTCGGGGTTGTGGAGCAGCAGCAGGTCGAAGGAGGAGACGCCGATCCGCTCCAGGCTGGCCTCGGTGGCCATCCGAAGGTAACCGGCGTACTCGTCGGGGCCTCGCCGGCGCGGGTCGGTGAAGCGCGGGAACCCCTTGGGGCCGTCGCGCTCGCCCTCGTAGAAGTCGTGGCCGACGGCGCCGATCAGGCTGTAGCCATTGCGCGACACACCCTCCAGGGCGCGGCCGAGCACGCGGTCGGCGTCGCCCTGCCCGTAGGCGTCGGCGCTGAGGACGGTGTCGATGCCGTTCCCCGGCCGCAATAGGGCGGCCAGGCGGTCCTCGCCGATCGCCTCGCCGAAGTGCAGGAACCTGCCCCCGCTCCAGGTGCCGATCGCGCTGCGGCCGGGCTCGCCCATGGGTGCGGCCGACTCAGGACTCGGTGTCGTCGCCGTGCGGCGGCTCGCCATCGCCGCCCGGCCCGTGCTCGCCGTCGCCCTTCTTGGCGCCGACCCCGACCGTCTCCGGCTCAGGCTCCTGCGGCGGCTTCTGCTTCGGCTTCTTCGGAGCGATGATCGTCAGGCTGAGCGGCTTGTCCTCCTCGTCCCCGGAGGCGTCGCGGGCCACCATCACGGTCGAGCCGGGGGTCATCTGGCCCTGGCGCAGGACTTCGTCGGCGAGCGGGTCCTCGATGTAGCGCTGGATCGCGCGGCGCAGCGGGCGCGCGCCCATCGACGGGTCCCAGCCCTTCTCCACCAGCAGGTCCTTGGCCTCGTCGGTCAGCTCGAGCTGCAGTTCGTGCTCGGCGACCTGGACGCGGACGCGGTTGATCATCAGCTCGATGATCTCCTTGACCTCGTCCTTGGCCAGCTTGTGGAAGACGATCACCTCGTCGATCCGGTTGAGGAACTCGGGCCGGAAGACTTTTTTCAGGTCGCTCATGATCCGGTTCTTCATGTCGTCGTAGGACATGCCGGTCTCGTCGGAGACGGTGAAGCCGATCGAGGTGTTCTTGGAGATCTCCGAGGCGCCGATGTTCGAGGTCATGATCACGATCGCGTTGCGGAAGTCCACGGTGCGACCCTGGGCGTCGGTGAGGCGCCCGTCCTCGAGGATCTGCAGGAGGATGTTGAAGACGTCCGGGTGCGCCTTCTCGATCTCGTCGAGCAGCAGCACCGAGTACGGCTTGCGCCGCACCGCCTCGGTCAGCTGGCCGCCCTCGTCGTAGCCGATGTAGCCCGGAGGCGAGCCGACCAGGCGGCTGACCGAGTGCTTCTCCATGTACTCGGACATGTCGATCCGGACCATCGCCTCCTCGTCGCCGAAGAGGAACTCGGCGAGGGTGCGGGCAAGCTCGGTCTTGCCGACCCCTGAGGGGCCGAGGAAGATGAACGAGCCGGCCGGGCGCTTGGGGTCCTTGATCCCGGCACGCGAGCGGCGGATCGCTTTGGAGACGGCGGTGATCGCGACCTGCTGGCCGATCACCCGCTTGTGCAGTTCCTCCTCCATGCGGATCAGCTTCTTGGTCTCGGCCTCGGTCAGCTTGAAGACCGGGATGCCGGTCCACATCGAGACGATGTCGGCGATCTCCTCTTCGCCGACCTCGGGGCGCTCTCCGTTCTCGCCCTCGGCCCACTCGTCTTCGAGCTGACGCTTGCGGGTGGTCAGCTGGCGCTCGGTGTCGCGCAGGTTAGCGGCCTTTTCGAACTCCTGGGCCTCGATCGCCGCCTCCTTCTCGCGCCGCGTCGTCTCGATTTCCTCCTCGAGGTCGCGGTAGACCGGCGGCGTGCTCATCGACTTGATCCGCATCCGCGAGCCGGCCTCGTCGATCAGGTCGATCGCCTTGTCGGGCAGGAAGCGGTCGGAAATGTAGCGGTCGGCGAGCTCGGCGGCGGCGGCCAGGGCGTCGTCGTTGATCGTCACCCGGTGGTGCTGTTCGTAGCGCTCGCGCAGCCCCTCGAGGATCTTCACCGTGTCCTCCGGGGAGGGCTGGTCGACCTTGATCTGGGCGAAGCGGCGCTCCAGCGCCGAGTCGCGCTCGAGGTATTTGCGGTACTCGTCGAGAGTGGTGGCGCCGATCGTCTGCAGCTCGCCGCGGGCCAGGGCCGGCTTCAGGATCGAGGCGGCGTCGATCGCGCCCTCGGCGGCGCCGGCGCCGACCAGGTTGTGGAGCTCGTCGATGAAGAGGATGATGTCGCCGCGCTGGGTGATCTCCTTCATCACCTTCTTCAGGCGCTCCTCGAACTCGCCGCGGTACTTCGAGCCGGCGACCAGGGCCGCCAGGTCGAGCGTGTAGATCTGCTTGTTCTTCAGCAGCTCCGGAACCTCGCCTTTGTTGATCCGGGCCGCCAGGCCCTCGACCACGGCGGTCTTGCCGACGCCGGGCTCGCCCAGCAGCACCGGGTTGTTCTTGGTGCGGCGGGAGAGGATCTGCATGATCCGCTCGATCTCGGTCTCGCGACCGATCACCGGTTCGAGCAGTTTCGAAGACTTTTTCCCCTCGCCCTGGCCACCGCCGCCACCGCCGCCCTGGCGGCGCCCGCCGGGGCCGGACAGCATCCGGATCACCTCGTTGCGGATCTTGTCGGAGTCGGCGTCGAAATCGAGCAGGATACGGGCGGCGACGCCCTCGTTCTCGCGCACCAGGCCGAGCAGGATGTGCTCGGTGCCGATGTAGTTGTGGCCGAGCGAGAGCGCCTCGCGCAGCGCCAGCTCGAGCACCTTCTTGGCGCGCGGCGTGAACGGGATCTGGCCGGAGGTGACCTCCTCGCCGGAGCCGACGATCCGAACGACCTGCGAGCGCACCCGTTCGACGGTGATGTCGAGGGACTCCAGGACCCGGGCGGCCAGGCCCTCCTCCTCGCGCAGCAGGCCGAGCAGGATGTGCTCGGTGCCGATGTAGTTGTGCTTGAGCGTGCGCGCCTCCTCCTGGGCCAGGACGACAACTTGGCGAGCTCGCTCGGTGAATCGCTCGAACAAAAGAATCCTCTTCTTGGTCGAACCCGGATGGGCCGGGTTAGTACCGGTAGACGCCCGATCGATATCGGAAGGCGCCGATGTGTCCCTTAACGATACCGGGAGCGCCTGTCCGGCCCGCGACCCCGAGTATGCGCTAAGAGCGGGGTTTCAGCGTGCAGGCGGCACAGTTTGGTCACAGAAAGCGCCCGGCCACGTTGCGCTCAGCTCTTCATCGCCGGGAACAGCAGCACCTCGCGCAGGCTGCTGGCCCCGGTCAGCATCATCACCAGCCGGTCGATGCCGAGCCCGACGCCGCCGGTCGGCGGCATCCCCTGTTCGAGAGCCTCGACGAAGGCCTCGTCGTAGGGCTGGGCCTCTTCGTCGCCGCGCTCCCGCTCGGCCGCCTGCTGCTGGAAGCGCCGCTGCTGCTCGTCGGGGTCGTTCAGCTCGCTGAAGGAGTTGGCGATCTCGACCCCGCCGACGAACGCCTCCCAGCGCTCGACCAGGCCCGGCTCGGAGCGGTGGGCCTTGGCGAACGGCGACAGCTCGACTGGGTAGTCGAAGACGAAGGTCGGCCGGATCAGGCTCGGCTCGACCTCGCGAGAGAGGAGGCCATCGACCAGCTTTCCCCAGCCCTCGGCCGGGTCGGGCTCGGTGCCCATCGCCGCCGCCAGCGCCTCCCTGGTCGGGTGTTCGGCGATGTCGACGCCGGCGCGCTCGAGGATCGCCTCGCGCATGGTGAGGCGCCGCCATGGGGGCGCGAAGTCGATCTCGGCCTCCCCACGCGAGACCTTGGTCGTCCCCAGGACCCGCTCCACCACCTCGGCCACGAGCAGCTCGAGGTCGTGCGAGGTCTTCTCGTAGTCCGCATAGGCCTCGTACCACTCGAGCATCGTGAACTCGGGGTTGTGCTTGTGGGAGACGCCCTCGTTGCGGAAGTCCTTGCCCAGCTCGTAGACCCGGTCGATGCCGCCGATCACCAGCCGCTTCAGGTACAGCTCGGTGGCGATCCGCAGATAGAGGTCGCGATCGAGGGCGTTGTGGTGGGTGACGAAGGGCCGCGCCAGGGCGCCGCCGTAAAGCGGCTGCAGGACCGGGGTCTCGACCTCGACGTAGCCGTGTTCGTCGAGCCAGCGCCGGACTTCGCTGACGGTTCGCGCCCTGACCTGGAAGATGCGACGGCTGTCCTCGTTGGCGATCAGGTCGAGCTCACGGCGGCGGAACCGCGTCTCGGTGTCCTCGAGCCCGTGGAACTTGTCGGGCGGGGGGCGCAGGCTCTTGGCGAGCAGGCGCCAGTGGTCGATCGCCAGCGACAGCTCGCCGCCGCGCCTGGTCGCCATCGCGATGCCCTCGGCGCCGACGATGTCGCCGAGGTCGAGATCGACGAGCAGTGCGAATGCCTCCTCGCCGAGCAGGTCCTCGCGGGCGTGGAGCTGGATCTGGCCGCTGCCGTCGCGGAGGTCGAGGAAGCAGGCCTTGCCGTGCCCCCGGCGGGCGACGATGCGACCGGCGACCCGGTGCCGCGAGTCGGTCTCCATCCCTGCCGCCAGCCCCTCGTGCGCGGCCCGCACCTCGGCGATGTCCTCGCGCTGGGAGAACTCGTGCGGAAACGGCTCAATCCCCGCCTCCCGAATCCGCTCCAGCTTCTGCCTCCGATCGCGGAGGACGTCGGAGAGTTTTGGCTCCTCGCTCGGCTCGCTCATCGCCGCGCGAGCCTATCGACCGTCAGGCTTTCTCGATTTTGGTGATTTTGAGTTTCTTCCTGGGGCCGCGCGGCACCTCGACTGTGACCACGTCGTTGCGCTTGCGACCGACCAGGGCTTTGCCGATCGGCGACTCGTTCGAGAGCTTCTGCTCGACCGGGTTGGCCTCGGTCGAGCCGACGATCTGGAATTTCTGCGAGTCGCCGGTCTTCTGGTCTTTGACGTGGACGATCGAGCCGAAGCCGACCTCGTCGGTGCCAAGCGCCTTCTCGTCGATCACGGTGGCGCGACGCAGCCGCTCTTCGAGCTGGGCGATCCGCCCCTCGAGCAGGGCCTGTTCGTTCTTGGCGTCGTCGTATTCGGCGTTCTCGGAGATGTCGCCGAATTCGCGCGCCTCCTTGATCCGCGCCGCGACCTCGCGACGCTTGGTCGTCGAGAGGTGCTCGATTTCCTCTTTCAGCTTCTCGAGGCCCTCTGGGGTGATGACCGCCTGACGACTCACTTGAACTACCTCGCTTTGGCTGTTGGGAGAGCCGCGGAAACGACTCCCAGACCGAAAAAAACGCCCGGATGCGGCGGCCTGCCTCGCCACACCTGGGCACAGAGTCGCGGGATTATAGCGAGGGCCGGAAGCCGGCAATCAGGGCCGTTTTACGCAACCGCGGCGGGCTCGGCGAGGGCGCCGATCAGCTCCCGCGCGCGACCGAGGCCGGCGCTGCGCTGGAGCTCCTCGACGACCTCCGCCGGGGCCCGCAGCCGCTCCGTGTACCAGGGGTAGAACTTGCGCAGGTAACGCTCCGCCCGCTCTGCTCCGAGGTGCTCCTCGGCGCGGTCGATGATCCACAGCAGCTCGCCGGCGACCTCGTCGCGGGCGGGCGGGCGGTGGCGGCGGCCGGTCAGCTCCTCGAACAGCCAGGGGTTGCCGAGCGAGCCGCGGGCGAGCATCACCGCGTCGGCGCCGGACTCGCGGAAGGCGCGGCGGGCGGCCTCCGCGGTGGCGAGCCCGCCAGAGACGATCACCGGCACGTCGACCCGCTCCACCAGCTCCCTCGTCAATTCGTAATCGGGCGAGCCCTTGTGGCCCTTGGTCGCCGCCCGTGGGTGGAAGGCGATCGCCGCCACCCCGGCCTCCTCGGCGAGCCTGACCGCGAGGTCGAATCCCGAGCGGTCGCCCGCCTCGATCCCCGAGCGCAGCTTCACCGTCACCGGCCGCCCGCCCCCCTCGGCGGCGGCGCGGGCCAGCGCCAAGGCCAGCTCGGGATCGCGCAGGAGCTGGGCGCCGGCGCCGGTGCGGCGGACCTTGGGCACTGGGCAACCCATGTTGATGTCGATCAGGTCGGCGCCCGCCTCGGCCGCGATCGCGGCCCCGGAGCGCATCACCTCGGCGTCGTGGCCGAACAGCTGCAGCGAGACCGGGTGCTCGTCCGGGTGGATCCGCATCAGCTCGCGCAGGGTGCGCTCGTTGCGGTAATGCAGGGCGAAGCTGGAGACCATCTCCGAGACCGCGAGGCCGGCGCCGTGGCGTTTCGCCTGCAACCGCACGAACCAGTTGCCGATGCCGGCAAGCGGCGCCAGCAGAACCCGGTTGGAGATCGGCACGCCGCCGATCTCGAAGGGGTCGGTCAGCTCATGCTTCGTCGTCGTTGCGGTCATAGATGAGGCGCAGCCCCTTCAGGGTAAGCAGGTCTTCGACCTCGTCGATCGTCTCGGTGAAGGGGACGATCACCGAGGCGAGGCCGCCGGTGGCCAGGAAGCGGGCCTCGCCGAGCTCCTCCTCGATCCGGCGGGCCACCCCGTCGATCAGGCCGGCGAAGCCGAAGACGACCCCGGACTGGATCGCGGCGCGGCTGGAGCGGCCGATCGCCGCCTCGGGCTCGGCCAGTTCGATGCGTGGGATCCGCGCCGCCCGTTCGACCAGGGCGGTGAGCGAGATCTCCAGGCCGGGGGCGATGGCGCCGCCGAGGTACTCGCCGGCAGCCGAGACGGCGTCGAAGTTGATGCCGGTGCCGAAGTCGACGACGACGCAAGCGCCGCCGACCAGGTCGTAGGCGGCGACGGCGTTGACGAGGCGGTCGGCGCCGACTTCTAGCGGGTTGTCGATGCGGATCGGCATCCCGGTCTTGATCCCGGGCGCGACCAGGAGGCAGTCGGCCTCGAGATAGCGCTCGGTCAGCTGCTCGTACTGGTTACCGAGCGGCGGCACCACCGAGGAGACGCAGACCGCGTCGAGGTCGTCGAGGCCCATGCCCCGCAGCGCCAGCAGACCGCCGATCCGCTCCGCCAGCTCGTCGCCGGTGGCGCCGGAGCGGGTCTGGAAGCGCCAGTGCTCGAGCAGGCGCTCGCCCTCGAAGGCCCCGAGATGGGTCTGGGTGTTGCCGACGTCTACGGCCAGGAGCACTGAACAATTATCGCCGGCTGCTCCGCTTCGCGTCCGCCGCCGTCGGGAGATTGCGCGAACGTTCCTGGCCACCTTGGGCGATCCGGCCCGCGACTTCGTCGCTAGCGCATAGGATCGTGGACATGGACGCGCGCCTCTACGTCATCCCGGCCTCGCACCCGAGCATCGCGGCGGAGCTGATGCTCGAGCACAAGGGCATCGCCTACGCGCGCACGGACCTGCTGCCGGTGATCTCCAAGGGCGTGCTTCGAGCCGTCGGCTTCCCGGGCATCACCGTGCCCGCCCTGAAGATCGACGGCGCCAAGGTGCAGGGCTCGCGGCAGATCGCCCGCGAGCTGGACCGCCTGCGGCCCGACCCGCCGCTCTTCCCGGCCGACCCGGAGAAGCGGGCCGCGGTCGAGGAGGCGGAGCGCTTCGGTGACGAGGAGCTGCAGGCGCCGGTGCGCCAGATGCTCTGGTGGGGCATCAAGCGCGACAAGGCGCCGCTGCGCAGCTACTCCGAGGGCGCCAAGCTGGGCCTGCCGATCTCCGTTGCGATGAAAACGGCCGCGCCGATCGTCGCCCTCTCGGCCCGCTTCAACGAGGCCGACGACGACCACGTGCGCGGCGGCCTGGCGGCGCTACCGGCGATGCTCCAGAAGGTCGACGACTGGATCGCCGCCGGAGTGCTGGGAGGGGAGCGGCTGAACGCCGCCGACTTCCAGATCGCCCCCAGCATCGGCCTCGCGATGACCCTCGACGACCTCCGTCCCGCGATCGAGGACCGCCCCGCCGGCCAGCTGGCGAAGCGCGTCGTCCCCAACTACCCCGGCAGGACCCCGCCGATCCTCCCCCCCGCCTGGCTCGAGCCGCTTCAGCCCGTTCCGGCTGGCTGAGCTCGGAGCATTACTGGGCCTAGAGGCCCAGTAAATGACCGGGTTCGAAGTGGGACTCGGTCATTTAGTCAGGAGCCGGCCCTTGCGCCTGGCGCGCTGGCTGCCACCGAGCGCGGCGAGGGCGTCGGCGAGGCGGGTGCCGTCGGGCAGGGCCAGCTCGGGGTCGAGCTCGAGCAGCGGGGCGAGGACGAAGCGGCGGCTGGTGACCTCCGGGTGGGGCAGGGCCAGGCGCTCGGTCCGCAGCTCGAGGTCGCCGAGCAGCAGCAGGTCGACGTCGAGCGGGCGCGGGCTGTGG
>Ga0209647_1004132_pt1 | contig 11015 bp, 12 predicted proteins | sample GraSoi_2013_60cm_FD_185827 | JGI IMG/M metagenome (GOLD analysis project Ga0209647, IMG submission 185827) | Grasslands soil microbial communities from the Angelo Coastal Reserve, California, USA - Sample 9_17_2013_60cm (SPAdes) (version 2) | ecosystem: Environmental > Terrestrial > Soil >...
CTCAGCGCTTCGCAACATTCCTTGATTCTATATTCAACCGAAAGAGTCCTAATCATCGCATACCGGGATTCGGTTCCTCGCCCACTATGCTCATCGCTTTTTTTAAGATCTCGCGCTGGCGTTTGAGGTACTCGTTCTCTTTCTGCAGTTGCCGAATCGTTTCCAACATCTCTTCAGGACTCAGTGGCTTCCCCTCAAGCTCTCCCGGCTTCAGTTGCCCCAGGTACGCTCTCTTCCACAGCGTCAGCGTGTAATCGCTCACCCCTAGCTCCCGAGCCACCTGCGCCTGCCTCTTGCCACTGTGAATCAACAGCTCCACCGCTTGGCGCTTGAACTCCTCGTTGTACCTTTTTTGAACCTTCTTTTCCTTCACGGTTTCTCTCTCTTTACTTTGAGTTTCCGTGTCCGCAAGATCAGGGGAGCTTCAATTTCATTCAACCGGTTTTGGCTTCCCGATCTCAAGCTTCGAAAATTGGGGTGCTCCGGATTTAAGAGGACGTTCAACTCGGCCGGGACAACAACGCTAGGTATTGGGAACATCGAATATGACGCCGATTATTTTGATTCACGGATACAGTGTGGAAAGCCAGGGAACCGATCACGACTCGATCAAGAATATTTATGGGCGCGGTGAGCCCATACCCCAGTAATTCTTTGATAAAGCGATATTCGAGTTCGACAAGCTGATCCGCAGCATCTACACGCTGCGCTACTTATGCGATCCACAACTGCAACGTAACGTCCATGGTTCACAGAACCGCATCGAAGCCTATCACCAACATCGATCCGCGATTGCCCAGGTAGGGGGCAAGAAACAGCTGAGCGGTAAGACGGATATCGACATCCAGATTAGCAATCAATGCGGTCGGCTGATCGCAAATGCGACTATCTATTACAACTCCGCCATCCTTTCGCGGCTGCTCGACAAATATCAAACGGGAAAAAACTCCAAAGCATTCGTCCTTCTCAAGACAATCTCTCCGGTCGCTTGGCAGCATATCCACTTTCACGGTCACTATACCTTCTGCTGCCGCAGAGATCCGATCGATCTCGATGCGATGTTGGCTAACCTGACACTGGAAGAAGGTGAACACAGCCTATCCCCAATTGTGGATTCGATCCGATTAGGTCCAAAAATGTCGCTGGAAATTGCCTGACGGAAATTTCGGCGGTTTGGCCTTACAACCTCTATTAAAAACGTTGCTGTAAAACTGTAAAGGCTACAGTTCTTTTTCGCGTGATTTATGAGAATGGGAACAGAGAAAGGTTCAATCCAGCGGCGTCAACCACCTAGCGTGATACGTAAAGGTCTCGGGGAATTTCTGCCAACCCGTTATTCTCACATAATGTCGTCCGGAAATGACCGATGTTATCTGATCGAGCCGTTTATGTTCTCGGCCGTTACACTTACCGCCCTCCAAAATGGCCAGAAGACCATTTGGGGATCGTGTGAGAATGTCATATTCATCCGAAATGCCGGTACAAATCCGAAGGTGATGGCCGTCCGGTCAAAGGTAAACGTAACCGAAAGAACTTAATTATGTCATTAGCCGATAGTTGCTTTGAATTTCTTCGCGATCTCGAAGAGGAATACGATCCGACCTCATTCGCCGCCGCGCTGCGGAGTTTGCCGAAGACGTCCGCCACTACAGTCGACTAATCGAGCTAACGTGACTCCCGCTCCGGTAAGCATCGTTGACCGTGGGACGTTTTGTTTAATGGACCTCTCGCGGGTGGGTTATGTTATTAGTATTTGCGAATACGACGAGCGGGGCAAGGTGGTGTTACGACCGGACTTCCGCGGACAACGGTTGAATTTGTATTTTCGGGATTTAACCGATGGCGTGGGTATCGCTACCGAGGCGGATATCGAAAAGACTTGTAAGTTTAGCGCGAAGTGGGCGCTCGCGGCGCGTAAGGACCCGGAGAAGGCCCCCTTGGTCGTCCACTGTGCCGCAGGGATATCCCGCTCGACGGCGATAGCGATGATCCCGCTTATCGCCTACTACGAGAGCGTACACCTCGCCGCGCGGCGACTATACCAGATTCGCGAGTTTGCGCAGCCGAATACGCACGTCCTTTACTTAATCCATCAAACGCTTTCTCTTGAAGAGAATATCTACGAGATTCTCTTTCAGGCGCAAAATCCTGGGCTGTTTGATTAGAGAGCAGGAGATTCCAGGGGGCAGATTCGAGGCAAATACCCTGGCAATACGCCGCGAAGTTTTACGATACCATGTATGAAACGCTTCAGACTGGGAACATGGGCGGCACAATTGTCTATGCGGTAAAGCGCGGCTAAAGGTTAGGATTCCTCACACTCAGATGAGGAATAAGTTTTGAACCGCGGTATCGAGTACCGGCATTCCTAAGTCAGTCGGATTCGCGCTGTTCGAGAAATCCCTAAACCTCGTTATGGGGATGGATGACAAAGTTATCGGCGTTCCCCTGGCGTTTTGTCAGCCCCGATACTCTGGCAAGGTTCTAAGAGTTCAACCTCTTACGCAACGATCTTTCGATTTCGCAGCTTCGAATTCACTTTGCGAATCTCTTTTAGTACATGCTCAGCCTGCGCGCGGTTCAGAAAGAAGTGAATAACGGCGCGACCCGGATACTTCGGATGCGAAATTATGACGTATTTACCAACCTCAAACGTCCCAGCACCCACGCTTTGACGTTCTCCTTAAACTCCGTGAGGATCGGCGGGCGAGTGCCCCCGGCGGAGAATTAAAGGACCGAGCGGTTCAGAAACCTTTTCAACCGCTCGACGTGTTCCGGTCTTGCTAGCTGTATGTATCCGCTCAACCATTGATTGAGGGTAGGGAGCGAAATTCCCAACTCGGACGCTAGATCGCTCCTGGTGTATCGATGCTCGAAAGCTACGCGTCTTAACTCTTGAACCAAGCCACGAAACTCTTGCTTCTCTGTAGCGTTACTCCCCGGCTGGCGGTGGTAGTGTGATTTTGCTCGCGGCATGAACAGTCAGGGAGCAACCGGTCTAGCTAGGTCGACAGTGAAATCCCAGCGGGTCTCCACTTTCTTGCCGTTCACCTTGGCCGTCAGAATTACAATGTACATCTTCGGAACCAATTTCTGAGTAAATACGTAACTCACTAACTTTGTCTTTGGGTCATAGACTGCCGGCACGAGACCGAACCCGCTGACCCGCATTTCCACTGATTTCGGATCAACGTCTCCCATGCTAGCCAAATTCGCCTTTATCGTTGGTTTAGGTTCGGTGATGTGTTGATCGTTCAACGGCTCGGTCAACATCGCGGCTGAAGCGAGCTGGCTGGTTTCCACGCCGGGCTGAGTGCTATCGCTCGCCCCAAAGTTTAGCGCCGCCTTGAATATATCACCCTTGAGAGAATCGATGGCGTACCGGCCAATCTGATCAGCTGGTACATTGATGTCCATGTGCCGCCCATAGACTGTAAACTGCATCTCGTAACCGGCTTCTTTGGCGGTCTTGCGGACGACCTCATTGTGGAAGCCGTAAGGGAACGCAAAAGCGATGATCTTAACCCCCAGCTGGCTTTCCAGGGTCTCCTTGCAGCCATAAACTTCATTATGCAACCAGGTGGTATAATCTTGCCCCCTCGGTGCGTGCCTCAGATCGTGATGTGACACCGTGTGAGCTTCAATGTCAACTCCAGCATCCCGCATCTCTTCTAGCTGGTTCCAGGTCATCGCTTTACCGCCCGTATTAACCCATTGTGTGTAGATAAACAGAGTGAACGGATAACCGAATTCTTTCATGATCGGCCAGGCGACGTAATATTGGGAATTCCATTCGTCGTCGATCGTAATGACTGCACTCTTTGATGGAATCGCCTTTTCTCCTTTGCGCCAAGCTAGAAGATCCTGCATCGAGATGACAGAAATTCCATTATCTTTGAGCGCCTTCATTTGAGTGCGAAAATCGTTCGGTGTGGTCACCAACTCGGCCGGTCTATCTTCGAAACGATGGTAAAGAAGCACGATGAACTTGGCGGTGCGATTGGTATCGGGCGGCGGCGTTGGTGTTGCCTGAGCTACCGGAGTTGGGCTCGCCGATGCGGTCGGGCTAGGGGTAGACTGAGTTAAATTACTTTCCCCCTTCTTGCATCCCGTTACCAAGAGAGGTAACACCGACAGAAACACAAATAAACAGCGGCGCATACAGTATAATATTACGATTTTCCCATTCCTTCATGGAGGGCTTAGGGGTCTGGGGGCTTGTCGTTTCGTGCTCATTCTCGATGCTTGGCAACCTCCGATTGGGCCAGAACTGATGATCGTTATCGGTTCGAGTATTTCAGCACAGCGAGGCACCGAGCATCGTGTTCGATATCGGAGTATTGCTTGTCGCTCAACTCGTGAGCATGCGCTCCTTCTGGAATTTTAGAAGACTTCCAAAGATCCCATTCTAGCATTCTATGGCATACCTCTTCTGGTATTGTGAACCTGGCTCGCGGGAGATAGACTAACGGTAGTTCGTTCAGAACAATGTAACGCGGGATCTCTGGCGACGTAGCCAGCAACTGGAAGCCCAAATCCTGGACGATAAATTATTTCGAGCCCTAGATCTTTCTGGATGCCTTCAATGTCGATCGCAATGGCGGAAGAAACGGAACGCTGAGCTTTAGAAAAAAAACCACGCTAACATGAATAGGTTCAATGAGGGAAAGGCTTGCGATGCTATTATCCGCCACCTAGAAACCCGCGAGGGCGGCTTGCGCCAGGATGTTCGCTCACCTGAACGTGCAGACCACAGAGCTCCAGTGGAACTCACCTGTATGATCGGAGCCCACCGTTTTGCGTTCGAGCATACCGGCATCGAGCCATTCGAGGGTCAGATCGAGCTTGAGACACAGGCTCATTTTCATCCTCTGAGAGATATGTTCTCCGGCCCGATTCCCCCAGGCGAACAGTACGAACTACAAGTACCGTTTGGTGCGACCCTTACCCTCCCTAAGGCGCAGATCAACAGCGTTATCTCGGCTCTCGGCGGCTGGATCCGCAGAGAGGGGCCCAAACTAACGCTCGCCCCCATTGGCCGATACGGAACACCTGCAGTTCGGCAACCTGATGCTATTGTCCCGTTCAAGTCTGCACTGTACCGGAATAGCTTGCCCGGCGCTCCTGGTCACCTGCTTGTTACTCATCGCGTCGACGAACTTGACGATTCTAGGACTGCGCGGATTGAACGGGCGTGCCGACAGAAATTCCCCAAACTCGCCGTGTGGAAGAACAGCGGAGTGCGCACGATTCTTATTCTAGAAGAAAATGATATCCAGCTCACGAACGTCGTAGATGTCTGTCGTTCGCTTCTCCAGGTTGAGGGTTCATTTCGGTTTAAACCGAACGAAGTATACCTCATCACAACATCGATTACTCCGTGGTTTGTTTGGTGCCTGAGAATCGGCAGCGCGTCCTTTTTTGACCTCGCGCCCGAGGACCGCGGCTGGGAGATTGATCCCAAAATCCTCGTGCCGCTGACAAATCGCTAAATGCCGAGTGCAAGCGCTCTCGATTCACAACGGATCTTAACGCGGCTCGAGACTTTGACCTGCGCTGCTTTTTTAGGAAAGCTTGGAGCTGCCGAGACGCACTAACCGCTCGACGAACGAACCCATAGTGGAGTCTTGAGGAGAAACCCTGGGGGATATCCGGGCTTCAGACATCAGGGCGCGTCAGCAGGCGCCTCGCTGCCAACCTTACTATTTTCAGCAATCCGTCACGCAATTTGCTCCGAACTAAGTCCTATGGAGGCACCGAGACGGATCGCTGAGACAGATCCGAAACATGGACAAAGCAGATGAGATCACATTTGTAATTGGCGTACATCAAATTACGAGGCTCCTGCACGAGATCGGCGAAATTCCTCGTCTGACTCAGCTTGTCCAGCGTCTAAAGGCTCTCAATCCCCGCAAAACCGATCCCAAACTTGTCGCCGACATGTTCCTCGTAGACCAACGTCTTTTCGGATTACTGCTTTACGTCTATTCCGTGACTGAATGGAACGTTGAGATGCTCGTCGGTCCTCTGTCCTCCGAGAGGGAAATTCGCCAAACAAATCGAGATGTTAGCGAGGGCTTGGGCTTGCCGTCTCCAATGACCGGCGATTGAACAAACACATCCAAGTTGAGACGGCGCCGCTTCTCCGTTCTACAGCCATTCTAGGACATCCCGCGCACGCAATCTGCTGGTTATAGGGCCTTATGAATTTCGCTTTTAAATGGAGGCATCGAGACGGATCCATCGTGGAGTTTGCCCCGACGGGCTGGACTTCCAATGATCCTCTGAAAGCCGATTGGCTTTCAAAAATGAATCAGCTTTCCAGTTCTGGTCCGGCAATTCCTCCGGCCATCCGCAACTGGCTGCAGGAAGAGTGTGAGCTCATCGACTTCAGTGGTTCGAGCGTTTAGAAGCTATGCGCGGGAGCTACCAAAAATTCTATGGCTCCCTCCCATTCCAAGCCCTCAGCGCTTGTTGGTGGCTTTCCTTTTTCGGTCCGCCCGCCTCGCACTTTGGGCAGACGCCCTGAAACCGCTTCCTCCTCACCGACTGAATCTTGCCTTGCGCTTTTCGGCAGAACGGGCAAAGGCGCGTATAGAGCGAATACCGCGTCGGTTTCAGGATTTCATTGGCACCGGCTCAGTCGGTTTAATTCCGTTGCCGCCGGAGTGCCGCTTCGCTTCAGCATCGAGAAACGCCCTGAGTTTCACCATTGTTTTTGCCATCGGCTGCGGGGCTATCGCTCAGCGCATCGGCTGGCGTGAGATGTGATATACCAATCCCGGCAGCGAGCTTTTCCACCCCTGAAGGCCGCCCTAGTTTTGCCTGGCGTGTCAAAACGCCTTACAATGGGTCGTTCGGCGGAAGGGGAAATAAAGCACGCTTGTCGATTAGTTTCCCTGTGGAGTGAGGCCGCAGGCGTGAGCAGCCTTGGCTGAATTAGTGCAGCTTTAGAAGTCCACGGGTCGAGAACAGCCCGCTGTCACGAAACGCGCTCTATCGAATTTCCGTCTGCATGAAACGAAAGAGAATCCTATGGCCGACATTGCGAATAAATACGCGGAAAACGTGTCCGGAACGTTTTACGTCGATGACCAGTGCATTGACTGCGACCTGTGCCGGGAAACCGCACCCGCTAATTTCACGCGCAGCGACGACGGCGGCTACTCCTATGTGTTTAAGCAACCGACCACCCCGGAGGAGGAGGCGCTTTGCAAGGAAGCCATGGAAGGATGTCCGGTCGAAGCCATCGGCAACAATGGCGAAGGCTAAGTGTGATCGAACCAAATGACAATGAACTGCCTGCCAAACCAATGCAGCGAACGGGCGAGCCAGAAGCACCCGCGCGATGCGCCGGACAGCTGGGCTTGCGACGCGCATCATCATGAGTAACGCCTGACACGACCCAGCGGTTCCGGCTCGATCAGGAACCATCAAACCGACTCAAGCATTATGGCAAAACTTCTCAAGATAGCTAAGACCAAGGACGTGCCACCCGGCCAAGCGGCTGCGTTCACAATCGAAGGCCAGAAAATAGCCCTCTTCAATGTGGAGGGAACTTATCATGCCATCGGCGACACCTGCACGCACCGTGGCGGACCGCTGTCGGAAGGCGACGTTCAAGGCACCAGGGTCACCTGTCCGTGGCACGGTGCGGATTTCGACCTGAAAACCGGCGCTGTTCTGGGGCCGCCAGCGCAGAAGGGCGTTCCAAGTTACAAAGTCGTGGTCGAAGGCGATGACATCAAAGTGGAAGTATAGAATATTACAAGCACCTCAACAGACACGATCACAAGCCTTGTCCAAAGTGAATACAAATACGGCTTCTACTCGGACATCGAGACCGAGTCCGCGCCGCCTGACCTTGTTGAAAGTTGATACGACACCGGCACTTCAACATTTACCATCAAAGGTAAAAAACATCGAATATTGCGATGAATAACAATCGAGATCTTTTCACGGGAAATCTCACCGCAGAGCCCGAACTTAACTGCCCACCGAAAGGCACCGCAGTTGTTAATGCATCGCTAGCTAACAACGAGCTTTACACTTCCGAGGGTGGTGAGCGACAGCAAATCACTATTTAGGTCGATGTGAACATCTGGGGCAAACCAGCCGAGAATTTCGCAATGCTCGCAAACAGAGGTCAGGAAATCTTCGTTGAGGCCTCGCTCCGTCAGGAGAAATAGGAGGAGTCTGTGCTCAAAGGTTCTCGGCTGCTGGCTGTTTTGCCAACTCTGGGAAGACCTTGGACTGCGAAAGTTCTGGCAACAGAGGCTTTGGTAGGAGCCGCGAAGGCACCGACTCGGAGCACGTGCTGGAGAGTCTGGTGGCTCATCGACTGATTGATCTAGGCAGCGAATGGCACTTACACCGCAATCGGTATGAGCATAGTGCATGGGAGATCGACTTGGCGAAGACGATGCGCTGGCATCCAAAAACATCTTATATCGTTGTTTGGACTTACTCTTAGACCGTAAAACTGCCCTTTTCAGCCATCTCAAAAGCCGGTGGCAGGATCTATTCGGCATCAAGTTGTAATGTCAGAAGGGCATGAAGAAAATGAAGGAAGCGTGAACGAATTTGATGCACATTCCTGTAAAACCAAGGCGGAATAAACGAACGAACGGCCAAGTCTAGCCAGGTATCAAACTGGCGGTTACGTCATGATAAGGGAGCGTTCAGAGCTTGACGCGATTGCTTCAGAGATTCATGCATCTGGTCAACCGATTGCCTTGGACCTCGAGACGTATGGAACGAGCGAGGATAAAAAGATCAGAAAGGGTGAAACCCTTGATCCGTGGCGTGGTGAGATCCGGCTATTGTCCTTGCAGCTTCCGGACCGTGTTCCTTGGCTAATAGACCTCAGGGCGACCGGCTACGGTCTGGGCGAGCTGGGTAAGGTCTTGGAGGCAACCGAGGTCATCGGGCATAACATCAAATTTGATGCCCTCTGGCTAGCCAGGAAATGCAATGTCCACTTGGTCAAGATGGTCGATACGTCCTCAGCCAGCCGGATTCTTTCCAACGGCGATTCGAAATTGGGCAATAGGCTTGCGGAAGTTGCAGACCGGTATCTGGGGATCGAACTTCGCAAACACCCAGGAAGAAGCGATTGGGGCGCACTAATGCTCCCGGCCGAACAGATTCAATATGCTGCTCAGGACGTGGAACACCTGCACGCTCTCAAGGAGAAGTTGGATGCTGAGTTAAAGGCTGCCGCGCTGATGGGAGTTTTGCGTCTGGAGATGGATTTGCTACCGGTCGTAGTCGGAATGGAATTAATAGGTTTCTGTGTTGATCGGAAGAAACTCGAAGAACTAGCGGCTGAAGCTACACAGGAACGGGACCAACTGGCTCAAACTGTCAACAATCTCTTGGGAACACGAGACGTCAACTTAAACGCTCCCGCTCAGCTCCTGAAAGCCTTGCAAGGCCTAGGGATTTCTCTCAAGAATACGAACGAGGGATCTTTATCGGAATGCCGGCATCCGGTTGCCGCCGCTATCTTGGAGTACAGGAAATGGAAGAAGCTCAAAGAGGATGTCGGGTCTCGCATCCACGAAATCCGGCCCGACGGCCGAATTCATGGCCAGTTTAATCCGCTGGGAACCGATACCGGGTGGTTCTCGAGTTCTGAGCCGAATATGCAAAATATTACGCGCGCAGAACTCCGGACCGCCTTTGTGGCATCAGTCGGGAATGTTCTGGTAATCGCCGACTATAGCCAGATTGAGCTACGGGCAGCCGCTTATTTTTCTGGGGATAAGAGGATGATTGAGGCGTTTATTAAGGGTGAAGACCTGCACACTAAGACCGCTTCGATTGTCTTAGGTAAGTCGGAGAAGGAGATAACCAACGAAGACCGGCAACTGGCAAAAGCGCTTAACTTCGGGCTTCTGTACGGTCAATCTGCAGAGGGGCTCGTTCGGTATGCCACCAGCTATGGGGTCGAAATGACCGAAAAACAGGCCGCTAAAACCCGGGCAGTATTCTTCAAGCACTACGACGGGTTAGCTCGTTGGCACGCGAAAGCCTGGGGCGAAGTGGAATGCACAGAAGTCGTGGAGGGTAGGACAATCTTAGGAAGGCGAAGATTAATTAACCCGGAAGCTGGCAATTGGGAGCGCTTTCAAGCTAAAACAAACCTGGTTGTTCAGGGCGCTTGCGCGGACGGGTTAAAACTGGCCCTCTGTGAGATCCATAAAGCCTTACCTAAAGACGCTAAGATCATCGCCACCGTGCACGATGAAATCATCGTTGAGGCACCTGAGGCGCAAGCGGAGCAGGTTAAAAAGCTTCTGGCAAAGATTATGGTTAGCGTCTTTGATAAACTATTTAAAAAACAAGTACCAATCGAAGTAGACGCTAAGATCTGCGAAAACTGGGGCGAGAATGAGGGAGTTTGTGATGTGTGTGCTGGGGGCTCAAATTAGGGGTTAAAGCCCGTCAAATCGAACTCTGGAAGCGGCAAAGGCCATCCTGGCAAGCTGGCGAGTGCTTTGATGATTGCCCTAACTTTGTTTCTAGTCTCTCTTGCGTCCGCCACAAATCCCGGAACTGAACCTCCCCCAATTTGGCGGACACGGGAGCTCAAAGTAGAAAGGAGCGATCCGTGAATAAAAAAAGATCCAGAAGAGATATGACGAGGAGTTCAAGCGCCAGGCGGTTCAACTAGTGGTCCACACCGGCAAGCGCAATCTTACATTCAGTGTTCTCTGCCTAATCTGCTTCGGTTTCAAGCGCGACATAGCGAGTCTCACAAAGTCACAAAGCGCATTCCGCAAGCGGTCGCCGCTTCTCACAACCTGCAGGTCGGTTCAGTCCTGCCGGCCACAATCCGAGCGCCGGCTGGGGTTATGCGCTCCAATACAGCCCCAGTGTTCGCGCGGGTGGCAAAAGGCTTCGGAGGGTTGCCCATTCTTCCTGACAAAACAGCGGAGTATAAAGCCACCTATAGTAGGCGACGGCTGGCTGAAAATGGGCTATCTTCTGTTGACCTAGAATCTCGATTC
>Ga0209647_1004134_pt1 | contig 11014 bp, 10 predicted proteins | sample GraSoi_2013_60cm_FD_185827 | JGI IMG/M metagenome (GOLD analysis project Ga0209647, IMG submission 185827) | Grasslands soil microbial communities from the Angelo Coastal Reserve, California, USA - Sample 9_17_2013_60cm (SPAdes) (version 2) | ecosystem: Environmental > Terrestrial > Soil >...
GCGGTTGACACACATAGCTAACCCCCCTGTCGTCGCGCCACCCAAAATGGCGCACTAGAAGTGAACAGTGTTCACTTCCAAGAAGATGCCAGATGCGCTATGTTGGCGTCAAGAGGGCGCTGGTGCAGTCGGCGCGCGCTCGTTCGTGGGAGGGGAACCGTGGAACCCGCTGAAACCGCCAAGTTCACCCCGAAAGCGGTCCTGACACGGCAGCGCATCCTCGATACCGCGCTCCAGTTGTTCGCCGCGCACGGCTATGAAGAGACGACGATGCGCGACATCGCCACGGCGGCCGGGTGCTCGCTTGGGCTCACGTATCGGTACTTTGCCAGCAAAGAGGACCTGGTCCTGGAGCTCTACCACTGGCTGGCGGTGCAATTAGAGGAGCAGGTTCACCTGCTCCCCGCCGCCACCATCGCCGATCGCTTTCAGCATCTCATGCGTGCATTGCTGGCCGTGATGGCGCCGCACCGGCTCACTCTGGGGGCGCTATTCGGTGCTGCCCTGAATCCGCGCTCGCGCGCGGGCCTCTTCGGGGCAGAGGGAGCGGAGATTCGACGGCGCGCGCGGGCGGCTTATGTCGACCTCGTCGCGGCGGCCGAGGATGCCCCACGCCCGTCGCAGGTGGGCGATCTCGCCACGCTGCTCTACGGATTGCAGCTCGCCCTCGTGCTGTTCTGGCTACAGGACCTGAGCAGCGGGACACGCAGGACCGAGGAGCTTTTACAGTTCGTCCACGAGGTCTTGCGGCGTATCCGGCCGCTCTTACGACTGCCCCTGATCGCCCAGACCCTGGCCCGGCTGATCCAGATTATCGGGCCGCTGCTGGGACAGGACGACACCGCCCCATAGGCAGCGCATCCTATTCTGGGGCGGCTCATACCACAACGCACTCCACAGCCGGCCTGCGCCTCCACATGGGCAGGGCCAGCCTCAGTGAGACGCCTACACGCAGTCGTGGGACGCCGTTGGAGATTGCGCCACGCCGCCACAGACGCCAATGATACCGAAGCGCCACGTGGAACGGCGGCCGCTTCCAGAACGCGGCGGGGCGCGGGGAATAAGAGGGCCGGGATATCGTATAATGCGAAGGTGCTCCGGCCGCATTCAGGCCGGGGCAGACCCTCTCCATTGACGAGATTCCATGCCACCCCGAAAGGAGCATGCCGCGCATGGGCATGAACTTCAAAGCGCTGCAGCAGATGCAGAACAAGATGATGAAGATGCAGGAGGACCTGCAAAACACAACCTTTGAGGGTACCTCCGGTGGTGGCGCCGTCACCATTGCCATGAGCGGCAAATATGAGATCACCGCGGTCAAGCTGGACCGCGATGTGGTAGATCCCGAGGATGTCGGCATGCTCGAAGATCTCATCCTCACCGCCGCGCAGGATGCCTTCGACAAAGCGGCCGACGCGCAGAATAAGATGATGTCGGCACTGACCGGCGGCATGAAGCTTCCACCAGGGCTCGGCTTCTAACCGGCCCTGCGTTCGACCAGACAGACGGATAGGCTATGCAGACGACCGCGGCGCCGGTGACGGCGCTCATCGAAGAGCTTGCCAAGTTACCGGGCATCGGCCCCAAGACCGCCCAACGGCTCACCTTCTTCCTCCTGCGCAGCCCGGCAGACCAGGCGCGCCGGCTGGCTGAGGCGATCGTGCGGGTGAAGGAGAGCATCATCCAGTGCTCGATTTGCTTCAACATCACGGAGACGGACCCCTGCCCGATCTGCGCCAACCCCGAGCGCGACCGGCAGACCCTCTGCGTCGTCGAGGAGCCACTGGATGTGCTGGCCATCGAGAAGACCGGCGCCTTCAAGGGCGCGTATCATGTGCTGCATGGCGCGCTCTCGCCGGTGGAGGGCATCGGCCCGCGTGATCTGCGCATCGAGGAGCTGGTGGCGCGTGTGCGCACCGCGCGCGAGACGCAGCCCATGCGTGAGGTGATCCTGGCGACCAACCCCAACTATGAGGGCGACTACACCGTCGCCTACATCACGCCGCTGCTGGCGCAGCAGGGGGTGCGTGTCACACGGCTGGCCCGCGGCCTGCCCATCGGCGGCGACCTCGAATACGCCGATGAGGGCACGCTTGGCCGTGCGCTTGAGGGGCGGCGCGAGGTGTGAGCGCGGCTGGATTGCATGCCGCGCTCCGGGCGTGCCAAGGTCCGGCCGTCTGCCCAGAAAGGTGAGCGGGTATGGATGGAGACGAGATCCTGCAGCGGGCGCGGCGGCAGCGGCACACCACGCTGTCACTGGCCGATCAGGTCAAGGAGGATCGTTGGCGCGCGCCGGTGATGCCTGGCGGCGCCACCCTCCACGACGTGCTGGCACATATCCTGGCCTGGGATGAGTGGGCCGTCGGCGTCTTCGAGCTGAGCCACCTGCGCGACGAGGTGCCGCCGGCGCTGGCACGTGCCCTCGACGATGTGGACGGCTTCAACGCGCGCGCCCAGGCACGGCTGCGCAACATCACGCGCGACGACATGCTTAGCTCGCTCCAAACGATCAGCGACCGCATCGTGAAGAGTTCGTTGGCCGTCGGCGGCGAGGACTGGGCCAAACGGCGGCTGCCCGGCCTCACGTTTGCCGTCGGGGGCAGCGACATGCGGCCGCCGCGCCAGGTGACGCCGAGCGTGGGCGGGGTGCTGCGCATGCTGACTGAACATGAGGAGGAGCATGCGGGCGAGATTGCCGCAGCCTTCGGCGTGAGCGTCCAGCGGGAGGACGAGGCGCAGCAGGTGTCTGGCAAGTAAGGGTGGTCGGCGTTGCGGCCGGGCGCACTACTACGTCTGGACCCAACGTATAGAACATGGTCTTACCCTTGCCGCTTCCCGCGCTCCCATTTGGAACAATGTATTGACGCCATGGGCCAGAGGCCGTACAATTGGAGAACACGCGTTCGATATCCGGCATCCCCGTGGCGGACATTTCCCTCGCGGCATATCCCGCACAGTCGTACACTCAACCCAACCACGCCGTTCCCGCTATGCCAGTGAGGGGGCGACGGCAGAACAGGAGATGAGGCATGCCAGCAGATCGGGGCAGCAACACCGCTACTACCCTCGCCTACGGGGCCAGCGCGAGCGAGCGCGAGAAGTCGCTCGACCTGACGGTCACGCAGATCGAGCGGCGCTTTGGCAAGGGAGCTATTATGAAACTCGGCGAACATCGTGCGCATGTGAAGGTGGAGGCCATTCCGACCGGCTCCATCGCGCTCGATCTCGCCCTCGGCGTCGGCGGCATTCCGCGCGGCCGTATCACCGAGATCTACGGGCCGGAGAGCTCGGGCAAGACGACGCTCGCCCAGCACATCATCGCCAACGCGCAGCGGCGCGGCGGCATCTGCGCCATCGTAGACGCCGAGCACGCGCTGGATCCCAGCTATGCGGAGCGTTGCGGCGTCAATATCAACGACCTGCTGATCTCGCAGCCGGACACCGGTGAGCAGGCGCTTGAGATCGTCGAGATGCTAGTGCGCAGCGGCGCGGTGGACGTCGTCGTCATCGACTCGGTGGCCGCGCTGGTGCCGCGGGCGGAGATCGACGGCGAGATGGGTGACGCGCACGTCGGCTTGCAGGCGCGGCTGATGAGCCAGGCGCTGCGCAAGCTGACCAGCGCCATCAACAGCTCCAAGACGGCGGTCGTGTTCACCAATCAGCTGCGCGAGAAGATCGGCATCATGTTCGGCAATCCCGAGACGACGCCGGGCGGCCGTGCCCTCAAGTTCTACTCGTCCGTGCGCCTGGACATTCGCCGCGTCGAGTCCATCAAGGTGGGCACTGAGGTGATGGGCAGCAAAGCTCGCGTCAAGGTCGTCAAGAATAAGGTGGCCCCGCCTTTCCGCGTCGCCGAGTTCGACATCATGTTCAACGAGGGCATCTCGCGTGAGGGCGGTCTGATCGACATCGGCCTGGAGATGGGCATCGTCAAGAAGTCCGGCGCGTTCTTCTCGGTCGGCGATATTCGGCTGGGCCAGGGCCGCGAGAACGCCAAGGACTACCTGCGGCAGAATACCGACGTCGCCGAGGCCATCGAGTCGCAGATTCGCACCGCCATGGCGCCCACCACGCCTGTGGTAGACGATGAGGACGTGGGCGTCACCGACGAGCTGTAGGAGCCACCTCACCCCGGCCCCTCTCCGCGCCGGAGAGGGGAGCTGCGCCCGCCAGTCGCATAGGCTGGCGGGTGTTGGCGTCTGCGGGCAGGTCCGCGGTTTCCGCATCTGCTGGCCGGCCACGGAATGGAGAGGTGTCTGGGGCGGCAGACGCCTCAACACACCATTCACCTCACCATGACGGCCGGAAGGGAGCCAACCCGATGGCAGAGCGACGATACACCCCAACAGACCTCACGCGATTGGAGCGGCAGATGGAGCGCCGGTGGCACGACCTCGCCGTGGCCGAGCAGCGCGGCCAGCCAATCCACGTCCTCGAGCGCATGTACGACGGCTACCTCGCCGCGCTGGACGACTATATCCGCTGCCAGCGCGCGCTGGGCGAGCGGCAGCGCCCAGACCGCCTCGCCTCGTAGCTCCGTGGGGCGGCCTCTCCCTCCATCGCTCTCGTCCGGCCATGGCGGGTAGGGGCAACGCCTCAGCGGGCGAGGCAGCGGGCGACGAAGAACATCGGCACCTCGGCGGTGCCTGGCCGGCGCTCGGCGGCGAGACCTGTGCCGCGCGGCTCTGCCACACGGTCGAGCGTCAATCCTACATCCATGAGCGTGTTGAGGTAGGTAGCCAGCATACGGTGGTGCATGCCCACCCGCCCACGCACGCCCGGCGCGAACGGCGGCACGCTGTAGCCCTCGGCGAAATAGCCGCAGACATGCCGGCCCGGCCCGGCCTCCGCCGCCGTGGTCCAGCGGGAGCCGGGCGAGATCAGGCAGGGATGCGTGATGGAGAAGACGAAAGCGCCACCAGCGCATAGCACGCGCCGCACCGCCGCCAGCGCCGGCTCCAGCTCGGCGATGTCCATCAGCGCGAGGTTACAGGTGAGGGCATCGAAACGCGCAGCGGGTAGCGTCGTCAGTCCGTGGGCGTCGTCGCGCTGATACGTGATGCCGAGCGGCGCGGCGCTCTCCTCCTGCCGCGCGATCTCGAGCAGGCGCTGCGAGAGGTCGACACCCGTGACGTGCGCGCCGCGCCGCGCCAGCTCTCGCGAGAGGATGCCTTGCCCGCAGGCCAGATCGCAGACCTCTCGGCCGTGCACATTGCCCACCAGCTCCAGGAGCGCCGTGATGGCGACCGTGTGAAACGGCAGCAGGCTATCACGCACCTGCGCGTCATACCAGTCCGCGATCTCGTCGTAGTCGTAGGCCGCACGCATAGCCACATCCCCACCTTTCGCTCGCGTGAGGCGCCACTAGCGGGCGAAGTCCGCGACCAGACTGCCCAGCGCGGCCGGCGCGTCGTCCAGGATTAGGTGGCCCGCGTCTTTGACTGCCTCGAAGCGCGCGCCGGGGATCTCGCGCGCCATGCGCTGGCCCACCGAGGGCGGCGTCACCGTGTCGCCTTCACTCCACACCAGCAGCACTGGAATCGTCAGCCGGCCGAGGTCGGAGCCGACCGCGTTCAGGTAGCTCGGCACCATCTGCCGCACGTGTTGAAAAAGCATCTCCTTGCCGACCTCGGTCCGCCAGGCGTTCACGTAGGCATCCAGCTTGCTGCCGTTGAGGAACTGCGGCTTCGCGGAGCCGTGCGGCAGCGTCGCGCGCAGGTCCGCCAGCACAGCATCCAGCGGGGTATGCTTGGGCGCCTCGGGATCGTGGCGCTTCTCCATCTCTGGCAGCGGCCAGTCCGGCGCATAGGCGTATTCATAGCCGTAGGAGTTCACCAGCACCAGCCTGGCGACGCCTTCGCGATACAGGCGCGTTGCCAGCACCTGCGCCACGGCGGCGCCGACGCCGACGCCGACCAGCACGATCTCCGTAAAGCCAAGCTTCTCGAAGGCGTAGCGCAGGCAGTCCGCATGCCCCCAGATTGAGGTGTCGGAGGGCCAGGGGAACTCCGACACGCCGTAGCCCAGCATGTCGAAGGCGAAGATGGCGCGCCCCGTGGTGTCGAGCTGTGGCAGCATGTCCGCCCAGGTGAAGGCGCCGCCCGGCAGGTCGTGCAGCAGCACAATGGCCCCGCGCGGCCCGCGCGTGCTCTGGCGCACGAGATAGCTCAGCTGGTAGTGGATGCTGTGGACCATCGCGCGGTGCTCGGCGGTAGGCGGCGCCGCGACGCTCGCCGGCCCTTGCGCGTTCGGAAAGTCTGCTGGGCTCAGTGAGGATGGTGATGTGCCCGGCGCGGCCAGCACATCCTCTTGTAGGTCGCTCGGCGCTGCTGGCGGGCCAAGCGGCTCCTTCGATTGCGGCGGCTCCGGTCTCACGTGCTCGTCGTTCATGCTGGGTCTAGTCTCCCTACTGCTCATGGCCGCTCGGTCGGTGGCGGGATTGGTGCGGCCGTGCCGCTGACTGGGCGCCGCTCAGGCGCGGCTGGCCAGTGCCGGCACGTTGTAGAAGGCCGCCAGGCCGGCGTAGCGCGCGCTGTCGCCAAGCTCGTCCTCGATCGCCGTCAGGCGATTGTACTTCGCGACCCGCTCAGAGCGCGCCGGCGCCCCCGTCTTGATCTGGCCGGCGTTGGTCGCCACCACGAGATCCGCGATGGTGGTGTCCTCGGTTTCGCCGGAGCGATGCGAGACGACCGCGCTGTAGCGGGCGCGCTTGGCCAGCTCGATCGCCGCCAGTGTCTCGGTGAGCGTGCCGATCTGGTTCAGCTTGACGAGGATCGAGTTGGCGACCCCCTCGCGAATGCCGCGCGCCAGCCGCTCGGTGTTCGTCACGAAGACATCGTCGCCGACGAGTTGGACGCGCCCACCGAGGCGGCGCGTCATCTCCGCCCAGCCTTGCCAGTCGTCTTCGGCCAGGCCGTCCTCCACCGAGATGATCGGAAACTGCCCGATCCACTGCTCGTAGAGCGCGATCATGCCGGCGGCGTCCAGCGAGCGCCCTTCGCGCGCCAGCTGATACGTGCCGTTCGCGAAGAATTCGCTGGCCGCGGCGTCGATGCCGAGGGCGATGTCGCTGCCCGGCTTGTAGCCGGCGCTTTCGATGGCGGCGACGATCAGCTCCAGCGCCTCGCGATTCGAGCCGAGCGACGGCGCGAAGCCACCTTCGTCACCAACGTTGGTGTTCAGCTTGCGGTCGTGCAGCACCTTCTTCAGCGCGGCGTAGACCTCAGCGCCCCAGCGCACCGCCTCGCCGAAGGTGGGGGCGCCGACCGGCAGGATCATGAACTCTTGCAGGTCCGTCGAGTTCTCGGCGTGCTTGCCGCCGTTGAGGATGTTCATCATGGGGACGGGTAGCGTCCGCGACGCGACGCCGCCGAGGTAACGGTAGAGCGGTTGGTCGAGCGCGGCGGCGGCCGCCCGGGCGACGGCGAGCGAGACGCCGAGGATGGCGTTCGCGCCGAGCTTGCTCTTGTTGGGCGTGCCGTCCAGCTCGATCATCTGCTGGTCCAGCGAGACCTGATCGAGGGCGTTCAGCCCAGTGAGGGAGTCTTGCAGCAGCTCGTTGACGTTGTTGACCGCCGCCAGCACACCCTTGCCGCCATAGCGGTGCGGGTCGCCATCGCGCAGCTCGACGGCCTCGTGCGCCCCGGTGGAGGCGCCGGACGGCACCATCGCCGTGCCCTGCGCGCCCCCCATCAACCGGACACTCACCTCGACCGTCGGATTCCCGCGCGAATCCAGGATCTCGCGGGCGTATAGATCTTCGATAATGGTCGCTTCGCTGCCACTCAAGAGCACGGCTGCCTCCCGTTCCAGGCACCGTGTTGTGCACGGCTTGCCCTCGCCGCGATGGCGCTGGCCGGCGGGCGCTGCTGGCCACGGGAAAGGCGTCGCGCGCGCAATGGTGCTCCGCGCGGATTATAGGGAGTGCCGGAAAGAAGCGTCAAGGGCAGGCAAGCGCTCAGACTAGGGCGTGTCGTCGTTCAGCCAGGGTGCGTCCATGGCGGTGTTGTCGTGCTGGCCACGGGCCTTCCAGGAGGGCAGCTCGGGCGGCAGACCCGGCAGCGCCTCAGAGGCCGCGGAGAACCGCGGATTGCGGGTCTGGCTCGTGTTGGGGTTGGGGTGCGCGCCGGACCAGTGTGGACGTCCCTCCGGATGTGGTGGGCGCACTGCGGGCAGATTGCCTGTCGCATCGCGCAGCGTACGAAACTCGCCCGGGGCACGCCGCGCGTCCGGCGGCGTCGGGCGCACGCCGGCGGCGGGAGGTATGCCGCTGCGCGTACCGTCAGGCGTGCTGGTCTGTTGCGCGCCGGGCGTGTTGGCGCCACGCTTACGCGCCCGCGAGTGCGATGTCAGCCAGGATCGCAGCTGGTGGCCCGGCTGCCGGCGTACGAGCCGTTGGCCCAGGCTCGTCTCCAGCTGCTCGATGGCGTCGCGCAGCTCACGGGCATGCCGCTCGATCTCGCCACCGCTCTGCCCGGCCACACTCGTCTCGGCCAGCATGTGGTTCATCAGCCGTACGAGCTGGCGGCAGCGGTCGCGCGCGTCGGCGACGGAGGTGCCAATCCTGCCGGAGGCGATCGCCGCCTGGCGTGCCCAGCGCATCGCCGCCGCTGGATCGGGCGCCAGGCCCGGCTGCGAGATCTCCGCCCAGATCTCCCCGGCCGATTCGTGCAGTGCGGCGTGCCCCTGCGCCAGCGCGGCCGCCACGTCATCTAGCGCACGCGCCTGCTCGCTCACCTGCATTGCGACTCGCGTCTGCCGGTTGGCGCGCTCGCTCTCCCCGCGCGAAAGCCCTTCCAGCTGGTAGGCCGCCTCAGCTACCGCCTGGAGCGATGTGTTCAGCGAAGCGAACATCCTGCCCGAGACGGAGCCGAAGAGCCAGGAGACGCCGACGGTACCCGCCAGCGCCACCAGCAGGTCAACCAGTACCAGCAGCACAGAGAGCTGCACCGAGGGCGCCAGCACACTATCCAGCGGAATCGCCACACTCAGCGCGCCGACGAACGTGCCGGTCAGGTCTTCGAGCGGCGCGAAGGACGCCACATAGCTCCTGCCATGCAGCGTCACGACACCGCTGTAGGCGCCGTGGCACTGCCCGTTGTCGGTCGGCCCGCAGTTGCCGAGCAGCGCATCGTACGCTGAGCCGCTCAAGTTGTCGCCGAGCGCACGCGACCCTGGCACGACATGCCCGTTGCGGTCGGCCTTCGGCAGCGTGGTGGAGATGGCGACGAGGCTCGGCCCTTCGAGCTCGTAGATGGTGGCATCGGCATTGACGAGGGACTGGATGCGCTCGACGATCGTGGAATCGCCGTTGAGCGTCATGACGGCAGAGTCTACGCCGACGACGAGGTGGCCGTCGGCGAGGCTCACACCGGCGCCCTGGTCGGCCAGCAGCTGGCGCTCCACCCGCACGTCCTGGGCGGCGCGCGCCTGGGCGTCAGAGACAGCGGCGCCGCGCGTGCCAACGAAGGCCAGCGCGGCGATGCCGAGCGAGCTCAGCAGTGTGAGAGCGATCAGCAGTGGCAGGAATTGCCGGCGCAGACCCACGTGGTAGAGGCGTAAGCGTCGCCCAACGCTGCTCTCTTGCGTCGTGGCATCGTTTTGGTCCCACGCCTGTTTCTGTTTGCGATTCATCTGTAGTGCGCCCCATCCAGCCCTCGTCACCGATTATGTCATCCCATTTTAGCGCGCGCCGTCCACGCGTCCCCCAAGAGTCCAACAGTCTGCTTTTAAGGGCGGCTGATCGCATTATGTCATGAGGCGGTGGAGAAGGTGTCCTGGGCGGCTATGCGTGTGGGCGGAAAATCGCCTCGCAGGTTGCAGTGTTCACACTGGCGCTGGCGCGGAGCCAGCGGAGGGTATGCAATCGCGCGGCGTACGGTATAATGAGAGGTGGCACAGTGCGTCCAGCGTCGGGCGCACCGCCAGCGGAACCCATCCCCCACTCAATGGCGAGGAGACGGTGGACATGTTGAAAGACACGATGCTTTATCTGGCGAAGCAAGACGGCATCCGTCAGTTCGTCAGCCACAATCCGGTGGGGCGACGTGTCGCGCGGCGCTTCGTCGCGGGCGAGGCGCTCGACGAGGCCATGGACGTCTCGGAAGAGCTGAATGGCCGGCATATCAGTGCCTCGCTCGATCATCTCGGCGAGAATGTCTCCGACAGCACAGAGGCGCGCGCGGCCGCCGCGGACTACATCAAGATCCTCGACCGTATCGCCGCCAGCACGGCTGATGCCAACATCTCTGTCAAGTTGACGGCGCTTGGGCTGGATATCAGCCCGGCGCAGGCGCGCACCAACCTCATGCGCGTGCTGGAGCGTGCCCGCGAGCTCAACATCTTCGTGCGGGTAGACATGGAATGCGCCGACTACACGCAGGCGACCCTCGAGATCGTCGCGGAGCTGCACCACGACTACGACAACGTGGGCACGGTGGTCCAGTCGATGCTCTATCGCACGCCGAAGGACGTTGAGGCGCTGATCGCCAGCAAGACACGCGTGCGCCTGGTGAAGGGCGCGTACCTGGAACCGCCCGCGATTGCCTACCCGCGCAAGGCTGACGTGGACGCGGCGTACCGCGAGCTGATGTTCGCGCTGCTGGAGCGCGGCACGTATCCCGCCATCGCCACGCACGACGAGCGCCTGATCGCGGACGCGCGCCGCTTCGCCGCCGCGCATGGCATCGCCAAGGCGCGCCTCGAGTTTCAGATGCTGTACGGCATCCGCCGCGACCTGCAGGAGAAGCTCGCGCAGGAGGGCTACAACGTGCGCGTCTACGTTCCCTACGGCACGCAGTGGTATCCCTACCTGACGCGGCGCATGGCCGAACGCCCGGCCAATCTGGTCTTCGTCGCCAGCAACGCCTTCCGCGGGTAAACGCTTGAGCGTAAATGGGGCGGGCAACCCGTTGATTTCAGGATTTGCGCCCTTGCTCCTTCGCAGTGGTTGGCCCTCTTCCCGCCCTGATCGGCGACTTTGACCCCTATTTTGACACTGGTGGCGAAATCAGGG
>Ga0209647_1004135_pt1 | contig 11013 bp, 10 predicted proteins | sample GraSoi_2013_60cm_FD_185827 | JGI IMG/M metagenome (GOLD analysis project Ga0209647, IMG submission 185827) | Grasslands soil microbial communities from the Angelo Coastal Reserve, California, USA - Sample 9_17_2013_60cm (SPAdes) (version 2) | ecosystem: Environmental > Terrestrial > Soil >...
GCCTCGCGGTGCCGGTGACCGCGTCCTACATCATCTGCGCGGTGATCGCGGCGCCGGCGCTGATCAAGCTCGGGGTGCCGGATTTCGCCGCGCACATGTTCATCTTCTACTACGCGGTGCTCTCCGAGGTGTCGCCGCCGACCGCGCTCTCGCCGTTTGCCGCGGCGGCGATCACCGGCGGCGATCCGTACAAGACTACGCTGCAGTCCTGGAAGTACACCCTGCCCGCGTTCCTCGTGCCCTTCATGTTCGTGCTCGACCCTTCCGGTGTCGGGCTGCTGCTCACCGGTTCGATCAAGACCCTCGGAAACGCGGACTGGGGCTCGATCGCAGTCGTGACCGTCACCGCCGCGCTGGGCATCGCCTCGCTCGCGGGCGGAGTACAGGGCTGGCTGTTCGGGCGCACGACGTGGATCGAACGGGTGATGTTGATCGTCGCGGGGCTGGCGCTGGTGTACCCGACCACGACGGCTGATATCGTCGGCTTGACTCTGTTCGTGATAGTCGTCGCGATCCAGCTCCTGCGCATTCGCGCAGCGCGTTCGACTACCTTGGGCGCCGGCCCATAGCCGACTTCAGATTCTCAGCAAAGTCGCCGCGGAGGCCTTATCGTTGCTTGACGGCTCGCGTCCGGAATTCGAGAGCAAGGGCCGGAGTGCGCGCATCGAAGGTGTGATGCTCCAGACGCGACTCAATACGCGTCACTGAGTTCCCGCGCTACAATCTCCGCACGATGCCAGACGTGTCGGGGAACTTCCAGGCGAAACTGCCGGCGCCGTTCGGCCTGCTCGGGATCCGCACGGCCGGGGGACGCCTCTCCGAAATCGTGTTCCTGAAGCCGGACGGCGAGGCGCTCGCGCCGCGGGACGGCGTTTCCGAGCGCACCTGCCGGCAGCTCGAACGCTATTTCGAAGATCCCGAATTCCATTTCGACGTCCCGTTGGCAGCGCAGGGCACGCCGTTCCAGCGTCGCGTCTGGAGAAAAATCGCCGCAATCGGCGCGGGCCGCACCCGAAGCTACGGTGAGCTTGCGCGCGAGCTGCGCTCCGCGCCGCGCGCGGTGGGCCAGGCCTGCGGCGCCAACCCCGTACCCCTCGTGGTTCCCTGTCACCGCGTGCTCGCAGCGAGCGGAATCGGCGGCTTTGCCCACCACGAGGCGGGATTCCATCTCGCGATCAAGCGCTGGCTGCTCGCACACGAGGCCGCCGTTCGCGGATAGCGATGAACGCGGACAACGCCGCGCTGCTGGACGAATTCTGCGATGCAGTCTGGCTCGAAGACGGCCTCGCGAAAAATACGCTCGAATCCTACCGCCGCGATCTGAGCTTGTTCGCCGGTTGGCACGAGCGGCAGGGCCGCGCGTCGCTGCTGGCGGCTACCGAAGCCGATCTCTCCGAGTATTTCGCGTGGCGCTACTCTCGGCACTCCCTCGGGAAGAAGCTCCGCATCCGTTCGAGCACTCAGGCGCGGTTGCACTCGAGCCTCAAGCGCTTCTATCGGTTCCTCGCGCGCGGTCAGCGCATCGAGATCGATCCCACGCTCAAGCTCGCTCCCCCGAAGAAGCCGCCGCGCTTTCCAAAAACGCTCTCGGAGGTCGATGTCGAAGCGCTGCTCGCGCAGCCGGACCCGGGCGTACCGCTCGGGCTGCGCGACCGTGCGATGCTGGAAGTGCTATACGCGAGCGGGTTGCGCGTTTCGGAGCTCGTGCGCCTGAAGCTCGCCGAGGTGAGCTTCGACATGGGCGTGGTGCGCGTCTTTGGCAAGGGCTCGAAGGAGCGCCTCGTGCCCCTCGGTGAGGAGGCGCTCGCCTGGCTGTCGCGCTATTCGAAGGAAGGCCGGCCCGCGATTCTGAGGAAACGGGCCAGCGACTACGTGTTCGTCACGGCGCGCGGTGGTCCTATGACGCGGCAGGCGTTCTGGCACCTGATCAAGAAGCGCGCCGGGGCAGCCCTCCCGGGCAGATCGCTCTCGCCGCACACGCTGCGCCACGCCTTCGCCACGCATCTGCTCAACCATGGCGCCGATCTGCGCGTCGTGCAGCTCCTGCTCGGCCACGCCGATATCTCGACCACTCAGATCTATACCCACGTGGCGCGCGAGCGCCTGAAGAAGCTGCACAAGGACCATCACCCACGCGGGTGATTTGGACTAAGCTCGCAATTTCGGTCTTTCTATCGTGACGCCCACGCGTTGCGCCTCGCGCAGTGCCCCGAGCTTGGCGACGCTGACCTTGACGCGCGGCGACCTGAAGTCCTCCATCAGGAGGCTGGCGATTCGCTCGGCGAGGTTTTCGACGAGGCCAAAGCGCTCTTTCGCAAGGAGCGCGCGGATATGCTGCACCACCACGCCGTAGTCGATCGTGTCGCCCACCTTTCCGGTCTTGAAAACCGCGTCCCCCGGGAGGGCGATCTCGAGGTCGATCTCGATTGTCTGCGGCGCGATCTTTTCGTGGCGGTAAAGCCCGATCCATGCCGGCAGGCGCAGCTGGCGGATGAAAACGGTGTCCAAGGCGGGGCGTCGAGAGCGGATTTTGGAGTTAAACTCTTGTCGAGAATTCTAGTGGAACACCATGGCCACGGCAGTATTTATTTTGATCGCCTACCTGATCGGCTCGCTTTCCTTCGCCGTCGCCGTGAGCCTCGCTTTTGGGCTTCCCGATCCGCGCTCGTACGGCTCGGGCAATCCCGGCGCGACCAACGTGCTGCGCACGGGCAAGAAGCTCGCGGCGCTTCTCACGCTCATCGGCGACGGCGGAAAAGGCTGGCTCGCCGTGTTTTTCGCGGCGCGCTGCGCCGCCAGCTACGGCGTGGACGCGACGGGCGTCGCGGCCTGCGCGGTCGCGGTATTCCTGGGCCATATCTTTCCGGTGTTCTTCCGCTTCAGGGGCGGCAAGGGCGTATCCACCGCGGGCGGGATTCTGCTTGCGATCCATCCCTTGCTCGGTCTCGCAACGCTTGCGACCTGGATCGTCATCGCGCTCTTTTTTCGGTATTCGTCGCTTGCGGCCATCGTCTCCGCCGTATTTGCGCCGCTCTACTATTTTTTCCTGTTCGGGGCGAGAGAAATGCTTCCCGCGCTGATCCTCCTGTCGGCGCTGCTCGTCTGGCGCCACAAGACGAACATTCTCAAGCTCGTCGCCGGGAAGGAACGCCGCATTGGCGAAAAGCGGGAATCGGCAAGCGCCTAGCCGGGTGTTTCAGGCGGCGCGACGCTCGCCAGATCCCAGCGCGGCCTGACTGTGAATTCGAGTGGAAGCGCCCGGCCTGCCTTGGCGGCCTTCAATCGCAAGTATCCCGCCAGCGCGATCATCGCGCCGTTGTCGGTGCAGAATTCCATCGCCGGGTAGGACACGCTCAATTTGTTGCTCGACGCGGCGGCGTCGAGCAGGGCGCGCAGCCTCACGTTGGCGCCGACCCCCCCCGCTACGACGAGCCGGCTCAAGCCCGTTGTGCGCAGCGCCGCGAGCGATTTCGCAACAAGGACGTCGGCCACCGCCTCCTGGAACGCAGCAGCCACATCGGCGCGCGTCTGCTCGTCGAGCGCGCGCGTGCGCGTGCGCGTCACGACCGCCGTCTTCAGCCCGCTGAAGCTGAAGTTGAGATCGCCGCGTTTCTCCAGCTGCTCGAGCATCGGGCGTGGAAACGCGAAGCGGTCGGCTCGGCCGCGCTCGGCGAGCTCGGCGAGGGCCGGACCCCCCGGATAGCCGAGGCCGAGCAATTTCGCTGTCTTGTCGAAAGCTTCTCCCGCGGCGTCGTCCAGCGTTTCCCCCAGCATCTCGTACTCCCCGACTCCAGATACGCGCATCAGCTGGGTATGCCCCCCCGAGATCAGCAGCGCGACAAACGGGAACGACGGCGGATTTTTCTCGAGCAGCGGCGAAAGCAGATGCCCCTCGAGATGATGCACGCCGATCGCCCGGATTCCGAGACCGAACGCAAGGCTGTTCGCCACGGTGGCGCCCACGAGCAGCGCTCCCGCGAGGCCGGGGCCTTGGGTGTACGCGACCGCGTCCAGGTCCGACTCCCTGGCACCGGCTTTGTGCAGGACTTCGCGGATGAGAGGGAGCAGGCGCCGAATGTGGTCCCGCGAAGCGAGCTCCGGCACGACGCCGCCATAGGCGTCGTGCAGAGCCACTTGCGAATGCAGCGCGTGCGCGAGCAGGCCGCGGACGCTATCGTAGACGGCCACCCCGGTTTCGTCGCAGGAAGTCTCGATCCCCAGAACAAGCATGATTTTTCTGCGCTTTCCTTGATTTCCGTCAGTCTGTTGTCAGGCACGTTTGACTAAAATTCCGCCCCTCATGGGCAAGCTCCCCCATCAATTGGCGGGCAAGATGCTTCTAGGCTTCGCGTTCGCGGCACAGGCTCCGGCGACCTTCGGCCAACCGGCCGATCTCGGCGCGCTCACGCTCGTCCAAGCCGAGCAGCTGCTGCGCTCCCGCAACCGCGAGCTGCAGGCGGCGCGGCGCACGCTCGAAGCGGCCCAGGCAAACACTCTCTCCGCCGGTGCCAGACCGAATCCCACTTTGAGCCTGGGGGTCGGCGCGATCAATCCTTCGGCCGGCGTGGGCAACGGGCCGTGGCGCGACAGGACCGTAGACAGCTCGATCCGCATCGATCAAGTCATCGAGCGTGGCGATCGCCGGGAGTTGCGCGTCGCCAACGCGAGAAGCCTCGAGTCGGCGAGCGCGGAAGATTTTTCCGATACGTTCCGGCAGCAGCGCCTCGCTCTCAGAGCCGCATATTACGACTTGCTGTTGTCGCAGGACAAGGTCGACATCGCGCGCGACACGACCTTGTTGTTCGAAGGTTCGCTGAGAGCGGCGGAGCTGCGTCTGAAAGCCGGTGATATCGCGACGGCGGACGTCTCGCGGCTGCGCGTCGACGCGCTGCGCGCGCAGAATGACGCGCGCGCGGCGGAAGCCGAGCGCCGCCGCGCGCAGCTCGCGCTCGCCTACCTGATCGGCGCCGAAGCAAAGGCGTCGGACATTCGCGCTGCCGATCCGTGGCCGTCTCCGGCGGCCCTCGAGGCGGCCGGCGTCGCCGATGAACTGATCGAGCGGCGCCCGGACGTGCGCGCTGCGAAAAACCGCGTCGAGGGCGCGCAGAAGGCGAGGGATCTCGCGCGAAGTCTGCGCACACGCGACTTGACCGTCGGGGCTCAGTTCGACCACTACCCCCTCGGCACGGGTGCCAATACCAATACGTTCGGCAGCGGCAACAGTTACGGCGTTTTCATGAGCATTCCGCTCTTCGCCCGCTACCACTACGAAGGCGAGATCCAACGCTCCGAAGTGGACTACAATGCCGCGCTCGAGGCGCTGGACAAGGTGCGCGCGCAGGCGCGTGCCGAGCTCAGCCGCACGCTATCGGACCTGCAGGCGGCGGCAGAGCGCCTGCGGCGCTACGACGAGTCGCTCTTGGTGGAAGCAAAGAAGGCGGCCGACTCCGTCGAGTTTGCCTACAAAAACGGCGCAATCGGAGTGATGGACCTGCTCGACGCCCGCCGGACTCTGCGCACGATCCAGATCGACTCCGCGACGGCACGAAACGACTACTCCAAGGCGCTCGCCGCATGGGAAGCCGGAACCCGGCGATTCGGGAGCGAAGAGCAATGAACTCGTCAAAACTTCGGGATGCGCCGCAGCAAATGTTCGCGATACGGGAACGAATTGTCCGTGCGGCGGTTTTCGCGCTCCCGCTCGCTCTAGCGGCGCTCGTTTCGGCGTGCGATAACGGGGACGCCAAGTCCGATGTGGCGCGGCCGAGGCTGGACAACGGCCGCATCGTGTTTCCGCAGGACAGTCCGCAGCTTGGCTCGTTCGCGACCGAGCCGGTCAGGGAGAGCACGTCGCAGCAATTGCGCCTGTCCGGGCGCCTGGTCTGGGACGAAAACCGCACGGTGAGGCTGTTTCCGGCTTTCGCGGGGCGCGTGATCCATATCCTGGTGAAAGCCGGAGACCGCGTGAAGCCGGGCCAGACGCTGGCGGTGCTGGCCTCTCCCGATTTCGGCCAGGCGCAGGCCGATGCGCACCGCGCGCAATCGGATTTCGCCTTGGCTGAAAAGAATCTCAATCGGCTGCGGGAGCTGTATGCGGCCGGCGTTTCCTCGCGCAAGGAAATGATCACTGCGGAAGCCGACTATGCGCGTGCCGAAGCCGAGCTTGCCCGTGCCTCGGGCAAGATCAGGCTCTACGGCGGCGGCGGCGAATCGGTCGACCAGAACCTCGCGCTTGCGAGTCCCATCGAGGGCATCGTGGTGGAGCGCAACATCAATCCGGGACAGGAGCTGCGGCCCGATCTCCAACTCGCCAACTCCCCGGCGATGTTCGTCATCACCGATCCGTCCCGCTTGTGGGTGCAGCTCGATGCGACCGAGAGCCAGCTTGCGAGCTTGAAGCGCGGTCAGAAGGTGCAGCTGCGCTCTTCAGCCTGGCCGGAGGAAAGCTTCGAGGCTACCGTGGAAGCGATTTCCGATTTCGTCGATCCGGCCTCCCGCACGGTCAAAGTGCGCGGCTCGGTCATCAACCGAGACAGGAAACTCAAAGGCGAAATGTTCGTCACCGCCGAGCTTTCGGATGTGCCGCGGGCCGGCCTGCAGCTGCCGGAAAAGTCGCTGGTACTGTCCGGAGGCAGGTACTACGTGTTCGTCGAGGAATCACCGGGCCACTTTGCGCGGAGCGAGGTGAAAATCGAGAGAGTCCGCGACGGAGTCGCCGACGTCGTTTCCGGCGTGGACCTCGGCCAGAAGGTGGTGGTGGAGGGGACGCTCCTCCTGCACCGCCTGTATCGGCAGTTCGCCGGCGGCGCGCCCGCCTAAAGCGGCGCCTCCAGACGCGGGCCGGTCCAATGATCGAACGCGTCGTTTCCTTCGCGCTGCACAAGCCGCTGTTCGTCGTCCTGGGCCTGATCCTTTTCGTGGCCGGGGGCTTCGCGGCCTTCAAGTCCTTGCCGATCGAAGCGTTTCCCGACGTGACCGACACGCAGGTCAACGTCATCACGCTCTACTCGGGGCGCGCGGCCGAGGAAGTGGAAAAGCAGGTCACCATACCGCTCGAGGTGGTGCTCTCCGGCCTGCCCAACGCCGTGCGCCTGTTCTCGCACACGCAATTCGGGCTGTCTTTCATCATCATCACCTTCGACGACCGCGCCAACGCCTATTTCGCGAGGCAGCAGGTGGTGGAGCGGCTGCGCGAGGTGGACCTGCCCGGAGGAGCGCAGCCGGCGCTCGCACCCCTGTCGACGCCGATCGGAGAAATCTATCGCTATCGGCTCAAGTCCGACACCTTGAATGCGAGGGATCTGCGCTCGATCGAGGACTGGGTGGTCGAGCGACAGCTGCGCCTCATCCCGGGCGTGGCCGACATCGTCAGTTTCGGCGGCCTCATCAAGCAGTACGAGGTCAACCCCGACCTGGGGAAGCTGCGCGATTACAAGGTGACGCTGCAGCAGCTGTTTTCGGCGCTGCAGCGCGGCAACGCCAACGTCGGCGGAAGTTACCTCGAACAGGGCAGGCAGCAGTATCTGATCCGCGGCATCGGGCTGCTGCGTTCCGCCGACGAGATCGGCAGCATCGTGGTCGCTGAAAGAGGCGGCGTGCCCATCCTGGTCAAGTACGTCGCAGAAGTGAGCGTGGGCTCCATCCCTCGTCAGGGGATCGTGGGACAGGACGATGACGACGATGTCGTCACCGGCATCGTGCTGATGCGAAAGGGCGAGAACCCTTCGCAAGTGCTCAAAGCGGTGAAGGACAAGGTCGAGTCGCTGAATGCGACGGGGCTGCCGCGCGGGGTGATGATCGCGCCCTTCTACGACCGCACCTGGCTGATCGACAGGACGCTGAAAACGGTGTTCACCAACCTCGTCGAGGGCGCAATGCTGGTCACGCTGGTGCTGCTGCTGTTCCTGGGCAACCTGCGGGCGGCGTTCATCGTTGCGCTGGTGATCCCGCTGTCACTGCTTGCCACGTTCCTCGGCCTAACCTGGGTGGGGATTCCGGCCAACCTGTTGTCCCTGGGCGCGATGGATTTCGGCATCATCGTCGACGGCGCCGTGATCGTCGTGGAAAACGTTTTCCGCAAGCTCTCCGAAGAGGTGCAAGACCGCACGCCGCGGATTCAGAGGATTCTCGAGGCGGCGGTCGAGGTGGGGCGGCCGACACTTTTCTCGATGCTCATCATCATCGCGGCGCACATTCCGATCTTCACCCTGCAGCGTCACGAGGGGCGAATCTTCGCGCCCATGGCCTGGTCGGTGACTTCCGCCCTGGTCGGTTCTCTGATCCTGTCGCTGACGCTGGTGCCCTTGCTCTGCGTCTGGATGCTGCGCAAGAACCTCCCCGAAGGGGAAAACGCGCTGGTACGCGCCTGCAAGCGTATCTATGAGCCGGTGCTCGCCTGGGCGATATGGAACAAGAAAAAGGTCCTGGGCGCCGCTCTCATTGCTCTTGCCGCGAGCCTCGCGGTCGTGCCCAAGCTCGGCACCGAATTCCTTCCCGAGCTGAACGAGGGCTCGATCTGGATCAACGTCAATCTGCCCACCTCGGTGTCGGTGACCGAGACGCAGCGCATGGCCGGCCAGTTCCGTGCGGCTCTGGCGTCCGTTCCGGAAGTCGAGAGCGTCATCTCCAAGTGCGGCAGGCCCGAGGACGGAACCGATCCCAAACCGATCAACATGTGCGAGATCCTGGTGACCCTGAAGCCCGAGTCCCAGTGGCGCGGCGGCGCATCGAAGCGCCAGCTGGTCGACGAGATGGACAAGTCGATGTCGCGTTTTCCCGGGATCGAGCCGAGCTTCTCGCAGCCGATCCGCGACAACGTGCTCGAATCGATCTCGCAGATCGACGGGCAGATCGTGATCAAGGTGTTCGGCGAGGATCTGGACGTGCTGCGCGATCAGTCGCAGCAAGTGTTGAACGCGGTGAAGGACGTGCGCGGCGTGAAGCGCGCCTTCATCGACCGCTTGGGCGAGCTGCCTCAGCTCCTCATCCGCGTGGACCGGGACGCGGCTGCGCGCTACGGATTGAACGTCGCCGACATCCAGGACGTGATCGAAATGGTGCTCGGCGGCAAGGCGGCCACCCAGTTATGGGAGGGCGAGCGCCACTACGCCGTCTCGGTGCGCCTCGCCGATCCCCAGCGCACCGTGTCCAACCTGCGCTCGATCACGGTGAGCACCGCCGGCGGCGCTTACGTGCCGATCTCGCAAGTAGCGGAGTTCAGCACCATCGGCGGCGCGATGAACATTGCGCGCGAGAACGGCGTGCGCGTGCATTCGATCGGCATTTTCATCGCCGAGCGGGACATGGGCAGCGTCGTGTCGGACATGAAGGACCGGGTCGCCGAGCGGATCAAGCTTCCGCCCGGCTACAGCATCACTTGGTCCGGGGAATTCGAGAACCAGGAGCGGGCCATGGCGCGTCTTTCCATCATAGTTCCGGTCTCGGTACTGCTGATCTTCATCCTGCTGTTCGACGCTTTCGGCGCATTCCGCAGCGCACTCCTGATCCTGCTCAACATCCCTTTTGCGCTGATCGGCGGCATCTTCGCCCTGCTCATCACGGGGATCCCGTTGTCGGTTTCGGCGGCCATCGGCTTCATTGCACTGTTCGGACAGGCGGTGCTGAACGGCGTGGTCATGGTCGCGTATTTCAACCAGCTGCGCGACGCAGGAGCCTCGCCGGAAGAGGCGGTCATGCGGGGATCGTTGACGCGAATGCGGACGGTGCTGATGACGGGGCTTCTCGCCGCCTTGGGGCTGCTGCCGATGGCGGTTTCCACCGGGATCGGCTCGGAGACACAGAAACCTCTCGCGGTGGTCGTGATCGGCGGCTTGGTGACGGCGACGCTGCTGACTCTTATCGTGCTGCCTTCGCTTTACCTTGTATTCGAGCGCCTGGGCCGCGCTCGATGGCGCCGCCTCGCGTGACGCAGGTGGCTATGAGGGCAATTCTCTGATAGAATTCTCCGCCCCTTTGCTTCGGGAAACATTGCATGCCGACCGTACGCGTCAAGGAAAACGAGCCTTTCGAGGTGGCGCTGCGCCGGTTCAAGCGGACCGTGGAAAAAACCGGGCTTCTCACCGAGTTGCGCGCCCGCGAGTTCTACGAAAAGCCGACGGCCTACCGCAAGAGAAAGCTCGCCGCCGCCGTCAAGCGCCACTACAAGCGCCTGCGCAGCCAGACGCTGCCGCCGAAACTCTATTGATTCGGAGAGCGCTGCTGCCGGATCGACCCGGCGCGATGGAGCGGAAGAACCCGCTCATCGCGCCGTTTCATTTTGCGGATCCCGACCCTCGAGGAAACCAAACGTATGTCGCTAAAGGCAAACATCAGCGAAGACATGAAGGCGGCTATGAAAGCGAGAGAGCCGCAGCGGCTGTCGGCTATACGTTTGTTGCTCGCCGCCATCAAACAGCGCGAGGTTGACGAGAGAAAAGAGCTTTCCGACGCCGAGGTCGTGGCGGTCATCGAGAAGATGATCAAGCAACGCCGCGACTCCATCACTCAGTTCCAGGCGGCCAACCGCAAGGACCTCGTCGACGGCGAGACCTTCGAGTTGAATCTTCTCTCCGGCTACCTGCCCAAGCAACTGACGGACGCCGAGATTGCGCAGGAGGTTTCCGCAGCGATCGCGCAGACAGGCGCAAAGGGCGTGGCCGACATGGGCAAAGTCATGGGGGCATTGAAAGGCAAGCTCGCCGGGCGCGCCGACATGGGAAAAATATCGTCGCTGGTGAAATCGAAGCTTGCCGGCTGAGAGGGATCGGCAAGGCGGAGTGCGCCGCGAGTGGCTGCGATCAGGGTTTCCGGGTTACGCTTGCGGCTTGCGCTTCGGAAAATTTCGCCTATAAAGGAAAGATGGTGAGTAGGCAGGGGCCCCGGTGGCCCATTCATCTAGGCGCGCTTGCTGGCGCGGCACTCTATCAGAGCGCATTCCGGCGGTGATACCGGATTCCTTCAAGCAAGAACTGCTCCATCGCGTCGACATCGTGGACGTGATCGAGCGTTACGTCC
>Ga0209647_1004136_pt1 | contig 11013 bp, 8 predicted proteins | sample GraSoi_2013_60cm_FD_185827 | JGI IMG/M metagenome (GOLD analysis project Ga0209647, IMG submission 185827) | Grasslands soil microbial communities from the Angelo Coastal Reserve, California, USA - Sample 9_17_2013_60cm (SPAdes) (version 2) | ecosystem: Environmental > Terrestrial > Soil >...
ACATCACGCACGCTCCGGCGCTGATCGGGATAGCGAAGGGCTACTTCGCCAAGTCGCTGGGCAAGAACGTCAAGCTCGAGGTCAAGCCCTACAGCACGGGAACCCTGGAGGGCACTGCCCTGCTGGCCGGTCAACTTGACGCGGCATACGTCGGCCCGAACCCCGCGATCAAGGCGTGGCAGACCTCCAGCGGGAAACTGATCAAGGTCATCTCCGGCGCGGCCTCAGGCGGCGCGGCGCTCGTCGTGAAGAAGAGCATCAACAGCCCAGCCCAGCTGAGAGGGCAGAAACTGGCTACCCCCTCGCTCGGCAACACCCAGGACGTGGCCCTGCGCCACTGGCTCAAGCAGCACCACCTGACCGCCACCCAGACCGGCGGCGGCGCTGTCCCGGTCACGCCGATCACGCCCAACTCCGCAGCGGTGCTCCAGTTCAAGTCCGGCCAGATCGCCGGCGGCTGGGAACCCGCTCCCTACGACATCGAGATGGTACAGAACGGCGGTCACGTCCTGGTCAACGAAGCGTCGCTGTGGCCGAAGGGCCAATTCGTCACGACGAATCTGGTGGTCACCCAGCAGTTCCTCGCTGCGCACCCGTCCGTCGTGAGCGGCCTGCTGAAGGGACAGATCCAGGCGAACAGCTTTATCCACGCCAACATGCCTGGCGCCGAGGCGGCGGCCAACAAGGAGCTGACCTCGCTGCTCGGCAAGGGCCTGGACCCGGGCGTCCTGTCGGCCGCCTTCAAGGAGATCACGTTCACGAACGACCCGATCGCCTCCTCGCTCGCCGCTGACGCTCAGCACGCCGTTGCAGTCGGCCTGCTCACGCCGGTACATAACATTTCGGCACTGTACGATCTGGGCCCGCTGAACGCGATGCTAAAGGCGTCCGGACAGCCGCAGGTCAGCTCGTGAACGTGCTGCAGCGGAATGGCGCTACCTCCGACCCGAACGCCCTGCTCAACGGCCAACGGCCGGGCGAGGCCGTGCCGGGCACGGGGCGCACCGGGGGCACCGGTGCTGCTATCCGCCTCACCGAGATCTCCAAGGTCTACGGTCGCGGCCCGGGCGCGGTGCACGCCGTCGACCGGCTCTCGCTGACCGTCGGCGACGGCGAATTTGTCTGCCTCGTCGGCGCGTCGGGCTGCGGGAAGTCGACGCTGCTGTCGATCGTGGCCGGCCTGGACATGCCCAGCGCCGGGCAGGTGGACACGGGCGCTGGGCGGGTCGCGCTCCTATTCCAGGAGCCAGCCCTGTTCCCCTGGCTGACTGCGCAGCGCAATGTCGAGCTGGCGCTGCGAGCCCTGAAGGTGCCGAAGGAGCGGCGCCGGAGGCGCGCCTTCGAGCTGCTGGAGACCGTGCACTTGGGCGACTTCGCCGACAAGCGGCCGCATGAGCTGTCCGGCGGCATGCGGCAGCGGGTGGCACTTGCCCGCGCGCTGGCCCAGGACGCCGACGTGCTGCTGATGGACGAGCCGTTCGGCGCGCTCGACGCGATGACGCGTGACCTGCTGCACGACGAGCTCGAGCGGATTTGCTCGGAGCGCTCGCTGACGGTGCTGTTCGTTACGCACAACGTCAGGGAGGCGGCCAGGCTCGGCGACCGGGTTGTCCTGCTCAGCAGCCGGCCTGGCCGGGTGATCGAGCAGTACGACGTGCCAAGGACCGGGCCGCGGCGGATCGACTCGGCCAGTGTCGCCCAGCTGGCCAGCACGGTAACCGACAGGCTGCGGGAGGAGATGAGGCGGCATGGCTAGCACGCAGACCTCCGGTGCGCCGGGCGCCGCGACCCAGACCTCGGCGATCACCGGTCTCGACAGCCTGGAGCTCGGCCCGGTCAGCACCGGCCGCTCGCCCTGGAGGCTGGCCAGGAAGGCGTGGACGGCTATCTGGCCGAAACTGCTCGCGATCGGCCTCGTCCTAGGCGCCTGGCAGCTGTTCTACCTGAGCAACTTCCACGGCGACACCGCCATCGGGCTGGTTAAAGGCCCGGGCACCGGCCTGGCCAACCTGTGGGACCAGCTGCAGCACGCCCAGCTCTGGCAAGCGATCGGGAACACCGCGCAGACCGCCGTCACCGGCTACCTGCTCGCGCTTGTCATCGGATCGGTAGTCGGCGCGGTCGTGTCCCGGATACCGCCATTGCGCGCGGCAACGGGGTCGATCATCAGCGGGTTGCAGACGATGCCGTCGATCGCCTGGTTCCCGTTCGCCATCATCCTGTTCGGCACATCAGTCTCGGCGATCTTGTTCGTCATGGTGCTCGGGGCGGCGCCCTCGATCGCCAACGGCCTGATCACCGGCGTGGACTACACCCCGCCATTGCTACTGCGGGCGGGCCGGACCATGGGCCTGCGCGGGGTCGCGCTGTATCGGCACCTGATCCTGCCGGCCTCGCTGCCCGCCTACCTTGCCGGGCTCAAGCAAGGCTGGGCCTTCGCCTGGCGCAGCCTGATGGCCGGCGAACTGCTCGTGATCATCATCGGTCACCTGTCGCTCGGGATCCTCCTGAACAACGCGCAGGACAACCAGGACCTGAGCGCGGCGATCTCGATCATGATCGTGATCCTCGTGATCGGCATCGTGGTGGACACGATCTTCACCAAGACGGACCTGGCGGTCAGGCGCCGGCGCGGCCTGCTCACCGACGCTCCATCGGCCTGACCTGGCGATTCGCCCCGGGGGCCCGGCCGCTTTACCTGGCGGCCGGGGCCTCCGCCAGCACCCGGTCGCTGTGGGTGTAGACATTCATCGATTCGCCCCGCAGGAATCCGACGAGCGTCAGGCCTGCCTGTGCGGCAAGGTCGGCCGCCAGCGACGACGGCGCCGAGACGGCGGCCAGGACGGGGAACCCGGCGAGCACAGCCTTCTGGACGAGCTCGAAGGACGCACGCCCGCTGACCAGCAGCACGCAGCCGCGCATGGGCAGGCGGCCCTGCCCCAGCGCCCAGCCCACGACCTTATCGACGGCGTTGTGCCTGCCCACGTCCTCGCGGACGGCCAGCAACCCGCCATCGGGCCCGAACACTCCTGCCGCGTGCAACCCGCCCGTGCTGGCGAACACGCGCTGGGCCGCGCGCAGCGCGTCGGGCATCGACGTCAGCCTGCCAGCCGGGATTACCGCGTGGTCTTGGTTAATGTCCACCGATTGCGAAACGAAAAGCTCGGCGGTACTCGCCTTCCCGCAGACGCCGCACGCGCTGGTGGTCATGAAATTCCTGCGCAGCGCGGGCGTCACGGCCAGGCCCGGGCGCAACTCAACGTCGACGATGTTGCCCGTGCCGTCGTGCCCGGCATGGCCGCAGCTCGTCCCGTCGCAGACCTTGATCGAGGCGATGTCGTCAGCCGAACGGACGATCCCCTCGCCGACCAGGAACCCAGCGGCAAGCTCGATGTCATCACCGGGCGTCCGCATCGTCATCGTCAGTGCCTGGCCGGCCACCCTGATCCCCAGTGGCTCCTCGGCGGCCAGCAGGTCCGACCGCTCGGTCAGCTGAGGTTCGCCGTGCGGGTCAGCCATGCGAATCCTGCGCACCCGCCGCCGTGCCGTCCTGCCGCTCATCGCCGCTCCCGCCGTCGCCGCCCATACGGGTCTGAGGCTATGCGGGCGGCCACGCGCCTGGCCAGCCGACCGAGCCGCTCAGACGTTGTGTACCTTGCGTTTGTGCAGCACTATGACGTGATGGCGCAGTCAACCAATGGCCGCGGCGGGCGGCACGGTCGTCTTCGCAGGGCCAGTTACCACCACGGCGACCTGCCTAATGCCCTGGCCGACGCGGCGACCGACATGGCGCGTGCCGGAGGGCCCGACGCTGTCGTGCTGCGCGCCGCCGCCAGGGCAGCCGGCGTTTCCGCAGCCGCGGCCTACCGGCACTTCGCTGATCACGACGAGCTGCTGGCCGTGGTCAGGCGGCGCGCACTCGATGCGCTGGAAGCGGCCATGCGGCAGAGCCTGGATTCGGTTACCCCGATGCCAGACCCCGCCCAGGAGTCGGTGCAGCGGCTGCGCGCGCTCGGACTGGCCTATATCAGGTTCGCCCTCACCGATCCCGGCCTGTTCCGCACCGCGTTCTGCCCACCCGAAAAGCAGCGGCCTGACACGGCCGAGCGGATGACGGCCGAAGGGCCTTACGCGCTGCTCAGCGGGGTGCTCGACGAACTTGTCGAGCTTGGCGTGCTTGACCCTGCCAGGCGGGCAGGCGCTGAGATACCCGCCTGGGCGGCGGTACACGGCCTGGCCACGCTGCTGCTCGACGGACCGCTCGCGCTGATCTCCGCCGAGGAGCGGGCCAACGCCATCGAGCGCACGTCCGAGTTCGTGCTGAACGGCCTCCAGGGACCCAGCGTTAGGACCCGGAGTCCGCGCAGGTACTAAAGTCCAGATCGTCAGCGAGCCGGCCAGGGCGCTCCTGCCTTCGGCCGGCTCGCATTCGTGCCTACCTCGCCGTTGCCAACCTCGCCGTCTCCGAGCTGACCGTCGGGGCCAGCCCTGCCGTCGGGGCCAGCCCTGCCGTTGGAGCCGAATTTGCCGTTGGAGCCGGCCTGGGCATTCTGGCTGTGCTGGCCAGAACCCGCCAGCGGACCGCCCCGAAGCACGGCGTCGGCGCGGGCGAGCAGGGCGTCGACCGGGCTCTGGGCCGACACCGGAGCGAGCCGACGGCGCGGGCGCGCGCGCCAGGCCCTGATCGCAGCGGCGAGTAGGCCGAGGTAGATCACGGCGCCGACCGCTACCCAAAGGTTCCAGGTCAGCAGGTTCCAGCCATGCACGACCATGATCTGCGTCACCTGAGGCGGCTTCACGAACCAGCCGAGCAACCCGCGCCGCGGCACATAGGCCTTCGGGCCGCTGAATTGCCACGGCCAGGCGCCCGTAACGGCCGCGACGAGTACGATCGCCGCCACATACGCGATGCGGGCAATAGGACGCGCCTTCATGGCCAGCCCAGCGAGCATCGCGAGGGCCGGCACGAGCCACACCCAGTGGTGATCCCAGCTGATCGGCGAGACGAGCACGCTGGTAATGCCGACCAGCGTCCAGCCCTGCACTTGACGTCCGGTCCGGCTAAGCATGGCGCCGCCGGCCAGGCCGCCGGCCGCCACGACGAGCGCCAGCGGCAGCCACACCGGCTGGGCCGGGGCGACGGTCCCGTACAGCCGCGCCAGCGTGCCGAGGAGCGACTGGTTGACCAGCGAGTGGACGCTTCCGGTCCGGCCGGGCCGCATGAAGTACCCGGTGAGCCAGTACGAGGCAGAGGGCGCTGGCAGAGCGATGAAGCCCGCCACGACCATCCCAATGAACGTCGCCGCCGCGATCGCCGCCTGGCGGACCTTCCCGGCGAGCAGCAGGTAGGGGATGAAGAGCAGCGGCACCAGCTTGATCCCGGCAGCGATGCCGATGCCGATTCCCTTCCATCGCCTCGCGTCCGGCCTGGTGAGGTCCCAGACGACAAGCAGCATCAGCAGCGGCTCGATCTGGCCGAGGTACAGGGCCTTCACCACCGGCTCGATCCACAGCGCCAGGGCGCTGACCGCGAGCGTTGCCGCGAGCCGGCCGGCCCCCCGCCGCCCCATCGCGCCTAGCGTGAGCCAGGCGGTCAGCGGAATTGCCGCCAGGCTGGCAATCGTCATGATCCAGCGCAGTATCCAGAAAGGGATGAGCGACCCGCCGGCGAATACCAGCGCCGCGAACGGGGTGTAGGTGAACTTGACGCCGACCCTCAGTTCCCACGTGTAGAGAATCGAAGGCAGCTGCCTGGTGATCAGGCCGGAGTCGTTGTAGACATTGAGGTCGTACCAGGTCAAGACCGCGTGCCGGTGCACAGCCTGGTCAACCAGGTAGGCGGTGAGCGCGAACGCGAAGAGCAGCGCCGCGAGGATCAGCCCGCCGCTGCCGAGAATCCGGTGCCACGGCAGCTGCCGCGGCCGGCCTCGGCCCACCGCATCTGCCGGCTCCATCTCGGCCTGTGCCTGCACGCTCCGATCCTCCTTGTCCTTGGCCGGAGCCGGTCGCGGCACTGCACTGAACGCCATCGACGCGCCTCTTGCGCGAACATTCGTCGCAAAGTTAGACGAGCGGCAGCCGCCGCTTGTTGCATCCGGCGGCAGCTAGATCGCGCCGTTGCGGAAGGCCACCGGCATAGTCTGCCCGATGTTGTACCAACCGTGAGGCCAGCCTGCCCCAAAATTTCCTAAGGTAACTACGTAGTGTGACCCTCATATGACGCTGATGACACTGTCGCGGCGCGGCACGAGCTCGCCAATCACCGGCGCGCCCGGAATCTCCCCGGCGATAAGGAGGCCGCCGGATGTCTGAGCGTCGGCGAGGAGCAGCAGCACCTCATCGAGCAAACCGCTGAAGTCCGCGTGCGGCGCCACCCAGGCCAGGTTACGCCGGCTGCCGCCAGGCAGGTGGCCGGCGCGCTGAGCCGCCAGCGCGCCATCGATCACGGGAACTGCCCGGTGATCGATCACCGCGCTCACGCCGCTCGCCCTGGCGAGCTTGAAGGCATGTCCGAGCAGGCCGAAACCCGTCACGTCCGTGGCGCAGCCCAGGCCGGCCCGCAGGGCCGCCCGGCTTGCATCCGCGTTGAGGGTGGTCATCACCTCGACGGCCGCCTCGCTGACCTCGCCAGTCGCCTTGTGCATCGCGTTGAGGATGCCCGAACCCAATGGCTTAGTCAGCGAGAGCGGCAGCCCGGCGGTGCCCGCGTCGATCCGCAGCAGCCGGTCAGGGTCGGCCAGGCCGGTCACCGCCATGCCGTACTTAGGTTCTGGGTCATCGATGCTGTGCCCGCCAGCGACATGGCAGCCGGCCTGCCTGGCGATTTCCAGGCCGCCGATGAGGACCTCGGCAGCCAGATCCGCGCTGAGCACGTCGCGCGGCCAGCCGAGCAGGTTGAGCGCGACAAGCGGCTCGCCGCCGACCGCATAAACATCTGAGAGCGCGTTCGCCGCGGCGATCCGGCCGAACGTGCGCGGGTCGTCGGCCACCGGGGTGAAGAAGTCGGCTGTCGCCACGATCGCCCTGGTGGGGCTGATCCGCACCACGGCCGCGTCGTCGCCGTGCTCGACCCCGATGAGGAGATCGTCGGGCCGGTGCTCGGGCACCAGCCTGGCCACCGCCTCCTCAAGCTCGCCCGGCGGTATCTTGCACGCGCACCCGCCACCGCGTGCGTACTGAGTGAGCCTGACTGACTGCTGAGTCTTCATTGCTGAACACTCTAGCCAGCCGGCGGCTTGCGCCGTCGGCCGCCACATGGTGGCATATCGGGCAGGCGCAGCAGCATGACGGAGGACGCAGTGACTAATCCAGTGATCGAACAGCGCGCGGACATTGAAGCGCAGACGGCGGGCCTGACGCTCTGCGGGCTGCTGCTGCGGACCGCCGAGGACTACGGTGACCTTCCCGCCTATTCCGACCGCGACGGCGACGCGGCCTGGCAGACCCTGACCTGGCGGCAGTTCCGCGATCAGGCACTGCGGCTCGCAGCCGGATTGGTCAGGCTCGGCCTCAAGCCCGGCGAACGAGTCGCCCTGATGCTCCCGAACAGGATGGAGCACGTGCTCGCCGACCAGGCAGTGCTGCACGCGGGCGGCGTTCCCGTCACGTTCTACGCGACGCTAGCACCCGACCAGATCAGGTACGTGGCGGCCGACTGCGACGTGCGGATTGCCGTTCTCGACGGGGCATCGGAACTAGCCAGATGGCAGCCGCTGCTGGCCGACCTGCCGGGGCTGACTCACGTAATCGTGCGCGACGCCGCCGCGTTGCGGGCCGATGACGCGCACCTGAGCTGGGCAGCGTTCGCCGCGCTTAGTGAGGAGGCGAGCCAGTCCGATGCCGCCGCGGAAGTAAGCCGCCGGGTTAGCGCGATCCGCCCAGCGGACCCGGTCACGCTGCTGTACACATCGGGCACCACCGGCAACCCCAAGGGCGTCATCATCACCCACGGCAGCGTGCTCTATGAAGCCACGACGGCCGAGATGTCCGGCGCCACCATGAAGCACGTGCGGTGGGTCTCATACCTGCCGCTCGCTCACATCGCCGAGCGGATGTTTAGCCTGTACCTGGCGATCTACAGTGCGGGCCACTCGTACTTCTGTCATGTCACCACCGACCTGGTAAAGGTCGTCGGCGAGGTGAAACCGACGGCGTTCTTCGGCGTGCCGAGGGTCTGGGAGAAGATCCAGGCCGGCATCCACGCGCTGCTGACGCTGGAGCAGGACGAGGCCAAGAAGGCCGCCGTGGCAGCGGCTATGGAGACCGGCCGCGAATACGTGCTGAGCTGTCAGTACGGCAACACGACCTCGGAGGAGCTCGCGGCCAGGTTCGCCGAGGCCGACGCGGCCGTCCTGACGCCGATCAAGAGCCTGCTCGGCCTCGAGCAGGCCGTGAACGTGGTGAGCGCGGCGGCGCCGCTGCCGCCCGAGGTGGCCGCGTTCTTCGCGGGGCTCGGTATGAAGATCCTTGACGTGTACGGGATGACCGAGACGACCGGCGCGTTCACTACTAACACGCCGACCGCCTTCAGGCTCGGAACTGTTGGCCGCCCGGTGGCCGGCATCGAGGTGAAGATCGCCGATGACGGCGAGATTCTCGCCCGCGGCCCGCTCAACACCCCCGGTTACCTGAACCTGCCAGAACAGACCAAGGCGCTGCTCGACGAGGACGGCTGGCTGCACACCGGTGACATCGGCACGATGGATGCCGACGGGTTCGTCTCGGTGGTGGACCGCAAGAAGGAGCTGATCATCACCTCGGGCGGCGAGAACATCTCGCCAGCCGCTGTCGAGACTGTACTCGTCGCCAACCCGCTGATCGGCCAGGCGCTGGCCTTCGGCGACCGGCGCAAGTTCGTTGTCGCTCTCCTCACGCTCGATGGCGAGGTGGCCCCGGCCTGGGCGAAGGCACGCGGCGTAGACGCCGCGTCGCTGGCTGAACTCGCCGAGCACCCGCTCGTGCTCGAGGCCGTGGGCGAAGCAGTCGACGCGGCGAACGAGCAGCTGGCCAGGGTGCAGCAGGTCAAGCGGTGGCGGCTGCTGCCAGTGGAATGGACGGCGGACACCGAGGAGCTGACGCCGACCTTCAAGCTGAAGCGCCGGGTCATTCATAACAAATACGCGGACGTGATCGACTCGCTCTACGCCGGTGCCGACTGAGCTGACCGATGCCCTGGTCCGTGCCCGCTGCGGGTAGTGTCACCTGCGGAGGCGTCTGGGCACCTGGTGGGCTCCCCGGTCTTCAAAACCGGCGGGCGGCGCTCCGCGTCGCCGGCGGGTTCGATTCCCGTCCGCCTCCGCCACCTGCAGAAACTCCGCTTGGATGGGGGAGTAGCCGACCTCCGGTGTCATGGTTTCCAAGATTAAACTGGCCCGTGCTGGCACATTGATGGTGGCCGCATCCCGTGTCGGCCAGCAGGGCTATCCCGCCTTTCTACGCCGAATGGATCGGCCGGCAGATCGGCAGATAGACCTCCAGCCCAAGAGTGCTGGCACACGGCCTCGTTCACGGGCTCAGGTCAGCCTGATCGCCACCTGGCTCGACGCGTTCGGAGGGGATGCTGACAAGGCCAGCGTGCTGCTGGAGTGCGCGGCCAGGGATCTGGCTGCCGCAACCTGGATCATCAAGCCTGCCGACCATGAGCGCCCGCCAGGCTGGCTCGCTGATAGCCGCGCGATGCGCCGGAACTGAGGCCGGCGCCGCCCTTTGGCGATGCGGCAGTCCGGGTTACCTGAAACGGGCACTGGCAGGTCGGCCTGAACCGCCCCGGACGAGTCATGGTTGTGCCAGCACGGCCCGTTGCAGCAGGTCAGGGCACTGCGACCGGATACGTAGTACGGTTGGGCGAGCCTGCGCGTGCCACTCCGATCCCATGGAAACGGCCGGATCCGACCGATCGGCGCCGATGACAACGACGCCGCGGGACAACGCCAAGCGTGGCCTGGGCAACGAGTTCAGCGACCTCCCGTCCGGTGCTCTTGTGTGGCGGAGTTGTTTCATAGGGGAGGCCGAGTCAGGCGACGCTGAGCAGGCGGCTGAACTCGCGAGTGAACGCCGGGTCGGCTGCAGCCCGGGCCTGCTCTGCCTCCATCTGCCGCAGCCGGTCGGCGAGGATGTCATCTGCCCACCTGATCTCTTCGGGAGACGAATCGACCTCGATGCCGCGGACATCGCGGAGCCAGGCGGCCACCTCGGGCCAGGACCAAAACCGCTCGCCGCCCGGGCTTGTCCAGGTCGGCGCAGGGAAACCTCCCGGCCCGCGCTTGCCGGCCGCCCAAAGCCGGACAGCCTCACGAGTGCAGCCCGCCCGCCGGGCGATGTCCAGCATTGCCACCTGATCGTCATGCCCGGCACCGATTACCAGGAGGCCGGGCACCGTCTCGATCTCGGCCACTGCGGACCCCACGGTGAAACTCGGCAACAGCGCCGGACGGTCCGCCGCTGAACGTTCCATCTCCGCACCCTGCCTCAAAGAGCGCCTCGATCTGCAGGTCATCCGGCATGCGGTTCAGCCGCAAGACGAAGTCGAACACCTCCATGGTGGCTCTCCTCTCCGTTGCAACCGTACAACAGAACGACTACTAGTAGCGCCAGGACTGGTACTGGAACTAGCCAGAACTTGGCATTGGAACTAGGCCAGAGCCACAGGGAGCGTCTCAGTGCTGGTGCCGCTGAATGAATCGCCGGATGTCCTTGGCGTGGTCGTCTGCGCTCTTGGGCGTCGACCAAACCGACACATGATCTCCGCAAGCAGGACACTCCACGCCGCCCCATCGATGCGCGCGCGGCGGGGCCGGGATGACCTTGAGACGTGCGGCAACTGCGTCGTCCAGGGCTCCACGGACCTGTTTGCGGGGATGCGACCAGCTAGTCACGTTGCAACCGTACAACACCCTTCGGCCGAACAGCCCGCACTTGGGCGAACAGGGAACTGGCACGGCTGCCATGGGCTGGGCAAAGCGCGAGCACTTGTGCCCTCTTGGCGACATGCCTGAACCTGTACCGGACCGGCTG
>Ga0209647_1004137_pt1 | contig 11013 bp, 9 predicted proteins | sample GraSoi_2013_60cm_FD_185827 | JGI IMG/M metagenome (GOLD analysis project Ga0209647, IMG submission 185827) | Grasslands soil microbial communities from the Angelo Coastal Reserve, California, USA - Sample 9_17_2013_60cm (SPAdes) (version 2) | ecosystem: Environmental > Terrestrial > Soil >...
AGGCTCGAAGTCCGTTCGGGGCCAACGGACTAAACCGCTCGCGCGGCAGGGCGCTGCGGCGAGCGGCATGGCCATGGATGGACGATGGGAGCGTGTTGCCTGACGATGAAGGGCCAGAAGCATATCCCCAGAACCGATGATCGTTCAGCACGATGATCGCGCGATCTCGCACCGACAGCGTTGGGAGCGCACCGGACGTAGCGCGGCGACATCTGCGTCGCGGACAGTTTCGAATACCCGAACCGATGCGATTGGAGATGCAGTCATGATATATAAGGCGAGCTCGAAACAATTCCGTTGGACGCCATCACGTGGAAATATTTGTTCGACCGATGCGGTACAAAGGCTGCCATCAGGCACATAACGCAAAAGTTGTAATATGTGCCATTTTTACAACGCCTAACTCGCTGAAATTACAGGAGCGGCGAAAGGCGTTTTCACCCATCCGCAAAGTTCGTGCCATATCGCAAAAGTTGTACTCCCACTCACAGCCGCCAAATCCCCATAGCGTCTGACGCGCCACCTCGCCACACCTCCCGCGGTTTCCTCCATTGGAGGTTTGCGTACGCCGGCCCTCCGCGTGCGCCGCGCCACCTTCATGGGGCCGGCATCCGCAAACCTTCACATTTTCGCAAGTAGGTTCTGGCGGTTGCAGAGTCCGCTTTTCCTCCATGAACGGACTTCATTGGTAGCGACGTGTTTGCGGAAGCTCGCAGAGCGACCGCGTCCGCCGAAGCTCGCAGAGCGAAGGAGGAAGGAGGAAGGCGCAAGCGATACCCATCATGATCTAGACGGCCGCGACGGGTTTCGCGAAAGCTCAACCCATCCTGCGATCTGTTGCCAGACGGGCTGTTTGATCTGCCTGTCGGGCAAATCAGCAAAAACCTGTCCAGCCCCTTTTGCAAAAATATTTCTGTTTTTCCGAAATGCAAACCAGGCTATATGATTTGCCGTCCCGTCCCACTCGAGGGGCGGTTCGCGATCGTCACGGACGCGGGGCGGGATGCGGTGGACGCGGATGCGCCGATAACGAACGGCGCTGAGGCGGACGGAGAAGGCGTGTGGTCCTGACGCCCCGACGCTGGCGTCAAGTTCTTGAGAAGCAAGCTTCTCAGGGGCGACGGTGGCAAGAAAGCCCGGTCGCCGGGGAGAGCGCGCAGGAAACCGTTAAAACCATTGCGCGGGGAATGCTGGGTGAAACCGGTGTGACCTGACTAACGCGTGTGCGTTCTACCACTATTATTGCACACGCGGCTATCGGGCGCATCGGGCGCCCGGCATTCCCTGCGCCCTCTGATTAAGAGGGTAAGGAATTTTCTGGCAAACCTCGGGCGTGTCGGGCCGCGAGATCGCGGATTTGCGTCTGATGTTTGTTTTCCGCTGTTTGAAAATTAAATCGGTTGAATCACCCGTGCACGACACTCTTCGCGATCATGCAATGGATGCCCTTGGAACCGTTGACGGTCTGGGTCACGCGCAAATCCGCCGCCAGGCTGCAGAGCGTATAGGCGTCCTCGCGCGACAGGTTCCGTTTTTCGCCCAACAACACGATCATGTCGCGCAGCGCCCGCACCACGCACTGATCGAGGTCGGGATCCATCGCCATGGTCATGTAATGCGAAGGCGTCTCGGCGCGGGGATAATCGAGCCGCAAATCCTTGCGCAGCGTCAGGCGGAAGCGGCCCTGCAGCGCGGTCTCGATTGCGGTGACGCAGACCTCGCCGTCGCCTTGCACGCCATGGCCGTCGCCGCAGGAAAACAGCGCGCCCGGCACGAACACCGGCAGATAGAGTTTCGCGCCCGGCGTCAGTTCCTTGTTGTCGAGATTGCCGCCCATCGCGCGTGGGATCAGCGAGGTGATGCGGCCCCAGGCAGGCGGCGGCGCCACGCCCATCACGCCGAAAAACGGTTTTAATGGCAGATCGAGTCCCCATGGCAGCCGGCCCACCATCCGCTTCAAGTCAAGCGGAATGTTCAGCAACCGTGTTTCATGAAAATCATCGGGCAGCGTGCCGGCGAGCGGCCGGATCATATTGTAACCCCAGTCCTGCCGGAGGCTGATGTCGAGAATCTCGACCTCCAGCACATCGCCGGGCTCGGCGCCCTTGATCGCGACTGGACCGGTCAGGATGTGACCCGGCACCATCCGCTCGTTTTTGCCGTGAACTTCGAAAAGCTCGGGCGGGACGTGGAATTTGTTGCGGTCCGGCACCACGTCGGGACCGCCGCTGATGGTGTCAATGGTCACTTCATCGCCGCTATCGATGGTGAGGACGGGTTTCAGCTTGGCTTCGAAAAAGCCCCAATGGCAGGTCTCGGGGCTGGAATGCAGATGATGATGGGTCATGAAGGGGCTTTCTCATCTCTATTCGTCATTGCCGGGCAGTCTGCTTTGCGCAGACTACGTAAACTTGTCTGCGCTCCCGGCAATCCATCTTCTTTGAAAAAATTCATTTTGCGAAGAGAAATTCATTTTGCGAAGAGAGATGGATACGCGGGTCAAGCCCGCGTATGACACTGAATACGAGGTTTGACGCAACGTCCATCCGAAAGAGAATTCCCTTGTTTTTTGTGCTCTCCAAGACACTCGGCATCATGCTGTTGCCGACCAATTTCCTGATCGGCGTCGGCCTTGTCGGCGTCATATTGCTGGCGACGCGGTTTGCGCGCCTTGGTCGCAATCTCGCAGTCGCGTCAGTCGTGCTGCTGGCGATCTGCGGATTTTCGCCGCTCGGAAATTGGCTGCTTTATCCGCTGGAGCAGCGGTTTCCGCCCTGGGATGCCGCACGCGGTGCGCCGGACGGAATCATCGTGCTCGGCGGATCGATCCACGCGGATGTTTCGGCCGAGCGCGGAACGCCGGTGGTCGGAAACGCAGCCGACCGCATTATCGCCGCCGCGGCGCTTGCCCGGCGCTATCCGAATGCGCGTGTTGTGTTTTCCGGAGGCAGCGCGAATTTGCTCGCCAACGATGCCAGGGAAGCCGACTACGCCGGCGCCATCTTCGAAAACCTCGGTATTGCAAAATCGCGGCTGATCATGGAACGGCGTTCGCGCAACACCCAGGAGAACGCCGAATTCTCGAAAGCGCTGGTGGCACCGAAAGCGGGCGAGCATTGGCTATTGGTGACATCGGCTTTCCACATGCCGCGATCGGTCGGCCTGTTTCGAAAGGCCGGATTTGCCGTCGAGCCCTATCCGGTCGACTGGCGGGTCGGCGGGCGCGCGGACCTCTTCGCGTTTGCGAACTTTGCGATTGACGGGCTGATACAAACCGACATTGCGGTGCGCGAGTGGATAGGCCTCTTGGCTTACAGATTAACCGGCAAGATCGATGATTTGCTGCCGGGACCGGCCGCGAAGTAGAAGCAACTGTCGCAACCGGCCATCAATCGGACTAGAATTAAGGTAACCCGCGCGCTCGGCCCGCCGATTTCTGGAGTTTACGCCCATGCAACAGCAAACGCCGCCGGAACAGTTCGATCTGCCCGGCATGGTCGCCGATCTGAACAATCTGCTTCGCCTCAAGACCACCGTGATCGGCATGAAAATGTTTGCGTCGGTGGATGAAATGGCGGCCATTCCAAAAATCCGGCGACCGACCGCGGTTCACACGACCGACCAGATCGTCAGCATGGCCTCGCGGCTCGGCTGGACGGTGGGTATCACCGCCGACGATCTCGTAGGCGCGCAGTGCCGCGCCGTGATTGGGCTAGCGCCACAGGATGAGAAGTGGCTCGCCGGCGAAGCCTATGTCGGCGTCTGGCACGAGAACGCGGAGGATGCGCGCAAGCGCCAGCAGGCGCTGGACGTCGTTCCGCACGGCCGATACCAGGCGCTGGCGGTGAGCCCGCTATCGAGCGGAAGGTTGAACCCGCCGGATATTTGTCTGGTCTATGCGACGCCGGGTCAGATGATCATTCTGATCAACGGCCTGCAATATACCGGCTACAAGAAATTCGAATGGGGCGTGGTCGGCGAAACCGCGTGCGCGGATTCATGGGGGCGGGCGCTGAAAACCGGTGAGCCCAGCCTGTCGCTGCCGTGCTTTGCGGAGCGGCGTTATGGCGGCTGTCGCCTAAACATCTCGCCAAGGCAATCACGGGCATGAAAGCGCTGGCAAAGAATGGCCTGCGCTATCCGATCGCGCCCTATGGCATCCAAAGCGACGTGCGCGCCGGCATGGGTGTTTCCTACGCCAAAAAATAGATGCTATCCAACCCGGCCCGGCGCCAGCCAACATTTCACTCCAGGGATCAGAAGATGAAATCGTCGTCGAAGTTCGACATCGTTGTCTATGGCGCTACCGGTTTTACGGGCCAGCTCGTCGCCGAATATCTCGCCGCGCATTATGCCGGCAAGAGCGATCCGAAATGGGCGATGGCCGGACGCAGCCCGGAAAAACTCGCTTCCGTGCGCGACTCGATCGGCGCGCCGGCCGACACGGCTTTGATCCAGGCCGACGGCAGCGATCCGGCGTCGCTGAGGGCGATGATCGACCAGACCAACGCGGTCGTCTCAACCGTCGGCCCGTATCAGCTCTACGGCTCCGAACTGGTCGCGGCTTGCGCTGCATCCGGCACCGACTACCTCGATCTCTGCGGCGAGCCGGTGTGGATGCGGCAGATGATCGACGCGTACGAGGCGACGGCGCAATCGAGCGGCGCCAGGATCGTCTTTTCCTGTGGCTTCGATTCGCTGCCCTTCGAGCTCGGCGTGTTGTTTTGTCAGGAGACGGCCAAGAAAACGCTGGGCGCGCCGGTCAGCCGCGTCAAAGGCCGCGTCCGCGACATGACGGCAACCGTTTCGGGCGGCACGGTGGCCAGCATGAAGGCGAACTTCGCGGCCGCCGCCAAAGACCTGAGCCTGGTTGCGCTACTCCGGAGTCCGTTCGTCTTGACGCCGGGCTTCGAGGGTCCAAAGCAGCCGCCGGGCAACAAGCCGCTGTTCGATCAGGATCTCGACGCATGGACCGCGCCGTTCGTGATGTCGACCATCAATACCCGCAGCGTCCACCGCTCAAATTTCCTGACGGGCTTTCCCTACGGCCGGGATTTTGTCTACGACGAGATGGTGCTGACAGGTCCGGGCGAGAAGGGTGAAGCCGAAGCCAGGCGCGTTGCTGCCGCTAATCTGGACAAGGTCGGTCCTGGCACCCCGAAGCCGGGCGAGGGGCCGTCGAAAGAACAACGCGAGACTGGCCACTACGATCTTCTGTTCGTCGGTCTCGCGCCGGACGGACGGCAAATTCGCGTCGCCGTCCGCGGCGACCGCGATCCCGGTTATGGTTCGACCGCAAAGATGATCGCGGAATGCGCGATCTGCCTGCGCGAATCGCCGGATGTCAAAGCCGGCATCTGGACGCCCGGCGCTGCCATGGGTAACCGGCTGATCAAGCGGCTGGTCGATCATGCCGGCCTGAGCTTTCAGGTGGAGAAATAGGTCTCCGGATCACGCCGCGCGAGCATCGTAGCAGTACATCCAGCTCTGCCCCTTCGACGCGAGCGGGATCAGCATCTTGAACATCTGATTGCGGAGCCAGGCCCCAGTCGCGCTGAATTCGCCCTTCTGGTTGCCATTGCGGCGGGCGGCGGCTGTAGGCCTGCGCGGCGGCGAACATCCCCCACATCGCCCCCAGCATCATCCAAAAATGCCGCCAATGGTCGGTGTCGATCACAAAGCTCTCGCCGACCGTGCCGAGGAACGCCGCGAAGATCGCAAGATAAGCGCGCTGCCAGGGCACGCGCACGAAGACGTGGCGGAATCCCATGATCACCGTGACGAACACCAGCGCCGGATAGCAGACGCCGGAGAGCCAGCCGCCGGACATGAAGGCGTTCAGATAGGAGTTGTGGGTGTCCTCGGGGAAATAATTGTGGAACTGCAGCGGGCCGATGCCGAAGGGAAGCTCGAGCGCCATCTGCGCGCCGAGGATATGCCGGCCGAAGCGGCCGAAGCGGCCTTCGTCATAGCTTTGATCGAAGCTCGCGCGCTGTTTGAACATCTCGCTGATGGTATCGAACGACAACAGCACCGCGATCAGCATCACCACGACGATGACCGCGACCACCGACATCACGATGATCCGCGAGCGTTGTCCCCGCGATTGGCTGGTCAGGACCATCAGCGCCAGCATGAAGGCCGACGTGATGGCGAGCCCACCCCATGCCGCGCGCGAAAACGCCAGCAGGATTGCCAGCGCCATGATCGCAAGCGCGATGGCGCAGCGGAACGATTTTGCGAAGTGGTCGGAGACGACGCTCTGCAAGACGAACAGCGAGGGAAGGATCAAAAACGCACCCAGCACATTCGGATCCTTGAAAGTGCCGCGCGTCCGCTCATACAGCGTCAGCAGGTCATGGCCGCCGGGGACGAGGTTGAAATAGCCGGCGATGCCCGCGATCGCCGCGATCATCCCGCCGACGATCAGACCGCGGCGCAGCATGTCGAGCCTGGCTTCGGTATCTTCGGACACCACCATCGCGAAGAACATCACGGTGACCGCCATGTACCAGGAGGTCGCGATCCAGTTCGCGACCTCGGGCTTGTCAAAGAACGGGATGGCGCCGATGCAATAGCCGAAATTCAACAGGACCAGCAGCAGCAACAACGGCATGAACACCAGCCGCAGCCGCAAGCCCGTTGCAAAGAAGACGATGGTGGCGGAGAGCGTCACCAATTCGTAGGGGCTCGGCTCGATGAAGACGATCGCGCCGCTTGCCCCGACCAGCCACACCAGCGCGCGTTGCAGCGCGACCAGGCGCGGCGCCTTTACCGATAACGGGAAGTCTCCGGCTGTCGCCGCATACGCCATCACACACTCTTACGCAACGCAACTCGCAAACCAAGGCTTGAGCGGATGCTCATAATCTTTTGGCTTTGAGCATGATCCTTTCGAAAAACCGGTGCGCACTTTTCCGGATCATGCTCAGTAGGCGTTCTCGTTCTTCGTCATCAGCGCCAACGGCGTCTTGAGAAGAATGTAGAGATCGAACAGCACCGACCAGTTCTCGATGTAATAGAGATCGAACTCGACGCGCTTCTGGATCTTCTCTTCGCTGTCGACTTCGCCGCGCCAGCCATTGATCTGGGCCCAGCCGGTGATGCCGGGTTTGACGCGGTGACGCGCGAAATAGCCGTCGACAGCCTCGTCGAACAGCCGGCTCTGCAATTTGCCTTGCACGGCGTGCGGACGCGGGCCGACCAGCGACAAGTTGCTCTTGAACACGACATTGAAAAGCTGCGGCAGCTCATCGAGGCTGGTCTTGCGGATGAAGCGCCCGACGCGGGTGACGCGGGGATCGTTCTTGGTCACGACCTTGGAGGCCGTCGGGTCCGCTTGATGGTGATACAGCGAGCGGAACTTGAAGACGTCGATGCGCTCGTTGTTGAAGCCGAATCTTTTCTGGCGGAACAGCACCGGACCCGGGCTGTCGAGTTTTATGGCAAGTGCGACCAGCGCCATCACCGGCAGCGCCAGCGACAGAATGAGGCCGCCGCCGACATGGTCGAACAGCCCCTTCATCACCAGGTCCCAGTCGGTGATCGGCGCCTCGAATACGTCGAGCATCGGCACCTTGCCCAGATACGAATAGGAGCGGGGACGGAAGCGCAGCTTGTTGGTGTGGGCGGAAAGCCGGATATCGACCGGCAGCACCCACAATTTCTTCAGCATTTCGAGAATCCGCGTCTCCGCCGAAATCGGCAGCGCGAACAGCACGAGGTCGACGCGGGTGCGGCGGGCGAATTCGACGATATCGTCGACCTTGCCGAGTTTCGGGCTCCCGGCGCAGGTTTCCAGCGCGCGGGCATCGTTGCGGTCATCGAACACGCCGAGAACATCTATGTCAGAGTCGTCCTGGACATTGAGCGCTTCGATCAGCTGTTCGCCGGTCTGGTCGGAGCCGACAATGATGGTGCGGCGGTCGAGCCGGCCCTCCCGCGCCCAGCCGCGCACCATCGCGCGCAGGAACAATCGCTCGGCGATCAAGCCGGCGAGGCCGACGCAGAAAAACGCCGAGAGCCACAGCCGCGATACTTCGCCGCCAAGCTTGGCAAAGAACGAGGTGCCGATGAATAGCAAGAAGACAAACGCCCAGGACGATATCATCCGCGTCATCTGACGAAGCTGACCGCGAAACACCTGGACTTCGTAGATATCGGCGGCCTGGAAGCAGACCACGGCAGTCGCCGTCATGGCGATGATGGCCGCGACATATTCCCAATGGAAGCCGGAGAGCGTCACCACGTAACCCAGATAGAGCGCGATGCCGACGAAACTGAGCAGCACGAAATCGGCGAGGCGCACGGCGCCCGCGATCACGATTCCCGAATAGGCCCGGCGCACTTTCTGGTTGGTGACGGCAAGCGCTGCAGGCGACAGCCGCCGGCGCCGTTCGATGGGCGGACCATCCGTCGAGGAAGCCGCGGCATCTAACATGGATCGTGCGTTGATCGGTTCCACTGTACCCAAATCCGTATCCCGCGCAGGCAAATAGGCATGCGCGCATCGAGGCGGAATTCCCCGGCCTTCGGATTAGCGGACAAATCGGAAGAAACTGTTATCGTGGTAAAGAACGGTTAACGATCGGCAAACGCCTCGCCGTAGCCTGCCAAAACTCCCTCGACCATCGCCTTCTGCGAGAAATGCGTGAGCACTCTCTCGCGGAGCGATTTTGTACGCGCCAGCCCGGCGTCGGGATTGTCGAGCGCTGTCTCGATCGCGTCCGCCATCGCACCGGCGCTGTTGGGGGCGAACAGCCCGTCGGTGTGGGAGCCGAAAATCTCCGGGATGCCGCCGACATTGGCCGCCACCATCGGAATTCCCGCCGCGGCGGCCTCGATCACGACATAGGGCATCGAATCCCCGCGGGAGGGAACCACCAGCACCTTGCCTTTCGAGAACCCGTGGCGCGCCTTGACATGGCCGATGAAGCGCGCGGCCTGGCCAAGGCCGAGCCCTTGGATTTGTGCCTTGAGCGTTTCCAGTTCCTCGCCGTCGCCAGCGAGCGTCAGCGTGACGCGTTTGCCGTCGGCATGCAGCCGCGCGACCGCGTCGATCAGGAGGTCGGCGCCCTTGATGGGCCTGAACTCACCGACATAGACGATATCGGTGGCGTCGTCGGCTCTGACGACGGGATCGAACTCCGCCGCGGTCACGCCATTGAAGACGCAGCGCACCAGCCCGCTCGGAGTGCCGATGGTGCGCTGATAGGTGTCGCGGGCGAAGGCGCTTTCGAACAGGAACAGATCGGTCGAGTTCATCAGCGCGCGCTCGAGCCGGCTGTAGAGCGCGCCCTTCAGCGTCTCGAGCGGATAGTGCAACGAGCCGCCATGCGGCGTATAGACCCGGATAGAATTTTTTGAGCGCGGTTTCATGCGAGTGAAGGCGCCGGCTTTGGCGCCGTGTCCGTGCAGGACGTCCGGCTGCAACCGCCGGACCAGGCTCATGAAGCGGGCCCACACCAGAATGTCCGTCGGATAGGGTTCACGGTGAATGGCGATGCGCCGCCGGTCAGGCTGTCGGCGATGATGCCGATGTGGTGGCCACGGTCGGCCTGTCCGTTGGCGAGGTCGAGGATGTGGCGGAAGATTCCGCCGACCGGCGCGCGCACCGCGTGCAGGATACGAAGCGGCCGATCTGTGATCATGGGCATGATCAGAACCAGCCGACGAGGATGGTGTCGCTCGCGCGCATGCAGCCCGGCAGAACGAGCGCAGCGGACAGACAGAGGATAGCGGCGCGCACGCCTCGCATCAGACAACCCAGGGGAAGTGTTGATTCCGATTAAGGACTTTCATGGTTAACAAAGCATGACGGTGTCGGCCGGAGCGCCCGATGCCACGGCACAAGTCCGCCGAATTAACCCAGCGGCAACCTTAATGGAGTGTAATCGCGCAAGGTTTGGTAGGGCTGCCGAGTCTTCCGGGAGTGTGCGATGGGTTTAGCGTTTTGGCGTACGGCGATGGCCAGGGCTCCGGTCGAGAGGGTCATCGCCAAGCCGGCGTCAGCTTCCCATAAGCCGGCCGCGGCGGCCTCCTCGGGCGATCTGGATTTGCACGCGCTCGGCCAGGCGCTGATGCGCAAGCGGGGCTGGATCATCGTTCCGACGGTCATCGCCTTGGTGCTCTCGCTCGCTGCCGTCAATCTGGTCACGCCGCGATATAAATCCGAAGTGCGCATCCTGATCGACGGGCGCGAGAACGTGTTCCTGCGGCCGAATGGCGAGCGCAATGATGAACGCACCGCGCTCGATGCCGAGGCCGTTACCAGCCAGGTCCAGCTATTGCTGTCGCGCGATCTCGCGCGCGACATCATCAAGAAGAACAAGCTCGCCGAGCGGCCCGAGTTCGATCCGGTGCTGCAGGGCCTTTCGCCGATAAAATCGCTGCTGGCGCTGTTCGGCATCGGCCGCGATCCGTTCTCCCTGACCCCGGAAGAGCGCGTGCTGGAGGCGTATTTTGATCGCTTCACCGCCTATGCGGTCGATAAATCGCGCGTCATCGTCGTCGAATTCCAGTCCCGCGATCCGGATCTGGCGGCACGCGTCGCCAATTCGATCGCCGAAGGCTATCTGGTGCTGCAGCAGAATGCGCGGCAGGAGCAGGCCAAATCCGCGAGCCTTTGGCTTTCAGGCGAGATCGACAATCTGCGCAAGAAGGTTTCCGAGGCGGAATCCCGGGTTGAGGATTTTCGCTCGAAATCGAGCCTGTTCGTCGGCACCAACAACACCACGCTGTCGAACCAGCAGATGGGCGAACTGAACACCCAGCTCAACAACGCGCGCGCGCTGAGATCCGACGCCGAATCGAAAGCGCGGCTGATCCGCGAGATGCTCCAGAGCGGCAAGCCGATCGAGGCGTCGGAAGTGCTCAACTCCGAACTGATCCGCAGGCTCTCCGAACAGCGGGTCACGCTACGGGGCCAGCTTGCCGAGCAGTCCTCGACGCTGCTCGACAACCATCCGCGCATCAAGGAGCTGAAGGCGCAGCTGGCTAATCTCGACGGGCAAA
>Ga0209647_1004138_pt1 | contig 11012 bp, 10 predicted proteins | sample GraSoi_2013_60cm_FD_185827 | JGI IMG/M metagenome (GOLD analysis project Ga0209647, IMG submission 185827) | Grasslands soil microbial communities from the Angelo Coastal Reserve, California, USA - Sample 9_17_2013_60cm (SPAdes) (version 2) | ecosystem: Environmental > Terrestrial > Soil >...
TGATACGCTTGCGCTGCTCTTCGTTGCTGGCTGGCGGCAAATGTATACGGCGACGTTTCAATTGATCGGCAACGACTGCCTCCAATGCTTGTTCCTTCTCTTCTCCCTCCTGGTGAATAGGAGGCAGCATACCCATTTCCGGCATATACATCATAGTGTTAGCGTATAAACCAACTGCAAACCCTTCATTAAGCGCCCAGTCAGCTACTGAAGCAGTTGCGCAGATCGCCAATTCCTGGAGTTCAGGACGAACCCCGTACCACGCATCAAGCTGTGAGACCACGTTGAGAAAGAGGACTAGCGTATATGTTGTAGTTGGCTGGTAAACTTTGCTCTGCAGTTGCATCATGCGAGCGGTGGCTTTCCAGTGGATGCGCCTCAAATCGTCACCATACATGTAGTCACGCACACCTATTACGCGCGAGGGGTCTTCTAACAGGCGACGCGGTGCGCGGTTGTCTCCAAATGGATGGCGAGAAGGTAAGCCAAAACGGGTTATGGGGACCACCAGTGGATAGACAAGCAGATATTGCCGGTTGGAAAGCGATTCCTGGCGATTGAGAAAGCCAAATACATCACCACTACGTACCACCGTTGGCCCAAACGTATGTACGCCTCGTGCGTTGCAAAGCACAGTGTATGGCCTTGTCACCCGTTCGTACCAGCGCAGGCTGAACAGACTCTCCAATACCACCATATTACTGGTGGTGCCGACCCGCAGTTGGGGGCCTGTAAAGGTCAGTGTTCGCGGAACGCTGTCTTCGATCTCTAACCACGGCAGCGGCAAGAGCTTGGCATTCTCGACAGAGAGCGAGAGTGTTATCTCCTCGCCAAACAGGACGCGCTGCTCGCTAAACTGGCGCTGGTAGCGCAAATCTTGCAGGCAATACTTTGCCCAGGTATCCGTAGCCAGGAGCACCAGCGCTCCCAGCAGCCCGACCACCAGCAGCAAGGGCTGGCGGAGAAGCAGGCCCACAATAATAATGGCTATGCACAGGTAATACCACTGCTTCTTCATGACTCTACCGGCACGGGAACGCTATGCAGTACATCCTCTATAATTTGTTCCATCACGCGCCCATGCAGGCGCGTCTGACTGGTGGCAATCAATCGGTGAGACAGTACGGGGCGAGCGACGCGCTTGACATCGTCAGGAATAACATAGAAGCGTCCATGTATGGCCGCATATGCCTGTGAAGCGCGATAAAGAGCAAGGGTACCTCGTGGACTGACACCCAGCTCGACCCCGCTGTGATTGCGTGTTGCTCGCACCAGTTCGACAATATAGCTTTCAACGGCTGGCTCAACGCGCACCCGGCGGATCATCCTCTGCAGCACCTCCAGCTGCTCTCCGGCTAGCACCGGTTGCAGCTCCTGTAACGGTTGTTCTTCTTTGAAACGCTGCAGGATCAGTCGTTCCTCCGACTGGCTGGGATAGTCGAGGTGCAGGCGCATCAAGAAGCGGTCAAGCTGCGCTTCGGGCAAAGGGAAAGTACCTTCCAGTTCGATTGGATTTTGCGTGGCAAGCACAATAAAAGGACGCGGCAAGAGCACCGTCTCACGTTCTACGCTGATTTGACGCTCTTCCATCGCTTCCAGCAGCGCGGATTGGGTACGTGGTGTGGCGCGATTGATCTCATCGGCAAGCACAACCTGAGCGAGCAATGGCCCCGGGCGAAACTCGAACTCGCCCTTCTTCTGATTAAAGAATGTGATGCCGGTAATATCCGAGGGCAGCAGGTCCGGCGTAAACTGAATACGTTGAAATGTGCACCCGAGCGATCTTGCCAGCGTTTTTGCCAGGGTAGTTTTGCCAATTCCCGGCACGTCTTCAAAAAGCACATGTCCTTCGCAGAGCAAGGCGGCCATCAACAGGTCGATCACTTCCTCTTTGCCCACGATCACGCGACTGGCATTCTGGCGGACAGCACGAGTCGCCTCTTGAACCCGGCGGATTTCATCGATCTGTGTCATCTAAAGCCCTTGAGAGTGGAGTGTAGAGAAAAAGCACTATCACCGGCACGGTAGGCGCGCTAAAACAAGCCCTTACAAATTATACGCACATAACTCGACAAATTTCTCTCCACCTATTCCACTCTTATCGTGCAAGAGGGGAGGCAACCTGCGTGTCGCCTCCCCTCTTGCATAATGCGCATACAGAAATTTATCCGCCTAATACCCCGACGTTCACCTGTACATTGACATCTTGAGACCTTGCTTGTTGTCCATTTTGATCTGTTGCAACGGCGTAAACCGTTGCCTGCACAGTTTTCTGCCTGAAGCCGTAGACAAATACAAACCATGAAATGGTCGCATTGCCGCCGCCATCCGTCGTTGCTGGTCCTGCACTGGCCCGGGATGGCGGAACATTGTAGCGTATTACAAGCTGGACGCTCGCACCCGGTTCGCTTGCGTTAACACCAACATTTACGCTAGTCCCATTATTTACTACGGGTGGGATGTTTGTGATCTGTATGGTCAGCGTCCCATTGCCCTGCGTGGGACTTGATTGAGCTGTCGGGTTGGTAGACGGGAGCGACGGAGTTTGATACAAAGGGGGTTGGCTGCTCTGATTAGTTCCATTCCCGCCGCTAGGATTGGGAAAAGTCGGACGAAGGTCAACAGTGCCTGTCGCTTTGGGTGCAGGCGGAGGATTTTGAGAGAGTGAGGAAGCGGAAGAGTTCTGATTGCCAAAAACCGTGGCGCTGGCGAGTGATACGAACACAACCCCTGCGATCACCACCATTGCCAACGCGATGATCAGCACTTTGTATGCCGGGTCTTTGCGCCAGTAATACGTGAGCTTGGAGACTGTACCTTTGGGCGCGGGCTGCGTCCGGCGAAGTATAAGTTGTTCAGGCCGTAACTGTGTGCCACTATACGTGCGCTGCTCCTCTACAGGTGGCGCTGGCAAAACCAGCTTTCCCGATTGAGGCGCTGGCTCTTGCGTATCTGGATTATTTAGCATCGACAATACCTCCTATCAGGTATCCGTAAGGAACACCTCTCACTTTACGCTGTCCAGTATACTTGATTTTCTATCGTGTGTGCAATTTGATGGGCCAGAAGTCAGGGCAATTGGACCCGTCCCCGCCAGGTGATTCACGTTCTCAATCCATAAAACGCATCAATCGCTTCCATTACCACATTCACAGGTACCTGTTCCAATAGTCGTCCGTACAGCACTTTTGTGCAAGGTCCCACTGGCTCCCATACTGCCGGGTCGCTCGGCCCGAAAAGCGCTACTGTAGGCACTCCGAGCATTGCCGCCAGGTGGGTAATGCCTGAATCATTGCCGAGATAGCACCTGCAAGGCTGTAGATGTCGCGCCACCTCTAACAACGGCGCATGTGTGAGTGCCTTGAACATTTCTGGCCTGGGAGGAGTCGCAACAAGGTTGATTAAATCGCGCACGCGCTCAGTATCGGCTGGCCCGGCAAGCAAAAGGACCGGGCGATCTCGTTGCCATAAGCGCTGGATGACTGCGGCAAAATGAGTTACCGGCCAGCATTTTTGCGGTCCTCCACTCCCAGGATGAATCGCGACGTAATCACAAGCCGGGCCTTCTGAGGAAACGGGATTGGTACCAAGTGCAAAATCAATTGACTTATTGGGTAATCCAATGTAGAATGCCTCCTGTGAAGGTGCGTGGGGAGTTGTGTGGAGCTGGCAGACGCATCTCCTTTTGTTCGATCCGCTTTGAGGATACTGCAAGGCCGTTTGCGCCAGGTATTCCACAACATGCACTCGCGCACCTTCGGGTGGCCGGCCCGGGGCGATGATTAATCGCCTGATGCCGTTCATCCTCAGGTTGCGCTCAACCATGCCGCCAGGATCGCGCAGCCAGCAAATGGCAAGCTCGATTTGTTGTAACAGCTCCTGTAAAGCAGGAGTACCGTTGGAGGAGAATAACTCACTCCATTGGATATCCTGGTAATCCCCTACCTCGTCTGCAACCCCAAAAGCCAACGCCAGCGACAACACCTGCGCATTACTCACTAATGTGATATGTGCACCGGCATAGTGTTCTCTCAGCGCCTTCAAGACAGGAAACGAGAGCAAAGCATCTCCGATTGCACCTGGCCGGATAATAAGAATATGCAATTGCATCTCCTATTTTCGTCCTAACGATAACACTTCAATCACAAGAACAATGCCCAGGCTCACGAGTGCTGTAAAAATGCTCCAGCTATGCAGAACACGTAAAAGCAGGTTGAACACAATCCATAGTGCCAGTAGCGCGCCCTGGCGTAGCGCGTGTCTCATAGTCGCTCGATAGAGCCTTGCAGAAATGAAGCGCAGGCCGATGAAATACGCGAGCAAGGAAAAGGTACAGGTAAGTGCGACACTCAACAGCACAAAGAACGTGACATAGGCCAGTACCGCCTGTGGAGGCACGAAGTGGGTAAATAAGAGTAGCCCTCCCCAGGCCAGCAGTGCAAGCAGCATCAACACATAGAGGGCGGTACGGTTTGTCATTTCATTAAGTCGAAGCCCCTATTGCCATTTAAAGGGGCTTCATTGCGGCGACGGCTCTCCTGGGCCTCAGGACTGAAGTACTTCTGCCACATATCCGGCGCATCCTTGCTCTCACCTCCGTGTTTGGTAATACGCTGGCGCACGCGGCAAATCACTGGCGTATTGACCGCCGCTCCGGCGATAATTACCTGTCCTTTGGAGAGTGCTGGCAGATTATCCAGCAGATCGCGGCCAACCCCTTCAATCGCGGCGGCAACGCTTTTCTGGTCAATCTCATTCACGATACGCATAATGCATTGTGTCTGGCACTGGCTGAGCACGTCGGCATCGAGTTTGCCCGGGCGTTGACTGATTAAACCGACGCCGATTCCAAATTTTCGCCCCTCGGCCAGCACCTGCTTGAGAATCGCCGTAGAGACTACCTCGATTCCCCCTGGCGCGAAGTGATGCGCCTCCTCCAGCAGCACAAAGACGGGATAGGGCAGGTAAAATTCACCCGAATGCACCTTCCCGCGCTCGGTCTCCATGCGCGCCTTATTCAAACGGCGCAGGAGTGTGGCGACAACGACCTGTTGATCTCGCTCATCAATCTCATTGAGCTGCAAAACGGTGCACTGTCCTGGTTTGAAAATCTCCGGCAGGTCGAGATGCTCCATATCGTCAAATGTAAAGCTGTCCACGAAGCGTTGATCGATACGCCACGCTAAAGCATGCACGGTGCTCGAATCGTCCGCGCCTTCGCTATCTTCATCGCCTTTCTGCTTGGCAACATTTTTGATGGCGAGTTTCAGATCAGCCACACTCCAGGGGGTGCCTCTCTTGATTTCGCTCACTTTACGTAATGCCCGGCTCAGCAGGTATTGCTGTTTCTCCGTCATCTCTGGCAAAAGATGGCGCATATCACCCATGGTCAGCGTCGAGATGCGTACCTTGACCTGTTCCGGTTTATAAACCCTCACCTGTGCTTGATACCCGCCTCTTCTACCATTGCCCTGCTCGGCAAATCGAGGAAAATTGGCGATTTGATCGAGCGTTCCGTATTCGCCGTGAGGATCGATGATCAAGACGCACGCCTTATTGTGGGTCTGCATCAGCTCTTCAACCAGCACACTGGCAAGGTAGCTCTTACCCGCGCCTGTGCTGGCGATGATAGCAATGTGCGTGCTCACAACATCTTTTACAGATAGGACTACCGGCACTGCATCCGGCGGACGTGTCAGCAGCGACCCTATAGTTGCGGAGCCAGGTTCTCCCGGGCGTTTGCGGCTGAGGATTTGCGCCAGCATCTCGTCATCTGCCAGAAAGATCCGCTTGCCCGACTGTGGCGGAATCCAGGGGTTAATGAACGAGTTGGTAGGAGCATCGTAATAGCCCATAATGGCTACATGCAGCTCAAACAGTTCGTTGGTGCGTGCATCATAGCCGACCATGGCCGCAACCTGCGCGGGAGCTATTTCCGGCTCTGCCAGAAAAGTGTCAGGGTAGAGTCGCAGCGGTACGCGCTTAATGATGCGGCCCAACACGCGCCGTGTAGGTGAGGATGGCCCTTGCGTTTGCTCTACTTCATCAGGATCAGCCAGCTCGTAATAGACGTATTCACCGTTCTTGAGCACCTGCTCATCGTCACGCGAGACGAAGGTATATTCATGGGCATTTTCGCCCGGCCCTTTGGTGATACCGACAGGCTTGAAGCGTGGGGGCGCGATTGTTGAATCAGGCATACATGAAAACCTCCATCAGCCTGTAGTTTCCACCTTGAGTTTCCAGGCGAAGTTACGTTTCACAATTGAGAGCAACGAGAGATTCTGTGGAAATAGATGTTCCAACTGGTCGATAATCCGCAGTGTGACCATCGGCAGCAGGCTATTTCTTTGCGCAATAATGTGCGGAATATAGCCCATATGCAGGTATTCTTTACGATCAGAGTCGCCTGGGTCGCTGAAGTAGTGGAAAGCCTGTACCTCCTCGTCGGTCATGGTTTCAATTTCGCTGCCCAGTTCCAGCGACAACAGCGGTACTCCATGCATGATGGAGAGTACTTCTGGTTGACCGCCGGGTATCATACGCTGCTCCATCATGCCCAGGACCATCACATAGATCAGTACGGCTTTCTCGGAGATGTAATCGGGTGAGAAGAGTTCAACCTGCGTCTCGTTCGAGAGGCGTGGCCCCAGCGAGCCAAACGCGGGATTGAGCAGGATCGTATCGTAGATTACGCCGGTGGCATAGGTTCTGGGTTCAGAGCTCTTCCCAAGAGCAAAGATCACCTGCGCGTCATGGTCATCGGTCTGTTCAGAGCGAACCGCGATACGCACAAAACGGCCAAAGGCGTAGTCAGCCGGGTTCGGCTCCAGTTCAACCTCGCGAGGGCCATAAATCTGACAAACGTAGTTGATGTGCGAGTCCGATTTGACGATCTTGCCGATGTACATCTCGTTCTGCCCCCCTCCGCATTTAGAACGGGTTTCTGTTTTCAGGCATTATAGCATACTTATGTGCTACACTGATATCAGATTCAAGGAAATGTAGACAGGAGCGCCTATAACCATGCCCGACACCAACCCACCCTCCATCCTCCCCTCCTTAGATGACATGCTTCACTCCCTCTTGCTCATTGAAGAGGGCGAGCACGAATTTTCAGGCGAGGAAGAGGATGTGCAGGAGATGCGGCAACTCTTTTTCCCGATTACCCGCCGTAGCATCTATCTGAACCACGCCGCGAATGGACCGCTTCCCGGCCCGGTGGCGCGTACGCTACATACATATATCGATGATACCAGTAACTTCGGCAACATTAATTTCGCGCGCTGGACAGTGTATGAGCGAGGCGCGCATCGTCGCCTGGCCAGTTTGATTCATGTGCGCCCCGACCAGGTAGCGCTGGTTGCCAGCACCGGCGACGGGCTGATGAACATCGCCAGTGGACTGCGCTGGCAACCAGGCGACACCATTATCAGTGCCGAATGCGAATTCCCCAGCAATATTTACCCCTGGCTGAATCTGCAAGAGCAGGGTGTTCAAGTCCACCTGGTGGCAATGCGTGATAATCGCATCGCAGTTGAAGATGTCCTGGCGAGCATTACCGAGCGCACGCGCCTCGTTAGCCTGAGCCTTGTCGAGTTTTCAACGGGCTTCCGCAGCGACATCGCTACCATTGCGCGCTACTGTCACGAGCGTGGTATCATGTGCGGCATCGATGCAATACAGGCCCTGGGCGCGTTAGAAATAGACGCGCAGGAGCTCGGCATCGATTACCTGGCTGCCGCTGCCCATAAGTGGCTGCTCGGCCCACAAACAACCGGCATCCTTTACATATCGGATGCATTGCTCGCGCAGATGCATGTTCCGCGCAGAGGCTGGTTCAGCGTGGAAACGCCGTTCGATTTCTTCAATTACGAGCAGCCATTAAAGGCAGGAGCCGCCCGTTTTGAACACAGCTCGCCCAATCGACTTCCTATCGTTGGGTTAGATGCCGCCCTTGGGATTTTTGAGAGCATCGATGGCGGGATGCAGGCCGTCGAGCAGCGCATCTTAGGTTTGACCGGGCACGCAATCGCCGGATTAGAGCGGCTTGGCTATCCCATAGCATCCCCACAGGGAGAAGGCGAGCGTTCTGGTATCGTGTGTTTCAACGTGCATCCAGACCGCCAGGACATCAGCCCGCAGCAGCTTGGAGATGAACTGGCTTCACGCAATATACATGTTGCAGCTCGTGGCAACGTCGTACGTATCTCTCCGCATTTCTACAATACCCTTGAAGAGATCAATACATTGCTGAACGCACTTGAAGAGTTAATAAAGCAGGCTTCCACCTAACGCCTCATCGGTTTCCACTGGGCGCGTAAATAATAGTGTGTTCCCCGCTAGGTGCCTTGTTCACGTTACCCATTTTATCGTAAACGTCAAAACTCACCTGAATATGGCCGGCAGGCGCATCAAGCCGTTTGAGGCTAACGTTGCATTGAAATGTATCATCGACGTGGTTTGGATAAACGACACAAGCGATCCTCCAGGTGCCATTCCAACCGGCAGTGAAATTCACATGATCGATCACCGGATCACCGCGATTGGTGGGAAAAGCATGTGCAGCGAAGTGAATGATATCGTTGATTGTCTGCCCGTTCATAGGGCTAATCCAAAGTCCTCCGGGGACGATGCGTACAAGGACAGTTGTATTTGAGACACGGCTAAATGTGATTCCATTAGATACCCATATAGTCACAAATTTTCCCGATAAAATGAAAGCGCCAATTAAGACGACAAGGCCCAATATGATTACTTTCCCGGTGATATGACTTCTATGCAAGAAAGACTGCAACAGCAAATTAGCCGGCATGTACCTGGTAGGATTATGCTCACTCCTTGCGACCTGGCCAGGTTCGTTTTGTAATGCCCCACTAGAGGTCAAATCTGATGCCTGGTCGGGATACTGTCCATGGGGTTCATCCTTAATTAATCCCAGCTCATCTGCTTTCTTCCCAAAGAGTTCGCAGAGCTTCTGACGATAGTATGGGCTCGGAAACGTTTTACCACGTTCCCACCGGGCTACCGTCCGCGGATCGCTCTCTATCTTTTCGGCCACATAATTACGCGACCATCCGTATATTTCGCGCTGGTGTCTTAATCGCTCATTCGGAATAGCATCATCATGCATAGCCAGCAGCCTCCTTTCTGTATTTCTTTCCCTATCCGGCATGATATGGTGATTGCCAGCTTAAATAAACGTAGCATGCAGCAAATGATACATATAAATGCCCTGAAGTTGCCCCACCAGTGACACCTGTATGACGTTCCTCTTGATCATCTTTACATGCATACTACTGTTAGAGATCGTCAGGCAGAGTTGGATTCTGTACAAACATAGATGAGGGAGAGGAGCCACATATGTACACCTTAAAAATTCGCGTCTCTATTCAGTGTCCCGACAGACTTACGGAAATGCCTGTCAATGACCTTGAACACGCTGAACTTGCAGTGGAAGATAGTGTAAGCCTCTTGCTAATGGAGCTATTCGGGGGAACAATTCTTGTAGATGATGTGACCGTTCAGTACGCCAACTCAGAGTACGAATGAGGCAATCATTTCCCCTATTGTGCCTGATTGGATGGGTCAGCGAGCTATCATAACAGCGTCACTCCGTTTAGTCTCAATGGAGCTTCTGGGGTATACTGGTAAAGTATGCTTCTATTATCAGAGCCTAGCTAGTGCAGGTTCAAGAGACCTATTGTTCAATTTGAGAAAGCGAACGATATGATGTTTATGATATTGGTGTGTTAGAATAAGAAAAAACATCGGTGGAGATGTCGGATGAATGCTTTGAAACTGCAGACTCATAATATTGTCGTCTATCGAAATCGGAAACGGTTGTTCGGGGTGACAAGTATAATGGTGCTGGCTTTCTTGTTTATGATAGGTATGGATGTTTTCGCTATCTGGGCATTTTGGAACCGCTATGAGATTGACACCGGTGCGTATGTTGCCGCTCTCATACTTCCAATCAGCACACTATTTATAGGATGGGTAATATTCGTTTCGCTCCATGTGCTGGGCCACGCTGGCCCAGCAATTATAATCGATTCTCAGGGCTTCTCCTTTCATTTTCCCCTGCGCTTCGCTTTTTTGCCACGGTTCTGGCAGAGCTTTCTCCCTTGGGAAGAGATCGAATGGATCGCTTCTTCCCGAAGAGGAATGCTTACCTGGCTTTCTCTTAGCCTCAAAGATCCGGCCCATTACTGGTCGCTTTATGGAAATGGTCCATTCCGCAAATGGCGCCGGGATCCTCTGACCGGAGCACATATCAACATCGCCCAGTACTCATTTACTTTGTCTGCGAAGCAAATTCTCCAACGAATCGAAGAAAGCTATAGCTCGGAACTCCTCAACTATGCAGTAAAGGTGATCCATTGAGCAGTTTGATGATGTACTCTTATTTCTGCATGATGACAAGAGTCCTTGGCTCAACCGGATTGAGCCAAAGTGGGTCCACGGCAAGCGAACGATTGTCGAGCCTGCTCGGCTCTTAACTGCTCAAGAGCTCAGGCAGCGCGTCTGTGACTACTTTGGTTGTGAACAGGCCGGGTTCCTTACACAAAAGATCTCTTGATTATGCACTAGCCAGTTTTTCCAGGAGCAAGTCCTTATGTCAGAGTCCGACGTAACTACCGAACGCCCAAAACCCAGGCGCCCACTCACTCTAGGCGCGGGAGCAATCGTCGTACACGAGGGGCGCGTCCTGCTCGTGCGCAACATCCACGGATTGACCAGGGGCCGCTACCTGCTTCCGGCAGGGCGCATCAATCCCGGTGAATTACCAGACCAGGCCGCTGTGCGCGAAACGTTCGAGGAGACTTCCCTGCGCGTAGAGATCGAAGGGCTGATGGGAGTGCGTATCTGGGTATTAGATGACGGCGAGCATAACTATTTCTTCATGTTCCGTGCAAGGCTGCTCTCGCCTGCCAGCGAACTGCGTCCCAACCTGGATGAGATAGACGATGCGCGTTTCTTCACCCGGGAAGAGATGCAAGCGCTGACTG
>Ga0209647_1004141_pt1 | contig 11009 bp, 15 predicted proteins | sample GraSoi_2013_60cm_FD_185827 | JGI IMG/M metagenome (GOLD analysis project Ga0209647, IMG submission 185827) | Grasslands soil microbial communities from the Angelo Coastal Reserve, California, USA - Sample 9_17_2013_60cm (SPAdes) (version 2) | ecosystem: Environmental > Terrestrial > Soil >...
ACACTAAATACCTTGGGGGCGTTGGCCTGGGCGTTTCCAACTGGGCAGGCGTTGTGTTCATGTTTGGTGGCCTGCCAGAGTGACTGCGGGCTGACGAGGTGATCGGCTGACGAGGTGATCGAATGAATCGCCGCGAGTTCATCACGCTGCTCGGCGGTGCGGCGACCGCGTGGCCGCTCGCGGCTCGCGTGCACCGGTCAAAGTCGCCGCTGGCTCGGTAAAATGGACAAGAACTATCTGTCCTCAAGCGCGTTTCAGCTTCCCGTTCCTCCGGCGAGTGGAACGATGACGACTTCGACGTGCTCCGCGATGGCGCCGTGGTCGGCCGCATCACCCAAAAGACGGTCAATTTCGACGAGCACGCGGCCTCATGCTTATCCCAGGGACGATACAGTCGACCGGGCAAAGACCTGCGTGCCTTGAGGGATCATCTCTGGTGGAAGCGTGAACCCAACGGTAGTCGCTTGCGACTAAAGTGATGAGTCCGAAATGCAATCGACACCTGACGAGGTGCTGATCGGACGAATCGCGAACGGCGATCGGCTTGCAATGCAGGTGCTGTATGCGCGCCACCACGTGCGGGTGTTTCGGTTCGTCGTTCGTCTCGTTCGCGATGAGGCTACAGCGGAGGACGTGATCAGCGAGGTATTTCTCGACGTGTGGCGTCAGGCTGGCCGGTTCGAAGGGCGCTCGATGGTATCGACATGGTTGCTGGCCATCGCGCGCTTCAAGGCCATTTCGGCGCTCAGGCGTCGACGGGACGAGGAATTGGACGAAGAGGCAGCAGCCGCGATCGAAGATCTGTCGGACAATCCCGCAACCGCGCTGGAGAAGAAGGATAAGAGTGCAATGCTGCGAAAGTGCCTCGCAGGACTTTCGGCGGAACATCGGGAGATCATCGATCTCGTGTACTACCACGAGAAATCGGTCGAAGAGGTAGCCGAGATCGTTGGCATTCCGGAGAACACGGTCAAGACGCGCATGTTCTACGCGCGCAAGCGGCTGGCGGAGCTGCTCAAGTCGGAGGGAATTGAAAGAGGTTGGCCATGAACGCGATAAACGAGGAGCCGGAGCATCAGGAGATAGAAGCTCTGCTGCCGTGGCACGCGGCCGGGACGCTGAGCCGCCGCGACGCCAATCGCGTGGAGCAAGCGCTCGCCGGCGACCGCGAACTGGCGCGGCAATATGATCTGGTCCGCGAGGAGCTTATCGAGACGATCCACCTGAATGAGACACTCGGTCCGCCATCCGCGCGCGCGATGGAGAAGCTGTTCGCCGCAATCGATGCCGAGGAGGCGCGGGCGCCGCGCCACCGCCGCTGGTTCGACCTCGGCAGCCGCATCTCTGAGTTTCTGTGGAGCCTTACTCCGCGCACGCTTGCTCGGTCCGCAATGGCCGCCGCCCTTGCCATCTTGGTGCAAGCGGCCGTGATTGCCTCGGTCGTTGTTAAAGAGCAGGGCAGCCCGAGCGGACCCGAGCTCGCCAGCGCGCCGAACGAAGGCTCCTATGTGTTATTGCGCTTTGCCCCCCAGGCGACCGCGAATGACATCACCAACTTTCTCGGCGCCTACAAGGCCAAGGTCGTTGATGGACCGCTGAACATGGGAAGCCCGCTCTACCGCATCCGCCTCTCTGAGACCAAGCTGCCGAAGGAAGAGGTCGGCAAGATCGTTAGGCAAATGCAATCGGAATCGAAGATTGTCGACTTCATCGCCGCGAAGGAGTAAGGCCAAGCGGGTGGCAGGATTAGTTGGCCGCCACAAGCCGAATTTTTCTCTCTTTCCAAGCCTCCGTAACTGCATTTTCGCCCACCCCAGATCATTTCAATACTGCAGCAACTTCGTTCGCGCATTCGCTGAAAATACGCTCTTGTCGAATTGTTTTCGAACTGGCCATCGACCTTTATGCGACTCAACCCTCTCGCTCCTCCGCGAGGGCTGGCAACGTGATCACCTTTCGATTGAAGCGCGGCCAGGCACTCGCCAATTCGCGGGCGGCCTCACTCCGCCTTGATGTTGAGGGCCCGGATGACGTTGCCCCACTTCTCGGTTTCCTCGGCGATGAGCTTGCCAAAGTCGGCGGGCGAACCCGGAAGCACGGTGCCGTCGAGATCGGCAAGCCGCGCCTTGATCTTGGGATCGGCGAGGCCGGCATTGATCTCCTTGTTGAGCTTGTCGATGATTTCGGCGGGCGTGCGCCTCGTAGCCCGGCACGAACTCGCCGACGGTCGGGATGTCCGGCAGCGTCTCCGAGCGCGTCGCGGTGGTCACCGCGAGGGCGCGCAGCTTGCCGGCTCTGATGTATTCGATCGACGAGGACATGGTGGCAAACATGACCTGCACTTGCCCGCCGAGGAGGTCGGTGAGCGCGGGCGCTGCGCCGCGATAGGGCACGTGGACCATGTCGACGCCGGTCATCATCTTGAATAGCTCTCCGGCCACATGGGGCGTGCTCCCGTTGCCGGACGACGCCATGTTGACTTTGCGGGGATTGGCCTTGGCGCGGGCGATGAAGTCGGGAACCGTCTTGGCCTGAACCGATGGATTCAACACCATGACGTTGGGCCCGCGAATGACGCCCCGCTCGCGGCGAGCGCGGAGCAGAACGAGCGCATGCGCCGCATCGGTGTGCTCACGGTGCGAACGGGTCATAAGGATAGCCGGCATACATAAGATTGGCACCGGTGGCGCTCAGCAGTCCTTCGATCTTCTCGACCGTTCTCCCAATTACGCTATCCGGCTCGCCGGCCCGAACTTGACGCTTTAGTTCGAGGAGGGCCTTGTTGGCGCTGTCGAGACGCTGCGCCAGGACCGTTGCAACGTAAAGGAGCGCGATCGGGTCTATCCTGAGTATGGTTGCCGCATCGGCGACGTGAAACTGCGAGGCTTCCAGGGCACGCACGTCCGCGGTGTGCGGCTGATCTAGCAGCACAGAGAGTTCGCCGAACACGGCACCAGGCTCCGTCACCTTGGCGATCTCAACGCCTTCCTTTACAACTGCGACCGCGCCCTCTTTAAGGATCAGCAGGCGGCCTGTTGTCGAGGCGGCGCTGAGCACGGTCTCGCCGGCCTGGTAGCTCGTCAGCGGAAGGGTGGCGAGCTTCCTCTGGAAAACAGCGATATCGGGAATGAGGGGCATGGGCATGTCCGGTCCTCCATCGTCCTACAGAACCCGTCGTGTTCGATTTCGTGCAACCACAACCCGCCGTTACCCAACGGTGATTGCACCTCATGAGCCGTAGGTCGGACCGGCTGGAACCTGAAATCGACCATTTTGTGATGGCCATCACTGCGGCCGAAGCCATGGTCTGGCATGGTACTCCCGTCAGATGGGATTGAGCTACCGCATGGTTGCTCATTGAACGGGAGAACTCAGATGCGCAAGATCAGCCTGTGTGCCGTTGCCGCCGCTTTGACCGCGATTGGCTTCGGAGTCTGGGCGGCCTCGCCCACCGCTGCGCGTGTTTCCCCGTCGATGGGTCAGGGGATTAATCCGCACCACATAATGATGAACGCCGGGGCACTGCCTGCTACAGAGTTTGCCGACTACACCTTCGTGTTTCGTTGAGCAGCCCGTGAGCAAGAATCAAAGGCCGCTCGGCATTTGGAGGCGGCCTTTGCGCGTCAACGATGGATCGCACCGAACCGACACGCTGCTGTCGTACTGTTGAGCCCGCGCGCCTCACATGCCGACAACGCGTTATCTCCTCAAGCCTGAGTGCCGCCGCGCGCTCGAATTGCTCGCCGCGTGCCCGGACGGCTGCACCGAGGCGATCATGCTCGCCCACGGCTTCTCCATCGATATGATGGTCGAACTGATCAACTCGGGACTCGCGACACTGCAGACCGAGTGGTTCTTGGACGACGGTTACCAAGGGGAAAGAGCGCGGATGCGCATCGCTGAGGCAGGCCGTCGGGCTCACTGAGACCGCCTGCATTGCAAGATCGCAATTGGACTTCCGTTTTCGGGGGAAGAACGGTCATGCAGCGGACGCCGCGGTCCCCCTCACCCTTACAGTATCTTTGAACACGACTGGCTTCGGACTAACCTCGACTGGCGGACACGCGCCATTCGCCGGAATTGCCGTTTTGGCGCCCGCGAAATTGACCTACGACCACTGATCCACGATTATTGTAGATAATCTTTCAGGCCGCGATGCATGATTACGCTACCCGAGCTAGCGGCAGGAGCCCTGGGCTCCTTCCTCGCCGCCGATATGAAAGGATCGGTTCGGGTCTTCGCATGCGCGCTTGGCAGAACTCATCCCGTTTGCCGCCCGGCTGGCGCTTGAATGCATCGGGAATAGCGATGCCCTCTACCACAACGTCGAGCATACGATGCTCGTTACTCTGGCCGGCCACGACATCTTCAAAGGTCGTGCACTATTGAAGCCTTCGACACCGACCGATTATTCGAACTTTATCGTCGCCTGCCTGACGCATGATATTGGATACGTCCGTGGCGTCGTCAAAGGGGACGGGGATGATGGCTACATTGTTGATGGGACTGGCCGCAAGGTTTCATTGCCGCGCGGATCGTCCGACGCGGCGCTTGCGCCATATCACGTTGAGCGATCGATCCTGTTCGTGCTGGATCGTGTTTCGGCAGTCGAGGAACTCGACGGCGCACGGATCGCACGTGCGATCGGATTCACGCGGTTCCCATATTCATCGTCGACCGACGAGAAGGAGGACGTTGATGAAGAAGGGGCACTCTTACGAGCCGCAGATCTCATCGGTCAGCTTGGCGATCCCCACTATTTGAGAAAAGCCAATGCGCTCTACCACGAATTTGAAGAAATTGGTCTGAACAAGCAGCTCGGCTATCAATCGCCAGCAGACGTCGTCGATAAATATCCGCAATTTTATTGGAACAGAATCTCGCCGCACATCCAGACCGCTATCGGTTATCTCAATGTTACCTCGAGCGGACGCCGGTGGATTGCAGACCTCTACAGTAACGTATTTCGTGCTGAGCGTGAGCTGCGCCATTCGGGACCACAGCCATAGCGAGGTCTCCTGACGCGCCGCGCCTCGCCGCGACCAAGTGATCGGTTGATGTTGAAGAATGCCCGGTTTTGGATGTGCTGTCGATCACCGCCCCCATCGGCCCCAATGTCTCTTGTTGGCACTCAACGGCCGTGCCGGCAATCACCACATATGTCCGCTATTGAAGGTAGACCGGCCGTGCCAGCGCGCTGCCGTGAGTTCTCACTTTGACCCGAACCGGTCATCGGCGGCCAAAATTTGCTGTGATGCACAACACAGTTCCTATGAACGGTGGTAGGGTGTGACCCTCAGCCTGAGGCAGCACATGAGACGACGCGAGTTCATCACGCTTCTCGGCGGCGCGGCAGCGTGGCCGCTCGCGGCGCGGGCGCAGCGGCAGGCGATGCCGCTGTAGCCGACTCTTTCCTCAGGCCCGGAAAGTCGGATCGCGGGGCAACGTCCTTGAGCAATTCACGCCAACGTCCCCTGCAGCACGGGAAGGATTGGAAGGGGACTCGGAACCGGCTATTCTGCAGCGCACATCGGGGGTAAGCCCGTGAGGCAGCTGGCTAGGCGCGATTCCAGGGCGCGGCTCATTCGCGACCTGGCGGCTTACGTCGTCGAACTCCTTGCCGTCGGCACGGTCTATTTCGTGCTGGCGAAGGTCGGCTTGACGCTGGCGTCGATCAATCCGGGCGCAAGCGCGATCTGGCCAGCAACTGGATTTGCCCTGGCGTCGACGCTGGTGAGGGGCTATCGCGTCGGACCTGCGATCTTGGTCGCTTCGTTCGCTGCCAACGTGACGAATGCCGGATCGGTCTACACTTCGGCGGGGATCGCCGCCGGCAATATGCTCGAAGCTTTGGCGGCTGCCTGGCTGATCAATCTCTGGTCCAACGGCCGCGAAACGTTCGAGACGCCGACCGATGTCGCGAAATTTGCGCTGATTTGTCTCGTTCCGAGCACAATCATCAGCGCCACACTTGGGGTCGGAAGCCTGACCTTGGCCGGCTACGCCGACCCGTCCGCCTTTTCATCGATTTGGATGACCTGGTGGATCGGCGACGCAGCCGGCGCACTGGTCTTTGCACCCTTCGTCGTTTTATGGGCCACAATCGATCCGCAGTTCTTTGGGCGCTCCCAGTTGCGCGCGACGGGCGCAGTCGTGGTGGCGGCGATCGCTGTTGGTGTCGTTGCATACAGCCCGCTCATTGGGCAGACGACATACCGCGATGCGTTGGGGTTCCTCGCGATCCTGCCGCTGTTGTGGGCAGCGCTACGATGCGACCAGCGTGCGACCGCGACCGTCTCCGTCATTCTCTCGTGCTTCGCCCTGTGGGGGACACTGGCGGGCGGCGGCCCCTTCGCGCGGGTTAGCCTCAATGATTCCTTCCTTCTGCTTGTCATGTTCCTCATCAGCATTTCGGTGCCGGGCCTGGCCTTGAGTGCCGACGTTGCTATGCGCCGACGCTCGGAGGAGAACCTCGGCACGGCCCAGAGCGAGCTAGGGCTCATCTCTACTCAATTGCGCGACGCCACCGCCGACCTCGAAACTGTGCTGTCCACGATTATCGCGAGGGCAGTCCAGCTTTCAGATACCGAGGCGGGCGCGATCTATGTGCGCGAAGAATCGTCCCAAAAACTCCAGTTGCGCGCCACCTACGGCATGAGCGATGCAATGATCGCGGAGATCTCCGGCATCGCAGTCGATGACAACGCCGCAGTCAGTCGGGCATCCATGGAAAGAGAGGCGGTGCAGATCCCCGACTTGCTGGACACGCCGCTGTCTGCGCTGTGGAATGCCATTCTCTCCGCCGGCTTCCGGGCGATTTTGGTCGTGCCGCTGCTCCGCCCCGATGAATTTGTCGGTGTGCTGGTGATCAGACGCAAGCAGCCGGGTCTCTTTCCCAAGCGCACGGTCGAGCTTCTGCAGACATTGGCGAACCATTCAGTGCTTGCAATCCACAATGCGCGCCTATTCAGCGGGATCGAGGAAAAAAGCCGTCAGCTGGCGATTGCGAACATCTCAAAGTCGCACTTCATGGCGGTGGCGAACCACGACTTGCGTCAGCCGCTGCACGCCTTGGGTCTATTCGTCGAGCAACTGCGTGGGCGTGTCAGTGCCGTGGAGCGCCGCCAGCTCGTCGAACGAATGGATGCTGCGGTTACCGCCATGGACGAGCTGTTCGATGCGCTGTTGGACATTTCCAAGCTCGATCTCGGCGTGCTGGTCCCGAATATTTCCGAATTTTCGATCGCGGATGTGCTCAAGAGAATCGACAGCACGTTTTCAGGTGCGGCCGACAAAAAAGGAATAGCATTGCGGACCGTACCGAGCAGCTCCTGGGTACGCAGTGACCCGATCCTGCTTGAGCGGATTCTGCTGAATCTGGTGTCCAACGCGGTGCGTTATACAACTCGTGGCGGGGTCGTGGTCGGCTGTCGCCGGCAGGGAGGCTTCTTGCGCATCGAAGTTTGGGATAGCGGCGCCGGAATTCCGGACGATCAGCGACAAAATATATTTGCCGAGTTTTGCCGGCTTGCCGCCTCCGAAACGGATCATCACGCCGGGCTTGGCCTTGGGCTTGCCATCGTCGACCGTCTGTGCCGGCTTCTAGAGCATCCCATCGAGCTGAAGTCGATGGTCGGCAAAGGCTCGTGCTTCGCCGTAACGGTTTCGGTGGCGACCGCCCCAGCGAGAACCGTCGAGGTGCCGGATTCGCGCGAGCCAAGGTTCGATGCATTCAAGGACAAGCTGATTGTCGTCATCGACGACGATGCGATGGTGCTGGGTAGTACGGGCGGACTGCTTCGCAGGTGGGGTTGCCGAGTCGTGACCGCCGGCTCCGCCGACGCGGCACTCGCCAGCCTCGCCGAATATGACTGCGCCCCCGATCTCATCATTTCCGACTATCACCTGTCCTATGGTGAAACCGGCATGGAAGCGATTGCGCATCTGCGCGCAGCGCTCAACACATCGATCCCCGCCTTTCTCATCAGCGGCGACACAGGTGTGGAACCGCTGCGCGCGGCTCGGGTGGCTCGCTATCATCTGCTGCGCAAGCCCGTTCGTCCGATGGCGCTACGAAACATGCTGCACAGATACTTGCGCGGGCATGATGTCGCCGACGCTTTCACGCGGAGAGAGCTGGCCGACTTCATCGGCTAGGAGCAGCCGGCATCCAATGCCTGATGAGCCAATTGCCGGCCTGTCAATCTCCGTCATGGCGGTTCGGCTGCGATGATCCGCCGACGCCCGGCAGCTTCCACCCAAGTTGGCCAACAGCAATCACAGCCTCGATGCGGCTGGACACGTTTAACGCTTTCAGGATGGCGGTGACGTGGGTCTTCACCGTCGCCTCGGTCACCCCGAGCGAGCGACAGATCATCTTGTTGCTCTTCCCCTGCATCATGTGGGCGAGCACTTCCAGCTGACGTTGGGTCAGGCCGAAATCCGAGGGCGAGACCTTCGACCGACGCCGACGGATTGCTTCGGCACGCGGAGACGGCAACTCCCGGCGCACGAGGATGTCGGGTGGGATATAGATTCCGCCGGAGATCACCAACTGCAGAGCGCTGAGCATGACGGCACGCCGCGCGGATTTCGGAATGAAGCCGAGCGCACCGAGGTCGAGTGCCCGCAGCATGTTGTCGCGGTCCTTGCTCGCCGAAAGAACGACGACCGATATCGCTGGATAGCGCTCCTGCAAGTCGGCGAGCACGTGGAAGCCGTCGCCGTCCGGCAAATTCAAGTCGAGCAGAACCAGCTCGAGGTCGGTATGCTCCTCGATGAGCTGCATCGCCTGGCGGCAATCCGAAGCTTCCAAAATGGCAGCATCGCGCTGCCACTCCCTGAGAACGCCCTGCAGCGACTCGCGAATCAACACATGATCATCAATCACTAGGATTTTCATCTGAATGTGGTTTCTGCGGCCAGCGCGCCCGCGGCCATACTTCAGTCGTACGACCAAAACATCTCCTAATCTATCAGGAAAACCGGCACAAAACATTGGCCACAAACGCTTTTTCAGCACCTCGGCGGCGTCGATAGCCTCCAACTATATCATTCCACCGGCCGATTTACCGCGCGCATTCGCACCGACACAATCCGTCCGTGTCACGGATGCCGCTGGCACCCGCGTTCAGAGCATTCGCAACCGACGGAACAGTTATGCGCGCACATCACGTTATCGCGATCGTCGCAGTTATCCTAGTCGGGGTCGGCGTGAAGCTGACTTTCTTCGCTGCTCCGACTGCTGAAGCGGGGTCACTCTCCATCAAAAGTGTGAGCCTGGATATTTCTCAGATGCACCAGAATACTAAGAATCTTCCGGTGCAGAAACTCCACGACATGTCATTCGTTTTTTCCGACAGCGATTGATCGGGCGATCTCACTTGCCTGAGTCTGAAAAACAGCGACCGCCGAAGTAGCTGTTTCTAATAATTGGCAGCCTAACCGTCTCCCAATTTACTCATAGTCAGAGGTAACCGATGTCCTTCACTCTCGCCCAGACCCTTCCGATTAGAACCTGGCCACCCATCCGGCCAGACCTGACCGTCGTGTGCCTGCTGCCGCTGCTTGGCCTGACGCTGTCCGCAGTGGTCCTGTCATGCGTTTCGTCCGAAACAATCAGCATCATCTTCTCTTCCATCGGCTGACGTTGCCCGAACAGGTTCAACCGCTTCGGCGCGCTTGCACTGGCGGAATAGCGGCTGGTGAGGGGGGGGACGCTATGGATCGTGCGTATTGGTTCGCCGACGAGCACCGCGACGCCATCCACAGTCGTCGGGCCCGCAAATCAAATCGGAGATGAAAAATGCACCGTGCGAGAGGCATTACTGTGGCCCACTACAAAAACCTGTCTCCTAAAGATCAACAGTCATTCAACCGTTGGCTGCTCGGAAATGCTATAGTCGGTTCCATCTTTAGCCTCGCCCTGGTGTTATTTGCCATTGCCGGCTGGCAAACCGACGAAACGGCTTATGCGCCAAAACAAACATCGGCGCAGACCTTCTCTTTCCAAGAGCCACCGAGCAGCCGAGCAAGTTCGAGCTCGTTCATCAATCTTCAAGCGGCAAAAGTGATCGGCCCACGAAATACCCCTGGGCTCGTCCTACGCGCCGACTAAGGTGATCGAGTAAAATCATTTTGTAACCCTGTGGGTCGTTTTGTTGCGGTGCATGAGTCTGCATTTGATGTGGTGGACGGCGCCCGCTCCCCGGCAACGGCAACGGCCTCGCGCCAGGCGCCGGTGGCTGAGAGACCGCTCGTGCTCCCGCCTGAAATCAGGGAGCCGATGTCATGTCACTGCTCTTCCAACCAGCACCGCCGCCGTGCGTTAGGTGCGGCACCACGACGATCGTTGCCCCCGCATTCGAGGAGGGCCAACGGGTTTTCGTGGTTCGATGCCCGGGTGCGGGCGTACTGGTACGTACTCGCTCAATTATGGCGCCCTACGCAAGTAGTGGAACGTAGATCTGGTGCGACCGTTACGTAGCCCATATCAAACAACGCGTGGATATCCCGACCTTGTCATCGAGCGCATTTGAGTTAGGCGACTTTGATCGCTGCTCATGGTGTTCGTTCTTTAAGGACTGAGGGATTGAGGCTCTTCGGCGGATGTTTCCTGCAAGCCTAATCGCTATCAGCGACCCTACTCGTTTTCTGTAGCGACATCATGGATGCATATCGTCAGGTCGGCGTTTATGTCGGCCGCATCCTCAAGGGGGCGAAGCCTGCGGACTTGCCGGTCGTGCAGGCGAGCAAGTTCGAGCTGGTCATCAACGCCGAGACCGCCAGGATGCTCGGCCTCACCGTGCTGGACAAACTGCTCGTGGCCGCCGACGAGGTGATCGAATAAGCGCAATTTGCTGCGCTGCATATGTCGCTTATTGGCACGAGTGCGACATAGCAAGATCGCAGATGGACGTCCGCTTTCGGAGGAAGAGCGGTCGTGCAGCGGACATCACCGGGATGACCGAGTTTGACCCGAGTCGGAAGTCGACCGGCCCACTCCGCTG
>Ga0209647_1004142_pt1 | contig 11008 bp, 7 predicted proteins | sample GraSoi_2013_60cm_FD_185827 | JGI IMG/M metagenome (GOLD analysis project Ga0209647, IMG submission 185827) | Grasslands soil microbial communities from the Angelo Coastal Reserve, California, USA - Sample 9_17_2013_60cm (SPAdes) (version 2) | ecosystem: Environmental > Terrestrial > Soil >...
TGACCAATTGTTGGCGGGATGCGATTTCAGGATTGTGTCGCCGCGCCGCTTCGAGCAAATCAGCAGAGCTAGGAGGCAGTGCCCGCTCCCGCAGCGGCTCGGCCACGATGTCTGGCGAATCCTGCGCTCGTCCGAGCAGTTGCTTGAGTTGGGCTTGAAGCTGCCCAGAGTCGCGATGATGCATGGTGATTTCCTGAAGGATGCGGGTATGTTGGAGCTGAGCCTTCAGGACCTCAGCCTGGTTTCCCTGGCCGACGCGATAGCGCGACTCAGCTATCTGCTCCATCTCTCCGAGCAGCTTGTCATCTCTCAACAACACGCCCAGCGTTTGCTGAAGGTAAGCGAGTTTGAAATAAGACACTTTGAGCTGCTCAATCACCAGGCGGTTCACAACCCCTGATTGCGCCCGCACGGATTCAGCGTCTAGCCCGGCCACCTCGGAACGCAGGGCACGCTTGCCCGGCCAGGGAAACTCCTGCGAGGCGCCCAGACCGATATAAGCAAAGTCGCTGTTGGTATAACCGGCGAATGGCCGCGGACTGCCGACGCTCAAGTTTTGCAGCGTGAGTTGGGTGTCCGGCAGCGCACCGGCTCCCTTCGCGCCACTACTGGCTGCGCGATACCCGTGCACCGCGGCCTGGATGTCGGGATTATTCTGCTGCGCTTCTTGAACCAGCGCAGTCAGTGGAGTGGGCGCCTGGTTCGATGCCGTATGCTCGTCATCGGGCGATTGGAAGGTCACGCAAAGAGCAGTCGTCGAAAATAGCAAAATCAGAAACGCTTTCATCTCTTTATCTCCGTTTGTGAAAAAAGACGCACGGGCGCACACGTCTGCATGCGCATGGAGACAAAAAGCGTTCTAGATTCTTAAAACTGGAGGATGGCCGGGCGGGGATTCAGGCAGATTGTTCACACGCGGGATCACAGAGGCAACCATTGTCGCGACAGTGGGCTGGAGGTCAGGTGCAACTTGAACGGCATGATCCAACGTAACAGGCGCGTATTTGCTGGTCACCTGGAGCACACTAGCGCCGATCTGAGGCAATTTGTTGCAGCAAGAGTGCGATTCCCCCATCTGCGAGCTGCCGCACTCGTCAGCCATGTGAAGGCAACAGGTCTGCTCCTCTTCGCTCATCTGCTGCCCAGGTAACGCGCAAGCCAGTATTGGCACGGAGAGTACACACAGCGCCACACCGAGGCAGCTAAGCTTGTGCAGGCTAATCACGCTCCTATTTTAGACGATTTCCATTCATAAGCGTATTTTTTTAGATCGCATAACCCATCTCGCCGCAGGGGTGTAGATCCCTCAACTTCGCTCGGGATTTTAACTAAAGTACTGTCCCGGTTTTGCCGATGAACCTGACAACGCGGTCATCCGTGGGGCTAGTCACGCTCGGAACTTTTGGGCGCCAGCACAAGCCTTCGAGGCAAACACAATGGATTTTATGCGGCTGGGAACAAACGACAAAGGAACGATATCGCTGTTCAAGCGAACCAAGCGGGCTGGCTTCAGATGTCGTCTACTGGTGGTAATTATCCTGGGCATATTGCTTACGGACCGGGCCGCGGGGCAGCAGTCCGACCAAACAATTGATGCCGAAACGGTAAAAGCACTGTTGCAGCGGGTGCAAAGCCTGGAAGCGGAAGTTAGCGCCCTCAAGGCACAGGCGCATGACGCCGGCGCCACCACACCAGCAGCGGCTCCTGAAACTACTGCGGCCACGCATGGGGAAAAACCCTCCGTGGTGGATGAACCAGATTCGCATTCGATGGCCGGGATGGCGGAGACCGTCGCGCCCCGGCTGCGGCTTCGAGGCTACGGCGACGTGGGTTGGAATGTCAACGACCGAAAAGGCGACACCAATTCGTTTGCTCTGGGGCAACTTAATCTTTTTCTGACTTCGCAGCTGACTGACAAAGTAAGTTTTCTTGCTGAGACCATCATTGAGGCCGACAAGGGAACAAACGAGTTTGGCATTGAACCCGAGCGCCTGATGCTGGTTTACAACGCAAGTGACTGGTTGAATCTTTCTTTTGGGCGCTATCACACGGGAATCGGTTACTACAACACGGCGTACCATCACAGCGCGCTGATGCAGACCACGCTGGGCCGTCCGTTCCTCTTTGCATTTGAAGACCAAGGCGGGATCCTGCCCGTTCATAACGTCGGCGTGAGCGCCAGCGGAACGATCTCAAGCAAGTATGGATTCCACTATATCGCGGAGATTGGCAATGGACGGAGTGTTCGTAAGGACGGCAGCCTGGTGCAGAACGTAACAGATGAGAACAACGGCAAAGCGTTTAACCTGGCATTCTTCATGCGTCCAAGCTGGCTTGGCGGATCGCAATTCGGATTTTCCGCATATCACGATCACCTGACCTCGCCGGGGGCGACGAAGACAAAGGAGAACATCTTCTCCGCTCACTTTGTGTATCAAAACACGCGCTTTGAATTCCTAAACGAAGCGGTCCTGATGAGGCATTCTCCCGACAACAGCAATTTGACCGTGAATATTCCGGGCTTCTATTCGCAGATATCAAGACAATGGGGCAACTATCGCCCGTATTTCCGCTATGAGTACGTGAAGGTCCCGTCGCGTGATCCGCTGTTCGCTGATGTAGGACTTCTGCACGGTCCGCGGATCGGCTTGCGCTACGACTTAAACGAGTTCAGCGCTTTCAAGTTGGAATACAACCGGAGCATGCGGCAGGGTTTGAATGCCGTCAATTTCCTGGGCACGCAACTTTCCTTCGCGTTTTGAGGGCACGATATTGACGACCACAAAGAAAGTCCGTGGATTCATCGCTTGCGCCATCGCGCTGCTGGGATTGCTCGAACGCTCTCAGGCGGCGACAGCGGACGTGTCCCACGAAATTGCTGTGGTGGTCAATGGCGGGAATCCCGTGGATGGTCTTTCAGCGCCGGAGTTACGCCGGATTCTGCTGGGGGAAAGGCGGTTCTGGCGAGGCAATGTACAAATCAAACTGGCGCTCCCGCATGCGGGCTCGCCGGAGCGCGACCGGGTGCTCGCGACCCTGCTGGGAATGAATACCTCAGAATTTGCGAGGCACTGGAGAGATAAGGTTTTTCGCGGCGAGGCGCCGGATGAGCCATTGTCTCTTCCCAGCGCCGGCAGCATCAGCCGTTATACAAGTGAAACCCCGGGAGCCCTGACATTTATCGAGCGCAAGAACCTGGGCCGGGAACTGAAGGTTTTAAAACTGGATGGCAAGGCGCCTGGGGAGCCCGGTTATTTCCTCAAGTAGCCAGTTGGCGGGAACGAGAATGAAGAACAAGGCAATCCGACCGATCAAGCACAAGCTGATGAGCATCATCATGCTTGTCTGCGCTGGTGCGCTGGTGTTGGCCTGCGGCAGCTTTGCGGTGTCTGAGATCTTCGCCATGCGCCAGAGCAGGTCACGCGAGCTCAAGCTGGTGGCCGATCTGATAGGCGCCAACAGCTTGGCCGCGCTTTCTTTCAGCGATCCCGAGGCAGCATCAGAGACACTGGCCGCCCTAAAGACCGATCCCCACGTGATCGCAGCGCGCGTTTATAGGAAAAATGGCACGCCGTTCGCGACCTACCTGCGGGCCAACGCGCTGGAAAGCGGGGTTCCACCGGCCGCACAGCCGGAAATGACACGCTTTGACGGAGGCGCGGTCTACCTTTCACGCAGCATATACGCAAATGGAATCGCCGTAGGTTCGGTGTACCTGGAGATGGATGTGAAAGAGCTCCATGCCCGACTGCTTCGCTATACGCTGATTGCCTGCGGAGTACTGCTGGTGTCACTTGCATTTTCATTTCTCCTGGCGTCGCGGCTGCAGCGCACCATTTCGCAGCCCATCCTTGCCCTGGCGGAGGAGGCACGCTCCATCCCGCAGCGCGACGACTATAGCCTGAGGCATGTGCAACTGGGATACCAGGAGATTGGCACTTTAGTGGAAGGCTTCAACCAGATGCTGCAGAAGCTTGCGCAGCGCGACTCTGAGTTGCGGCACCACCGCGAGCACCTGGAGGAAGAGGTGGAGGCGCGAGTCCGCGAGCTGCGGACCGTGAATTCCCAGTTGGAGGCCAGCAGACAAACAGCCGAAACAGCCACGCGGGCCGCTGAGAGAGCCAATCAGGCTAAAAGCGAATTCCTGGCCAATATGAGCCACGAGATCCGCACACCCATGAACGGCGTGATCGGCATGACGGACCTGGTTCTGAACACTGACCTGACGGCGCAACAGCGGGAATACGTGGGGATGACCAAGTCCTCCGCCGATGCGCTGATGACCGTGATTAATGACATTCTCGACTTCTCCAAAATTGAGGCGGGCAAGCTGGACCTGGACCTGGTTGAGTTCAACCTCCGCGATACTGTAGAAGAAACACTCAAGCTGCTGGCTTTGCGCGCTCACCAGAAAAACCTTGAGTTACTGGCAGAAGTTGGACCGGGCGTCCCGGAGATGCTGATCGGGGACGCCATCCGCCTGCGCCAGATCATGATCAACCTGATCGGGAATGCCATCAAATTTACCGAGCAAGGCGAGGTGGTCCTGCGAGTGGAGGTTGAGGAGAAAACTCACGATGAGGCGTCGTTGCATTTCTCGGTGAGAGATAGCGGCATCGGTATTCCTGAAGACCGGCAGAAATCGATCTTCGAAGCCTTTACACAGGCCGACAATTCCACCACGCGAAAGTATGGAGGAACAGGGCTCGGCCTTACGATTACCTCGCGGCTGGTGGACTTGATGGGCGGACGCATTTACGTCGAGAGCAAACCCGGCCACGGCAGTACGTTCCACTTCACCGGCGTCTTTGATTTAGGCCAGACGAGCGGATTGCGCGCGCCGGAACCCGAGACCGTGGACCTGCGAAACGTGGCGGTGCTGGTGGTGGATGACAATGAAACCAACCGGCGCATACTAAGAGAAATCCTGCTGAACTGGGGAATGCGGCCCACCACGGCGGACGGTGGCGCCGAGGCCATCGCAATCCTTGAACACGCACATAACGCAGGAACTCCGTTTTCCCTGGTGCTCACGGACATGGAGATGCCGGGAATGGATGGCTTCACTCTGGTCCAGCGGATCAAGGCGAGCCCAGTGGTGGCAGGCGCAACCATCATGATGTTGAGCTCGGTGACCGCGCAGGGCGACGGCGCGCGTTGCCGGCAGCTTGGCGTCAAGGCTTATCTAGTGAAGCCGATCAGGCAACCGGAGCTGCGACAGGCAATTGTGGCTGCCCTGAACGATCGGAATAGCGGCAATGTGGCCGCAAGCGATCTGAATAATGAGAAAGACAAGCCGGCGGTGGTCACGCACGATCCATCGCGCCCGGCCAGTTCCGGCTTGCGCATCCTGCTGGCTGAAGACAATGCAGTCAACCAGTTGCTGGCGCGACGGCTGCTGGAGCGCAATGGTCACACCGTGGTTCTGGCCGGGAATGGACGGGAAGCGGTGCATCTGCTGCAAACCGAGGCCTTCGACATTGCGCTGATGGACGTACAGATGCCAGAGATGGATGGCTTTGAAGCCACCCAAGCCATTCGAGAAAGAGAACGCGTAAGCGGAGAACATCTGCCCATTGTTGCCTTGACTGCGCACGCGATGAAAGGCGATGAGGAACGTTGCCTTGCCGCGGGTATGGACGGCTACATCACCAAACCGCTGCGGCCGAAAGAGCTTTTTGCGATCATCGATAAGCTTGTGCCGGCGAGCTCAGGTGCAGATTTCAGCCTGAAAACAATTGAAGCGGCGCAGACAATCAAGAGCGTTTAGATTTGGCGGCCGAGGGCGATCGAGTTTGAGCGGCCGCAGTTCCATCGCCTAAGCGCTCGGCGCTGAGGAAGCACAGCCGGAGGGCGCCTCCACCCCAGCAAGCCAAAATCGGGCTTCCACCCCGCCAGGCGAAAACCGCGCCCGTCGGGGACCCCGGGCTTGCCGGGGGCCCCGAAAGGAACGGGGGAAACGGAGGGCCGCCATGTATCGCTACTTCCCTACAAATGGAATATGCAGTTTGTGAGCGATGCGGACGATTTCCGGATGAAATTCGTCGGCGAGATTGCTGGTGAGAAAGCCGCTGAGTGCCAGGGCACTGCGAGTATAGGCGTGCGATGCGTCATTGTATCCGTCAGGCAGATAAGCGTTGCCGACGAAACCTCCCGCGGCGGCCCCGGCAAAATTGGAGAGGGCCAGCCGGTTCCTTCCCGAATCTGAATGATCAATGAAGACGAATTTCAGCGCGTGCAGGGAGCGCGGCACAAGACCGCTGCGCGTTGAAGGCGAATATCGGGGATCTTCATGGGTGGCGGCCGCCACCACAAACTTTCCGCCCTGGACGGCGGTCCAGCTGGCCATGAAGTCGCCATAATTGCGGGCAAAGCCGCCCACACCCTGCCGCCATTCAGGTGGATACGTCTTCGGCGGGTGCGCCATTTCGATCCCGGTATAAATTCCGGCCACAGCCCAGACGCCGGGACGGAACGATTCCCGGGCAAAATACCGGAGTTTGCCTTTTATGGTGAGTTGAGGAGGCACGCCGGTTTTCGGCACAGGCGCGGTAGTCGCGGTAGGAGAGCTTTGCGGCTGGGCGGCGCTTTGCGGCTGGGCGGCGCTTTGCGGCTGTGCATGCGAAGGGAGCGCGCAGACGGCGCAGGCAAAGGTGACGAGCAAGATACCGTATCTGGTCAAGAAGCTTTCCTGTGAAACGGATAGTGCTGCCACTACTGTACAGGAGCAGCAGGGCGGAGAGTAGCAGATGGGCGACGGGCGACGCCAGCCGGACAAAGGCGCTCGAAGTCGGAGAGAGGGTCGCACAGGCTCTATGGCACGCCCTGGATGGCATTGAGCGAGAAAGATTGAAGAGAAGAAGGAATTAGAATGACAGTCGGGAGATCGGGAGGTCGGGGTACGTTCCGTCTGTCCCCGGTTTCCCCTAGAACTGCACCCTATTCAAGACGCTTGTTAGCGAACGCTCGCTGTAAAACGGCTATCATTCCCACAAGGAAGAAGACCCCAATTATGACAGGGAGGAACGCTAGCCACGAGAACCTCGACCAGAACGCAGCTAAGCCAATTAGAACTTTTTGCACGGTATTCAACTCCGTACCTGCGTTCACCCAACGGTCGGCTAGGCCCGGCATGATCGCCAGCAGCACGAAGAGACCAGCAAGCAATGCGCCCGACATAATGGAAGATATTTTGATGTAGGTCTTGAATTGCATTGAGCCTTAAGTAGGCCGTTTTCGATACGCGGAACGCGAGGGCCGGCACTTTTGCCCCCGCAGTCACAATTATGTTAGGCGATCGCGCAGTTCCGACCTCCCGTTTGTCCATCAATGGAATACAGCTGCGGAGTAATCACACTGACCAATACCACAGTAGAACAAGGCTAACTCCCCACAGAACCGCGAGACCCGTTTTGTAGCCGCGCCGCTCAACACCCGCGATAGGCTTTATTGCCAATGCAACTAGAAGGCCGAAAACAAGCGCCACAGCCAGCGTGGCACTGTGCCCCAACAGGCCCGTGTTCTGTACGATGCGCTCCATGGCAGGCACAGACAGGTACGGCGAGAGGACCCCTAGAATGATCCACAGCAGAGGATAAGGCTTGTCCCGTTGGTCTGCCGCGGCCCTGCTTCCGATCTGGCTATTAGTATCCGTATTTCGCATGACATGCCGCCGTCGCTTGGTTGTACTGTTCGTTGACCTGAGACCAATGCTTCGCTGACGCGATCGCTCCCGGAGCAAAGGACGGGGCACGGGACACCCGGCGCACTTCACAGAGAATAAATGGAAAACAGCCCCTACAAAGAAATGAGTTTTATCAACTGTGCCTATATCTATCCCATCCAACTGCACAGATAGGAACAATCACAAAGAAAATGATAGCTACAGCAACCAATTCCATTATATCGCCGCGACTGTAAGCCTTTATCATGTCGAGGATACCAACAAACATCAATGGAACAACAGTTAACAAGATTCGTTTTCTTCTCGGCAACTGCCGGATCTTTTGCACAGCATCAGCGAATTGGGTCATATGATTTCACCTTTTCAACAAGACATCGCTTAACCTGGGCGCCACGAAGATTGCATCTTGAGCCGTCATAGCGCTCACAAGGTTCACAATATCACATTCATTTACATTGCTTCTTCACTTCTTGCTCTGCCTTCTTGATAGCCCTTTGGGTTGTAAACATTTTTACGCCCATATGTACCATTGCACCTACATATATGGCGGGGACGGCGTCAGTAGCCGCTGCTAGCGCGCCAGCTCCGCATCCGGCGAGAGCTCCAGGCCCGGTCTCCGACGACACGACGGCACCCACGACGCAACCGACGCCGACCGCAGCACCCACACCGTATCCGAAATCTTCGGTGAAAGTCTTTGGCGGTTCAGAATCAAATGCTTCTTTCGCCTTTCGAAGGTCTTCTTGCGCTTTCTTACACGCTTCAGACTTTGGGTTCTTTTTTTTCTCCGTCGGATCACCACCACCCCCGTCATTCCCACCTCCAGGATTGGAAATGCCACCCCCTCCGCCCACCACGCCTCCTCCTAAACCGGAGTCAAGTACACATAGGCCGTCTTTCGATCTATCAGAGTGCATTCCTTTAGGACATCCGTCTAGGCCAAGAGGATCGACCAGATTCGTTGGGTTATTCAACACATACGAGTAACGGTTCAGTGACTGCGGATTGCTGATATTCGCGCTCCCCAAGAATGGGTCAGGCGAAAGGAAGCTTCCCCATCGTCCAGCTTCGAAGCGCGCCACGGCATAGTTGTACCCTGTCCCTGAATCGTATTCGTAACCAGTGAACTGGTAGGGATTATTGACCAGGTTTGTGAGAACTGTCCGTTGGGCGCCGAAGGGAAAATAGTCGGCTTCCCACTGGATAGTCTTGCCGTCACCACTGGCGACAACCGTATCGGAGCCAAGGTGATCCGACAGGTAATAATAAGGATTGCTGGAGGAGAGGGGAACAAAGGCGATCCGGTTTCCGTTCAAGAACACATAGTCCTGAGTGATAGAGCCGCTAGTTGTGCCCACCGAGAGAGGCTCGAATGCATCATCCACCCAATATAGAGTCCCGTCAGATTTCTGAACGCGCCGGCCGCCGCCATCATAGGTGTAGGTGGCCCCAGAGACCGGAGTCATGCGGGACTCGGCATCGTACGCCATGGCATTAACGGTGTCCCAGATAACGTTTCCTGCTGCATCATAGTTGAATCCTGGCGTGGTGACCTGGTTCTTGCTATTGACGGTGAGGGCCATGTTTTCTGCGGTGCCCCGAATTACATTCTTTTGCAACAGGTCTCCCCAGGCGTCATACACGTAAGAGTTGCCCCAGGAAGAGGCGGTCTGTGCCGAACTGAGACGATTCAGCTGGTCATAGGTGTATGAGACGGTGCGACTGCCATCACGACCGTTGACGATCTGCACAATGTTGCCGTTGTTTTTCCCGCTGCCCTGGTCATAGCTGTAACTCAGATCGAAGAGCGTGGATGGAACCGGCGAGGTAGCGCGCAGACGGGTGGGTTGCAGACGGTTATTGAACGTGTTGGCCAGGGTAATCGCATTCCAGCCGGTCACGGCACCATAAATGCCGCCGGTCAGTATGCCCGGCGGCGCATATGTGCCGCCGGTGAAGAAGTTAATGGAATGGGCAGAATCCACCAATGAAGTGGTCTGTCCGGCATTATTGTATCCGTAGGTGTATACTCTGCCGCTTGGATAAGTCATGGTGGCGACCGAGCCGTTGAGGTTATATGTGTAACCAATGACTTTGGTTGCTCCTGCAATGGTCTGCCGCCGATTTAGAACGCGACCCAAGCTGTCAAAGCTCCAGGCGGTTGAGCCCGAGCCGTCCGTCATACCGGTGCGGAGCCCGTTGCCATTCGTGATGGTCAGCCCGTTGAATGATGTCTGATCGTAGGAATAAGTGACCGCGGGAGTACTGTCCGAGTATGTTTTTCCCGTCAGGCGAGCGATCGCGTCGTAAGTGAACGTTTTTGTAATCGATCTGGCGTCGGTGACACGGCACGGCTTTGAAGTATCTCCAGAGCAAAGTGCCCCTGCTGACGTCAAATAATAATAATTTGTGGCGCCGGATTCCGGAGCCGTAGCCTGCGTGAGGCGTGAGAAGCCGTCATAGAAGAAACCTCGCGTGCGCCATTGCATGCTGTCTGAACTACCGCCCTTTTGAGTAATGGTGAGCACGTTGTTGAAGACATCATATGTGTTGTCAGTTTCCCAATTCAGAGCATTGGTGCTGTCCGGCTCGAAAGCCCCAGTGATGCGGCCGAGACCGTCAATGCAACTTTTACGCAGCTTCGTAGCCTCATCCGTCACCGTCGCACAGTTGTTCGAAAAGCTCACCTGGACTGTGTTCGCATCCGGCCTTGTCAGCACCGTAATTCGACCCAGGGCATCATAGGTTGCACTGGTGACACCGTCGGTTGGATTGCTGGCGGTGCGGTGAGGATTTGAGACGGAAGCGAGAAAACCATTCGAATTGTAGGTTACGTCGGTCGTGGTTGTTCCGGCCGGATCAGAGGTCAATTGCTGTTGGGAGATGCGCCCCAATCCGTCAAGCAGGGTCGTGGTGGAAATTGTTTGCGTGCTGCTGATTTTGTGGTTTTGGGTTGTACTCGTTGCCGAATTGTAAGTATGTGTGATCTGCCCGCCGTCAGGAGAATTGACTTGTAGAGGCCGATTGAGGGCATCATAGGAATAAGTCGTCTGGTTGTTGTTCAGGTCCCAGGCGGCCGTCTGCAAACCCGTATTGGCGTCGTATTGCGTTTTTGTAACGTGCGCCACCGCCGGAGAGCCAGTGCTCGGCTGGGTCACCTGTGTCAGATAAGCCAGTGAGGTGCGGTTCACGCCGTCACTAAAGCTGTCCTGGTAACTGTACTGGATCTGGTTACCAGCAGGATCGGTTTGGGTAAGCATATTGCCGGTATCGTCATAGGTAAACCTAGTGGTTAAGGCGGTCGCTGAGGCACTTACCCACTGG
>Ga0209647_1004143_pt1 | contig 11003 bp, 12 predicted proteins | sample GraSoi_2013_60cm_FD_185827 | JGI IMG/M metagenome (GOLD analysis project Ga0209647, IMG submission 185827) | Grasslands soil microbial communities from the Angelo Coastal Reserve, California, USA - Sample 9_17_2013_60cm (SPAdes) (version 2) | ecosystem: Environmental > Terrestrial > Soil >...
GGACTGTGGGGATGAGGTCCGGGCGCGAGCCGGCGTTGAGCGCCTGGCGCAGGCGGCGGACGTGGACGTCGACGGTGCGCGCGTCGATGTCGGGGTCGTGGCTCCAAACCGCCTCGAGCAGCCGCTCGCGCGAGAAGACGCGGCCGGGATGCTCGAGAAAATGCTTCAACAGGCGGAACTCGGTCGGGCCGAGCGTGACCTGCTGGCCGCCGCGCCGGACCTTGTGGCTGCTGATGTCCATTTCGATGTCGGCATAGCCCAATTGCTCGCCGGCCAGGGCCGGGCGGACGCGGCGGAGGACCGCGCCGACGCGGGCGACCAGCTCGCGCGGGCTGAACGGCTTGGTCACATAATCATCGGCTCCGGTTTCGAAGCCGCGGATGCGATCGCTTTCCTCGCCGCGCGCGGTCAGCATCATGATCGGCACATTGGCGGTGGTCGCGCGGCGGCGCAGTCGGCGGCACACCTCGATCCCGCTGATGCCCTCGATCATCCAGTCGAGCAGGATCACGTCCGGCTTGACCTCATCGACCAGGATCAGGGCTTCCTCGCCGTCGCCGGTGCGGGTGACGTCGTAGCCGGCGCGCTCGAAGTGAAAGGCGACGAGATCGGCGAGCGCGCGATCATCTTCAACCAGGAGAAGGTGGGTGTTCGCCATGGCTACCTCGGTGACTTGCCGGGGCGATCGACCATGTGCTCGCCAGTCGCAGCGTAATAGACCATCTCGGCAATGTTGGTGGCATGGTCGCCGACGCGTTCGAGATTCTTGGCGACGAACAGCAAATGCGCCGACTGACCGATCGTCTGCGGGTTTTCCATCATGTGCGTCAGCAAAGTGCGAAAGATCGAATCGTAGAAATCGTCGACCGCGGCGTCCCGCTCGCAGACCCGAATCGCCGCCTCGGCATCGCGCTCGACAAAGGCGTCGAGAACGTTGTGCACCATCTCGGTCGAGATGCGCGCCATCTCCGGCAGCAACGCCAGGGGCTCGATCGTGGCGACATTCTCGAGCAGCGGCACGCGCTTGGCGATGTTCTTGGCATAGTCGCCAATGCGCTCGACCACGCCGGAAATCTTGAGCGCCGCGACGACGTCGCGAAGGTCGCCCGCCATCGGCGCGCGCACCGCGATCAGCTGTACCGCCCGGCGTTCGGTCTCGATCTCAAGCACGTCGAGCTTCTTGTCTTCGCGGACAAGCTGCGCGGCACCCTCGAGGTCGCGCTGAATGAGACAGCGCATCGCTTCGCCGATGGCATGCTCGGCGAGACCGCCCATCTGGCTGATCAGTGCCCGAAGCCGATCAATATCTTCATCGAACGCCTTGAGCGTATGTCCGCTAGCCTGCTGCATTCCCGTGCTCCGATCAGCCATAGCGGCCGGTAATATAGTCGCGTGTCCGCTGTTCTCGCGGATTGGTGAAAATCTCGCTGGTCTTCCCGAATTCGATCAGCTCGCCCAGGTGGAAGAAAGCGGTCCGCTGCGACACGCGGGCCGCCTGCTGCATGTTGTGGGTGACAATGACGATGGTGAACCGCTCGCGCAGCTCATGAATCAGCTCCTCGATCTTGGCCGTCGAGATCGGATCCAGCGCCGAGGTCGCTTCGTCCAACAGAAGGATCTCGGGACGGACCGCGATGGTGCGGGCAATGCACAGGCGCTGCTGCTGGCCGCCCGACAACGACAAGGCGCTGTGGTGGAGCTTGTCCTTGACCTCTTCCCACAATGCGGCCTGACGAAGCGCGTCCTCGACGCGGTCGTTGATCTCGGACTTCGACAGTTTCTCGTAATAGCTCAGCGCGAAAGCGACGTTGTTGCGGACCGAGGAAGCGAACGGGGTCGGCCTCTGGAACACCATGCCGACCTTGCGCCGAAGTTCCGAGAGCGAATGCCGGCGATCGAGGACATTCTCGCCTTCGATCGTAATCTCCCCTTCCGCGCGCTGGTCGGGATAGATTTCATAGATGCGGTTGATCGCGCGCAGCAGCGTCGACTTGCCGCATCCCGACGGGCCGATGATCGAAGTGACGGCGTTTGCGCGGATATCGAGGTTCACGTCGCGCAGCGCGTGCACCTGCCCGTAAAAGAACTGCAGGCGACGGATGGAGATCTGGGTCTTGGTGCTCGCCACCGGCTCATCGTTCGGAATGATCCGCAAGGGCGTCAGCGTCTCGTTCACATCGTTCATCGGATTTGTCCTCGGCGAGCGAGCAGCCTCACCAGAATGTTGAGCCCGAGCACGAACGCCGTGAGCACGAAGGCGCCGGCCCAAGCGAGCACATGCCACGCTTCATAGGGGCTCATCGCATATTGGAAGATGACGACCGGAACGTTTGCCAGCGGCGCGTTCAGGCTTGAACTCCAGAACTGGTTGTTGAGCGACGTGAACAGGAGCGGCGCCGTTTCGCCGGCGATGCGCGCGACAGCGAGAAGGATTCCGGTCAGGATGGCGGTGGTCGCAGCCTTGTAGAGGATTTGCGCCGTGACCTTCCACCGCGGAATGCCGAGCGCGAACGCGGCTTCACGCATCTCATCGGGAACCAGGCGCAGCGCTTCGTCGCTGGTGCGCACGACGACCGGCAGCAGAATCAGGGCCAGCGCGAGCGCTCCGGCAAATCCCGAGAAATGTCCGGCCGGCTTCACCACCAGCACATAGATGAACAGACCAATGACGATCGACGGGGCGCTGAGCAGCACGTCGTTCAAAAATCCGACGAGCTTCGCCAGGCGCGAATAGCGGCCATGCTCGGCGAGATAGGTGCCGGCGGCTACCCCGACCGGCGCGCCGATAATCACCGCGAGCAGGATCATCACAGCGCTTCCGTAGAAGGCGTTCAACAGCCCGCCGTCCGAGCCCGGGGGCGGGGTCATCTGGGTAAACAGGCCCCACTTCAACGCACTCAATCCCTGGCGCAGCGTGGTCCACAAAATCCAGAACAGCCAGAACAGCCCGAACACGGTCGCCGCGCTGGCGAACAGGAAGGCAATCGCGTCGGCGATGCGGCGGCGGACGACCATTCTTACCACCTCACCGAGTCCTTCCCTGCATCTTGTTGAGCCGCGCCAGCATCAGCCTGGCCAAGGCGAGGACGATCACCGTCACCACGAACAGCAGGAATGCCAGCGCAATCAGCGAGGAGACATAGATATCGCTGTCGGCCTCGGTGAACTCGTTCGCGATCGCCGCGGCGATCGAGTTGCTGGGCATCAACAGCGACCTGGTGAGGTCATGTGAATTCCCCAGAACGAAGGTCACGGCCATCGTCTCGCCAAGGGCGCGGCCAAGGCCGAGAAAGATCGCGCCGATGACCGCCGAGCGCGTGTAGGGCAGCGATACGCGGGTCAGGATCTCCCATCGCGTGGAACCGAGCGCAACCGCCGATTCCTTGAGCGGCGCGGGGACGGAGTTGAAAACATCCCGAGTGACCGCGGCGATGAAGGCCCGCCGATGACCGGCAGCGGGCCGAGGTGGTCGTTGAGCCACGGCTCGACATGCGCCCCCATGAACGGCGCGAACACGAACAACCCCCACATGCCGTAGATGATGCTGGGAATCGCCGCGAGCAGCTCGATCGCGATCCCAATCGGGCCGCGAGTCCAGCGCGGGGCGATTTCCGTCAGGAACAACGCAATTCCGATACTGACCGGAACCGCGATGACGATCGCGATCAGCGAGGTCACCAGCGTCCCGTAGATCGGGAGTAAGGCTCCGAAATCCCTCGTGACGGGATTCCACGCCGTGCTCGTGAGAAAGTGAAAACCGAATGTGTTGAATGCCAACCGTCCGCCCCACGCCATCGACGCGGCGGTGCCGATCATCAGCAGCAGAACGAGCCACGCAGCGCCGGCGGTGACGAGGTCGAAGACCCTGTCCGCGCCGGTACCGCTGTTGATGCGCGAGGGACGGTCGGCCCCTCGTCCCCGGACCATCGTGGCGTTCACTTGATGTTGGCGGAAATGTAGCTTTCAACCTGCTTCACGAGCGGCGCCGGCAGTGGAACGTAATTGAGCTTCTGCGCTTGCGGCTGGCCCTTCTCGAGCGCCCATTCGAAGAACTTGATGGCGGCGTCGGACCGTCCCTTGTTCTTGGGCTGCCGGTACATGATCACGAAGGTCGTCGCGGTAACGGGATAGGCCTGGGCTCCGGGGGCATTGGTCATCACCAGGTTGAAATCCAGGGCCTTGCTCCAGTCGGCACTGGCAGCGGCGGCCTGGAACGACTGGGCGCTCGGCGCAATGAACTGGCCGGCGGAATTCTGCACCTGTCCGTAGGTCAGCTTGTTCTGAAGCACGTAGGCATATTCGACGTAGCCGATCGAGTTCTTGATCTGATTGACATAGGCCGCCACGCCTTCGTTGCCCTTGCCGCCGACGCCGGTCGGCCAATTGACCGACGTGCCTTCGCCGACCTTCGATTTCCATCCGGGGCTGACCTGGCCGAGATAATGGACCCAGTTGAAGGTCGTGCCCGAGCCGTCGGAACGATGGACGACGGTGATCGCGCTCGCCGGCAGCCTGGCGCCCGGATTGAGCTTCGCGATCTCCGGATCGTTCCACGTCTTGACCTTGCCCAGATAGATATCGGCGAGGAGCGCGCCGCTGAAACGGAGCTGGCCCGGAGCGATCCCGTCCATGTTCACGACCGGCACGACGCCACCGATCACGACCGGAAACTGCGCCAGCCCCGATTGGGCGAGCTCGCTCGTCGCGAGCGGTTTGTCCGATGCGCCGAAGTCGACCGTCGCGGCCTTGATCTGGGCGATACCGCCGCCCGAACCGATCGACTGATAATTGACCTTCTCGCCGGTCTGCTGGCTGTAGTCGTTCGACCAGGCGGAAAGGATCGGATAAACGAAGGTCGAGCCGGCGCCGGTGATTCCCGCTCCCGCGCCATGGCTGCCGGGCTGATTGCCGGGGTTGGAGTTGCAAGCCGCAGCAACCGCCGCGAGCGGCAGCACGATGGTCATCTTTTTCACTGGTTCAGCTCCCCTTGGGCCGGATCAATCCAGGCCGATCCCTAGCCGCGCTGAAGCGGCTCATCCGTTACAATTTTATTGCAGTTTTGTTACAACGGAGCCCTAGAGATTCAGGCTCAGCGATAATGATGCGGCATGATCGCTGGTGTCGGGGCCGCCGCGAACGAAGCCATGCTGATTGAGATAGCCGACCTCGGCCGTCAGCTTCTTCGACAATGGGGTCGAGATGCCGATGAAGTTGCGCATCCGGTCGAGGCCGTCCTGCCGCTGAAACGGCGTCGTATTGAGATTGAGGAAAGTCTCGCTGCTGAGGACCAGCGCGGTCTTCGATCCCTTGGCGAGCGGCACCGAATATTTGACATAGGGTCGTAAGCGCCACCCGGTCGCGCGGATGTTCGTGCGCCAGCGCTCCTCCCCTCGCATGCGGAAGCTGAGCTTGCCGGGGCCAAGTTTCGCCACATTGTCGAACGTGACCTGCTCGCGCAGGCGCTGTTCCATGACCGTGAAATGGCCGCCCGAATATTGCGGGTCATGCGTATAGCCGCCCCACAAGGTTACGGCCTTGCTCAGGCGGTAGCCGAGCAGCGTATTGGACTCGACCTCGTACAGCCCGTGCCGGTTGTCGCTGAACCGTTCGACGACCTCCTCCTGCAACCGCAACTTGTCGGCGAGCTTCACAGTGATGACCTGAGTGGTCCAGATCTGACTGTCGTGCGCGGCCGGGGCCGGCGCGGACAGCATGCCAATGAGCGTTGCCGCGGCGGCGGCGATGGTTGCGGAAATGCGCATGGTCACTTGTTATTGGTTCGCAACAAATCCGCAACAATTCATCTTTGGCCGCCGGGGCTCGCATTGCGCCCGCCAACCGACAGTTCTAGGCGCCCGCCATGGCCAGCAAATATGAGCGTTTCGCCGCGCTGCACGTGCCCGGCGATCCCGTCATCCTCTATAACATCTGGGACGTCGGGAGCGCGCTTGCGGTGGTTGCCGGCGGAGCGAAGGCGCTGGCGACGGGCAGCCACCCGGTCGCCGACGCCAACGGCTGGCCGGACGGGCAGCGGGTGCCGATCGACTTCGCGCTGGCCAACGCCCGGCGGATCGCCGAGGCGGTCGAGCTGCCGCTGACGATCGACTTCGAAAGTGCATATTCGGACGACCCGGAGACCGGCGCGGCCAATGCCGCCGAGCTGAAGGCGACGGGCGCGGTCGGTTGCAATTTCGAGGACCAGGTGATCGGTGGCGAGGGCCTCTATCCGCTCGAGCTGCAGGTGAAGCGGATCGCCGCGATGCGGCGCGCGGTGGGCGAGGATTTCTACATCAACGCGCGGACCGATTTGTTCCTGAAGACGCAAACCTATGACGACGCGCTGGTCGGCCAGGTGGTCGAGCGCGGCAAGGCTTTCGCGGTGGCCGGGGCGAGCGGATTCTTCGTGCCGCGCCTCGCCGACCCCAGGCAGATCGAGCGCGTGGTGCGCGAAGTGCCGCTGCCGCTGAACGTGATCGCGTTTCCGGGCGCGCCGGACAAGAAGATCTGGGCCGATGCCGGCGTGGCGCGGATCAGCCACGGGCCGTTCCCGCACCGCGCGCTGATGGCGACCCTGACCGAGATGGCGCGGGCGGCGATCGGCTAATCCGGTTCTCGAATTAACTTTTACTTAACTATCTACGCTTTCGAGTCTAAATCCGATTTTCTGTGGCTCTCGCTCGGTGCGCCACGCATCGAGGAGGCAGGTATGCGACATTTGATTGCTTGGCCAATTTTGGCGAGTTCTCTCGCAGGGTGCGCCAACGGATCGTTGAACTTCCGACCGACCATGGGCTCCGACGCGCCGGAGATCGGTTACGAGGCACAGGCGTTAGTCAACGAACTGAGACTCGCGTACGATGAGCAGGCGACCTGCGGTAAGTCAGGTGTCCTCCCAAGCTACCAGAATGTTCACTCTGAGTCGTACCGTCGCCTAAGGGGGCCCGATGGGAAGATGCCATTCGCCTGCGTCCGCTTCAAGGACCCAGCACCCTCCATGACGCCACAGCATTATTATGAAGTCGGACTTGAGCTCTCAGATATCTATTGCGACGATTATTTCCGCAGGATCGCCGACCATAAGCAAAAGCGCCAGTTCGGAAGGTCCGGCGTGAATGATATCGGCACTGCCGCGAGCGCCGCCTTGGGGCTGGCGACCGCGGGATCGATTGTCACCGGAGGAGCCGGCGTCGCGTTCGGCCTAGCTGATAATTTGTTCCGCAATTATGATGCTGCTTTCCTGGTCGAACCAGATCTCGGGAAGATGCTGAAGTTGGTCCAAGCGGCGCAGACCACTTACAAGGCATCGGTTGACCCAAGCACATTGACGACGCTCTTCGCAGCGCATCGCGCAGTAGCGGACTATGCCCAGAAGTGTTCCTACGTCGGGATGGCATCACTGCTCGATCATGCCATTGATGCCGGCACAGAAGCAGCATCGATCGACGATACGATGGTTAAGTTTCAAACAGCACGAGAGCGCCAGAAAACGGCCATCGAAGAGAGTCGGGCGACGGAAGCCGAAAAAACCGCTGCCGCAGTCGAGCGGCAAAAATCAGCCAAGGACAGGACGGACGTAGCGGCAAAATCGATGAAGGAACCGGCACCCACCGGCGGGGACGCGCCTAAGCCCTAATAAAGCTCACGGAGGTTCTCAACGCTTCATCGGCCAGGTCCGACCACCTCCGCCGGGGCGCGGGCGGCGATTAACTAGGCGCGGCCGAGCTTCCACCACGGCAGGCGCGGGCCGGACTTGAGGACGGTCCTGCGGAACAGCTGCGAGCCGACGCGCAGGATCAATGCGACCCATAACGCCTGCCAGACGATCGCAGCAAAATGGGGCCACCATTCGGACCGCTCGGCGGCTCGCGCGAGCATCGTCATTGGGGATGACAACGGGAAAGCGGCGGCGGCGAGCCCCGGTGGCGAGTCCATCCCGTTGATCGCGGTCGCGGCGAAAGCGAAGATTAGCATCTGCGCGAACGTGACCGGAAGCGACATGGTCTGGACCTCTCGCGCGGTCGATGCCTGTGCCCCGATCACCAGGAAGGCGGCGCCGAACAAAAGATAGTTCATGGCGAAATAGATGATCGCAAGTGCTAGAAAGCCAGGCCAGCCGACCGCCGGCACCGGCAGCGTCTGGACGCCGCCGTGCTTTACCATCTGAAGCAGCAGCGCGCCCGCACAAATCCACACGACCAAGGCGAGGACTGAGGCGGCGAGCATCGCGAACAGCTTGCCGACAAACATTGCGTCGATTCGCATTGCGGCGGCGATCACCTCGATGATCTTATTCGATTTTTCCTCGATCAGCTGCGACATCACCATCGTCGAAAGCATTAGAGTCAAAAAGAACAGCGCCGCCTGAGCGACCCACGCCGTGGTGGCGCGGTCAGCCGACAATGTCCCGGTTGAGACATGGACGTCCGTGACCGGGAGATCGGGCGTGTTGGCGGCGTCGTCGTCGCGCGCGTCGGTGATGAGCAGCTTCAACTGGGCGACCGTCGCGGGATCCCCGCTAAGCGCTCCGACGAGGCGCGGATGATCGAGTCCGCCGCTGAGGACGGCGCGAACCGGAGGATTGTGGCTGGCGAGGAGCTTCTTCCGCTGTGCGGCAAGATCGCCTTTCGGCGAATAGCCGACAATCTTCACCAGAGACTGGTCACCAACGGCGTCGGCGAGCTGCTCTCGCGCGGCAGCAAGCTGCGCGAACTCGCTCTTCGGCGCTACCACCGCGACGACGGGTCGTTCGGTCTGGTTCGCGACGCGCGCGCCGATGCTTCCGAAAAGCCCTCCCATTGCCACGGGGAACAAAGGCGCCAGCAGGAAGAAGATGAAGGTCTTTGAGAGGACCGTCGCGGAGAAGTCGCGGCGGGCGATGACGAAGGCCGAACGGATGAAGCGCATCATTGGGGCGGCTCCTGGCCCATGGCTTCGGCGGTTCGGGCGCCGGCGATCGCGACGAATGCATCGTGTAGCCCCGGCCGCTCGATCGCCAGAGTCTCGATGCCGGCGCCGCCGTCGATCAGCGCCTTGAGCAAGGGCTCGGGACCGCCCTCGGGAAGCTCGAACACGTAATCGTGGCCCTCGCGCCGGGCGTTGGCGGGGATGGCGGCGCGCCACGGACCATCGCTGGCGCGGGTGCGCAGTCGGACGATCGGGCGGAGGCGCGAGCGTGCCTCATCGACGCGGCCGTCGAACGCGACCTTGCCCTTGGCGATGATCGCGATCTCCTCGCACAGCCGCTCGGCATGGGCGATGACGTGGGTCGAGAAGATGACGGTGACGCCCGCATGGGCTTCGCGGCGGATCAGTTCCTCGAGCCGGCCCTGGTTGATCGCGTCGAGCCCCGCGAACGGCTCGTCGAGGACGAGCAGCCGAGGCTTGTGGATGATCGTGCCGAGCAGCTGGACGAGCTGCGCCATGCCCTTGGACAGGCTGCGGATCGACTTGCGGCCCCAGTCGCCGAGGCCGTGCTCGGCGAGCAGGACATCGGCGCGGCGGCGGCCTTCGGCGATCGGCAGGCCGCGCAGCGCGCCCATGAAGGCGATCGCGTCGCGCGCGTGCATCGCGGGATAGAGGCCGCGCTCCTCGGGCAAATAGCCGATCTCCGGCGCGGCCTCGAGCGGGCGGTCGCGGCCGAGGACGCAGCGCGTGCCGCTCGACGGGTCGATAATCCCGAGCAGCATCCGCAGCGTCGTGGTCTTGCCGGCGCCGTTGGGCCCGAGCAGCCCGAAGATCGAGCCCGTCGGGACCGAGAGGCTGACGCCGTCGACCGCGCGAGTCTCGCCGAAATCCTTGACGAGATCGACGGCTTCGACCGCGAGCGTTCCGGATGAGGCCTGTCGAAGCACTGAAATTCCTACGAAAACTGCGGCCGCCCGTGTACAGGCGCGCCGTGCATAAGGGCCAAAGCCTTGAGGAAGCAATAAGGAGCAAAGCGCGGGAGCTGGGCTTCGTCGCGTGCGGCTTCACGCGGGCCGATGCGGCCGAATCTGCGGGGCTCGACCTCAAGCGCTGGCTCGAGGCCGGGCATCAGGGAACCATGGGCTGGATGGAGACGCGGGCGCATCATCGGGTGTCGCCGCTGGCGCTGTGGCCGGAAGCCAAATCGGCGATCGCGCTGGGGATGAGCTATGCGCCGGCGGCCGATCCGCTGGCCTTGGCCGGGCGGCCGGAGGTCGGGCGGATTTCGGCCTATGCCCAGGGCGGCGACTATCACGCGACGGTCAAGAAGGCGTTGAAGGCGCTGGCGCGGTTCATCGTCGCCGAGGCGCCATCGGAGCTGAAGGTCTTCGTCGACACCGCGCCGGTGATGGAGAAGCCGCTGGCGCAGGCGGCGGGGATTGGCTGGCAGGGCAAGCACACCAACCTCGTCAGCCGCGAACATGGCAGCTGGCTATTCCTCGGGGTCACCCTGACCAGCCTCGAGCTGGAACCGGACGTCGCCGCCGACCACGGCCAGCATTGCGGATCGTGCACGGGCTGCCTCGACGCCTGCCCAACGCAGGCGTTCGTCGGGCCGCACCGGATCGATGCGCGGCGCTGCATCTCCTACCTGACGATCGAGCATGACGGGCCGATCCCTGAGGAATTCCGGGAAGCGATCGGCAACCGCATTTACGGCTGCGACGATTGCCTGGCGGTGTGCCCGTGGAACCGCTTCGCCGATGCCGCGGCGGCCAACCGCGCCTTCGTGCCGCGCGCCGAGCTCGCGGCGCCGAGGCTCGCCGACCTGCTCGCGCTCGACGATGTGGCATTCCGAGAAATGTTCGCCGGCTCGCCGATCAAGCGCATCGGCGTCAAGCGCATGATCCGCAATTGCCTGATCGCGGCCGGAAACAGCGGCGATCAGGCGCTAGTCGCGTCGGTGGAAAAACATATCGCCGACCCCGACCCGGTGGTCACCGAGGCCGCGCGCTGGGCGCTGGATCAGCTCTGCGATTCGAGCGCGGAGATACAGGTCGCCTGATTGGTGTCGGCCCCGGACGGCGCGCGGGTATCGA
>Ga0209647_1004145_pt1 | contig 11000 bp, 15 predicted proteins | sample GraSoi_2013_60cm_FD_185827 | JGI IMG/M metagenome (GOLD analysis project Ga0209647, IMG submission 185827) | Grasslands soil microbial communities from the Angelo Coastal Reserve, California, USA - Sample 9_17_2013_60cm (SPAdes) (version 2) | ecosystem: Environmental > Terrestrial > Soil >...
TAAAGAAAATCCCCGCATTATTCACCAGCGTGTCGATGCCACCGAATTGCTCGATGGCCGCTGCTGCGACGTTCTTGGCCGTGCTCGCCTCGCCAATATCGCCGTCAACCAGCGCAAGCTGCTTCGATGCTTGAAAGCCGGATTGCTCCATGCTGCGCGCGGTGGCGACGACCTGATACCCGCGCTCTAAAAAGGTTTTGACCAGGCACGCGCCAATGCCCTGAGAGGCACCAGTCACGATGACGGTTTTTGGCGTTTTCATCGTTCTCTCCTCTGGTTCGTCGTTTGCGTTCTCACAGAGAACATTGCTCTGCACCACAGTGCATCACTTGTCATTGCATTTCCCACGGGAGGCGCGAACCTGCTGTCCGTTGGGCTGAAGTGGCTGGACCTTCCCGTTCCATGCGCTCGCTTGAGGCTTCCACGGGGCGAGATCGAGCTCTGCGAGAGCAGTTCCTCCCTCCAAGGCCCAGCTCATGCACCTCGCCCTCCCTAGCCTTAGTGTAAGGAGGAAGCGTCATGAAAGCGTCATGAACAGCGAAATTCGCCGTGGCCCCAAGCGCCGATCCACGCCGGTGTGAGAACGCGCCCAGGCCGGGAAGACTGCCGACCTCGGCTCCATCCGATCAGCTCAGCGGTTGTCTCGGTTTGGCGTGAGGAAATGCTCTTTCGGCCTGAGGCACACGTGAGAGCAATGGAGGACGCTCTCACGCCAGTTCGACTTCTAAGTCAAGCTCGTTGCGCACCCCGTGGACATTTCGATCGTGAGAACGCAATTTGGTATGAGATCAGGTTGATCGCGACATCGCTGGTGCCATGTGTGGCGGGGGACGGCGGGCATAACGTGTGCCCGCCGTCCCCCTCTCTCCAACTCCGGCCGGGCCAGCGTGTCGCCGCCACGCGTCGGCGCAGGTCGACGAGGGCCTCTTGCGCAACGTTGATGCGGAAGGAGCGGACGGCCAACAGGATCGGTGTCGTTTCGTGAGTTTGGGTTTCCATACAGTCCTCCTTTGTTGTGGTGCATTTCCGATTGGTCGTTCGTCGCCGCGACCCACCGGTGACCGGACGATCGAGCGACGTCAGTCGCCCGTCATGCCTGTGTCCAGCAGCCGACCAAGGGCCAGATTACCGCGAGCCGTTGTGAGGCGGCCCCAGGTAGGGAAACTCGGCGAGCAGATCGTCGTGCGGGCCTATCCCATCCCCCGTCACTTTCCCATTCGTGATTACAGCCAGGAAGGCATCGGGGGCGTCGTCGCTGGGTGTGCGGCCATTGTCCGGGTAGGATGCTGGGCGCGTGGGGTCATAGTACAGCAGGTCCGGCAGCAGTGTCCCTGCCACCCGCCTGGCTTCCACCGGCGTAAACCCCCCGAAATGCTCGAGCGCATGCGCGAAGGCGCCGACGAAACGGGCATCGTCCGCCGGCTCCGCGGCGCGATACGCTTCGTTCTGCTCGCCGGTCAGGAAGGGAGTTTGGGAGGCTCGCGCACCGCGCTCTGCCTGCACCCAGCTCCCGTCCACCCAACTCAGCGTGCGGGCCCACAGGCCCAGCAAGTTCAGCCCCAGCACCGCGTTGGGCACTTCCAGCGCGATGCTGCAAATGTCTTTATCTGCGAAGAAATCCTTGCCAACGAACTGAAAGTTGTTAAAGGCACCCGCGTCGAAGAAAAAGGGATCGCTGCGCCAGCCCGCAAAGAAGCGATAGTCGCCAGACTGCGTCACCTGGGCCTCCCGCCCCATCGAGACCGGCGCTCCCTGGACGATCACCTCCCCACCCTCGCCCGTCCCGGCGGCCTGCGCGCCCTCCAAGCGGCGCAGCGTCGCAGTCTGCGCCCCGCCCCCACTAAAGGCGAAGCGCACCTGGTAGGCGATATCGGCGATGGCATCGCCGTCCGTGTCGATCTTGATCTCGTAGAGCCCCTCGGGCGCGAAGGGCTCGGCGGTAGTAGGCCCCGACTGGAGCACGTCGAAGGACGGGTGCACGTCCATAATGAGGATCGACTTGCTGGGATCTCCCGGCTTGGGGAAAGCAAACAAATCGGTGTAGTCGAGGCGGGCGTCCCCACGGGGAAACACGAGGTTGGGACCAGAATAATGGTGCGACATGGTTCATCTTTTCCTTTCGGTTCTAGGTTGGGCCTAAAGTCAGGCCATGAACTTCAGCAGTGCGTTGTTGACCTGGTCGGCGTGGGTCCAGGCGATTGCGTGCGGGCCGCCGGCGATGACCACCGTCTGCACATTGCTGATCAGGCCGGCCAGCCGTGCGCCCGTCTTGGCGTAGGGCAGGACGTGGTCGTCATCGCCATGGATGACCAGCATCGGCACCTCGATCTTGGGCAGGTCGGCGCGGAAGTCGGTCTCCCACGTCGGGATGCAGGCGACCGCGGCGGTGGCCGAGGCGGTCACGGCGAGGTTCCAGCTGGCCTGGTAGGCCTGGTCGCTGACCAACGTGCCGCGAAACTTCTCGATGTTGTAGAAGTTGTCCAGGAACCCCTTCATCCACGCCGGGGCGTCCTGCCTGGCGGTCTGCATGAACCCCTCGAACAAGCTCGCCGGCAGGCCCTCCGGGTTATCGGGCGCGTGCCTCAGGAACGGCGGGATCGGGGATATCAACACCCCTCTGGCGACCCGCGCCGACCCGAACCGGCCCAGGTAGCGGGTCACCTCGCCGGTGCCCATCGAGTGACCGACCAGGGTGACGTCACGCAGGTCCAGGGTCTCCAGGAGTGTGTGGAGGTCGTTGGCGAAGGTGTCGTAGTCATATCCGGCGGTCGGCTGGCTGGACTTGCCAAACCCGCGCCGGTCGTAGGTGATCACCCGGCGACCATGCTCCAGCAGTACCGGGACCTGCTTATCCCAGGCACGGCCACTGAGTGGGTAGCCATGGATCAGGACAACAGGCCGTCCCGAGCCGTGGTCTTCATAATACAGGTCGATCGCGCCCGAGTTCTCTTGGCCGACCTTGATGTAAGGCATAGCTTCCTCCTTGGTTGTGGTGTATTTCAGATGGGTCATGTGACGGGGGAGTCCCTCCGTCTTCCGAATGTCTCCGTCAAAGGACAGGAAGTCGAAGGCTCGTGCCCGTCGACGTCAGAGCCATCTGCTCAGATTGATGGCCCAGCACGATGGTCGGCTCCGCGCCCAGGCGGTGGATCGCCAGCGAGGCGCACAGGCCCACCGCCCCATCACCGATGACCGCCACGCGTACGCCTGCCTGGACGTTCGCGCTGACCGCCGCGTGATGGCCTGCCGCCATGACATCAGTCAGGGGCAGAAGAGCCTTGAGCAGGGTCTCATCTCCCTCCACTTCTGGAGGCACAACGACCAGGGTGGCATCAGCAAAGCGTGCCCGAATCGCCTCGGCGGCCTGCTTGCCTTCATGCCCAAAGCCCCAGATACCCCCTTGCAGGCACGCGCTGTGGCTCTTTCTCTCTCCGGACAGACAGATGAAATTGGGAGTTCTCTTGACATATCTTCTTGCGTCTCCTGTACAGGTTCGGCCAAACACGAGTGCCACCATGTGGTTACAGACAGAAGAAGAAGCAGACGGCACACTTGGCTGCACCCTCCTGGTCGTTCCCGTCAGTGAACTGTTCTCCATCTACTCTAACACGCGCGCGACGAGAGATGCGCCCAGATTCTTGCGCCAGCACAACAGATTCTTGCGCAGTTACCGTGAGGCGCTGGGGAGGAGTCCGGTGAGACGCTTGAAGTGTAGCGCCAGGTGGCTTTCATGCGCAAATCCGACTGCATGCGCAATGGCGGCGAGGGACCAGTTCGTGGTGGAGAGCAACAGTTTGGCTCGCTCAATCCGACGCCCGATGACATACTGATGAGGAGCAAAGCCGGTTGACGCTTTGAAGAGACGCGCGAAGTGGTAGGAGCTCAGATACGCGACAGCCGCGAGTTCTGAGAGCGAGAGATCCTCGGCGAGATGCTCTTCGATGTACGTGCTGACGCGTCTGAGCGTCGCCCTGTCAAGGCCAACGGCTCTTGGGAGGGAGGGCTGCTTCACCGACGAGTGCTGTCTGAGCAGGTGGATGCCCAGGATGTTCGCTAATGACTCCACATAGAGCCTTCCCCCCAGACCCTCTGAGCGAAGCTCAGAGAGCAGCGAGAGCGCAATGGTCTCGATCCGGGGGTCGAACATGCCGAGGGTATCAACGAACTCAACTGTATCAGGATCAATGTCTGCCGAGGTGGCGATCTGCTGGATGAGGGTGGGTGAGAGATACAGATGCAGGTGGCGTACCTCTCCCTCGCGCTCCAGGTGCCAGGTGGTCGGCGCTCCCGCAGGCAAAATGACCACGTTGCCGGTTCCAAGGTGTCCTTGACGCCCAGCGAGCCGTTCTTGAATGGTAGAAGGAGCACTGAGATTGATGACGAGGATATGACGAGGAAGAGCAGGTAAAGCAAAATCATCGAGCGGGTGGATGATCTCCGCAACATCAAGCCCATGCCAGCCCTTTCCGCTGCTCGACTGCACAATGTGTTCGAGCGGAACATCGAACACCGTTTCGCGTTTGCTTTCTTCGAAAGGAGTCTGCTCCACCCCCTGTCTCCCTTCCTGTTGCCAAACAGATGCTGCTGATACAGGTGTCGTACTTCATCAGAGAAGCGCCAATGCTTTCTTAAGATTCTATCACAGAACTTCCAGTTCTCAGAAGAATTGTCCGAGAGATACCAATCGCCGATCGTCTCCAGCCACACCCAGCGTTATTCACCAGATGCTCTCTGCCGCGTTTTTGGGGCTTAGCGTTGTAAATTTCGTCGGCGGGCCTAATAGGCCAACACACACAAAGGAGTATGTACTATGTCAACAGAAGACAACAAGGCCCTCGTGAGTCGGTACTTTCATGCAGCCTGGAACCAGGGGAACCCTGCCGTGATCGATGACCTGTTCGCGGCCACCTTCCACCACCACAATCCTGGCGTTCCCAATGGTGGGAGCCGTGAAGGCTTCAAACAATTTAATAGCGTGTTCCGCAGCGCCTTTCCCGATCTGCGGATCACCCAGGATGACGTGATCGCCGAAGGAGACCAGGTCGTGACGCGCTTCACCGCCCACGGAACCCACCAAGGTGAGCTTCAGGGCATTGCCCCAACGGGTAAGCCAGTGACCGTCACAGGGATTGAGACCATGCGAGTCAGCGGCGGCAAGATCGTGGAAGGCTGGGTCGAGTTTGACCAACTGGGCATGCTGCAACAACTCGGGGTGATCCCCGCGCCAGGACAAACCAGCTAGTCAGCTCTGTAGCCCTCTTCGCATGGAAGACAAGGAACTCGGTGGCGTGATGCTACCGAGTTCTTGTTGATTGCGATATGTACGGTCTGGTTGAGAATACAGTGGGGGGTGGATCCCGTTTTGGGTATCACTGGTTCATCGAAAGATGAAAGGCGGGTCCCTTTTTCGGATCATCCTCACATTTGGGGATTTTGACATTGCAGAGCTATTTCCTCTCAACAAGAAATGGCTGGTGAAGCGACGACATAAAAAGGTAGTATCTCATAAGCTCATCTGTTCCCCAAATGTGAGGATGATCCCGGTGTTAAAAACAGGCGCGCACTCCATGGCTGAATTCTTCGTAGCTGTTTGTGGTGCTGTTGGACAAATATCCTCTAGCAGAGCGTGCCCAGCAATATTGCTATGTTGCCCCTGGTGTCACCAATGTAGACTCTGTTGCCGAAATGCCGAGGCATATTCAAGCAGGAAGAAAATCTGATAGGATAGGGAAAGACTGTGTTAAATGATGAAAGGAATCCGTCAATGTCATTGCCTGCTCCAGAACCAACTGCCATTCCCGAAGAAACTATTCGTCTCGCTCGGACAATCAGCCCCAAAGGGACGGTGTATATGCAGATCCGAGATCAGCTCGGTGTCATCTACGAGAACCAAGTGTTTGCTGACTTATTTTCCACGCGTGGTCAACCTGCCGAAGCCCCTTGGCGTCTGATGCTGGTGTGTATCTTCCAATTCATCGAAGGCTTGACGGATCGACAAGCCGCCGAGGCGGTGCAACAGCGGATCGACTGGAAATATGCCCTGGCCCTGGAATTGAGCGATCCTGGCTTTGACTTTTCGGTTCTGAGCAAATTTCGAGCGCGCGTGGTGGCTGGTGGTCGCGAGACGGAACTCTTCGAGGTCATGCTCGAGACCCTCAAAGCGCACGGGTTGCTCAAAGCACGAGGTCGTCAACGGACTGACTCCACCCATATCCTGGCAGCCGTGCGCGTGCTCAATCGACTCGAACGGGTAGGAGAGACTTTGCGTCATGCTCTCAATACGGTAGCGGAGGTGGCTCCTGAGTGGCTGCGCATGCACGCGGCTCCAGAATGGTATGACCGGTATGGTCGGCGGATGGAAAACTACCGCTTCCCTAAAGCCCAAACGGCGCGCGACGAATTGGGCGCGACGATTGGACGTGATGGACTTGACCTTTTGGCAGCCGTCGATGCAGCAGCAGAGCTTCCGCAGCTGCGAGCGCTTCCCGCCATTGAGATCTTGCGTCAGGTGTGGGCTGAACAGTACACCGATCCTCCTGGACCGATCACGTTTCGAGAAAAGAAAGACCTGGGGTCGTCCGCCGACTTGATCGTTTCTCCCTATGATACCGAGGCTCGTTTCAGCACGAAGCGAGGCATGGACTGGATTGGCTATAAAGTCCATTTCACCCCAAACCTGTGACGAAGCGCGCGCGCCTGATCACCCACGTCGAGACCACCCATGCCGCCGTTCCCGATGAACAGGTCCTGCCACAGGTGCATGAAGCGCTGGCTAAGCAAGAGCTGTTGCCGGGGATCCATCTCGTTGATGCGGGTTACACCACGGCCAAGGGATTGGTAGACAGTCACCACGACTACGGCGTGACCATTCTCGGTCCGGTTGCACACGATGCAAGAGGGCCGGGCCAAAGCAGGTGAAGGGTTTGATCGAGCCAGCTTTGTGGTGGACTGGGACGCGCACACGGTGACATGCCCGGCAGGAAAGCAGAACTATTCCTGGTTGCCCTATGATGACCCGGACAAAGCGCTCGCTCAGGGCGTGCGCGTACAATTTGCCAGTCGCGACTGCACACCGTGTCCGTTGCGTTCCCACTGCACGAAAAGAAAAATTGCCCCCCGTGAGTTACTCTTACAGCGGCGAGAAGAATATGAAGCGTTACAGATGGCCAAACAGCGACAAACCACTGAGGCCTTTCAGGAGGAGTATGCTCTGCGAGCTGGGGTTGAGGCAACCCATGCGGAAGCGGCTTCGGCGGAGCGACTTGCGCCACACGAGGTACATTGGGCTCGCGAAAACGCACCTGCAACATATTTTAACCGCTCTCGCTCTCAACTTGGTGCGAGCAGTGGAGTGGCTGACGGAAACTTCACAGACGGAAACGGTGGCGACCAAGACGCGTCAATCGCGTTTTGCTGCTCTCGAGGAAGATGCGGCATGAAGTCAGCTTCCTCAACCGAATTCGGCAACAGAGTCAATGTATGTATTAGGCCTACCTAAATGCTCTGCACATAACAGCTCTCTTGCCACTTCGCCACGAAACCGCATTGGTGCAACGGAGGGAGATCTCAAGCCCTGCTTCCTTACTTTTTTCGGAGTTAGCGTGGAATCTCATTTCATTTCGGAGTTACGGTGGAATTCTGTCATTTTACCGATGGTCTTGCAGATTGGTGAGACCATGGTTTTGCAGGGAGTTGAGCTTGAGGGAAAAGGAAGCCCGCCGCATTTTTGGATTTTCGGCTCGCCAGCAGCCTTGATGAGGAAGCATGGTTTCGCAGAAAAACTTCACCAAAAGTAGAAATGGTCACCTGACATGCTCGTGCTTCTCCGAACAATTGCGGTCCTTCCTTACTTGTCGCCGAGCACGCGGGCCTTCAGCCATGAGTTGCGGAACGCGCCGCGCGGGTCGAGCCGCTCCACCAGGCGGACGAAGTCGGCATGGCGCTTGTAGAGCAGAGCGATTGCCGCTGCGTCCGCATGGAAGACCTTGCCCCAGTGCGGGCGCGCCTCGAACGGGGCCAGGGCATCCTCGATCTGAGCGACCATCTCCTGGACCGCCTCTGGCTCGCGCTTCCAGGTGAAGTGGATGCCGACGGAGTCTTCCTCGTAGTTCATGCTCATCCACAGCCGATCCGCGGCCACCCGGCGTATCTCGCTCACCTGCAGGAGTGGTCGGATCCCGTCTGCGAGGGCGCGCACGGCTTCTATGGCCCCCATGGCATGCCGGCGCGGGAAGAGGTACTCCGACTGGATTTCTTCGCCGCTGCTCGGCGTGTAGCTCATGCGGAAATGCGGTAAGCGGTCGGACCAGAGACCGGGCCGGCCCAACTGCGGCGTACACGGGGTCGGATCGAGTTCGACGATCGGGTGCCGATCAACCGTTGCTGCAACCGCGCCGAAGAGGTCACCTGGAAGTCGGTCGGGTTCATCCGTCCGGCTCTTGACCCAGACCTGCTCATTTGTCTGGCCCCAGCGGGTGAAGATGCTGACGCTGTAGCCGCAGGAGGTGATCTCGTCGAAGTGGTCGTAGAGGGCCTTCCAGCTCAGGCCCTCGAACACCCGCTGCTTCACCTCGTAGGCGGGCTGCACGTCCAGGGTGATGCGGGTGACGGCGCCGAGGGCGCCCAGTCCGACCACCAGGCCGTCGAAGTCGGGGTCGCCTCTGGATGCCTTGATGATCTCACCGCTGGACGTTACGATCTCCAGCCCCGCGACGGCGGTCCCGAGGTTGCCACAGGTGACGCCCGAGCCGTGCGTCGCTGTCGCCACGGCACCGGCGACGGAGATGTGGGGAAGCGATGCGAGGGTGTGCAGGGCCACCCCCTCGTCGTTCAACGTCTTAACCAGATGGCCGTACTTCACCCCTCCACCGAAGGAGACCGTTTGTGCTTCATGGTCGACGACCACGTCAGCGGGCAGGTCCGCGAGCGAGAGCAGTTCCCAGGAGTCGGCGATGTCGTTGAACGAGTGCCGCGAGCCCACCACATGCACGCTGGCTGCGTTGGCGACGAGCTGCTGCACCTGTTCAATCGTCGTCGGTCGGTGCAGCTGCTGCGCCCGGTACGTGTAGTTGCCGGCCCAGTTCCTTTCCGGCGCATGCCTCTCAGTCATGGCCCTCCTCCTTCTTCATGGCTGGCCTCCAAGCCTGAGTCATAGGAGAACACTTTGTCATCTGGTTGAGAGTCGTCTCGGCTGATGAGCCAGATAGCATCGTCGCCCAGTCGCATCCGAAGAAAGGCTCCATTCCCAACCCACGCAAAAGAGAGCTGTCCTTTTGCTGTGTCGGATGGATGAGGAAGAAAAGCTGCTTTCTCTGCGCGTACCACTGGACCCATCATATCACCGCCAAGCTTGGTCAGACAAGAGGTGAGTGCCAGGATGTGTTGACCATCCTCTGAGTCAGTATGAGCGCGGAGTATGCACATAATTGAGCGACGCCTTGGTGACACCTAATAGCACCGTTTGTGCGGTCGCAGGCTCACCACCTTCTGCCAGGACTCGCGCATTGGCATCTGCGTAGACAAAACGATCAACCAGGTCATCGGGCAACATCTCGGTATCCCCGGGTTCATCCACCTTCACGCGACGGAGCATCTGCCGGATAATAACCTCGATGTGCTTATCATTCAGGTACACCCCTGTGTTACGGTAGACGCGATGCACCTCTTGCTTGCTCCTCACGAGAGGAAATACCAATGGTGGCACTCTCTTAATATGCCACCATCTTAGCGATCTGCTCGAGAGACCACGAAGCGTTTTTGCAGGCGTTAGCGCAGTCGGTGTCGCCCATCTGCTCACAACGTTCCCCGGTGCGCTGCGTCACCTCCGCTGCTGTGGTGACGACGTAGCCATAGAGCGGATTCTGGTGCTGCATGAAGTGCGCAGCCGCCAGGCAGAGCTCGGAGCAGTCGCGCAGAGAGACGGCGTGCTGCTGGTCGCTGCTGTTTGTCGCTGACTGCAAGCAAACGTCAGAGCATTGCATGCAATCCTGGATGCACTGGTCCAACTCTAGTTGGCTCATGGGTTCTTGCGTTGGGATGCGATCCTGCGCGTTCACAGGATTTTGCCGGCCCGCTTGATTTGTCTGGTTCGTCTGATTCGTTTGGTTTGTCTGATTTTGGTTGCGTCTGTTCTGTTGCATAATACTCCTTCCGTGTCAATTTGATAATTTGCTGTCTCTCTTTGTCATGTTCTTTCCTCCCTTGAAGGCATTTCCCCGCGCTCAAAAGGGGAAGAGGCTTTCCACACCGCAAGGCCCAGTCGGCAGGGTGTTGGGCCACTGCCCAACTGAGGCACCTCGCCCTCTCTGGTCCGAGTATAGAGTATAGGGAGGAAGCGCCATGAAAGCGTCATGAGCAGCGCCATGAATAGCATCCTGGGCAGTAGTCTCTAATCGATTGTTCTATCGCCCCCAGGGCAATCGGAGGAGGAAAATTCCCTACCCAGCTCTTGAACTGCTTTGTGCCCCGTGTAAGAGTGGGACAGAATAATGCCAGCACCAGTGGGAGTATGAGGTCTATGAGACTCTCCTCTAGCAGGGTGATCCGACAACAACGACTCCCCATGTGGTCTCTAGCGAACAAATTTATGTACCTGTAAAAATAAGACAACGGCATTCAAGATAAACTGAATCGCCAGAGCTGCCAGCAGAATGCCGAGCATGCGTGAGAGCACAAGAATACCCGTGCGACCGAAGAGACGAATAATGTCCATACTGCTGCGCATCACCAGCCAGGCTACCAGGAGTGTGCTGCTGATCGCCGCGGCAACAGCAAGTAGCTCCAGGGGATGAGGGGTAGCGAGATCGACATAGAGAATAGTGGTGGCAATGGTGCCAGGGCCAGCAATCAGCGGAATGGCCAGTGGAAAGACGCTCACGTCCTCGCGCGTCATAGCTTCTTCAGACTCCGCTTTGGTCTCGCGAGCGCCGGATTGACGACCGAAAAGCATGTCGACAGCGATGAGAAAAAGCAAGAGGCCACCTGCTATGTCGAATGCATAC
>Ga0209647_1004146_pt1 | contig 11000 bp, 7 predicted proteins | sample GraSoi_2013_60cm_FD_185827 | JGI IMG/M metagenome (GOLD analysis project Ga0209647, IMG submission 185827) | Grasslands soil microbial communities from the Angelo Coastal Reserve, California, USA - Sample 9_17_2013_60cm (SPAdes) (version 2) | ecosystem: Environmental > Terrestrial > Soil >...
ATGGATGCCCATGTCGGCGATTTCATTGAGCAGCATCACGCTGCCCTCGCCTTGTCGCATCACCTGGGTCTCGGTGATTTCCAGTTCCAGGTAACTTGGATCGAGCCCGGTTTCAGCAAGAATCGCCGCCACGGTGTCGACGAATCCCTTGTCCATCAATTGCCGGGCCGACAGATTGACGGCGATCCGCCGCCGCGGCAGTCCCATGTCCTGCCAGGTCTTGTTCTGGCGGCAGCTTTCCAGCAGCACCCAGCGACCAAGTTCGCTGATCAGGCCGGTTTCCTCGGCGAGCGGGATGAACTCGCTGGGCATCATCGTGCCGCTATCCTCGGATACCCAGCGCACCAGGGCTTCGAGGGCGACGATCTCGCCGGTATTGAGATCGATCTGCGGTTGATAGACCATCGAAAAATCGCCTTGCTTGACGGCGGCGCGCAAATTCGACTCCATCGCAGCACGGCGTTTCACGGCGATATTCATCTGCGGCGTAAAAAACTGGTAAGTGTTCTTCCCCAGGCTCTTGCCATGGAACATCGCGGTATCGGCATTTTTCAGCAGCGTGGCGGCGTCGCGCCCGTCGTCCGGGTAGAGCGCCAGGCCGATCGAGCCCGATACATGCTGGTCCAGCCCCGCCACCTTGAACGGCGCGCGCAAAGCATCGAGAATCTTTTGCGCGCGCCGTTCAAGGTGGCGATGGCCTTCCAGCTCGTCGAGCAGCACGATAAATTCATCGCCGCCCTGTCGGGCGATGGTGTCGTGGCCGCGCACCGATTCGGTCAGGCGCTCGGCCACGCCGCGCAGCAGGTCGTCGCCGGCATCGTGGCCCAGCGTGTCGTTGATGTTCTTGAAATTGTCGATATCAATGAACATCACGGCGAATTTTTGCGCAGTCCGCTGGGCGCGCGAAATCGCCTGCGAAATGCGATCCTGGATCAGCAGGCGGTTCGGCAGGCCCGTCAGCGCATCGTGGAAGGCCAGATGCTGAATGCGGTCTTCGATGGCGCGACGATCGGTGACATCGCGGGTGTTCATGATGATGCCGCCCACCGCCGGGATGTCCAGGCAATTCTTGCCGATCGATTCGAGGTTGCGCCACTCCCCGCTGCGTGCACGCGCGCGATATTCGACCGGCTTGTCGAGGGTGCCCTTTTCCACCAGTTCATGGAATGCGGCGCGCAAGCGCTCGGCATCGTCCGGGTGCGCCAGGTCAAATTTGCTCAGACCGATCATGTCCTCCGGCTCGAATCCCAGCAAATGCCGCACCGAGGGGCTTTGGTAAAGAATACGGCCCTCGCGATCGAGCACGGACACGATGTCCATCGCGCTTTCGGTCAGCGCCTGGAACCGCCCCTCCGAGGCGCGCAGCGCTTCCTCGGCCTGCTTGAAGGCGGTGATGTCGGTCAACACGCCGATAATGCCCGCCGGGGTGCCGTTGGGGCTGGTAAAGCGGCTGATCTGCTTGACGACATGGCGGTTCACGCCGCGCGCATCGGCAACCAGCTCCTCCACCGCCGCTGTCCGGCCGCTCAGCAGAATCTCGGTATCCGCAATCTCGATGCGTGCGGCGTGCTCGCCGCTATACATATCGGCCGGCGTTTTTCCAATCCAGTTTTCGCGACGCACACCGAAAAATTCTTCCCAGGCGCGGTTGAAGCCGATATAGCGGCCGTCCGCGCCGCGATAGAAAATCGGATTGGGAATCACTTCCAGCAACTCGCGCATGAAGTGCAGCTGCACGTCCAGCGCCTGCGAAGTGGCCCGGATATCGGTGATATCGGTGCAGGTGACGAGAATGCCGACAATCTCGTCGTCGCTGCCGCGCAGCGGCGCCGCAGACAGGCTGATCTCGCGCGGCGCGCGACCGGGTCCTTTCCAGGCCACCTGGATATCGTGAATGGTGTTGCCCGCCAGTATTTTTTCGCGCAGGCGCAGGATGATGTCGCCGCCGGCACCGGTTGCCCAGGGCGACGGTAAACCGATGACCTCGCCGGCCTTGATGCCGAATACGCGCTCCGCTGCCGGGTTCCACAACGTCACGATGCCTGCCGGGTTGATGGCGTAAATCGCCAGCGGCGAAGTTTCAACGACCGCACGCAGCGATTCGTTCAGGGTTTTCAGCGTTTCCTGCGAAGTATGGTACTGGGAAACATCCTCGATGGAACACAGCGCGTACACCGGCTGATCGTCCGCGCCGCCCATTGCCACGCTTGAACACTGCGCCCAAAGCAATGATCCATCGTGCCGGATATAGCGTCGCTCGTGATTAGCCGCGGGCTTCGCCGTTTTTTCATCCTTTGCCTGCAGCGGGGTTTCCGCGCCGCGATCATCCGGATGCAGGAAATCGCCGAACGGGCGGCCCAGCAATTCCTCCCGTGCGTAACCCAGCATCTCGCAGAAACGGCGATTGGCGATCACCAGGCGACCCTCGCCATCGACCTGCACAAGGCCGATGCCCACCATATCGAATGCTTCGCGAAACTTGCGTTCGCCGCGATGAGAGCGCCCGCCAGTGCCGCAACGACAACGCTGCCCAGGCTCCATAGCAGCAAATATTGCCTGACACCTTCCAGCAGCGGGGTCGGCAAGATGCCGTCGGCAAACAACCGACTGAGACCCCAGACCAGCGCCAGCACCGCGGCCAGCATCAGCAGGCCGGCGCCAGCGCTGATGATCAGGGTCAGGCTGCGCGCGCGCCGGCGCGAATCATGCGCCAGCCCCGCTGGCAGCGCGGCGGAAACATCCAGAGACGGCGACTCAGGCGGTTGGATCATGACGTGTTCATCTCGAGCCGGAAACATCCGCATGGGCCGCTGGGTTTTGCATTCCCGGCTAGCGAACCGCGGCGCGATTGAGCGCGCTACTGGAGAACATCCCGTTGAAGAACGATTCCGCAGCCGTGGTGCCGAAGCGGCGCGCGAGTTGCTCGGAGAACGATTCCTCGGCGGTGAAATCGACAATCTGTTCGGCTTTCACCACATCGCGCGCCACCGAATCCAGGCTGCCAAGACCGTCCGCCAATCCCAGTTCAATGCTTTTTTCGCCCGACCACACCAAGCCTGAGAACATGTCGGGGGTTTCCTTCAGGCGCTTGCCGCGTCCCTGTTTGACGACGCCGATGAACTGCCGATGAATCTCGCCCACCATCTGCTGCGCATATTTCTGCTGTTCGGGATTGACCGGCGAGAATGGATCCAGGAAACCCTTGTTGGCGCCCGCGGTGATCAGGCGGCGTTCGACACCCAGTTTGTCCATGGTGCCGGTGAAACCGAAACCATCCATCAGCACGCCGATCGAGCCGACGATGGAGGCCTTGTCGACATAGATCTTGTCTGCCGCCACCGCGATGTAATAACCGCCGGAGGCGCAGATATCCTGCACCACCACGTAAAGCGGGATGTCCTTGTATTTGGCCCGCAGACGCTTGATCTCGTCATTGATGTAGCCGGCCTGCACCGGGCTGCCGCCGGGACTGTTGATGCGCAGCACCACGCCCACGGTATTCTTGTCCTTGAAGGCTGCCTGCAGCGCGCTGATGACCTTGTCGCCGGAGGCCTTGGAGTCGGCCGAAATCACGCCTTTCAATTCCACCAGCGCCGTGTGTTTTTCCGTCGATGAAGCCTCGCGCTTGCCGCTCAATCCGCCGGCAACGGTGATAAAGACAAAGGCCAGAAACAGCAGCCAAAGCACACTCAGCACGGTGCGCGTGCGGCGCGCGCGCTTCTGCTCGCCGAGCGCCTCGGTGGCCAGTTTTTCCAGAACGGTACGTTCCCAGTTAGCGGGATTCGGTGTGTTTTCCATTGCTTTTCTGCCTGACTCTGGTGGAGTTTTTTATGGGGGCGGGCAATTGTGTCACTCGCCCCTGCTTTCCGCACTTGCCGGCGGTTGGGGAGCGACAAGGACATCCGTTTGCAACACCACGAGATGATTCTCGACACTGATTGGAATTCGGCTGAGGCTTGCGCCATGACACGGTCCGCCGACGCATACGCCCCCGGCGGGTTCGAACACCGCGCCATGGGTCGCACAGACCAAGTATAAACCGGTTTCGTCAAACACCTCACCCGGCTGCCAGTCGAGTTCCGTCCCCCGATGCGGGCAGCTGTTCCGGTATGCATGCACTTGTCCCTCATAGGCAATGACAAAGCAAGGAATGCGCCGCCCCCCCCGCTCGATCTCGAAACGCTGTGCCAGGCCGCCGTCAAGCAGGACCGCGCGTTCGCATACCTGACGGGACGATTTGCCGGACTCAGACATGAATATCAGCCATTTGCCGCCAGCCACGCCGCCAAGGCAGTCACGCTGTCCACGCGAGCGCGGGCGCGATGGCCGGCCAGTACCTCGGCGGGGTGCGCGCCGTAAGTCACCGCCACGGCGGCAACCCCGGCGTTTTGCGCCAACTGCAGGTCATGGCTGGTATCGCCGATCATCAACGTGCGCTGCGGCGACGCACCTGTGAAGTCCATCAGCTTGAGCAACATATCGGGATGCGGCTTGGCAAAGCCCTCGTCCGCGCAGCGGCTGTAATGGAAGTGCGCTTTCAGCCCGGTATGGGCGAAAGCCCGCTCGAGACCGGCACGGGGCTTGCCGGTCGCCACCGCCAGGAAACGTTCGGGCGCGGCCAGACTTTCGAGCAATTCCACGATGCCGGGATACAGCGGCGCCTCATGATCGCGCGGCACATAATGCTCGCGAAAGCGGACGGCAAAACGCGCGCGGTCGGCGGGCGACAGCTCCGGGAACAGGGTTCCGGTCGATTGCAGCAGGCCCAGGCCGATGATGTACTTGGCCTCGGCCACCGTCGGCACGCGCAGTTGCAAATCCCGCGCGGCATGCTGAATGCAGTCGGCGATCAGGCCGGTGGAATCGATGATGGTGCCATCCCAGTCGAACACGATCAGGTCGTAATTTCTCACTGCACTCCTCACCCCTGCGCACCGCGCAAAAACGTCAGGTAGCGCGTGAGGTCCGGCGGCGGCGGCGATTCGATGGTCAGGCTTGCACCAGTCAGGGGGTGGACAAAGCGGATCAGCCGGGCATGCAGGAACATGCGCTTCAGCCCACCATTCTTCACGGCCTGCGCGATCTTGTTGAGGGCAAAATCGCCGTATTTATCGTCGCCGACGATCGGAAAACCCAAGTGCGCCAGATGCACGCGAATCTGGTGGGTGCGGCCGGTGCGGATATCGCAATCAAGCAGGGTGGCCATGCCGAGGCGCTCGACCCGGGTCACGATGGTGTGCGCCTCCTGACCTTCATCCTCGTCCACCGAGACGCGTTTTTCGCCGGCCAGGTTGGTGAATTTGGCGAGTTTCATCCGGATGTGCCGTTTTTCGTCAGGCCAATCGCCTTTTACCAGGGCATAATAATGCTTCTGCATGCGCGCCCCCCCGCCATTATCGCCGCGCAGCATGGCGTGCATCGCAGTCAGGGCGCTACGCCTCTTGGCGACCAGCAGCACGCCCGAGGTTTCGCGGTCGAGGCGATGCACCAGCTCGAGGAATTTGGCCTCAGGCCGTTGCGCGCGCAAGGCTTCAATCACGCCAAAGCTGACGCCGCTGCCGCCATGCACGGCCAGCCCGGCCGGCTTGTCGATGGCGATCAGGGCATCGTCTTCAAACAGTATTCCCAAGGACTGGCGCGCCTTTTCAGCCATTTTTGCCTCAAACGCCGCGCCAGTGCTGGGGTTTGATGTCGCGATCCGCACCGGGGGAATGCGCACCACATCGCCCTCCGCCAACCGATAATCGACACCGGCGCGGCCCTTGTTCACCCGCACTTCGCCGGATCGCACGATCCGGTAAATATGACTTTTAGGCACGCCCTTCAATTTGGCGGCCAAAAAATTGTCGAGGCGCTGGCCGCCATTGGCCTCATCGATCGTGACCAGGGCTGCGGCATCGGCCGAGACTGCGCCCGGTTTGCCCGCCATCGCCATACCCGCGGGCGGCAACGGCGGCATGATCGTGGCCGGCCTGGCCCTCGGTTTGGCAGCGGACGGCCGGCCTTGCCGTGGCGCGGCGGACCGCGGCGCAGGTTTTTTTCCCCTCGCAGCCATGTTAGGTTATACTTTTATCTCGTTGATTTTGAAGCGAGTCCGGCAAACGTCGCGGTGCAAGGCCAGTCCTACCGCGTAACCAGGATTCCAATCGGATCACCTTGCCAGTGCAGTTATCTGCCTTCCCGCGCGATTTCTAAACCCATCGCCAGTGTTTGCAAATGCTGTTTTCGGCACGGAAAACGGGCGGTCGTTTTCGCTCACCGCGGCATCTGCCAAAACACAAGTAGCGATACTAAACGATTTACGCGCGCCCTCCGGGGTCGCAAGCACAAGGCTTGCGGCACGGAACCAGCAAAACCAGGCGGCGCCGTGAAGACAGAACGATTTGCCAGCCGGGCTAATGAAATGCCGGCTGACTTGGGAACGATAATTTCCGGTTTCGGCCGGGACAACGTGCAAGAGCAAGTTTTGAAATCCACCAATCAACAATCAACACCCTGGATTTTCCGCGCGCGCATTGATTGCGCCGCCGGGGATATCGCCGGTACTTCGCGTACCGGGCCGATCCGCCTGCTCGACTAAGCTTCACCCGCACGGTCGCGCCGACGTGCGCGACAGTTGATTTATCGCCCCGCCGTTTTTCTTCCGGCCTCGTCCATGCTTTGCTTTGCGCAAAGCGCGCGAGAAAGAAGATTTCATGAAACGCATGCTATTCAATGCTACGCAAGCCGAAGAGCTTCGCGTCGCCATCGTCGACGGCCAGAAACTGGTCGATCTCGATATCGAACACGCCGGCCAGGAACAACGCAAAAGCAATATCTACAAGGCCAAGGTCACCCGCGTCGAACCCTCGCTGGAAGCGGTATTCGTCGATTACGGCGCCGAACGCCACGGTTTCCTGCCGTTCAAGGAACTGACCCGCGAATATGTGCAGGGCGAAGACGGCGAAGGCACACGTGCCAAGATCGCGCAGAACCTCAAGGTCGGCACCGAGATCCTGGTGCAGGTCGAAAAAGACGAGCGCGGCAACAAGGGCGCCGCTCTCACCACTTATATTTCGCTGGCCGGCCGCTACCTGGTGCTGATGCCCAATAACCCGCGCGGCGGCGGCGTCTCGCGTCGCGTCGAAGGCGAAGACCGCGCCGAGTTGCGCGAAACCATGGATTCCCTCGACCTGCCCGAAGGCATGAGCGTGATTGCGCGTACCGCCGGCATCGGCCGCAGCGCCGAAGAACTCAAATGGGATCTGAATTACCTGATGCAACTGTGGGAAGCCATCGAAGGCGCCGGCAAGGAAGTACGCGCGCCCGAACTGATTTACCTGGAATCGAGCCTGGTGGTGCGCGCCATCCGCGATTTGTTCCACCCGGAAATCGGCGAGATCCTGATCGACACCCCGGAAATTTTCGAGCAAGCGCAGTCGTTCATGTCGACGGTGATGCCGGCGAACGTGAACAAGGTCAAGCTGTACAAAGACGATGTGCCGCTGTTCTCGCGTTTCCAGATCGAGCACCAGATCGAGACCGCGTATCGCCGCGATGTGCAGCTGCCGTCCGGCGGCGCCATCGTCATCGACCATACCGAGGCCCTGGTCTCGATCGACGTCAACTCGGCGCGCGCCACCAAGGGCCACGACATCGAGGACACCGCCTTCCGCACCAACTGCGAAGCCGCCGATGAAATTGCCCGCCAGTTGCGCCTGCGCGACTTGGGCGGCCTGGTGGTGATCGACTTCATCGACATGGAGTCGGCCAAGAACCAGCGCGAAGTCGAAAACCGTCTGCGCGATGCGCTGCACGCCGATCGTGCCCGCGTGCAAACCGGCAAGATTTCGCGCTTCGGCCTGCTGGAACTGTCGCGCCAGCGCCTGCAGCCGGCGCTGTCCGAATCGAGCTACATCCCCTGCCCGCGCTGCCACGGCATCGGCCATATCCGCGGCACCTCGTCCTCGGCCCTGCACATCCTGCGCATCATCCAGGAAGAAGCGATGAAGGAAAACACCGCCGCCATCCATGCCCAGGTGCCGGTCGATGTCGCCACTTTCCTGCTCAATGAAAAGCGCCAGGATATTCACATCATTGAAACCCGCTTCAAGGTGAACGTGCTGCTGATCCCGAACATTCACCTGGAAACGCCCAACTACGAACTCGAGCGCCTGCGCCACGATTCCGACAAGCTGGAAAATGTCACGCCCAGCTATCAACTGGTCAAGCAGCCGGCCGAAGAGGCCGCCGCCAAGCCGGCCGCTGTCGCGGACGCCAAGCCGTCGCGCCCGGAACCGATCGTCAAGGGCATCACCCCGGACCAGCCGGCGCCGAATGCGCCCGAACCTACACCACGCGCCGCACGCGCGGCCGCCCCGGCGGCACGCACGCCAGCGCCCTCGCTGTGGCAGCGCTTCAAGCGCTTGTTCGGCGACGATACGCCGCCCACCCCCATCGCCCCACAAAAAACGGCACGCGATGGCAAGGACGGCAACCGCGAACGTAGTGATCGCGGCAATCGCGGCGGACGCGACGGCCAGCGCGGCGATCGCGAAGGACGCGACAGCAAGCAAGGCGGCCGCGGCCAGGGCGGTGAACGCGGTCGTCAGGGACAAGGACAGGGTCAGCAAGGCCAGGGGCGCAGTCCGCGCAAGGAAGGCGATGCCAACCGCGAGCCACGCGGCGATAAAGCCGTAGACAGCAAGGCGCAGGAACCGCGCGACAGCAAAGGTCCCGAGGCACGCGAAGGCCAGCCGCAGCAACAGAAACAGCGTCAGCCGCAGCAGAACAAGCCGGCGCTGGAAGCCAAGCCGGTTGAAGGCGGCGAAGAAGGCGAAGGCCGCAGCCGTCGCCGTCGCGGCCGCGGCGGACGCGATCGTGGCGAGCGCGGTGAAAATCGCAATGCGCCGCAGAACGAGGGCAGCAACGGCGCCGCAGCCAACACGCCCCTCAATGATGCTGCACTTGCCGAGCAGGTGCTTCAGGCGCCGGTCGCAACGATGCAGCCGGTACAGCAGGCGCTGGAATTTGTAGCGCCGGTGCCGGCCGCTGTCGTGGTCCCGGTCGCCGAGCGCCCCGCGATTGCGGAAGCTGCCGCCCCTGCTCCCATGCCCGCGCCAGTACATGCGCCGGTCCCGGTCGAGATGGTTGCTCCGGCGGCCGCGCCGCAATTTACACCCGCGCCGGTGCCGGCCCCTTCGTTCAGCCCGATCGACCAGATTCCGGATATCGCGCCGGAGCGCAGCGGCTCACGCCGTCGCGAACGTTCGGGCAATGCCAACCAGACAGCCGAGCCGCTGGTCTTTATCGAAACCGCCGCCGGCAAGGTGCAGAATGTTGTCGCGGTTGAGGATGAGGCCTCGCATCGTCGCGTACCGCGCCCGCGCAAGCCGCGCGAAACGTTCAACGAGCCGCTGGTCGTGGTCGAAACCAAGACGGACGCAAGTAACCCGCCAGCCTGACCGGCTTGCAATCATCGCCATGAAAAAGCCGCCCGGAAATGGGCGGCTTTTTTACGCCCGCCACAAAGCATACTAAGATGGCCGCAGCACCCCACCGGAGAAACCGCACCATGGCCGCCCCCATCGATTTCTACTTCGATTTTTCCTCGCCCTATGGCTACCTGGCGGCGATGCGCATCGACGCACTGGCGGCCCCGCATCAGCGCGAGGTCAATTGGCGGCCGATCCTGCTCGGACCGGCGTTCAAGGTCAGCGGCAACGCACCGTTGACCCTGCAACCATTGAAAGGCGACTATGCCAGGCGCGATTTTTCGCGCACCGCGAGATTCCTGGGGATCCCCTTCAATATGCCGGCCCAGTTTCCGATCAGCACCCATAATGCGGCGCGCGCCTTCTACTGGCTGCGCGACCGCGATCCGGCCAAGGCCAAACAAATGGCGCTGGCGGTTTACCGAACCTATTTCGTCGAGGCGCGCGATATTACCGCCGCCGAAGTCGTCGTCGACATCGCCGCGCAGCAAGGCGTGAATCGCGAGGAACTCGGCGCCGCACTGGCCGGCCCCGCCGTCAAGGAGCGCCTGAAAAACGAAGTGGAATCCTCGCTGGCCAAAGGCGTGTTCGGCTCACCCTATATCGTGGTCGATGGCGAGGCGTTCTGGGGCAGCGATCGATTTGAACAAATCGACGCCTGGCTGAAGACGGGTGGCTGGTAAGGAATACATCACCCCGACTAGCGCAATACCGGAACGACTAGTGGAGACGGAATCGGCTATTCACAGCTGTGCTGTTTGTGCCTGCCGAGGTCCGAAGTGTGATTGAAACTGTTGGCCCCCTTGCAGGCGGCATAGTAAATCTGCCGTCGTTGCTTGCTGGTGCCCTGGATGGGCCACTGCCGCCCAGCGCCCAGAGTCCAGGTATTGGAGTAGCCAGGGTTACAATCGACGCCCTCCACACACCAGGTCAATTCCACCGCAAAGTTGCAGCTGTTATAGAAGTTCGCCCCATTGCGGGCGTCCTGAATCTGCACGCAGCGCGTTGCATCGTGCGCGGGATTGTGCTGGTTGCCGACCGCAATCAATCTACCGCCACTGACTCCCGAATTGAGTGCCGCCGTGGTCCCGGCGCTCACGGCGACGCAGGTGCCCAGTAACAAAGACGAGACAAGCAAAGTGCGCAATTTCATTTTTTCTCCCTGAATAAAAGTGAAAACACCGCGAGCATCAACCCCCATCCGGCATTCAGCATGGCGGACAGTCCTCATTTCATATTGTTGATCATGTCCATCAGGCCGGCGTTGCCGTTCTTGAGTTTCTGCGTATCGTTCGCCGCATTGTCCGCGGCCTTCCTGCTTTCCTGTATCGACGCGTTCAAGTCCGCCTGCGCCTTCTGCTGAGCTTGGAGCCGCTTTTGCTGTTCGGCCTGGATTTGCAGCGCCTTCTGCTGTTGCAAAACTTGCTGTTGCTGCATTTGCTGACTGGCTGCCTGGCTGGCGCGTCGCACATCGCAGGCATCGCTGGCGGCCTTGGTCTCGCGAAAGAATTTTTGCTGCGCCTCGTA
>Ga0209647_1004149_pt1 | contig 10997 bp, 8 predicted proteins | sample GraSoi_2013_60cm_FD_185827 | JGI IMG/M metagenome (GOLD analysis project Ga0209647, IMG submission 185827) | Grasslands soil microbial communities from the Angelo Coastal Reserve, California, USA - Sample 9_17_2013_60cm (SPAdes) (version 2) | ecosystem: Environmental > Terrestrial > Soil >...
ACCTTGACAGCTAAACGCCGCAGGTGATAGTTACATGGCATCGTTTCGATCCAGGTATTGGCCACGCCGATAATTGGGCGAGCCAGGTCATCCTCGCTAAAACCGATGGCTTTGAGCATGGCACGCGCACCCGAACGCTCACGACCCTCCGTGATAATGCGGCTGCGGCTTTTGGGATCCAGTGTCATAATAGCCTCCATCCTATTCCAGTCCGAAATATGTGATATATGTGATTGATTAATCCTAGCATATTTCTCACTTCCTGCCTACTGTTCCACACCTCCCCTTGCAGGGCCTCTCAAAAGTCTTTTTCCTCTTCCCCTCCCCGCCCCAAAAAAAGAGTAAAAGAGCGTGTTGCCGCTGTGGCGCTCCCGCGCCACAGCGGCAACACGCTCTTACTTAATCTGGGGTGGGGGGGCTTGCTGCCAAGCAGAGCGACGTTTGAGAGGCCCTGACCTCCCCTTGCCCCTCCGCTTTACGGCGAAGGATAGAGGTCCGCATCCGTAACATTTCCAGCCTTGGAGAGACCAGTCAATGTAGGATTTCTGTAGCATCCTTATACGACGCTTTAGCGTGAATCAATATAGAGGTATCCACCAGTCCCCCATGGAGTTGATCGCACTTTAGAATTGAGGGATGGTGTAAAATATGCAAGAGAGCTTCAAAGAACCCATCCCTGGCGCGAAACGAAAGCAAATAGAAAAGAGAAAGGAACACAGTATGGAACTCGCATTAATTGGACTCGGCCGCATGGGCGCTTACATGGCACAGCGGCTGATGAGGGCCGGGCATCACGTCGTCGGCTACGCACGTCATGCCAGCACTGTGCAGACACGCTTACAAGAAGGAGCAATCTCAGCCGGTGCATCGTCGCTGGCCGATCTCGTCAACCAGCTTTCTAAGCCCCGTACCATCTGGCTAATGGTACCCGCGGCCTCTGTAGATGCAACGTTGGAGGAACTCATGCCGCTCCTCTCCCCCGACGATGTCGTCGTCGATGGCGGCAACTCCTTCTTCCACGATGATATCCGGCGTGCTGACACACTCAAACCCCACAGCATCCACTACCTTGATGTTGGGGTCAGTGGCGGCGTCTGGGGACTCGAACGCGGCTACTGCCAGATGATTGGCGGCGAAGCCGACATCGTGCAGCGCCTCGACCCCATCTTCGACGCCCTGGCACCTGGCATCAATGCAGCGCCGCGTACCCCCGAGCGCGAGAAGGTTGGAGGCACTGCCGAGAAAGGCTACCTTCACTGCGGCCCCAACGGCGCCGGTCACTTCGTCAAGATGGTCCATAACGGCATCGAGTATGGCATCATGGAGGCCTACGCGGAGGGCCTGAACATCCTCCACCACGCCAATGTTGGAGCGCAGCAGCAAACTATCGACGCCGAAACAGCGCCGATTCAGCATCCAGAATACTACCATTACGACTTCAACCTCCCCGATGTGGCCGAAGTCTGGCGCCGTGGCAGCGTAATCAGTTCATGGCTCCTGGACCTCACCGCCGCCGCGCTCCTCAAGAGCCCCACACTCAACGACTTCTCGGGCCGTGTGTCGGATTCAGGAGAAGGCCGCTGGACCATCAACGCTGCTATCGACGAATCTGTCCCCGTACCCGTCTTGAGCTCCGCGCTCTTCGAACGCTTCAGCTCGCGTGGCGAGGCTGAGTTCGCTAACAAGTTGTTGTCCGCCCTGCGCTTCGAGTTCGGCGGCCACGTGGAAAAGGCTGCCTCACCGGAGGGTAAATGATGGCAAAACCCATTTCAGACGCGCTCGTCCTCTTTGGCGCCACCGGTGACCTGGCATATAAACAGATTTTCCCCGCGCTGCAGTCGATGATCCGGCATGGTCACCTCGACGTGCCGGTCATCGGTGTTGCAGGAAGACCCTGGACCACTGACCAGCTACTGGCCAGGGTCCATCAGAGTCTTGAGGAGCACGGTGGCGTGGATCAGGCAGCGTTCGAAAAACTCAGCTCGCTGCTCCAATATGTCTCCGGTGACTATGGTGACGAGACGACCTATGTAAAATTGCGTAACGCGCTTGGTTCCGCCAGGCAGCCTTTGTTCTATCTGGCAATCCCCCCCGACCAGTTCGACCCCGTCATCGAAGGGTTGGGGAAGTCGGGCCTCGCCCACAATGCTCGCGTGGTCGTGGAGAAGCCCTTTGGCCGCGATCTCGCCTCGGCTAAGGCTCTGAACCAGATCCTGCATTCCGTCTTTCCCGAACCGGCCATCTTCCGCATCGACCATTACCTCGGTAAAGAAGCGGTCGAGAACCTGCTCTACTTCCGCTTTGCCAACTCGTTCCTCGAACCAATCTGGAACCACGCCCACATCAAAAGCGTGCAGATCACTATGGCCGAGAGCTTCGGCGTGGCTGGCCGCGGCAAATTCTACGAAGAGGCAGGTGCGATCCGCGACGTTGTACAGAACCACCTGCTCAATTTGGTCGCGCTTCTCGCAATGGAAGCGCCAGCCGGCAATTACAAAGAGGCAACTCGCGACGAGAGGACGAGAATATTCAAAGCAATGCAACCACTTAAACCATCAAACGTCGTGCGGGGCCAGTATATCGGCTACCGCCAGGAGGCCGGCGTGTCCCCCAACTCGGAGGTGGAGACGTTTGCCGCGCTCAAACTCCATCTCGATACCTGGCGTTGGGCAGGCGTGCCTTTCTACATCCGGGCAGGCAAGTGCTTGCCCGTGACATCCACCGAGATCCTGGTAGAATTCAAGACCCCACCTCTAGCCGTTTTTGAGGAAATTGAGCCACCCCGGTCAAACTACTACCGCTTCCGCCTCAGCCCTGACGTGCTAATCTCTTGTGGTGCCAGGATCAAGGTTCCGGGAGAGGACATGTGGGGCGAAGGAGTTGAACTCGTCGTGCGCACCCATCCTGCTGACGAGATGCCGCCCTATGAACGCCTTCTCTGGGATGCGATGCAAGGTAACCCTGGTCTCTTCGTGCGCGAGGACGCGGTCGAGGCGGCATGGAAAGTCGTAGACCCGGTCCTGAAAATCGTAACTCCCGTCTATGAGTACGCGCCAGGCACCTGGGGTCCGCCCGAGGCCAACCGCATCGTAGAACATGATGGTGGCTGGCACAACCTGGCACCGGCGGATGCCGCCAGCGCTCCCAGTTCGCAGACTGCTTAGGAAGAAGCATGGAGGAAAGATCAAACATGTCTATGAATCCAACACCACTGACACAGCGTCCAGCCTGGCAGGCGCTCGAGCAGCATTACCAGCAAATTCGGGATCTTCATCTGCGCACGCTTTTCGCCGAGGACCCCGGGCGCGGCGAGCGCTTCTCACTCGAAGCCACCGGCATCTACCTGGACTACTCGAAGAACCGCATCACCGGCGAGACGCTTCGACTTCTTCTAGAACTGGCCGAATCTTCTGGCTTGCGCGAGCGTACCGAAGCCATGTTCCGGGGCGAGAAGATTAATGTCACAGAGAATCGCCCCGTGTTGCATGTGGCCCTGCGCGCCCCCAGGGATTGGTCAATCATCGTTGACGGCGTGGACGTGGTGCCCCTGGTTCACGCGGTACTGGACAAGATGTCAGACTTCTCCAACCGTGTTCGCAGCGGCGCGTGGACAGGATACACCGGTAAGCGCATACGCAACATCGTCAACATCGGCATTGGTGGCTCGGACCTCGGCCCGTCTATGGCCTACGAGGCATTGAAGTTCTACAGCGATCGTGACCTGACCGTGCGCTTCATCTCCAACATTGACGGCAACGAGTTCGCGGAAGTCACCCGCGATCTCGACCCGGCAGAGACACTCTTTATCGTCTCCTCCAAGACTTTCACAACGCTGGAGACCCTGACCAATGCGCGTACCGCACGCGCATGGTGCGTGCGCGCATTAGGCAGTGAGCAGGCGGTGGCCAGGCATTTCGTCGCTGTCTCGACGAACGCCGAGGAGGTAAGGAAGTTCGGCATCGACCCGGCCAACATGTTCGAGTTCTGGGACTGGGTCGGTGGCCGTTACTCGTACGACTCAGCAATTGGCTTATCCCTCATGATCGCTATCGGCCCCGACCGGTTTCGTGAAATGCTCGCCGGCTTCCACGCGGTGGACGAGCATTTCCGCACTGCTCCTTTCGAGCGCAACCTGCCCGTGCTCCTGGGACTGATCGGCATCTGGTACAACAACTTCTTCGATGCCCAGACTGTAGCGATCTTGCCCTATGATTACTACCTTGGGCGTCTGCCCGCCTACTTGCAGCAACTCGACATGGAGAGCAACGGCAAACATGTCGATTTGCAGGGCATGCCGGTGAACTACCAGACCGGGCCTATCATCTGGGGACAGCCCGGGACCAACGGCCAGCATGCGTTCTACCAGCTCATCCACCAGGGGACCAAGCTGGTCCCGTGCGATTTCATCGGCTTCTATCAAGCCCTGAATCCACTCCAGCCGCACCACGACCTCCTGATGGCCAATTTCTTCGCCCAAACCGAGGCCCTGGCATTCGGCAAGACCGCTGAAGAAGTTGCGGCGGATGGAGTCCCGGCATTTCAGGTTCCGCACCGCACCTTCGAGGGCAACCGCCCCACGAACACCATCCTTGCGCAGCGCCTGACACCGGAAACCCTTGGTAAGCTAATCGCACTCTACGAGCACAAAGTCTTCGTCCAGGGCACCATCTGGAACATCAACTCCTTCGACCAGTGGGGCGTAGAACTCGGCAAGGTGCTGGCCAACCGCATCATCCCCGAGCTTGAGAGCACCGCTGAGCCTGAGTTTGCGCACGACAGCTCGACCAACACCCTTATCCGCCTCTACCGGAAATTCAAAGCTGCCTCTTCGTAATTATTCAGGGAAGCGTGCCAGGGTACCCGCAAGGGGCACCTCTACTATACGACGGGCGGGCCTGCCGAGTCGTCGTATAGTAGGGACAGGGCTTGCCCCTGTCCTGGCTGTGACGCCGCTTCGCCTCGGAATCGCATTCGCCAGCAGAGTCCTGCGGTGGCGCGAAAATTGGGTCGTTGCTGACCGCAGCCATGTATAGCACAGGAGCGGGAAGAGGATAACAACCAATTTGTTGCAGCGAAAAGCGCTCTCGAAATCGCCGTGGAAAACGCACGAGATAGCTCTAGCCATTCCGCAACCGGGACACTTTACACCGAGCAAGTTGCGGATTAATTAGAGCTTCAGCCACTCCCTATGACGCAGCTCATAACGCTTTCATGACGCTTCCTCCTTATCATAGTACTAGCAAGGACGAGGTACATCACCTGAGGTGTGGCCCGCAATCCTGCAGGGTGGGCCTTGGCGTGAGGAAATGCCCTCAATAAATACAAAAGCCATAGGATCGAAAACTATCACGTTGACGTTAACGGCAATTATCGGATATACTACATATTGTAAGTACCTGTGCGGATAGTAAGTACCTCCTGTATAGGCACATATTGAGAGCAGTAAAAACTTTTGCCGGTTATTCCTCCTGACCACAAATAAACCGGGACATCTAATATCTTTTTTCTATTGATAGGGAGATCTTATGCAAGAAAGTAGTATCAAACGAGAAGCAACAACCACCACAACTCAGAACGCTTCACGGACCTATAAACCGTTGGGTCCCCACTATAAATGGATCGCGCTCTCAAACACAACCCTTGGCGTGCTGATGGCCACGATCAATGGCAGCATTGTCTTGATTTCCTTGCCGGCCATCTTCAGCGGCATCGGCATCAACCCGCTGGCACCTGGTGAAACCAACTATTTCCTCTGGTTGCTGTTGGGTTACATGGTCGTTACTGCGACCCTGCTGGTAACTTTTGGACGCATCTCAGATATGTTTGGGCGCGTCCGGCTCTATAATCTCGGTTTCGCGGTCTTCACCCTGGGCAGCATCCTGCTCTTTGTGACCCCGGGCTCGGGCAACACGGCCGCTCTCGAACTCATCATTTTCCGCCTGGTGCAAGCGGTCGGGGCAGGGTTCCTCTTCGCGAACAGTACTGCCATCCTCACCGATGCTTTCCCCGCACATGAGCGTGGTATGGCCATGGGCATCAACCAGATCGCTGCCATCCTTGGATCGATTATTGGCTTGATTCTAGGCGGCGTCCTTGCCGTGATCAACTGGCGGGTGATTTTCCTCGTCAGTGTGCCGATTGGACTCTTCGGCACCGTCTGGGCCTATCTGATGCTGCGCGAGACGGCCACCATTCGTGCGCACCAGAAGATCGACTGGGCGGGCAATATCACCTTTGCCGGTGGGTTGACCATCCTGCTCGTGGGCATCACCTATGGCATTCAACCCTACGGGACCTCGAGCATGGGATGGACCAACCCCTTAGTGCTTGGCGCCATCGGGCTTGGCATCCTTTTGCTGGCGCTCTTCGTGTGGATCGAACTGCGTGTCAGCGATCCCATGTTCCACCTGGGCCTCTTTAAGATCCGCATGTTTACTGCCGGCAACATCAGCGGCTTTCTGGCTGCCGTGGCACGCGGCGGCCTGCAATTCATGCTGATCATCTGGCTGCAGGGCATCTGGCTGCCGCTGCATGGCTACAGCTTTGAAGTGACTCCGCTCTGGTCGGGCATCTACATGCTGCCGTTGTTGATCGGCTTCATTATCATGGGGCCACTCAGTGGCTATCTCTCAGATCGCTTCGGTGCGCGTCTGTTCTCGACGCTGGGCATGGTCATCCAGGCCGTGGCTTTCTTCATTCTGACATTCTTGCCGGCCAACTTTGACTATCTCTGGTTTGCCATCTTGCTCTTTATACTGGGCATCGGCCAGGGCATGTTCGCCGCGCCCAACACCACTGCCATCATGAACAGCGTGCCCGCAGATCAACGCGGGGTTGCCTCGGGCATGCGCGCGACCTTCCAGAACGCGGCGACCCTGGTGAGCCTGGGCGCATTCTTTAGCATTATCATCATCGGCCTGGCCGCGACGCTTTCGACCACTCTTTTCAGTGGGCTGACACAGGCTGGCGTGCCGGGTCAGGTCGCGACGACCATCTCGCACCTGCCGCCGACCGCGGCACTCTTCGCCGCCTTCCTGGGCTACAACCCCATGGCCACCTTGCTGCCCGCATCGGTGCTGCATACTCTACCGGCAGCCAGCCAGGCGCACCTGCTAAGCAAGAGCTACTTCCCGAATCTGATCTCCTCGCCGTTCATGGTAGGTCTGCACGCCGTCTTCTATCTCGCTGCTGTCCTGTGCCTGATCTCAGCGTTTGCTTCGCTGCTGCGTGGCCAACGCTACATCCACGACTATGTGGCACAGGGCGCGGTCGGGGTTGGATCGTGTGTGGAAGCCAATATAATCCGGGAAGTGGACAACGGGCCGTCCACCCCCTCAAACCAGAACGAGCAGGGCGCTTCATCTTCAGTATCGAACGCACAGCATACGGACATTAAACGTCAGTGAGATATCAGTCATCCAGAATTTTGCAGGGTCCGCCATTGGAGTTTCAGAGTTAGACAACCACTTTTCTTAGGCGTAAGAAGAATGACACCCAGTAGGTTGTCAAGGTTGATTCGATAGGCGAAAATGTAGTGACATCCCTTGTGGGCAATACATTTCAAAGAAGACGATGTGCGCGTCAAACGAAGCCGATGCAGGCGTGTCATCCTGAGCGCAGCGAAGGATCTCGGTCCGGCGAGCGATCCTTCGCTACGCTCAGGATGACAAAGCGAGATGCTCTCTTATTTGAAATGTATTGTCCCTTGCGGGTGCCAGGTGTGGGAGGCTAGGCCAATCCGGTGCCATGCTCCCCGGTCGCCGTGACGTAGGCACCCCTCGCAGGCAAGGAAGTCCGGGGGACTTCCACCAGGCTCTGCCATGCTAGGCAGCTCGTTTAAACGCCAGGAATACCGAGGTATATATGAGCGAACGCATCGACTATGAGAACATCTTTACCCCCCAGGGCATGCTGGGTCACGTCTCGAAACATCCAAACCTGGATTTCCTCATGAATATTTTCAACATCCCCCGCGTCTATAGCGTCTCCGGCTTCGGTACCTGGAATGTCGGTCAGCATACCATGGCGGTCGCCTTCCTGGCACTTTACTGGTCGGCATTTAACCACTATCCACAAGAAAAACGCGACCGGCTCGTCACCCTGGCTTTAGTGCACGATGCCCACGAGGCAGTGATCGGGGACATCCTACCTTTTTTCAAAACTCCTGCTGTCAGAGAAGCCATCGAGGCCATCCAAAGGGATATCCTCAATGCCTTTTCGATTGAAGAGGACCAGGCGCTTCAAGCGGAACTCAAGCTCCTCGATATGATAAGTTTTCTCTATGAAATTAGCCAATCCTCACCCAAAGGCATAGACCCCACCAAGCGCAAACTGCTCAAGCAGATGTACGCCCGGCAGAAAGAGGATATTCTGGCCTATGCCGAAAAAGCGCAGATAGATAGCAATCAGGTAAAGGATTTTCTTAAATCCATGAAGCTCTAATTCGCCATCATTTAATTGAAACGACGCGCCCGCCTGTCATGGCTTCTAACTCGGCCGGAGTAAGCTGAAATACCGCGTGTGGGGTTCCGGCGGCAGCCCATAGCTCTCCGTACCGCAACAAGTCCTCATCAATAAAAGTCTCTAAATGCTCTGCATGGCCAATCGGCGGCACTCCACCCACCACAAAACCCGTACGCTCTCGCACAAAATCAGCATCCGCTTTCTCAATCGGCTCACCGGCGAGTTCACTCAGCCGTTGTTCGTTCACACGATTCGTGCCACTGGCGACCGCAAGAATAGGTCTATTGGTTCGCTGACCCTTGAACACCAGCGATTTCACAATCTGTTCCACGCGGCATCCAACCGCCTGTGCTGCTTCCCTGGCAGTACGCGTCGAGTCAGGTAGCTCGACGACATGACTCGAAAATCCGCGCATCTCTAGCGCTTCCTGCACCTTGCGGGCGCTTCCACTCAACTCTTTTGACATACTACCAACCTCGCATACAATCAACGCATGAAAATCTCTCGATAGCTAGCTATCCTTACCATCTACCTCATTGACCAGGTCCATCAACCGGCCCAGTATCGTCAAGCGCTCGTTCAAAGTTTCCCCCTCCGGTTCGACACGCAAGGCGTTAACCCCAGCAGCACGGTGTGCCCGGATACGCTCACGCACCATGTCTTCCGTCCCGATCAGGTTAGTCTTGAGCACAAGTTCATCTGGAATACGCGCTGCTGCTGCCTCGCGCTGCTTCCTGAACCAGAGGTCTTGCACCTCAAGCGCGACATCTTCATACCCGGCACGCCGGTAGACATCATTGTAGAAGTTATGCTGGCGTGAACCCATAGCCCCAAGCGTAAAGGCAAGGCCGGGTTTACGAGGTGGAATCAGGCGCTCAACATCGTCAGAGAATGCAACGACACCCGCTGACACCTGTAAATCAAGGTCTGCGAGCGAACGACCTACCCTTGTAGCGCCTGCGGCAATGGCATCGAAGAACATGGACCCATGCTCAGGTATGAATGATGTCCCGAGCCAGCCGTCAGCAATTTCCCCGGTGAGTTCCAGGCTCTTCGGACCAAGAGTCGCCAGGTAGATGGGAAGATTCGGCCTAGGCCGGGCACTCGAGGCCATGGCCTTCCCCTCGCCGCCTGGAAGCGGCAAATCGTAGATCTCTCCATGATAGACGAGGCGCTCACCGCGTGCCACCATGCGCACTATATCAACCACCTCACGCAAGCGCTGTATAGGCCGGGTAAAGCGAACGCCATGCCACCCTTCAATCACCTGTGGCCCGCTCACGCCAAGCCCAAGCACAAAGCGATCACCCGATAGCGATGCCAGTGCCATAGCTGTCATTGCCGTCATCGCAGGTGTCCGAGTGCCGACCTGCATGATGCCGGTCCCCAGCCGTAACTTTGTCGTCTTCGCCGCAAGGTAGGCCAGGGGCGTCGCCCCATCATAGCCCCAGGTTTCCGCGGTCCAGGCTATATCAACACCTAAGCGTTCGGCTTCAACAGCATAGGTGACAGCCGCCTCCCAATCCTCATTTAAAGGAGCAAAGCCTATCGCTACCTTCATATCTTTCGTACTTCTTCTATGGTTGTGCCAAAGCCGCTGAAATCGCTTGTATCTGGCGTGTATGATCGAGTGTATGCACACGCGCGAAGAGCAGCCATTCGCGCCAGTTCATTTGCCCAAATTCGTTATGCCTCCAGACAATATCGAGGTGTGCCTGCGGGTCTGCTCGCAAAACCTCGGCAATCAACCGCTCGCGTAGCCTGTTGATTTCAGCAATCACCTGCTCTCGCGTGGCCCCTGGTTGAGCAGGTTCAATCACATCACGCACATCAGATGGCCGTTCGCCCCTCTCAATGGCGGCGGGAATCGACCTCTCGTCGATGGCAGCAATCGCGCGCACATGCTCGAGCACATCCGCGGCAGACCATTCTCCCTCCCGTGGAGGTGTACTGAAGACGGCATCAGGGATAGCCGCCGTCGCCTCCAGGAACTGCCCATGGGCCTCGCGCAGCGCTTCAACCAGCTGCTCCGGCGTGCGACGCATCGCCTGGCTCGCCAGGTAACTCCGCACACGCGCAACTTCTTCCCCGCGTGTCTCCTGTCGTCCCTCAGTCATGACAATATTCCTTTCCTAAAGCGATAAAGCCGGAATGTATACTCACAGAGGCGCGTAATTATACTTTATCCAGACCGAGCGGTCTGGATAAAGTATAATTACGCGCCTGACAGAAGTCAAGCAGATGACCTTGAAGACTACAACACAGCAAATGTTGTAAACTTCTTGATAAGAGGAATCACTTATTCAAGGAGAGACGTTGATGAATACCGAGGAAGAAACAATCGCTGTTCGTACAGGTGAGAACTTCGATCTCCAAAAAGTTGAGCGTTACCTGCGTGATCATATCGAGGGCATAGGCGAGGGTTCGTTGCACGTGCGGCAGTTCCCCACCGGTGCTTCTAACCTGACTTACTTGCTTCAGATTGGCGCCTGGGAAGGGGTGCTGCGCCGCCCGCCGTTAGGACCGGTACCACC
>Ga0209647_1004150_pt1 | contig 10995 bp, 9 predicted proteins | sample GraSoi_2013_60cm_FD_185827 | JGI IMG/M metagenome (GOLD analysis project Ga0209647, IMG submission 185827) | Grasslands soil microbial communities from the Angelo Coastal Reserve, California, USA - Sample 9_17_2013_60cm (SPAdes) (version 2) | ecosystem: Environmental > Terrestrial > Soil >...
AGCGGCTTGCGCAGCACCTCGCCCGCGCCCGCGGCGCGCGCCCGCTCGGTGAGCTGCGCGCCGCTGTAGCCGCTCATCAGCACGATCGGCAGCTCGGGCCGCAGGCGCCGGAGCTCGCGCGCGAGCTCGACGCCGCTCAGCTCCGGCATGGCCTCGTCGGTCAGCACGACATCGTAGCGCTGCGGCTCGGCGCGAAACGCTGCGAGCGCGGCGACGCTCGAGGTGAAGCCGGCCGGGTCGTAGCCGAGCTCGGCGAGCGTCTGTTCAGCCAGCGCGACCAGCGAGCGCTCGTCGTCGACCACCATCACCGTCTCGCCGTCGCCGTGCGGCAGCTCGGCCGCATCGGCGGCGGCCGGACGGACGGTCTCGCCGGCGAGCGGCAGCCAGACCGTGAACGTGGTGCCCGCGCCCGCCTGCGTCGCGACATCGATCGCTCCACCAAGGTCCGCGACGATGCCATGCACCAGCGACAGGCCGAGGCCGGTGCCTTTGCCGACGCCCTTGGTGGTGAAGAAGGGGTCGAACATGCGCTCGAGCACCGCGGGCGGGATGCCGCTGCCGGTGTCGCGGACCGCCAGCCGCACATAGGCGCCCGGCGCGAGCGCGCCGTGCGAAAGCGCGCGACGCTCGGCGACGGAGGCCCGATCGAGCACCACCGTGACGACCCCGGCGCGCGCCATCGCCTGGACCGCGTTGGTGCACAGATTCATCACGACCTGGTGCAGCTGCGTCGCGTCACCCATGACTGCAGCGTCGCCCGCGTCGAGCTGCTTCTCGAGGCGCACGTGAGCGGGCAGCGCGGCGGCCAGCAGCTCGAGCGTCTCCTCGACCACCGCTTGCAAGTGCACTTGGGCTTGCTCGCCCAATCCGCTGCGGCTGAAAGCGAGGATGTGCTCGACCAGTCCCTTGCCGCGCGCGCCGGCGTGCATGACCTGATCGAGATGGCGGCGCGCCGCGCCGTCCGCGGGCACATTCTTCTGCGCGAGCTCGCCGTAGCCGAGGATCGCGCCGAGGATATTGTTGAAGTCGTGCGCGATGCCGCCGGCAAGCGTGCCCATCGCCTCCATCTTCTGCGACTGGCGCAGCTGTCCCTCGAGCCGCGCCTGCTCGTCCTCGGCCGCCTCGATGCGTGCGAGCTGCCGCACCAGCACCGCGATCAGCAGCGCGCCGATGAGAGAAAGCGCGAGCGTGCGCACCGCGGCGTGCACTGTCTCCGCCCACCACGGCGCGAGCACCGCGCTGCGGTCGCGCGTGACCGCCACGACAAAGGGGTGGCCGGGCACCGCCGAAGCGGCGACGAAGCGCGACACCCCGTCGAACGAGCTGACGATCAGCGTCGCCGGCTCGGCCGCGAGACCGCGCGCGGCGGCGAGCGGCAGGAATCTGTGGCCGATCGCCCCCGCCACGGCCGGCTGCAGCGCCAGCACCAGGCCGTCCTCGCGCAGGAGCAGGACCCGGGTCCCCTCGACGAGGTCGATCGCGCCGTAGAACCGCTGGAACTCGTCGAGTTCGATGAGCGCGCGCACCGTGCCGAAAAGACGCCCCGAGCGCTCGACCGCGCGCGAGAAGACGAAACGGCCGCGCTCGTCCACGCCGTCGCGCAGCGCGCTGAAGCGCGCGGGGTCCGGGATGTCCGCCTCAGGCAAGCGCGACGAAAACCAGCTGTAGCGCGGCACGCGCTCGGCATCGAGGACCACGATGCCGAGCAGCGGCAACCCGACCGCGTGCTGCGCGAGCCTTTCGCGGGCCAGCTCGGGAGCGAACCGGTCGCCGTAGTTCGCGTACCAGCTTGCGGTGTCGCGCATGATCAGGTCGACGGACTGAAAGCTGCGCGCGGCCTGCTCGGCGAGCGCGCGCGACAGCGTGGTGAGCGCCTGATCGGTGGTCTGGAGCGACCGGCGATACGAGCGCCACACGTCGTAGCCGGACGAGGCGGCGAACGCGACGATCAGCAGGCTGCCGAGCGCGACGATACGCCTGCGCAGCGCGAGGCGGCTTGGCGGAACGGGCTTCAACTCGGACGCAGAGCTCGTCCCAGGGCGTGGGCAATGTCGCGCCGCACGAGCGGCTTGCGCAGCAGCTCGGCGACGCCCGCGGCATGCGCGCGCTCGGTAAGCTGCGCGCCGCTGTAGCCGCTCATCAGCACGATCGGCAGCTCGGGCCGCACGCGCCGGATCTCGCGCACCAGCTCGACGCCGCTCATGTCCGGCATGGTCTCGTCGGTGAGCACCAGATCGTAGCGCTGCGGGTCGGCGCGGAACGCGCGCAGCGCGGCGACGCTCGAGCGGAATCCCGCCGGCTCGTAGCCCAGGGCGGCGAGCGTCTCTTCCGCGAGCGCGACGAGCGAGCCCTGGTCGTCGACGATCATCACGGTCTCTCCATTACCCTGCGGCAGGTCGCCGGCCGGCTCGGTGAGCGCCCGCGTCGTCTCGCCCGCCGCCGGCAGCCACACCGTGAAGGTGGTGCCGGCGCCGGCTTGCGTCGTCACGTCGATCGCGCCGCCGAAGTCGGCGACGATGCCGTGCACCAGCGACAGCCCGAGCCCGGTGCCCTCGCCGACCCCTTTGGTGGTGAAGAACGGATCGAACATGCGCTCGAGCACCGTGGACGGGATGCCGCTGCCGGTGTCGCTGACCGCCAGCCGCACATAGGGACCCGCCGCCAGCGTGCCGTGCGAGAGCGCGCGGCGCTCCGGCACCGTGGCGCGATCGAGCACCACGGTGAGCAGCCCGCCATGCTCCATGGCCTGCAGCGCATTGGTGCACAGGTTCATCGCCACCTGGTGGAGCTGCGTGGCGTCGCCGACCACCGCCGTGTCGCCGGCGTCGAGCCGTTGCTCGAGGCGCACGTCCGCGGCGAGCGACGCGGCGAGGATCTCGAGCGCCTCCTCGACCACCGACTGCACGTGCACCGGCACGCGCTCGCCCAGGCCGCTCCTGCTGAAGGCGAGGATGCGCTCCACCAGCTCCTTGCCGCGCGCGCCGGCCTGCATCACCTGATCGACATGGCGGCGCACGGCGCGACCTTCCAGGCCCTTCTGCGCCAGCTCGCCGTAGCCGAGGATCGCGCCGAGGATGTTGTTGAAGTCGTGCGCGATGCCGCCGGCGAGCCGGCCGACCGCTTCCATCTTCTCCGCCTGGCGCAGGCGCGCGGCCTGCTCGCGCAGCGCCTCTTCGGCCTGCTCGCGCTCGGTCACGTCCATCGAGCTGCCGACATATTCGACCAGATCGCCTGCGGCGTTGAACACCGGATGGCCGACGACGTGGACGTATTTGACCGTGGCGTCCGGCAGGCACACGCGATAATGGGTTTCGAGCTCACTTGTTTCACGCACAGCCGTCTTCAAGTCGTCGACGTACCGGCCGTGATCGCCGGGATGAATCCGCGCCAGGATGGCCTCGTCCGAAGGCATGTCCGCTTGCGAGTCGAAGCCCAGCATGCGGTACTGCTCCTCGGACCAGTGGGTGAGCTGCTTGGTCTGGGCGCTCCACGCCCAGCTGCCGGTGCGGCTCAGCTTCTGCCCTTCGGCCAGGTAGGTCTCGCTGCGCTGCAACGCTTCCTCCGTACGCCTGCGCTCCGTGATGTCCCTCGCCGTGCCGCACCAGCGCACCGGCCGCCCGGAGGCGTCGCGCACGCACACGCCGATGTGCTGCAGCCAGCGGATCTCGCCACGGACGATCGCGCGCAGTTCCATGCTGAGCCGCGAGCCGCTGCCGGCAAAAAGCTCAGCCATCGCGCGCTGCCACTTCTCCAGGTCCTCGCGCACCAGCGGCGTGCGCGCCAGATAGTCTTCGCGCGAAGTGAAAACCGTATCCGGCGGCAAGCCGAAGAGATCCAGGGTGCGCGCGGACAGGTAGTACTGGTCCGAGCCGACGATCCAGTCCCAATGGGCATCCTCGGCGGCCAGCATCGCCAGCGCATAGCGCTCCTCCGAGAGGCGCAGCGCCTCCTCGGCGCGCATGCGCGCGGTGACGTCGCTTACCGAGCCGGCCCAGCGCACCGGCTTGCCGCTCGCGTCGCGCAAGCACATGCCGATGACGTGCAGCCAGCGCGTATCTGCGTGCGGCGTGATGCGGATCACGACGTCGACGCGCGGCGTAGCGCCCGCGAAATGCGCGGCCACGGCGGCGTCGTACTTCGGCCGATCCTCCGGATGGAACGCTATGCGGTCCATGACGTCCTCGCGCCGCGAGGACTGGAAGCCGGGCGGAAAGCCGCCGATCTCGAGATAGCGCGGCGACGCATAGAATTCGTCGCTCTCGATATTCCAGTCCCAGTGGCCCTCGCCCGAGGCCTGCACGGCAAGCGCATAGCGCTCCTCCGAGAGGCGCAGGGCCTCCTCCGCGCGCTTGCGCTGCGTAACGTCGCGGTAGATGCCGTAGTACCCGATCGGCTTTCCGCCCAGAACGATCGGCGCACGCTTGATCGACACATGGATGCGCGTGCCATCCTTGCGCCGGCGCTCGCGCTCGACGACGAACCGCTCACCTGACCGGACCCGCGCGAACCCGGCGCGCGAGTCTTCGAGCTCGTCCTCGGGCACGATCAGATCGACGATCAGGCGTCCGGCCGCCTGCTCCGCGGTATACCCGAAGAGCGCGGCGAACTCGCGGCTGATTCGCAGCACGCGCGCCTCCAGGTCCATGAGGACCACCGCGTCGGGCGAGCCTTCGAACAGCTCGTCGAGGAGCGCCGTCTTGTGCAGCACCTCGGCCTCGTTTCTCTTGCGCTCGGTGATGTCCCGGTAGATGGCGTAGTGCCCGATCGGCCGTCCACGAACAACGATCGGCCCGCCCTTGATCGACACCTGGATCAGGGTGCCGTCCCTGCGCCGGCGCATGCCCTCGAACGCGACCCGCCCGACGGTGGTCTGGGCCCGCGCGCGAGCCGCGACCGAGCGCTCGAGCTCGTCATCAGGCACGATCAGATCGGCAAGAGAGGCCCCGACGATCTCCTCCTCGGCATACCCGAACAGGGCACTGAACTCCCGATTGACCCGGACCACGCGCTTGTCCGGGCTCGAGAGCACCACCGCATCGGGTCCGCCAACGAACAGCTCGTCGAGGAGCGCCGTCTGGCGCAGCAGCTCGGCTTCGCTGCCCTTGCGCTCGGTTATGTCGTTGTTCGTCTCCAGCACCGCCACGGCGTTGCCGCGCTCGTCGCGCTGCAGGGCCCACCGGCTCGCCACCATGACCTGCGTGCCGTCTCGCTTCTTATGGGTGAGCTCCCCTTCCCACCGGCCGGTGCGCAGCAACTCCGTTTTGATTTGCGCCAGCGGCTCGGGGAAGCTGGTTTGCAGGAGCTGGTGAGTGGTTTGGCCGATCGCCTGCTCGCCCGCCCAACCGTAAAGCTCCTCGGCGCCGCGATTCCAGTAGGTGATCGTGTCGCCCATGTCGCGAACGAAAATCGTGTCGCGCGTGAGGTCGAGGAGGCTGGCCTGCTCCAGCAGCACCTCTTCGGCCTGCTGGCGCTCGATGGCGATGCTCGCAAGATGGGTGACCTGCTCGATCAAACCGAGCTCTTGCGCAGTGGCGCTGCGCGGCTCGCGATAGTAGGTCGCGAAGGTCCCCAGCACCTTGCCCTCCGAGGACAGTATCGGCGAGGACCAGCAAGCCCGCAGCCCGTGCGCCAGGGCGAGATCGCGAAACTCGGCCCACAGCGGATCCGTGGCGATGTCCGAGACCATCACCGGCTCTGCGCGGTAAGCGGCCGTGCCGCACGAGCCCACGGCCGGTCCGATGACGATGCCGTCGATCGCTTTGGTGTAGGCATCCGGCAGGCTCGGCGCTGCGCCGTGCCGCAGGCAGTTGACCTGCGGATCGAACAGCAGGATCGAACACAGCGAGCCGCTCGCCAGCTCCTCGACCAGCCGGCACAAGGCATCGAGGATTGCCGCGCGGGAATCGCCGCGCGCGATCATCTCGAGCAGCCGCTTCTCGCCGGCCAGGGCGGCCGTCGCCAGGCGCTGCTCGGTGACGTCCATGACCGCTCCGACGAACTCGACCTGGCCCGACGCATCGCCCGAGGCGTGGGCGACGACCTGGACGTGCTTGACGCAGCCGTCGGGCATCACCAGCCGGTATTCGAGCTCGAAATCCTTTTCCTCCCGCGCGGCGCGCTCGATGGCCGCTGTGACGAGGGCGGCGTCCTCCGGGTGGACACGCTGGAGCACCGCTTCGACGGTCGGTTGTGTGGCCCGGTCGTACTGGAAGATGCGAAAGGTCTCGTCCGACCAGACGATCTCGCCGGAGGTGACGTTCCAGCCGAAGCTGCCCGCATGGCTCAACCGTTGCGCTTCCGCCCAGTACGCCTCCTGGCGCTGCTCGGCACGCCGGCGCGCGGCGAGGATGCTGCTCGCATTCTGCAGAGCGGAGGATCGCAGCTGCGCGTGCTCGTCGTGCTTGGTCGTCATGCGCTGGCTCCGATCAGTTGCGCAGCCATTGCCGTGCCGCGCACCCGCGCGCGGATCTTGGCAAAGGCCGTGTCGCGGCTGGTGGCGCCGTTGTCGAAGAAAGGCGAGAAGCCGCAGTCGTCGGTGGTGCCGAGCTGCCCGAGCGGGATGTACTCCAAGGCTTCGAGCACGCGGTCGCGCACCTCTTCCGCGGTCTCGATGCGCGGATCGATCGGCGCGATCACGCCAACGAAGATCCACCGGTCGGGCCTCAGGTGCTTGCGGATGATTTGCAGAACGTGCCGGCGGTCGGGTTCGCCCGCCAGCGCGATGTAGAAGTTTCCCGCCTTCAGCTCAAACAGGCTCGGCAGCAGCGCGGCGTAATCGACATCCGCGCTATGCGTCGATTCGAGATCGTTGCCGGGGCAGGTATGCACGCCGATGCGGCGGCGCTCTTCCGCAGAGAAGCGCGACAGCGCGAGATTGTTGAGGTCGACGAAGCTGTTCAGGAGATTGCCCGAGGGATCCACCCTTACCGCCAGGCGTCCTTCGGTGAAGTCCACCTGCACCTTGTGCGCGCCGCTTTTCAGGCAGCGGCGCACCTCGGTTTCATGCTCGCGCAACAGATCGTCGATGAATTGCTCGCGCGAATAATCGGCAATCGGCTCCGCCGGGTACAGCAGGCTCAGCGCCGAAGGCGAGATCACCGCCTGCTTGACCGGCACGTGCGCGTAGCGCCGGGCGATGTCCAGGTGGCGATCCGCGTACTGCCGGTAACGGAAAGGACCGCGCGTGAGCCGCGGCAGGCGCCGCGTATGGCCGTCGGCGAACGCGATGGTGAAACCATCCGGGGCGAGGTTGGCAGCCCCATGCACGCAGTAGGTCGCAAAATCGTGGTACTTCCACTGTTCACCGTCGGTCACGACCGGAGAGCCGGTGGCCTCGAAGCGCTCGATGGTGTCGCGCACCGCGTCCTCATAGAGAGCCGCATCGTCGCTGTCGCCCTGCGCCACGCTCGCGATGAGGGCGGCGGATCGCGGGATGCTGCCAATCGGCTCGGTCGGTATGGTGAGGTTCACCCGGCGGGGCCGATGGCAGCCTGGACGGCTTTGAGCACGTCGCTCCTTGTGAACGGCTTGGCGATCAGCTGGCGCACGCCCAGCGCGCGCGCCGCCCACCACGAGCCGTCGAGACCGGCGCGGAACTGGGCCGAGATGGCGATCACCGGGACGCCGGGGTGCGCCTGCTGCACCGAGCGCACGATATCCGGGCCGGCTTGCCGCGGCATGTACAGGTCGACGATCACCAGATCCGCGCCGTTCGCCGGCGCGACGGCGCGCGGTGCCTGCCCGAAAACGGCATAGCCCGCCGCGGTCAGCCATTCCGTGAGCAGTCCGCGCATCAGGTCGTCTTCCTCGATGATTACGATACTCGACATCGGTCCCGGCTAGTCATGGTTGATTGTCGCGGCGGCGCGTTGCGCGGCGATTTCGCCGGGTTACAGGCGTAACATGTGCTGCTCCGCGGCAAAGCCATGACCAGCGCCGGGCAGCAACTCCACATTCTCGTCGTCGACGACGATCCGGCGATGCGCCAGCTGGTCTCGGGCTACCTGCAGGAGAACGCGCTGCGGGTCACCGCGGTCGCCACCGGCGCCGAGATGGCGCAGGCCCTCGGCGAGCGCGCCATCGATCTGGTGGTGCTCGACCTGCGCCTCGCCTCGGAGGACGGCATGCAGCTCGCGCGCAAGCTGCGCGAGGAATCCGCCGTGCCGATCATCATCGTCACCGGCAAGCAGGACGAAGCCGACCGCGTGATGGGCCTCGAGCTCGGCGCCGACGACTACGTCCTCAAGCCCTTCAGCCCGCGCGAGCTGCTGGCGCGCATCCGCGCGGTACTGCGCCGCTACCAGACGGCGCGCGAGGTGCTCCCGCCCAGGAGCGAGGAGCGCCGCGCCTACCGCTTCGTCGGCTGGGAGCTCAACCTGGGCCGGCGCCGCCTGATCTCGCCCGACGGCAGCAGCGTCGAGCTGACCCTCGGCGAGTTCAACCTGCTGCAGGCGTTCTGCGCCGCGCCGCAGCGCGTGCTGTCGCGCGAGCAGCTGCTCGATCTGTCGCGGCTCAACGGCGCCGAGGTCTTCGACCGCTCGGTCGACGTGCAGATCCTCCGGCTGCGCCGCAAGATCGAGCCCGACCCCGCCCGGCCGCAGTACATCTGCACCGAGCGCGGCGTGGGCTACGTCTTCAGCGTGCCGGTCGAAGTGCTGAAATGAGGGCCGCATTTCGGTCGTAACAGCGGTGCAATCCGCTGGACATCGGCAGGGCGTGCAATGGCGTAAAGGAGGTTGCCATGCTGATGGATACCACCGTGATGGACACCGCTGTTATCGCCGATGTCTCCGTGCGCATCGCTGCGCTTTTCGTGAAGCTGCCGATGCTGACCGGGTTCTCGGTCCAGCACAGCGCGAGCTTGTCCAGGGACCGCAACGGCGCCCCGCTCGTCGGCGAGCTCTGCATCGCCGATGTCTCGGTCGATGCGTGGCCCGGCTGGCAGGCCGGACCTGCGGTGCACGACGAGATCGCGCAGACGCTGCTCGAGCTGCTCAACGACCGTCCGGAGTCCTACGACGCGCTGCGCGGACAGACCTTCGCCAGGGCGTTCCATTGAACCGCTCATGTGGAGCCGCTACGCCGAGGGCGGGAAGACGGCATCTACCGAGCGGCCGCTTTTGAGTTGGCACTGGCCCTGCCCGCCGCCGCCCATTCCCGCGTCCGGGCGATTGAGATAGAAATGGCAGCGCATCTGTTGCCCGTCCGCGGCCTGCAGGTTGGCCATCACGCGGCCTGAGTAGTTCGTCGTGAAAGCGGTATCGGGGAAGGCTGCGAATCCTCCGAATCCGCCCCAACCTCCCCAGCCGCGCTCCCAGCCGCTCCACATCGGATCGAAGGCCTGGCTGCTGGTCGTGCTCGTGACTTCCAGATAGGAACCCGAGAAGGTCTGCCCATCTTTCAGCGCCGCCGACATGTTGCCGCTCACGCCGCCGTCGGTGCTGTTCCATGAAAACTGGACCGCTTCGTTTCCGGGAGAGACAGACCCGGTACCGGTACCCATCGTCGTGCAGGCGCTCAGCGCAATGCCGGCGCATAGGAGGGTTGTGAGGGCCTTCACTGGTTTTCCTCCAGCGCGAGCGCAGCAATGGTTTCGCGCAACTTCCGGGCGCGCGCGCCGCAGGCGTTGAACGAAAGGCAGAGGAATTCAGGCGCCACGTCGATCTCGGCGCAATCGGGCAGTTGTTGCATGGTCGACTCCTTTCTGATGGCAATTGGAACGCCGCCTACTTTCGAACCACGCGATTGCCGCGGGATTTCGGCGTGATTGCGGCGGTAACCCGATTACGGCGGAAACCAAGCCGCAATCGTGACGCAACCGCTTTTGCCGACCATGGCTCCTGCAGCATCTTTCTTCAACAAAAGGAGCCTGTAATGAAATTGAGAAATCTTTGCCTTACTGCAGTCGTAGCGGCACTTTCCCTGCCGGCGCTCGCCGCCGAGCCCGTGGACCAGCCCGAGCCGTTCAACGCTAAGCAGGTCGCTGCCCCGGCGGAACAGCCGAATGCGGCGGCCGGCGCTTCGGCCGCCGACGAGCGCATCGGATTCCCGACGCTCGACGAGAACGAAGATGGCTTCATCAGCCCCGACGAAGCGAAGGGCACGTACCTCGCCCCGCAATTCGATGGGCTCGATACCGACCACGACGGCCGGCTTTCCCCGTCCGAAGTCGATGCCGGTTCGCCGAAGTAGCGCTGGCAGTTCCTCCCCACGACGGTCCTCGCCGTGGGGCTGTTCTCTTACAGCAGTAACCGCGCCGCAATCCCGGCGACATCGCCGCGTCGGACCATGAGACACCTGAATACAGGAGCCTCACCATGTCTCACGAAACGAACCTAGCGGCACGCCTGTTCATCTTTGCGCTCTTGGTCTGCGCTTTCATCGGTGTCGCGCGCGCGCAGGACTATTACCCGCCCGCCGCGATGGATATTCCTTCCCAGGCCGGCGCCGAGCGCGACCGGCAGGACGATGAGCGCGCCCTTGCCGATCGCCGGCAGAAAATGATCGAGGAGTGCCAGCAGAACCACGGCGATGAAGTGGATTGCGAGCGCGAGACCGACACCGAGCTGCGCGCCGAAGGCATGCGAGTGGGTGCGCGCGTGATCCACCTGCGGTCCGCGCATTAGATGACGAAGCCGGCGCTCCTCGTCCTGGCGGCCGCGCGAGATCGTTGACCGGTGGGATGGCGAAAAGACCGTGTACCTCTACGCCGATCCCGACGGTTGCCGTTGCGTGTATGCGGGCGCAGCGCAGGCGTGAGATAGACGGCGCTCCATAGCCGCATTGCAGGTGCAACACGCGCGTAATCGGGCGGCAAGCCGGCAAGCCCATCCTGCAGTCAGTCTTCAACCAAACGAGGTCAGTCATGTGGAAGCCACAAGCAGCAATCGCCGCAACCATTCTCGCCCTGTCGGGATGCGCGGCAATCAATGGACAGATGGCAACGGACTCGGAGCAGCTCCTCGCGGAAGCGGGTTTCTCCAAGCAACCGCAAAG
>Ga0209647_1004151_pt1 | contig 10988 bp, 10 predicted proteins | sample GraSoi_2013_60cm_FD_185827 | JGI IMG/M metagenome (GOLD analysis project Ga0209647, IMG submission 185827) | Grasslands soil microbial communities from the Angelo Coastal Reserve, California, USA - Sample 9_17_2013_60cm (SPAdes) (version 2) | ecosystem: Environmental > Terrestrial > Soil >...
AACGAGGCATGGAGCGCAAATCGGAACGAGCAAGCAAGCGCACGCGCATCGAAACCTTTCCCAAGCTGGCCGAGGTCGTGGATGGCCAGTACCGCATCAAGGATGAGCCGCCGTTGATCTTTCACTACGGCCAGTGGGACACGGGACAGGACCAATTGGACACCGAGCAGTTGCGAGCGTTTGTGTTAGACTACCTGGCGTCCTTGCCGCAGGAGCGACGCATCCTGATCAGCCGCTACCAGGCGCTGGACCTGGCGCACAAAGTGGTGGGAGTGGGGAGCGTGGGCACCGTCTGTGCGGTCGTGCTGGCCTTAGGAGGAGCAGAGGGCGATGATCCGCTGTTCATGCAGATCAAGGAGGTGTCGGCATCGGTGCTCGAGCCGTACCTGGGGACGAGCCCCTTTGCCAACCACGGGGAGCGCGTGGTGGTGGGACAGCGCATGATGCAGGCAGCCAGCGACATTCTCCTCGGGTGGTCGACCTTAGGTGGGAGGGACTACTATGTGCGACAGTTGCGGGACATGAAGTGGTCGGCGGAGATCGAGACGATGAACCTGAGCGAGTTTAGCTTGTACGTCGAGTTGTGCGCAGCCACTCTGGCGCGGGCGCATGCGCGTACGAGTGACCCGGCACAGATCAGCGGCTACCTGGGCAACCGGGACACGTTCGACCAAGCCATCGCCTCGTTTGCTGAAGTGTATGCCGACCAGGCCGAACGCGACCATGCAGCACTTCTGGCTGCTATCAAAGAGGGACGGGTACTGGCCCAAATCGGTGTATGAAACGTTCGCAGAACAGGAAGTGGAACGCGGTACTGGCTCAATCAGGCTACGACGCAGCTGTTCGAAGAGTGATTCTCTCATGAGAGTGGTTACAGTGATATCATCAATCGATGAAACACGAGGAAGAGAGAGCAATTGTAACTCTTCTCGCGCACCAGAAGGCTTGCCAAGCAAGCCGGAACCGAATACAGTAGGGACATGACAGCCGAAGAAGAAGTGGTGTACCTGCGACAAGAAAAGAGCCTGCTGCAAGAGCAGTTTGCGCAACGAGACGAGTTGATCGCTCAACTGCAGCACGATATCGCTAGGCTTAGAGAGCAGGTGGACGCTTTGCAAGAGCAGCTGAACAAGGACAGCCACGCCAGTCACTTGCCGCCCTCCTCTGATCGGTTTCACCGTCAGCCCAAGAGCCTGCGCAAGAGAAGCGGCAAGAAGCCCGGAGGGCAGTCCGGGCTGTGCTGGCTACATTGGTTATCCGCCAGACAAATTGAAAGTTACCCTCTTCCGTTATCTGGTGCTTTGACGAGGAAATGTACCTTGAGTCAAGTTCGGGATGAACATCCTTGCCTGAGAAGGCAACAAACCACTGACCAGGATGAGCACGTCTCTCGTGCTTGTTTCCTTTTGCAAGGAAAACTCTCAGCAACTGCCTGCTGGTTCTTAACAACAGAAAAAGTGTGAAAGACTTCTCTCAGGTGTTCCCATGCCTCAGGCAGTCACATCTTCCTCTCTGAAAGAGCTTATGCACTTCTGCGATAGTCATGATGTAACCCACCCAAGATCGGGAAGCTGAGGACCTTGCCACCCGTGTGATCTGCTGGCCCTGATCCAGCTTTCGGCTCGGGAATCTGCTGTTTGATCCCTTGATGCGGTCTTGTAAATTTGGGAATTCCGTGGGTCTGGCACCATTTTGGTGAATGATGAGCTTGTTTTGAGAGAAAGCATGTTCTCTGTGAGCACAAACAGGATCGTTGCTTCGACTTTGACTTGCGAGATTGCACCAAGATGGTGCCAGACCTATTCCATGGGAGAAATCTTGCTCATTCTGCGGGCGGTAAAACGAGCATGAGTGCAGATTCATTTTTTGGGGCCGAGGGGAAGCGATCTCTTCTGTCACGGCTTTCCAGTGCTGACACATCACATGACCTCTCCATTTTTCTGAGGACCCCTGCTCGTTTTACCGCCCACATCAGGTCAAAATCTCGCCCACCGATTCTCAACATTTACAACTCCTTAAAGTTGTATTTTTCGTGTACGGGCCAAATAGGCCAAAACGCTGGAAGATGTTACTGCGCCCTCTTGAAGCCAATGTTGTCCGGCACAACCGTTGCCGGTCCCACTGCTACCAACTCGGCAGGGTCGATATTGAGCCTCATAAAGGCGATCTTTTCGCTCCACACCTTTCTTAGGAGATCCTTGAAGAAACCAATGGTGAGGAACTCGCCTGCGCAACGGCGATATCCGAAGCCGAATGGCGCATACCCGGCATCGTCGCACACTGGATAGGTCTGGTCGTCGACACGCGCGTACACTGCGCCAAACGCACTGTTGGTTATCGAAGCCTGCCGTCCGTCCTTGACTCGAAAGGCTTCCCTGCTGAAGGGGCATTGAGCCAACCCGACTTGCTTGCACCTGGTTTCGTCGTTCTGTTCACTCGTCGGAGCCTGCTTATAGCGATCCGGGTCGAAGTCATTCGGATTGTTCCAGTGAAGAGGGTCTCTGCTGGTTTCCAGATGAGGCGTAATAATGGTGCTCAAGCCAGTGGACCCAGTGCCAAAAGCTTGTTCCTGAGCAGGCAGCACTGAGGTACTGCCGCGGTTGGGCGAGATGGTCCTGAACAACTCCATCACGAAACGGTCCAGCCTGCTGAATGCGGAGTTGTCCGTTTCGTCGGGGCCACTCTTCATCGTCTTTTCAAACCATGAGCGGACAGCCGGGTCCCCATTGGTTGCCTCCAAGCGAGCCATCATGTTGTAGAGCGTATTGCCCCACTGGCTGAACGCAAGAAAGTTGTGGAAGCACTCGAAGACCATGTCCTTCCTCCTGAAGTTCTCCCCCAGCGCGCCGTTCTTGATCCAGTAGTAGACCAGGGTCTTCTCGGGATTGGGCACATGACCGTCGATCAGCTCTTGCACTCGCTGGTCAATCCAATCCTTGAGGAGTTGACGGAGCTGGCGCACACGCATGTAGTTGTCATGGACGACCTGCAAGATCGGGTACCGGAAGCTGACGACAGCCACGAAGCTCTGGCCGATCTGCCTGACCTCGGGCGGAATGTCGTCCCCCGTGACGCCAAGGTGAAGGTCCCAGTACATGTCGAAGTATCTCTGGTAGTACTGTTGCATCAGTGGCTTGCCTTCGTTTTGCTCGTCGAAGAGGTAATCGAGGAAGCGTTTGATCTTGTCCGAGTACATCGGACCATACAGATCCGGCGTGACAGCCGAGTAGTAGATTCTCTTTCTCTCGTTGTTTGGTCCGCGCTTCTGGTACCCCTGGATGAAGACCGTGAGTCCCTCCTCCTCCATATTCAGCTCCCAATTGTTGTAGAGCATCCCGACGAGGTGAGCTGGCATCGCCGCCTCCTTGCTAAGGGAGAGGTCGATCATGGGAAGCAATGGCCGTTCGCCCTGATAGATGGCGCTGAGGAAAAACGGCTTCACGGCGCCCTGGACATAGGCCGGGTCGAAGGTGGGCGGCATCTTCCTGGTGTCGGCAGACTTGTCCTGCTGTTCGGCAGTTTTCGCTGGATCAATCATGTTCTGCTCCTTTTCTCTCTTTTAAATCGCTCAAGATATCTTAAAGAAGGGCAACTGGCTCAGAAAGGTAATCACGAGGACGATCCATGCGCCGATCAAGATGGTTACCACTCGCCATACGGCAAGGGACTGACCTGACATCCCGATACTGATGAGCAGCAGGATCAGGATCGTGAAAAAGAAGAGGTACAGGAGGTAGTTCAGATCTTTTATGGTGAATGCCAGGACCGTGATCGCCACTACGATCAGCTCTAACGCCAAAACGTTCTGCATGCCAGCAATCAATACATCTGCCAGCAGCGCACCCAGGTACGTCGCAACGACATTCTGTAGCGCCATCATCAGCGAGGCCTTCTGATCCTGCTGGGTGCAGATGATGACGGTGAGGGCCGCCCAATAGAATGGCGGCCCTCCCAAGATCCAGCCGCTCCCTGCTGCATCTGCTGCTCCCACTGCATGCAGGCATGCTCCGGTGTGACTGGAGCCATGCAAACAAGAACGCGAACAGCATCAAGATCGCCCCACCAAGCAGAAAGCCTCCCGCCGCTGGTAGCGCCGTGGCCGGACCACTACGGTTCGCAAGCGAGCTCACGAACGGGATCGTCAAAAGCAATCCCATTGTAGCCGCAACCCGACCATACACCGAGAGGAGTCCGCTGATGAAGACCACAAGGAAGATCTCCACGATCTCTACCCACCATGGCCCACCGATGAGCCGACCCAGTGCGGTCATGAGCGCGCCGCCGACTGCGGTCATTCCCAGCGACCATGCCTGTATGCGGTACGACGTGCCGATGTCCCCGCATGAGGTAAGCAATGCACCAGTCATGACCAGGACACCAAACGCCCTCTGACCAAGCATGGTCAGAACAAGCAGGGGCAGGACCATCGCCAGGGCGGTAGAGCAGCCTTTGACCGGATTGGGCTTGGCAGCGGAGTTGCTGCGGAAAAGAACCGCCATTCTCTTCTTCACTCTCTCCTTCCTCGCCAATTTCGACCTCTGGCATTGCCATGAATGCTAGAAGTATGTGTCAACAATGTCGTGAGTCAGTTTGGACCCCGGCTAGCGCTCGGCTCCACCTCCTCCCTCGGCGACATAGGAGGCGTCCGCCAGCCACCGTAAAGCCCGCAGGCCGGGCATAAAGAAGTATTCCCCGCCGCGGTTGGTCACGAACTGCGGCAAGCCGCCGAGGCGCTGGCGGATGGGCTGCTTGGGGATAGTGAACACGCCCGTCCCGTCATTGGGCCCACAAATCGGATCTTTCTCTCTGGGTGCCCCAATGAAGGTGCCCTGATTGACCCACTCACTCTGGACAAACTCGAACTGCCGCGAAAGTGAGGCACCGATGAAGACGAAGATGATGCCACGCTCGGCTCCGTCGTCCTCCAAGACCCCCTCAGGAAGCAGGGGACCGTAGACTGTGCCGCGGCGAATCAAGCGATGGCGATTGACCTGGGTAATTTCGTGCTTGAATTGGTCACGCGGGTTCATGCGCCGTGCATGCGAGCCAAGCGGGCATTTGAGGCCCTTGGGATCGTCATCATAGTACAGAAAATCGTTGTTGCGTTGCGGGTCGGCACCGAGCTTTGGGTCATCATACTCTGGACAGAGTGCGAGGGGCGCACCGCTGCGCCAGCGCCCCATCATCTTGGCAGCCAACCATTCTTCCTCCGCCGCGCTGGTGGTGTGTGCCGCCAAGTATCGGCGGAACGCGGCGACATCTTGATGCAGTTTTCTCAAGGCCACATACGACCCGTTGCGGCCCAGCACCTCGGGCTGGGGCTGCGGAGGCTGCCTCCCCGACTCGTCGAGATACCCCAAGATAAACTCCCCCGCCTTGAGCGGAGCTTCCTGGGGATTGCTCCCAGCAAGACCGCTCCCCTCGATCGCCGGTTGGCCGATGGCGTCCCGAAAGCCGAATGGTTCGCGCCCCGTGGGAAGTTGATAGCAGTCCTGCCGGTAGATCGCCGTCACGCCAGGCATCTGCTGGTAGGCCTGTCTTGCAGGTGAGAGGACCTTCGCCAGGCGCGTCTGATCAGGTGCGAGCGCAGCGATCACGAGATGGACCTCGGAGGTGCCCAACGGCCACTCCCACTTTTCAGGAGCGCTCTCGCCCACATCGCCCAGTTCCGCGGCGCGTGCCGCCATCCCCTGCTGGAACTCCGGTGAGAAGCTCTCAAGCGATGCTTGGGGGACGCCTAACGCCTTGAGGCCGTGAGAGGAAAGCGCCACCGCGACCCAGGCATCGCCTGCAGGGCTGGTCAGATCGGTGGCCGAGACAATCGCGGGTGTGAGTCGCTTCAGCAACTGATGCCCGGCGGCGCGATCGTCGATGCGAAGCATGATGTACGTTCCGGCATACGGCGTAGGACGAGGGCGGAGCACACCGCTCTGAATGTCGTTGAATTCAAGCATGGTTGACCCTCCTGGCGTCACTGTCCCAGGCGTTGTTTGTAAGCGATTGCTTGCTGTCGGATTGGGCGGAGCCAAATACGGCCTGCCGCCCGGCTTGAGCCGCTCTCCCGATTACGTCGCTGCCTGGTCGAGCAGCGGTTTCAACGCCGGGTGCTTCAGCGCCTGCTCAGCCGCAGGGTTGTCGAGCACCTGCTGGAACGCGTGCTGCACCTCCAGCGCTTTCCAGATCTCCTTGACCGTGGGCTCGGGATAGCTGCTATCATAAGCGATAGCTTCATATTGGTGCGCCGTTAACCAGTCCCTGACGCTCGGGTCCGTGATGCCCGGGTAGCCCTCGACGTGCGACCAGAACTCCGCGAATGATTGCGCGACGGGGTTGTCGGCAACGGCAAAGTCATCGATGTACTTATCCCACGTGCCGTCGAAGCTGCTACAGAACAGGAGCCGCGTGTCGTTGTCGATGAGAACAACTCTGGCTTCATGTATCGTGCCAAACTGTTTGGCGGCCTCCACTCGGCGGGGATCGGCCGCTCTCCGCTTGATCGTCTCGCGCAGCACTTGTTCGTGGCCTGGCTTGACGTTCCCTATGACGGTAAATTCTGTCCTCGCCCCCGACTTCAGTCCCGGCCGCTTTGGATTCTCCATATCTATCTCTCCTTTGTGTTGAGATCTCCCGTTTGAGCGCGGTGTCCAAACTGCCGAAATGGATCGGCCTTCCTTTACTTAGACATGGTTCAGAGGGCATTTGCTAACTCCCAGGCCCATCTGGCAGGGTTGAGGGCCATTGCCCAGCGCAGGCGCCTCGCCCTCTCTGGTACAAGTATAAGGAGGAGGCGTCATGAAAGCGTCATGAGCAGCGCAACGAACGGGATGTGCCTGAAACGTTCATCCCACAGATGAGCTAGAACGCACTTGGCAGCAAGAACACCGACCAGCCCCAACGCTGGCAGAGCAGCAGGTGGCTACCTTCACCAATGGTGGCATCCTGAACTGTTCTTCAGGAGAAGGAAAGGAGCCTCCTCGTGTAGATCAGCTCAGCTTCCTCTCTTTTTGCAGTGAGGAAATGCTCTCACAATACGTCAATTCTGCCTCATATGCTGGATCTTACGCACCTTTGCTGATGCCAGTTAAGGTGCGTAAGATCCATAATTTGGCGGGACATCTTATCTCATCTATTTGGCATTGTCCAGAAGGAATGAGATGATTAATTTCTCTCACATAAAATAGCGCGTATCTCTCGGAAGCCGCTTCTGGAGGAGTATAACTTTTTACTAACATAAAATGGCGCAGGACTGAAAAGAGATGAGCTAAAGAGCATGCGGATGAAACACCACCACGACCTCATTGACGTCTACCTGACCTACCCATGGGACGAAAAATGCTTGATGGAGAGGAGAACAACAGGTAGAATGCATGCAAAACAGGACAAACGGGAGACAGAAACGATGACCCAATCACAGAGCAGCCAAACCAACCGCTTGTTAGGGTATCCAGACGACGCACGTTTATTGATCATCAACGCTGATGATTTTGGGAGGTCCCATGCGTGTAATGCGGGCATTCTGCGTTCACTCACGGAAGGCGTGGTCAGTTCGACAACCTTGATGGTTCCTTGCCCCTGGGCTTTGCATGCCATGCAGATGCTTTCGGACCATCCTAAGATTTCCTTCGGTATTCACCTGACCGTCATCAGCGACGTGCCCCTGTATCGGTGGGGGTCTCTCACCGCCAGGGACAAGGTGCCTTCTCTGATCGATGAGGCTGGCTTTTTCTACAGGTATGAACGCATCCCCGAATTTCTGGCTCAGGCCAAGCTCTCCGAGCTGGAAATCGAATTCCGGGCGCAGATCGAGGCCGTGCTTGCGACTGGGCTTTCGCCCACCCATCTGGATTGGCATTGCTTGTTTAATGGTGGCCGGGCAGATATTTTCGAGCTGACCGTCAAGCTAGCCAAAGCATACGGCTTGGCGATGCGTGTCTTTGACAGATCGACGGGTGAAGCCTTGCGGCACCAGGGCTTGCCTACCGACGAACATACTGTGGTGGATACCTTTAAGCTGGACATCGCCGGGAAATCAGCCTGGTTTGCCAGGGCGTTGCGAGAACTCCCGAGTGGGTTGAGCGAATGGGCGGCCCATCCTGCTCTGGATACCCCTGAGATACACGCGTACGAACCGGAGAGTTGGCAGGCGCACTCGACGGATTTGGACTTTCTGATCTCGCAGGAAGCGCGCTCGATCATCGAGCAGGAAGGGATTGTGCTGCTGGACTACAAGCCTCTTCAGCAGGTGTGGCAAGAGAGGTGCTCAAGCACCACCTGATCGCTTCTGTTTTCACCTTTCAAGCATTTCGTGGCACATCTCTCATGTATCTTGGCGAGCAAGCTGCGGAGTTTGACGAAAAAGGAGAAGCGGAGAAAGAAAAGAGGTCCTCTCGATGCCACGCCACATTCTATGAGAGAACCGTTTCGCTGAAAGCGCTTGGCAGCGTGGCAAGTTTTCTGAGAAACCGTAATTTTACCGGCTCATCCGCGACTTTGGTGAATTGATGGGCTTATGCGAATTCAACTTGAATCTGGCTCTTCCGCACAAATGGTGCTGCTTGCTCGCTTGCAGATTTACCACCGATGTTTCCACGTCACCTGGAGCGCTTGGCCGATCTCATCAATATCCTCGACCGAACGTGCAGCGACACTGTACCCGCCCAACCAGGCGAGTGCCGCCTGACCATTGCGCACATAAAAAGGGAGATCATCGTAGTCCCCATCTACCAGCCCAAAAACCATTGGACCAACAGCCGTACGGCGCCAGTGCTGCTCCAGCCATGCATTCTGGGACTCCTGGTGCTGGAAGAGCTCCGTATAACCGCCATGCATGGCTCCGCCACAGAGAGCATGATGATAGGTGAGCGTGTCGAGGAAGTCCGAGACGTGAGTGTGGCTCGGCGTCCAGATGAGTGGGGAAGAGATCTCTGACATCTCCCAATCCCATAAAGCATCAGCTATCACAACCGGAGGATCGGCTTCCTCCAGGGTCTTGCCCTCTATTGCCCAGTAACAAGTCCCCTGATTCTCTGCACAGAAAATGAGTGCATCTGGCCGCCGAACCAGCTCGCCAGGATCAAGCAAGCTTTGATTGGTTTGCGTCACATCCTTGCGTCGGCCCCAGGCCTGGTAAAAGATCCGAAGAGGAGCGGGCAGACGAACACCGAGCCGCGCCTCCGCAGCAGCGATGACGTTTTCCTCCCATCCATCGCCTGGTTGCCAGGGATGGTACAGGGTGCGAATATGAGGTGATTGCTCCGACCAATCCAATTCCATACGTCTTCCTTCCCATTGTCGCTTTCTGCAAGCTGCTCACCTGGTCGCGACTTCGCACTGCCGACTATCGTGAGCACCATTCTCAACAAGCTCTTCCTCTCGTCGTGGGGTGAGAGAGGAAGAGCTCAGCCTGATGGTTGCGAACGATGGATCTCTCATACTTCCAAACGATCTTCGAGCAGAAATGGTAATCGTCTTTCCAAACCAGACAACGGCACTGAACAAGGAGTGTTGGGCTACAGAGCATGGAGCACCCTTTGGCGCAACAGCGCAAATCCCGCTCGTCCAAACATCATCCGCGAGATCGCGTTTAATCCTGGTCACCTGACCTTCCACCTGCCCATTGCTGTGGATAAGCGTTAATCCAACCAGGACAGCCGCTTTGTCTCGCTCAAGGCCATTGGCAAAACGCTGGAGTTCCTGGATACCACTGGCTTTCACCTTGCTCAGCCAGGAGTCGAGTTGTGTTCCTTGACGAGCATGCACCAGGCGAAAAAATCCTGTACGAGTTGATACATGGCCACGGCCTGAGCGCTGGCCTGGCACAGAGCCAGAAGTTCTTCTTGCTCTGGCTTCGACAGGTCATCAAAGGGGCGAACGAAGAGCCAGACGGCTTTCTTTGCGGAAAAGTGGTCCAGGACGCCAGCTTCTTCCAACTCAGCAGGCTTTTTCCCGCGCACAGCTTCCAAATGGCTTCGAAGCGCTCGATCGGAATGAGGATATCCGATGCCGCTTTAATTTCGCGCCAGAGCTGTTGGATGTTATGAACGCCCTCGTCCCAGCGCTTTCTCACGTATGACTCATACGAATCAAACCGACTCCGATGCCGGTGATGATAGTTGGTTTCGACATAGGTTCCGTCTTTGAGCCACCGCTGAATGGTTCGCTTGCCAAGACCCACTCGTTTGGCAATGTCCTTGACTGTCGCCCCTTGCTCTCGAAGAGCTATGACCTGTTGATAGCGATCATATCGCTCAGTTTGATGCGCCGAGTAGGGCTTGCCGTCAGAAGTCAAAAGTCGCGGCGGAGGTGTCTTGAGTTCGGTCTCTTTGGCTGATTTTTGCTCTGCCTTCTGGCTTTTGCGTATCTCTGCCCGACACCGCGCCAGCGCTTTCTCGACGGCTTCTGTCAGGTTTTTACAGAGGTGGAATCGATCTGCTGTCTGAACCGCTTGAGGAGCGCCTTGACTGGCGGCAGTGGCATAATCCCCACCGCGATCGCGACTCACCAGTTCGATTTCTGAATGCGCCTGCATCCAGGTTTTGGCCGTTTCCGCTTTGCGGTCGGGGAGAAGATCAATGACCTTGTGCCGTCTTAAATCCACCAGGACCGTGCCGTAGGTTCGCCCACGGCGCAGCGCAAAGTCGTCGATGCCAAGATGAGTCACTGTCTCGACAGGGGGAAGCGGCAACGCCATGATCCGCCGAAGAATGGTGGTTGGGGAAGTCGCTATTGCCAGACGAGCAGCCAGGCGAGCGCCCCCTTCCCCGCAGGTGGAGAGAACAATGCCTCGATGGCCTGACGCAGCCGCGTCGTTTTCCGCGCCCAAGCTTCAACAAAGGGGCCAAGCCGCTCCGCGAAGATTTTGCGCGGGCAGGAAACGGTAGCACAGCGAAACTTGCGCACATGCAAGATCAGTTGCACTTGGCGACCAGCGCAAGGCACATCTGCCACCAGGCGGGAAAAGTCAACTCCGGACGTGGGTGGCCTCCTGA
>Ga0209647_1004152_pt1 | contig 10988 bp, 7 predicted proteins | sample GraSoi_2013_60cm_FD_185827 | JGI IMG/M metagenome (GOLD analysis project Ga0209647, IMG submission 185827) | Grasslands soil microbial communities from the Angelo Coastal Reserve, California, USA - Sample 9_17_2013_60cm (SPAdes) (version 2) | ecosystem: Environmental > Terrestrial > Soil >...
CCCGCCGTTGGCGCAGGGCGGCCTCAACCCGTCCGGAGAATTGCGCAAGCGGCTCGACCTGTTTGCCAATATCCGCCCGGCGCGCAGCCGCGGCGGATTTCCGCCGCGCTGCGGGTCGCCGGTCGATCTCGTCATCGCGCGCGAGAACACCGAGGGCTTCTACGCCGACCGCTCCATGTTCCTCGGCTCCGGCGAGTTCATGCCCACGGCGGATCTCGCGCTCTCCGTGCGCAAGGTCACGCGCGCGGGCTCGACGCGCATCGCGCAAAGCGCTTTCGCGCTCGCCGAGCGCCGCCGCAAGAAGGTGACGGCGGTGCACAAAGCCAACGTGCTGCGGGTGTCGGACGGGCTTTTCCTCGAATGCGTGCGCGCGGTGGCGTCTCGCTTTTCCGGCATCGAATATGAGGAGCGGATCATCGATGCGATGGCGGCGCTGCTCGTGCGCGACGCCGCCGCATTCGACGTCATCGTCACCACCAACATGTTCGGCGACATTCTCTCCGATCTCGCCGCCGAGATCAGCGGCAGCCTGGGGCTCGCCGCCTCGCTCAACGCCGGCGAGGCGCACGCGCTGGCGCAGGCCCAGCATGGCTCGGCGCCCGACATCGCCGAGCAGGACCGCGCCAACCCGGCCTCCCTGATCGGTTCGGCGGCGATGCTGCTCAACTGGCTCGGCGAGCGCAGGAACGACGAGGGCTTCACGCGCGCGGCCGCGGCCATCGAGGACGCGCTCGATCGCGCGATCGCGAGCCCGCAATGGCGCACGCGCGACCTCGGCGGGCGGTTGGGGACGAAGGCGTTCGGCGAGCGCATCGCCACGCTGGTCGCGGAGGTGGCGAGCGCGCGCTAGCGCATATTCCGGTCGGCCTGATTCAGCATTCCGCACCCACATGCGTCACCCGCGGGCTTGACCCGCGGGTCCATCATTCTTCGTAAGAGTTTTTTCGAAGAGGATGGATTGCACCGGAACTCGGGCTTGCCCGAGTTCCGCGATCTTAAGCGCCGCAAGTCGGGTAAACCCGACTTGCGGTGTCAAGCCCGGCAATGACGAAATGGGTCAAGACGACCGGAATGTGGTCTAGCGCTCAGCCCCGGTGGGCGCGAAGAGGCAAGGCGGCTCGTTCCGGCTCAGCGCTGCTCTCAAGCGCTAGTCTTGCCGAGGCTGCGCGTCAGGATGCGCGCCAATCGATCGCAGAACATCCGGGCGTCCGCGGGGCGGTCGCCGTCGAGCACGCGCGCTTCATCAAACAGCAGATGCGCGGCATCCTGCTTGAAGGCTAAATCGTCATCGCTCAACGCGGCGAGCGCCACCACAATGTCGTGACGCGGGTTGATCTCCAAGATCGGCTTCGCCGTGCTCTTGATCCGCCCCGCGCCGGCCAGGAGCTTCTCCAACTGACGATCGGGGCCGTGTTCCGGAGCCACTAGGCAGACCGCGCTGTCGGTCAGCCGGTCCGAGGCACGAACGTCCGACACCGCCTCGCCCAGCGTATCCTTGATGAAAGCAAGAAAATCCGCGACCGCCTTGTCCGTTTCGGGAGCGGGCTCTTGTTTGGCGTCGAGGCGCGGGATGAGCGCTAAATCCGCCGCCCCTTGCGTGACCGATTTGAACGGCTTGCCGTCAAAGGATGGGGCCGAGGTCACCCAGAAGCTGTCGATCGGATCGGCAAGCAGAAGCACCTCGACGCCGCGGGCGCGGAACCCCTCCAGATGCGGCGAAGCTTCGAGGCGAGCGATGTCGTCGCCCACGAGATAGTAGATCGCGGTCTGGTTGTCTTTGAGCGACGCGATGTAGTCCTTGAGACTTCGCCATGATCCCGCCGAGCTCGTTGTCTTGAAGCGGCACAGCGCAAGCAGCGCGTCGCGGCGCTCGAAATCGCCGTAGATTCCTTCCTTCAGCACGGCGCCGAAATTGTCCCAAACCTTGGCGTAGGTCTCGGGCTCCTTCTCCGCGAGCTTGTCGAGATCGCCCAGCACGCGGCTCGTCACGCCCTTTCGGATCGCCGTCAGGATGGGGCTTTCCTGGATCATCTCGCGCGAGATGTTGAGCGGCAGGTCGGCGGAGTCCACGAGCCCGCGCACGAAGCGCAAATAGCGCGGCAATATCTCTGCTTCGTCCGTGATGAAGACGCGCTTGACATAAAGCTTGATGCGGCCTTTGCGGTCGACGTCGAACAGGTCGAAAGGTCGCGAGCCCGGAATGAACGCCAGCGCGGTGTATTCCTGCCGGCCCTCCGCACGGAAATGGATCGTAACATCGGGCTCATCGAGCTGCCCGGCGAGGCTGCGATAGAAGTCGGTATAATCCGCGGTCGAGATGTCGGATTTCGGCTTGGCCCAAAGCGCCGCCCCGTCGGCGAGCTCGGACGGCTCCGCACCGGGTTTCTCGACGATCGCAATCGGAACCGGCACGTGCCCCGATTGTGTTCGCACGATGCGCTCGAGCCGGAAGCGTTCGGCGTAAGACTTGGCGTCGTCCATCAAATGCAAAACCACGCGGGTGCCGCGGCGCGGAGCGTCATCGAGCGCCGCCGGCGAAACCGAAAACGTGCCCTTGCCGTCGGACGACCACTGCCATGCTTCCTCGCTTCCGGCCCGGCGGGAGAAGACCTCGACACGGTCGGCAACCATGAACGCCGAGTAAAATCCCACGCCGAACTGGCCGATCAACGTCGCGCCTTCGGAGCTCTGCGCGGCTTCGATGCGATCGAGAAACGCCTTGGTTCCCGAATGCGCGATGGTTCCGAGCCCCTGCACCATTTCCTCGCGGCTCATGCCGATGCCGTTGTCTTCGACCGTGAGACGTTTGTTGTCGGCGTCGATCAGGAGCGTGATGCGCAAGGTCGGGTCATCGCCGAGCAGGGCAGGGCTGGCGATCGCTTCGTAACGCAGCTTTTCGCACGCGTCGGCGGCGTTCGAAATCAGCTCGCGGACGAAGACCTCCTTGTCGGAATAGACCGAGTGGACGATCAGGTTGAGGAGCTTGGCAACGTCGGCCTCGAACGCCCGGCTTTCGTGGCGGGTCTCATCGATGACGGTCATGACGGGCAAACTCCCCTTAAACATCGAACGATGGCGCGAGCCGGCGTGGGCTCAACTCGCCCGCCCAGCCGGCGCCGCGCCGAGCCCATCGGCGCTCGCCGTTCCAGGAATTGGTCTGATGGCGAGGATTTTCAAGAGCGAACAGATATAGAACCGCCAGCCTCGAGCACCGCGAGTACTTGCGGCCCTTGCGGATAAGGCGTTCGGCGCGCGCTGATCGGGCGCGACGCCGGCTCGATCAAGGCACGAGTTTCGCTGCTCAAAGCTCGGGAGCAAGGACCGCCGGAGCGCCGATACTGCTGGCCAGCTCTTGCCAGGCTTCCTCCGCATCCTCGGCGAACCGCAGCAGCGACAAATCCGCCGGCGAGATCACCCCGGCGTGAAGGAGTGCGTGGAAATTGATGACCTGCGTCCAATAGTTGCGGTCGACGCAAACCAGGGGAATCAAGCGGCCCTTGCGCGTCTGCACCAGCGTGAGGACCTCGAACAATTCGGCGAGCGTGCCGAAGCCTCCGGGAAACGCCACCACCCCCGCCGCGCGCATCGCCAGATGCATCTTGCGCATGGCGAAGGAGTGGAATTGGAAGGTCAGCTCGGGGGTCGAGTAGGGGTTCGGCTCCTGCTCGCGCGGCAGTTGGATATTGAAGCCGATCGACGGCGCGCCGACGTCGCAGGCGCCGCGGTTGGCCGCCTCCATGATCCCGGGACCGCCGCCCGTCGCAATGACGTTGTCGCGGTGGCCGTCGATGGGAGCAAGCGCGCCCCCGCGCTCGGACACGATGCGGCCGAAGCGACGCGCCTCGTCATACCAGCGCGCCATGCTCGCCGCCCCGGGGGCGCCGCGAGCGTCGCCGTTTGCCTCGCGGATGCGCGCGCTGCCAAAAACCACGATGGTCGTGCGGACGCCCCACGAGCGCAGCCGCTCGTCGGCCTTGGCGAATTCCAAGAGAAAGCGCACCCCCTGCATGGAATCGCTGAGAATGAAATCCGGGTCCGATGCCGGCAGGCGATAGGCGGGAGAAAGCTTCTGCAGGTCGTTATCGGGCATGAGCGTCCCCCGATTTCACAGCATGAAATCGCTAATCTAACAGACCGGGTTCAACATCAGTGTGACATCAAGCCCTCGGCCGTTGCCCTCGCGATGTGACGGCGATCACAAAAAAGCGCTTTATCGCGCGGCTGGCACCGCCGCCTTGTGATGGGCTCTCCGGCCCTGGACCGAGAGCGGACATCGGTCGATCGACCGACCCGTATGACGGAACGGGTTCTTTGTTTGGTCGGTGCTCGCTGCCGACAGGTTCGACAGAACTGCCGCACATGCCAGCCCGGCGCGGAGGTTAACCTTAAAGATCAAAGGTGGAGATGGAAGTCCGGGCGCGGGTGATCGCTTTTGCGGAATAAGCGCCGTTTATGGGCTCACGCCCTCACAGCACGCACCCGCTCGCGTCGTCGATCAGATGCATGTGATCGAGGCTCGCGGCGAGCCGCATGCGCACGCCTTCGCGCGCACCGGCATCGGGGCTCACGCGTGCGCATACGTCGATGCCATTGACGCGGAAGAACACCAGCGTTTCCATGCCGAGCGGCTCGGTGACCTCGATCGCGGCGTCGATCGTGGCGGGCTGCGGCGCGCCGTTGGGCTTGCCGTCGGTCAAATGTTCTGGGCGCAGGCCGAACGTCAGTCCGGGGCGTCCGGCGTGGGAGCGGTAGCGGCCGGCATGCAATGTCGGCACCGGCAACACGATGTCGTCGCTGAGCCGCACGCGCAAAGCGCCAGCGGCGTCCTCCAGCCGGCAGGGAAGGAAATTCATCGCCGGCGAGCCGATGAAGCCGGCGACGAACCGCGTCTTGGGGGCGTGATAGAGATCGTTGGGCGTCCCGATCTGCTCGATGCGGCCGCGGTTCATCACCACCACCCGGTCGGCCAGCGTCATCGCCTCGACCTGGTCGTGGGTGACGTAGACCGTGGTGGTGCGCACCTTCTGGTGCACGCGCTTGATCTCGATGCGCATCTGCACGCGCAGCTTGGCGTCGAGGTTGGATAAGGGCTCGTCGAACAGAAACACCTTCGGGTTGCGCACGATCGCGCGCCCCATGGCCACGCGCTGGCGCTGGCCGCCGGAGAGCTGCCGCGGCTTGCGGTCGAGCAACTCGGTGATGTCGAGGATGCGGGCGGCCTCCTGCACCCGGCGCGCGATCTCGTCCTTCGGGTAGCGCTTGAGCCGCAACCCGAACGACATGTTCTCGTACACGGTCATATGCGGGTAGAGCGCGTAGTTCTGAAACACCATGGCCATGTCGCGGTCCTTCGGCGGTACGTCGTTGACCACCTCGCCGTCGACCGCGATCTCGCCGGCGCTGATCTCCTCGAGCCCGGCGATCATCCGCAGCGTCGTGGTCTTGCCGCAGCCGGAGGGCCCGACCAGCACCACGAATTCCTTGTCGGCGATGTCGAGATCGATGCCGCGCACCGCCTCGGTGTCGTCGAAGCGCTTGACGAGCTTGCGCAGCGAGACTTGCGCCATGGCGAGAGCCGCTAGCCCTTGGTGGCGCCGGCGGTGAGGCCAGCGATGTAGTAGTCCATGAGGAAGGCGTAGATGATGAGCGGCGGGGCGGCGCCGAGGAGCGCCCCGGTCATGATCTGCCCCCAGTTGAACACGTCGCCCTTGATCAGCGTCGTGACGATGCCGACCGGCAGCACCAGCTGATCGGCCGAGGTGGTGAAGGCGAGGGGATAAAGAAACTGCGCCCAGGACACGGTGAAGGCGAAGATGGTCGCCGCGATGAGGCCCGGCAGCGCAACCGGGATGAACACGCGCATGAGAATCTGCCGATAGTTCGCGCCGTCCATCAGCGCCGCCTCGTCGAGCTCCTTGGGGATCGAGGCGAAGTATCCGATCATGATCCAGGTGCAGAACGGCACCGTCAGCGTCGGATAGAGCAGCAGCAGCACCCACCAGCGATTGATCAGCTGGATGCCGGCGTACTCGTTGACCAGCGCGAACATCTTGAACAGCGGGATGAACAGCAGCGTTTCCGGAATCAGATAGGTCAGGAAGATTCCGGTCGCGAGCGTGGCCGAGCCCCAGAACCGCATGCGCGACAGCGCGAACGCCGCCGGCACGCTGATCAGCATGGTGATCGCCACGACGAAAATCGAGACCAGCGCGGAGTTGCGGAAGAAGGTCAGGTACTGGCGCGAGGTCAAGAGCTCGACGTAGTTGCCGAGCGTGGGATGGTAGACCCACCACGGATTGGTCGCGGCCGAAATTTCCGCGCTGGTCTTGAGCGAGGTGATCAGCATGTAGACCGGCGGCATCAGAAAGAAGATCGCGAATATCGTGAGGAAAAAATACGACCAGCGCAGCGCCCAGCGCCGGTCGCGGCTCATGCTGCCGTATCCGCGCTTGCGCGCGGACGCGTCGGCGGTGGTGATGGCTGCCGCGGTCATGACATTTCGCTCGCGCGGCGATGGATGTCGCGCAGGATGAACACCGCCGCGGCGGTGAGGATCGGCACCATGAACAGCGAGACGCTGGCGCCGAGCGGAATGTCGTTGCCCTGGATGCCGATCCAGAACGCCCAGGTGGCGAACACATGCGTGCGATCGATCGGCCCGCCCGCGGTCAGGATGCGCACGATGTCGAAATTGGCGAAGGTGACGATCAGGGAGAACAGCGCGGTGATGGCCATGATGTTGCGCATCATGGGCAGCGTCACGTACCACATGCGCTGCCACCAGTTGGCGCCGTCGATCGCGGCCGCCTCGTAGAGCTGCTCGGGAACCGATTTCAGCGCCGCTAGATACATGATCATGAAGAACGGCGCGCCGATCCAGACATTGACCAGAATGACGCAAAAGCGCGCCCAATTGGCGTCGCCGGTCCACGCAACGGGACCGATGTTGACCTGGTCCAAAAGCCAGTTGAACGCGCTGTAGGAGGGATCGAACAGCCACAGCCAGGCGAGACAGCTCATCGCCGGCGGGATCACCCAGGGCACCAACAGCATGCCGCGCCACTTGCGCTGGCCTCGGCTCGGGATGTTGTGCACGAAGTGCGCGACGATGAAGCCGATGAGCGCTTTGAAGATGACGGCGGTGATGGCGAAGATGCAGGATTGCCGCACCACCATCCAGAACGTCTCGCGCTTGAACAGGAACAGGAAATTGCCGAAGCCGACGAAGCGCTCCATCGACTTGTTCAGCGTGGCGAGATGGATGGAGTAGAGCGCGGGATAGAGGACGAGGAGCGCCACCAGCAGGATGAGCGGAAGCGTCATCAAGAACGCGATGGTCGATTTACGCCGCATGGCCTTGCGCAGCGCGAAGCGCCGGCGGCCGCCGCCTGCAATCGAAAGCGCTTCCACTGCCGCGTCGACCATGCTCAAGCTCCTGAGGGCGAGCTATGTGTCCCGGGCGCAGCGCAGCACGAAGTGGTGCGCTGCAGACCCGGGACCGTTACGGTCTGTAGCGGTCCCGGATCAGCGGCGCACCGCTGCACTTCGTTTCGCGCTGCGCCGCATCCGGGACACGTCGCATCAATCATTAGCGGCAGCGGGCGCCCTCACCCGGCGAAGGAGCCCGCTGCCGCGCGCGGCGGTGCTGCCATCCGACGAGTCGGCGGAGCGCAGCACCGCGAGCGCCTTCAGGTCCGCATGAAGCCTTCGACCTCGGTCTCCGCCCAAGCAAGCGTCTTCTCGAGCGGCTCGCCCTGCATGAAGCGCACCACCATCTTGGTCTGGATCGCCTGGCTATAGATCTGCACCGCGATCTTCGGCGGGGCGGGTTGGGCCGCGACCGACAGAATCTGGTGATTGTGCGGATTGGGATAGTGGTAGAGCGTGCCCTTGGGCGGCCCTTCCTCCGCCCAAACCTTGAACGTCGTGAACTTTTCGAACGCCGGCAGGTCGTACCCGAAGCTCGCGTTGACCATCGCCTCGACCGCCGCTGGTTGCGACAGATAGACGAGCAGGCTCTTGGCCGCCGATTTGTTCTTGCCGAAGTTCCAGATGCCGTAGAAGTAAGGCAGGAACGGCGCGTAGCGTCCTTTCGGGCCGGCGGGCATGCCGTGGGTCCACAATTGCTCGGCGACCTGCGGCGCATCGCGCTTGGCGACCGCCCATGCGCTCGGCGGATTCATGATCAGCGAGCCCTTGCCGGCGATCAGGTACTTGTTGTTGGAGGCGTTGTCCCACGCCGGGGCGTCCGGCGGCAGCCACTGCGCGAGCTTTTTGTAATATTCGAGCGCTTGGCGCACCGCGTCGGACTTGACCGACACGTTGCCCTTGGCGTCGACCAGATCCGCGCCGAACGATTGGAAGATCGCCCCGGCGGTGTCGACGTTGTCTTCAGTCACGCCGAGTCCGATGCCGAAGGGATAACCCGCCTTGTGGCACGCCTCGGCGGCCTTGAGCATCGCGTCGAGCGTCCAGGCGTCGGCCTTCGGCGGCGCGCCCGCCGGATATATCGCCTGCACGTCGATCCCGGCATATTTTTTCATCAGGTCGATGCGCGAGCATGGCCCCTTGATCTGGCTGCCCACGGCGGCGGGCACCGCGACCCAATGGCCGCCGGACCTCGCCAAGTACTCGACCGTCGGGTTGACCGCGCCGTTTTGCTTGATCAGTTCCGCCATGATGTCGTCGACGGGTTCCAGCCGGTTGGCTTGGTCGGCGGGTTGCCAAGTCGGGAAGGCGAAAATGTCATGGCCGGAGCGGGCCTGCGCCTCGGCCGCGATGGTCAACAGGTTCTTGTTGCCCTGCGAGGTGATGTAGTCGATCGAAACATCGACCTTCTCCTTGGCCGCCCATTGCTCGCATAAATCCTGGGATGCCTTGTTGGCGCCCGGCACCCAATGGTCCCAGAAGCCGATCGAGAGCGTGCCGGCAGCGTGGGCGCCGCGCACATACGGCATCGCGATGACGGCCGTCGAGGTGGCCGCGAGAAAGCGGCGCCGCGTCATTTTGCTTTTGAGCATATGCAGTCCTCCCATGGGGTTCCCGCCCGGGCGCCGCCGATTCTGCCGCAGCCTTCGGCCGCGGGTGCGTTCAGCTTCACGCCTGACTGGGAGCAAGCTTAGATCAAATACGCCGCGATTGTCAGTGGGACATTTGCGCCCCCGAACACATTGCTGCGTTATGTGAATCGGCCTCGTCAGCTCACACGGTTGTCGTCCCCGCGAAAGCGGGGACCCATATTCCAGAGTCGGTGGTTATGGGTCCCCGCTTGCGCGGGGACGACGGTGCCGAAGTAATCGTCGAAGGCGTATCACGCCACCGCCGCCTCCTGTGCGACGGCGGCGATCGGAACCGAGCGGCGGTCGAGTCGCAGCGTCAGACAGAAGGCCGAGCCGCCGCTGCGCAGGAAGGAGGGAAGCGGCGTGGTGACGACGTCGTAGCCGCGCTCGTTGAGTTCCGCGCGCAGGCGCCGCCCGCAGCCCGACATGATCAGCGTCGCGCCGAGGCCGACGGCGTTGGCGGCAAAGCGGCGGCCGTCCTCGATAGCGATCTCGATGCGCGCTTGCGGCGCGACCCGCTCGCGGATCGCCGCGTTTGCGGCCGCGGTGAACGCGCTCGGCAGATACATGACCTCGCCGCCGGGCAGGGGAGCGAGCGCCGTGTCCATGTGATAGAAGCGCTCGTCCGCGAGTTCGAGCGCCACCACCTCGCGTCCGAACATGTCCGCGACCGCGTGCGCGGCCGCCGCGTCGGAGCGCGGGCCGTAGCCCATCCAGAACAGATTGCGCCGCTCGTCCCAAACGCAGTCGCCGGCGCCTTCGAGCACGAGGCCCTCGGGCAGCTTTCTCACCGCGTCGATGAGGCCGCGCGCCCGCAGCGCTCGAAAGGCGGCTTCGAAATGCGCCTCCTCGCGCTGACGCTGCGCATGTCGGAAGCGCGCCAGCAGCGCCTTGCCGTCGAGCACCACGGCGGCGTTGGCGGTGAAGACGAGATCGGGCAGGCCGGGGACGGACGGGACCAATTCGATCGCCGCGCCGAGCGCCACCAATTTGCGATGCAGCGCCATCCATTCGCGCTCCGCCGCGGCGTGCGCGCCGGCATCGCGCGCCCAGCGCATCGGGTTCATCCACGGATTGATCGTGTAGCTGACCGCGAAGTGCTCGGGCCGGCACATCAGGAAACGCGCGGTCGGAGTGTTGTGCATCGTCATTTCAGTAGCCTTCCCCTCGTTGAACTCACACAAGTTCATGCGGCCCGCGTGCGCCGCGTGCCGTCGAGCTCGCGCAGGACTTCCTCGAAGCGATCGAGCGCCCAGTCGAGGTCCGTGCGCGCGATGACGAGCGGCGGCGCCAGGCGAACGACCGTCTGGTGCGTTTCCTTCGACAGCACGCCTTTCGCCAGCAGCCGCTCGCATGCCGCGCGCGCGCCCGCGACGGCGGGATCGATCTCGGCGCCGACCCACAGGCCGCGGCCGCGAACGTCCTTGAGCGCCGGGCTCGCGATCGCGCGCAGGCGTTCGAGCATATGGGCGCCGAGCACGCGGCTCTTCTCGACTAGTCCCTCGTCGCGGATCACGTGCAGCGCCTCGAGCCCAACCGCGGCGGCGAGCGGATTGCCGCCGAAGGTCGAGCCGTGCGAGCCCGGCGTGAAGACGTCCATGACCTCGCGGCGGGCGACAAAGGCGGACACCGGCAGCACCCCGCCGCCGAGCGCCTTGCCCAGGATCAGGCCGTCGGGACGGATGCCCTCGTGCTCGAAGGCGAACCAGGCGCCGGTGCGGCCCAAGCCGGACTGCACCTCGTCGAGGATCAGCAGCACGCGGTGTGCGTCGCAGACGCGGCGCAGGCCGGCGATGAAGCCCGCCGGCGGCACGATGATGCCGGCCTCGCCCTGGATCGGCTCGACCAGCACGGCGGCGGTCTGCGGCGTGATCGCGCGCTCGACCGCGGCGAGATCGCCGAACGCAACCGCGCGGAAGCCGGGCGTCA
>Ga0209647_1004153_pt1 | contig 10988 bp, 9 predicted proteins | sample GraSoi_2013_60cm_FD_185827 | JGI IMG/M metagenome (GOLD analysis project Ga0209647, IMG submission 185827) | Grasslands soil microbial communities from the Angelo Coastal Reserve, California, USA - Sample 9_17_2013_60cm (SPAdes) (version 2) | ecosystem: Environmental > Terrestrial > Soil >...
AACAAGAAGATTTTCGGTCCTGACTTTGAGATGAAGATAGGTATTGTTGATCCCTCAGCTCTGGGTTCTTTATCAGGTGCAGCGAAAGTGGAAGAAACTCTAACCCGTTTTGGTAAGGAAGCGGAGTCAGCCGAAAAGCTGGGAGCTCAGGCCGCAGCTGCCGAGGAAAAGATTGGGGTGCACGGCGTGTCCACTACAGCTCGCCCCAACCCACGAACGGAAGGATCGAGCGCCGCGAGATCAGCAGTGGAGAAAGCATTTAAGGTGCACAATACAGGGAAAGACCCATTTCATCGAACGGTCGAACTTCCTAAGCCCGTCACCCAGGCCATCGCCGACCTGTTCAATCGTGTATTTGGGAGGTGATTCCATGATTACGATAAAAACCGTAGAATCTTGGCAGCAGGAGCATTTATGAGCGATAAAATCTGTTGCGAGGCTACGGACGTAGCACTGCCCTCGAAGATACCCTTCGGCAAGGTCCTGTCGTTCGGTTGGTATGACGGAACCACCAGCGGAATGGTGCAATGTTCTCGTTGTTCAGCTGTCTTCAAATACGACATTGTCGATTGGGATTCGGATCAGGATCACCGCATATTTGCACTCTCTCCGATTGAGCCCAACAAATTTGATCAAATAGTCAGGGTCTTGGGAGGAGATGCGCATGCGAAGTGGCCTTTCTGGGTCCCCAGATGGGAGTTTGACTCAAGGGAAGAAAAAAAGCGGATTGGGAAGGAAGTGGATGGGCATTTGGCTACGGCAAGACCTCCAGAGTTCTTGATCGTTAGCGATCGAAATCTCAGCATGATGTTTGGAATGAGGCGCTTGACTGGTCCGGCGCGAGACAGGCTGCCAAGTTCTTTTGACAGCTTGCCTGTCACGAACGACTTTGCTTATTGGAGGGAGTACATCGGCTTATTAGAGTGACTTGGACGGCGCGCCCATTTCCACGCCGGGTGCGCAAGCCGGCCGATGAACTTACCGTGGCCAAGCGCTATACCTCGATTCCTGCCTCCGCCGTCAAAGAAATCCGCAAGGCTTCAAGAATCTACGGTTCGCAGGGCCGGGCCCTTCAGGTGGCCACGGAAATTCTCATCCGCATGCGCCGGCGTCCTCTGCTGCCGCCCGAGTCAAATTCCGTAGTAACGCAAATGACCTACAAGCTGGTACCGCGCACGGTTGAACTGATCGACGAACTGGCCGACACAGTTTATGAAAACAGGCAGCAGGTCTTTGCCGCCTGCGTGGAAGCGCTTAAGATGACCGACATCTGACAGACATATAAATAGTTCCGCCCTCCGCAGTTGAAGCGCGCGCTTCCTTCGTGGTCACAACGCCAAGCCACCGGGACGGCCTTTTCTGGTTTCCAGAAAACTTGTCCAGATCCTGGACAAGAGCATTGCTGCGTCAGTCATTGCTCCAGATAAAACGCTTATTTTATTGGGGTTTGCGCCCTTCACCAGGTCCCAATTCTTTGGTCTATGACTTGCATTTGTACTTGGAGTGAAACATTGCAGGCTTCTTACGATCATCGGAATTACGGCCTCAGCGCTGCTCCTGAATTCGGCCACGTTACATGCTCAGTCAGGCAAGGGAGAGCTTACCGTCACCGCAGTAGTGGTGGCTTCGGTTGGAGTGCAGATAGGTCCCGATGGAAACCCTACAGTGATCGTCGCGAATGCCTCTGATCCCCGGGACAATGTATCGCAATTGAGCCCCGTTAGCGCCGACACGACCAAAAAGCCTGCCAAGAAAGCAGATCACCACAAATGAGCACCCTCAAGAATGTCATAGCATCATTCCTGTTTCTCAGCCTGATTGCCGGCTCAGCATCCGCACAGAATGGGCGGACAGCGACCGACAAGCGCCAGGCCGTACTCACGATCCAGGTTAACGTTGTTCCCGTGGTTGGCTTGTTGAAACAGGGCGCCAGGATTCAGGACAACCAGCCAGTTTCATATTCCATCCCCGTCGCCCCGGTACGGTACAGCGTGACTGAAAAAATGCGCGACGAAGTCATTCGCGGCGCATCCCAGCAAGTCGTCGTAAAGACCGTAGTTGCGGAGTAGGAGTTGCGGAGTAGGATCGGCTCGCCAACTTGTTCCCTGCCTCACCCCGTGACCGCCCCCAGGCTACTGCTGGATACCAGCGCCGAATACTTTGCCAGCACTCCACTCTTGAATTTTTGCGGCGGAGCCTGCCATGCGGCTTTGCGCCGTTGCAGTTCTTCGTCAGCCACGTGCAGGTGCAGGAGCTGCCGATCAGCATCAATGGTAATGGGGTCAGCATCGTGGACCAGAGCAATCATTCCACCGGCCGCGGCTTCTGGCGCTACGTGTCCCACCACCATGCCGTGAGTCCCGCCGGAAAAGCGGCCATCGGTGATTAGCGCCACGGAATCGCCCAACCCTGCTCCGATCAGGGCCGAAGTGGGCGAAAGCATCTCCCTCATACCGGGACCGCCCTTGGGGCCCTCATAGCGAACCACGATCACGTCCCCTGGCTTGATGCTCCCTGCCAGAATTGCCCGCAGGCATTCTTCTTCCGAATCAAACACTCGTCCTGGACCGGTGATTGTGCGCTTTTTGACGCCGCTGGTCTTGGCCACTGCGCCTTCCGTGGCCAGGTTGCCGCGCAGAATGCTCAAATGCCCGCGCTCATATAAAGGATGATCGAAGCTGCGGATCACTTCTTGCCCGGAAGGCGGAACTTCAGGCACCTTTGCCAATGTCTCTGCGACGGTCGCGCCGGCTATGGTTGGCGCGTCGCCGTGAATCAGTCTGTGGGCCAGCAGGATCTTCATAACCTGGGGAATCCCACCGGCATGATGCAGATCGGTGGCCACGTAGCGTCCTGAAGGCTTGAGGTCGCACAAAACGGGAACGCGCGCTCCGATGGCCGCAAAGTCATCGAGCGTGAGCGGCACCTGCGCGGCGTGGGCAATGGCGAGCAAATGGAGCACGGCATTGGTCGAACCGCCTACGGCCATTACCACGGCGATGGCATTCTCAAAGCCCTGGCGCGTGAGCATTTGCCTGGGCAGGATTTGTTTGCGGATGGCTTCCGTCAGCGTCCGGCCGGAAAGCCGCGCGCTGTCTTTTTTCTCATCGCCTTCGGCCGCCATGGTGGATGAGCCGGGCAGGCTCATGCCCATGGCTTCAATGGCTGACGACATGGTGTTGGCCGTGTACATGCCGCCGCAGGAGCCGGCGCCGGGGCAGGCGCGCCGCTCGATTTCAGAAAGCTGCGCCGCGCTTATCTTCTTAGCGCTGTACTCGCCCACCGCTTCAAACACGCTGACCACGGTGAGATCTTTGCCGTCATACTTCCCGGCTTTGATCGTGCCGCCGTAAACAAAAATGGCGGGGATATTCATGCGCGCGATGGCAATCATCGCCCCGGGCATATTCTTGTCGCAGCCGCCCACGGCCAGCACGCCGTCCATGCATTGCCCCTGGCAGACGGTCTCAATGGAGTCGGCGATCACCTCGCGTGAAACCAGGCTGTAGCGCATGCCTTCAGTGCCCATGGAGATGCCGTCACTCACGGTGATGGTCCCGAATACCTGGGGCATGGCGCCCGTGGCGTGCAGTGCTCTGCCGGCTTCTTGCGCCAGCTCATTCAATCCCAGGTTGCAGGGAGTGATGGTGCTGTACGCGTTGGCGACGCCCACAATCGGCTTGTCAAAATCGGCGTCACTGAAGCCGACGGCGCGCAACATTGACCGGTTGGGCGCCCGCTCTACTCCTTGTGTAATGGTCTTGCTTCTCAGAACGCTCATGTTGTTCCAGCGCGAAGTTCCTGGCGAGGCACTTCACCGGCAGAAGACGAAGTCCCAGCGCCAGGCGCATGCTCGCTGGCTTCCACAAAATGCAACCAGTGGCGATAACGGGCGTCCTGCCCGCAGGTGGCGGCAGAATACACCTGCTGGATGGCCGCGGTTCGCGGCCCACGCATTCCCTTACCAATCTGCCTGCCATCCACTTCAGAGATCGGCACCACTTCAGCCGCGGTGCCGGTAAAGAAGGCTTCGTCGCATTGCAACAGGTCTTCCATGGATAGCGGCCTGACTTCAATTTGCATTCCCAGATCGCGCGCAATCTGGAAGACGCAATCGCGCGTCACGCCCATAAGGATGGAATCATACTCGCCGTTGGTCAGCAATTTGCCATCGCGAAACAGGAAGATATTCTCGCCCGACCCTTCAGCAATGTCTCCTTCGGCATTGAGCAGCAACGCTTCATCGTAGCCGCGTTCCACCGCATCCTGAATGGCCAGAATCGAGTTCAGGTATTGCCCGCAAGCTTTGGCCACGGTAGGCATCATCTGCGCGTGGAATTTCCGCCACGGGGAAACCGTGATGCGCGCTCCTTTTTCCATAGCTTCATCACCCAGGTAGACGCCCCACGGCCAGGCGAGGATGGCTGTCTCCACCGGGCAGGCGCGGGGATGCAGCCCAAGGCTCGAGCTGCCGCGATAACAGATCGGCCGGACATAACAGTCGGTAAAACGGTTGCGCCGGATCGTTTCACACACGGCCTCAGTAAACTCATCTTTGGTGTAAGGGATGCGCATCCGGTAAAACTCAGCGGACGCATAGAGGCGCTCAAGATGTGCGTCCATGCGGAACACCGCTGGGCCGTGCGCTGTGCGATAACAACGGAGTCCTTCAAAAACGCCGCTGCCGTAGTGCATTGCATGCGCGGAAACGTGTACCGTGGCGTCCTGCCACGGGACGTGCCTGCCGTTTATCCAGATCCATTGCGTATTCTCAAAACCCATACCTTACACACCCCAAAGATCCTGGTCAGGATCGTGGTCGGGAGCTGCTTTGCAGCGGGCGCAGTTCTCCGCGGAGGAAAAAATGTTGAGTGCCATGGTGTCCGTCAGGGCCTCGGCGTAATGGTCTACAAGCGCAGGGATGCGCACTGTTTCGTTCTGACTGACCGTAAACGCCTGTCCATCCATATAGAACCGGCACGATCCCTGGAGCACAACCACAATGCATTCCGCATCATGCTGGTGGGCCGGCGTGGCAGCGCCAGCTTTGATCTCCATGCGTGCCGTGCTCATGTGCTGGTCCGGGGAAAATTGCGGCGCAAGCATCATTTCGGGTTTCATCGGTGCAGAGTGGGTAGAATCCATTGGAGTCTCCTTAATTCGTGGCTCGATTGACCAGAGCGCGCTGTTTCAGCCAGGGCATCATCGCGCGCAGGCGCGCGCCCACGGTTTCAATCGGATGCTCCAGACCCTGGTTTTCCAGTTGCTTGAAACGTGGCTTGCCGGATTCGCATTCCGCCATCCACTCGTCAGCGAAGCGCCCGGACTGAATGTCCGCCAGAAGCTTCTTCATTTCCTCGCGGACGCACTGGTTGATCACCCGTGGTCCCCGCGTCAAATCGCCATATTCGGCGGTGTTGGAAACCGAGTAGCGCATATTGCCAATGCCGCCTTCGTACACCAGGTCGACAATCAGCTTCATCTCGTGCAGGCATTCAAAGTAGGCCATCTCCGGCGAGTAGCCCGCTTCCACCAGCGTTTCAAAGCCGGCCTGGATCAGCCCGGTGAGTCCGCCGCAGAGCACGGCTTGTTCGCCGAAAAGATCAGTTTCTGTTTCCTCTTTGAAGCTTGTTTCCAAAATTGCCGCTCGCCCGCCGCCGATGGCCGACGCGTACGCCAGCCCGACCTCGCGCGTGTCGCCCGTCGCGTCCTGGTGCAACGAGAACAGGCACGGCACGCCGCGACCCTGCGTGTATTCAAAGCGCAGCAGATGGCCCGGCGATTTCGGCGCGACCATGAAGACATTCACGTTGCCAGGCGGCGTGATCTTGCGGAAATGAATGGAAAAACCATGCGCGAACGCCAGATACTTGCCGGGACCGAGCCCCTGAGCAATCTCATTCTTGTAAATAGCTGGCGCTAGTTCATCCGGCGTGACCATCATCACTACGTCTGCCTCGGCTGCGGCTTCCGCTGTGCTCTTTACTTCCAGGCCGGCCTTTTGCGCCTTGCACCAGGACTTGCTATCCGGCCGTAAGCCCACCGTCACCTGATGCCCGGCATCTTTCAAGTTGTTGGCGTGAGCGTGGCCCTGGCTGCCATAGCCGATGATGGCAATTTTTTTGCCCGCAAGAAACTGCGGGTGGCAATCTTGGTCGTAAAAAATCTTCATGTCACGATGTCCTTTTCTGGTTGAACTTGAATCTCTCTGGGCGGAAAATCCCGCGATCTAAAAACTCAGATATTGTTGCCCTACGTCGGGGTCTTGCCGATGGTGCCCACCAGGCTCATGACCTCGGCATCCGGCGACTTCCACAATGCCACGGGTCCGGTGCGAACAATATGGCGAATCCCGAACGGCAGCAGCTTATTCACCAGCGTGTTCACGTCTTTCCACTCGCCGGTGGCTTCAATGATCAGCCCATCAGGCATCACTTCCGCCACGCGCAGGTGGTTCTGCGACACCAGCGTGAGCACAGTGTGCATCGCACTGTTGTCTTCCGTCTTTACGTTGATCAGCACCAGCTCGCGCTCCAGGTGCGATTGCCCGGTAAGATCGGCCACGTGGACCACCCGCACCAGTTTGTTCACCTGCTTCACGATCTGCTCAATCGCGCGGTCATTTCCTGAAGTCACCAGCGTCACGCATGACAGCGCCGGATCAAGAGTCTCCGCCACGGTGAGGCTTTCAATGTTGTAGCCGCGTGCGCCAAACAACCCCACAATGCGGGCCAATTCGCCGTAATGGTTTTCCACCACAATGGAGAGCGTGTGCCTCATTCCAGCACCATTTCATTGATCCCTGCTCCCGGAGCAACCATGGGAAAGACGTTTTCTTCCGTCTCCACCACAATGTCCATCACCACCACGCCCGGCATGGAGAGTCCTGCCTCCAGAACGCGTGTGAGTTCGGCGGGATGCACCGCCCGCAATCCGGCGGCGCCATACGCTTCCGCAAGTTTCACAAAGTCCGGGCTTCCCTCCATGTCAACGTGGGAGTAATTGCGGTCGTAGAAAATCTGCTGCCATTGGCGCACCATGCCCAGCGAATTGTTGTTCATGATGACTACTTTGGTGTTGGTGCGATATTGGACGGCGGTAGCCAGCTCCTGCGCCGTCATCTGGAAGCCGCCGTCGCCGACGAAGGCGATTACCTGCCTCTCAGGGAATGCCAGTTGCGCGCCCAGCGCCGCGGGAAAGCCGTACCCCATCGCGCCCAGTCCGCCCGAGGTAAGCGACTGTCGCGGGCCGCGGAAGCCGTAGTATTGCGCCAGCCACATCTGGTGCTGGCCCACATCAGTAGCGATAATGGCGTTGCCGCCGGTCAGCCGCTGCAACTCTTCGCACAGATGCTGCGGCTTGATGATCTGGTCGGAGCGCTTGTAGGTGAGCGGCGCGTGCGCCTTCCAGCCTTCAATTCGCCGCCACCACGCTTCCAGCCGTGCCGGGTTTGGCCGATCGGACTTTTTTGCCAGCGCGCCCAGCATTTGCCGCATTACGGTCTTGGCATCGCCCTCAATTGGCCAGTGCGCGTGCACATTCTTGCTGAGCGATGAAGCGTCAATATCCACGTGGATGATTTCCGTGTTGGGAGCGAACTTCTCCAGCGCGCCGGTCACACGATCGTCAAAGCGGACGCCGATGGCCAGCAGCAGGTCTGATTCAGAAACCGCCATGTTGGCCCAGTACGTTCCGTGCATTCCCAGCATGCCCAGGCTGAGCGGATGCCCCGCCGGGAAACACCCCAACCCCATCAGCGTTGGCGTAACCGGGAAGTGAAGCTGTTCCGCCAGCGCCAAAAGCTCTTCACCACCGGCTGAATGGATGATGCCACCACCCACGTACAGCACCGGACGCTTCGCAGCCAGCACTCTTTCCACGGCAACTTCAACCTGCGTTTCGTCGGCCGCGAGTGACGGATGATATCCCGGCAGCCGAAGCGACGCCGCCTTTGACAGCGTGCCCATCTCTGCCGTTACATCTTTGGGCACGTCAATCAATACCGGCCCCGGACGGCCGCTCCGCGCCAGGTAAAACGCTTCCTGCACAATCGGCGCCACTTCATCCGCATTGGCCACCATGTAGTTGTATTTGGTGCAGGGCCGCGTAATTCCCACGGTATCCACTTCCTGGAACGCGTCAGTGCCAATCATCGAACGCGGCACCTGGCCGGTGATAATCACCAGCGGCGTGGAATCCATGTAAGCGTTGGCGATTCCCGTAATCACGTTGGTTGCACCCGGTCCGGAGGTCACCAGCACCACGCCCACTTTCCCCGTGGCTTTGCTGTAGCCTTCCGCCATATGGATAGCGCCTTGTTCGTGGCGTGCCAGCACGTGGCGCAGGCGCGGTGCCATGCGCGCCAGTTCGTCATAGATGTGCAGCACAGCTCCGCCGGGATAGCCGAAGATGGTGTCAACACCTTCGCGGACCAGCGCCTCCAGCAGGATCCGCGCGCCACGCATCTGTTCCGGCGCGGCCTCCGGGCGGGGTTCCGTCTTCATGCTTCTTCTTGCTGCGGTCAATGGCATTCACGTTCTCCTTGAAAACTGAAAGGCCGTCATCTTTTTTGATGACGGCCTCTATTTCGTCTCGTTTGCTCAGGCCGTCATCCTGGAATAAGCAGAATGCTAATCAGGCTAAGTACGACGACCACGACTACACTGGCGACGCTGCGCGCAGAACCGGCGGACACCGGCCCGTTGCTCCGCGACTTGACGGCGGCTGGTGGCACGATTTGAACTTGAGCATTCAATTGAAGCAATGGAGATTTCTCCCGGCGCCACGTTTGGCGAATCTCATGCACCGGTTCGCCTATCCTCAAGGTTAGAGCTGGATTAGTCAAATTAATAATTCTGTTATTAACCATAACTACTGCTTATACAAGCTGCGCTTCCTTTAACCCCTCTACGATCTCTACATACCGCCGCTTTTTGTTTGATGGGCCTGATTTTAATGGATCCGGGCAAAACGTGAACCTCTGGAAAGGTTTGCAGCCGGCCAGCTCTGCTGATATGCTCCTCCGCATACTCGGGGTCTGCGGTCCTTAACGGAAAGAATAAAGAACAGAAACGCTGTACTGCTTCTTCCTTCATACGGCTTGTTAATTAGATGTTTTGTCTCGCGCCTGACACACAAGCAAATTCAACTCCCTGAGGTCTCTCCCAATGAGGAGCATCGCAGCCGGTAAGTTCTGCGCCTTTTCCCTGATTGTTGCCTTGTCACTGCTTCCCGCTTCGCTAGCGGCCCAGTCTGTAAGACCCGTCGGCTTATCAGTCCCCCAGGATCAGATTGGGCGGGCTGAACACTCCCGCGGCGATCACGCTGAAACCATTCCCGTCCGCGACATGGTCTCAATGCCGATCGAATGGGGCAATCACGAGAAGCCGCTTCGTGTGATTCCGCGCACTGGAGTAACAGGCGCTCCTGTCCCGGCGGGGACGGCTGATGCGGCCCTGCAGCCGGCGGCAGTTACCCTTGCGGCTCCTTCGGTTGGAGCTGTATCGAGCTTTGACGGAGTCGGGCTGGGCGCCTTCGGTTTCACTCCGAATGCGGCTCCTCCGGACACGAATCTCTCAGTGGGCGCCACCCAGGTGGTGCAATGGGTGAATGAGTCTTTCGCGGTGTTTTCCAAGACGGGGACTTTGCTGGCTGGGCCGCTCGCCGGTAACACCTTGTTTCAAGCGCTGGGCGCGAGCCATCCTTGCGCTGTCCACAATGACGGCGATCCCATAGCGCAATATGACAAAGCAGCCAACCGGTGGGTACTCACTCAGTTCTCGGTGACGAGTGGCAGCTCACAGGGATTCTGGCAGTGCGTGGCGGTATCGAAGACTTCTGACGCCACCGGGGCCTTCAACGTCTACGCGTTCAATTACGGCAATGTCCAATTCAATGACTACCCCAAGTTGGGCGTCTGGGACACTGCTTACCTGATTACCTACAACATCTTTAATAATGGTTCGACATTCGCTGGTCCAAAGCTTTGCGCCCTCGACCGCAACGCCATGCTGGCCGGCACTCCGGCCACGCAGATTTGCTTCCAACTGGGTACCGCGTTTGGCGGTGAACTTCCCGCCGACATCGACGGTCCCACGGGTCCTCCGGCAGGTTCACCTGCATACTTTGTGGAGTTTGGCACAAATCAGTTGACGATGTTTAAGATCAGCAACATCAATTTCACGGCCGGCACCGCAACGTTGACCGGACCGGTGAATATTCCAGTAGCCGCATTCTCCGCGGCGTGCAACGGAGGCGGCACGTGCATTCCGCAACTGGGTACGAACCAGCAACTCGATTCGCTCGCTGACCGTCTCATGTACCGGCTGGCCTACCGCAACTTTGGGGACCACGAAGCTCTGGTGGTAAACCATTCCATCGTGTCAGGAACCAGCGTGGGTATCCGGTGGTATGAGATCAGGACCCCCGGCGCCACGCCCACGATTTTCCAGCAGGGAACGTTTGCTCCGGACGCCAGTTTCCGATGGATGGGCAGCGCGGCCATGGACCACGTGGGCAACATGGCGGTCGGATACAGCGTTTCCAGCGGCAGCATCAACCCCGGAATCCGGTTCACCGGTCGCTCCGCGGCTGATCCACTGGGAACTCTCGCCAGTGAACTGACCATTACAAACGGCACAGGATCGCAGAACGGAGGCCTTACCCGCTGGGGCGATTACAGCAACCTCAGTGTGGATCCGGCGGACGATTGCACCATGTGGTACACCACCGAATACCTGAAAGCCACGGGAAGCTTCAACTGGAGCACGCGCATCGGCAACTTCAAATTTACCAACTGCGCAAATACGCCCGACTATGCAGTATCGGCGACACCGGCGTCTCAAACAGTAGCTCAGGGCGCGAGCACCACTTACACGGCCACGGTAACTCCTTCCGGCGGATTCACGGGAACCGTGAGTTTCAGCGTCAGCGGACTGCCCGCCGGCGCCACTGCCGCTTTCAATCCCACGTCGGTCACCACGTCGGGA
>Ga0209647_1004154_pt1 | contig 10986 bp, 8 predicted proteins | sample GraSoi_2013_60cm_FD_185827 | JGI IMG/M metagenome (GOLD analysis project Ga0209647, IMG submission 185827) | Grasslands soil microbial communities from the Angelo Coastal Reserve, California, USA - Sample 9_17_2013_60cm (SPAdes) (version 2) | ecosystem: Environmental > Terrestrial > Soil >...
CCTGCCGCTGGTCTTCCGCATGCCGGGCGGCGGCGGGGCGCAGCGCGGCGCGCAGCACTCGCAGATGCTGGAGACGATGTACGCGCACATCCCCGGCCTCAAGGTGGTGATGCCAGCCACCCCGTATGACGCCAAAGGCATGCTCAAGTCCGCCGTGCGCGACGACGACCCGATCCTGGTGATCGAGCATGAGCTGCTCTACAACGTCAAGGGTGAGGTGCCAGACGAGGGCGAGGAGTACACTGTACCCCTCAACCGCGGCATCACGAAGCGCGAGGGCAGCGACGTCACCATCGTGACCTTCTCGCGTATGGTGCACATCTGCATGCAGGCGGCGGAAGACCTGGCGAAGGCGGGCATCGAGGCCGAGGTGATCGATCTGCGCTCGATCCGCCCGATCGACCTGGATCTCGTGCTCGACTCGTTGCGCAAGACCAATCGTGTGGTGGTGGCCGAAGAGGGCTGGAAGTATTACGGCACCGGGCAAGGCATCGCGGCGATGATCTACGAGCACGGCTTCGACTGGCTGGACGCGCCGGTGGGGCATGTGACGGGCAAAGACGTGCCGATGCCCTATTCGAAGCCACTGGAGCGCGCGGCGCTACCCTCCAAGAGCGAGGTGATCGCGGCAGTCGAGGCCATCGTGCCGGCGCGCGCGGGCGCGGGCGCGCGCTAGCCGCACAAGGGGGAGCGGGAGCCATGCATACGGTAGTGATGCCCAAGATGGGCGATACGATGGAAGAGGGCAAGATCCTCACCTGGCTCAAGCAGGAAGGCGACACCGTCGAGCGGGGCGAGGCGCTGGCGGAGATCGAGACCGAGAAGGTCAACATCGAGGCAGAGGCCTTCAGCGCCGGCGTGCTGCGCAAGATTCTCGTGCCCGCCGGCCAGACGGTGCCCGTGGGCGCGCCAATCGCGCTGACCGGCACCGCCGACGAGCCACTGCCAGCGGACGTGGCAGCCCCCACCCCCAGTTCCGCCCCCGAGCAGACGGCCACCTCCGGCACGTCCCCTGCGTCGGCGGGAGTGGGAATTAGAGAGACAAACAACATGGCCAACGGCTACAGCGCCTCGGGCAACGGCCGTTCGCAGGCGGCGACGGCGACCCAGACCGCCGGCCGCGTCTTCATCAGCCCCATCGCGCGGCGCATCGCCAGCGAGCACGCGCTGGATATCGGGCACATCCATGGCACCGGCCCGGGCGGGCGCATTATTCGCGAGGACGTGGAGGAAGCGGTGGCGCAGCAGAAGGCGCCGCAGGCCATGCCGAGCATGCCAGTTATGCCAGCGCAGCCTCCCGTGCCCGCGGTGGCAGCGGCGACTGGCGAACAGGTACGCGCGGTGCCGCTCTCGCAGATGCGCAAGACCATCGCCCGGCGGCTGCAGCAGAGCATGCAGACCGCGCCGCATATCTACATCACCTCGGCGATCGATACGACCCGGCTCGGCGAGCTGCGCGCATCGGTCAACGAGTACGCCGCGCTGTTGCCCCAGCCGGTCAAGGTCAGCATCAACGATCTGATCGTGAAGGGCGTGGCGACGGCGCTGGCGCGTATGCCGGAGGTGAACGTCTCGTTCGATGGCGAGCAGCTGCTATATAAGACGCGCATCAATGTCGGCGTAGCGGTGGCGCTGGAGCAGGGGCTGATCGTGCCGGTGGTGCGCGACGCGGATAAGCGTGGCGTGCTGGAGCTCGCGCGCGAGGCGCAGCGGCTGATCGCAGCAGCGCGCGGCGGCAAGCTGAAACCGGAGGAGTTTCAGGGCGGCACCTTCTCGGTGAGCAACCTGGGCATGTTCGATGTCGAGAGCTTCACCGCCGTCATCAATCCGCCGGAGTCCGCGATTCTGGCCGTCGGCGCGATCGTGCCCACGCCGGTGGTGCGCGACGGGCAGGTGGTCGTGCGCGACATCATGAAGGTGACGCTCTCGGCGGACCATCGCGCGGTGGACGGCGCGGTGGCCGCGCGCTTCCTGCAGGAGTTGAAGCGCCTGCTGGAGCAGCCGCTCAGCATGCTGGTGTAGGCGAGAACCTCACCCCCCTCTCCGGCGCGGAGAGGGGAGCCAGAGGGGCGGCGCGCACGTGTGTTCGCGCGCCGCTGGCGGCGGTCCCGCGCCCAGCGGCGGAGTGGCAAGGGTTGGCGTGGGCGTACGTCCCCCAGCAGGCGGGTGGATGGGCATGGGGCGCTCGCCAGCGAGCGGGTGGGTGGGGGAGCGGTCCCCGGCCTGAAGGCCAGGGCTCATCCTATGCGGGGCCATCCGTGCAGGGCAGACGAAGCGTGGCATCCGCAGCCCGTGCCCTCCATGGCAGTGCCGTGATCAGGATGAGCCCTGCCGCTTCAGGGCAGGGAGCAACGAGCACTCAGCACTCCGATGCCCACTCACGACTCGACAGTGTCGGGTGCGGTCCCTGGCCTGAAGAGCCAGGGCTCATCCGCCTCCATGCGTCGCGTCGGGGGCAGCCCTACGGTGGCCGCTGAATTAGCCGCCCACGGTAATGTCGCGATCAGGATGAGCCCTGCCGCTTCAGGGCAGGGAGCCTCCACCACGCGCGCACTCGGCTCCCATCTCCGTACCGGAGAGAGGCTGGGGGGTGAGGTTTCTCTGGAACTTCAGACCGCCAGTTCGCGCAGGTGGATCGTCTGGCCGCGCTCCGGCCCCACGGAGACCAGCGCCAGTGGCGTCTCCAGCAGCTCTTCGAGGCGGCTGAGGTACGCCCGCGCCTGGGGCGGCAGCTCGTCCCAGCCGGCCGCCTCCTTGGTGGAGGTCTGCCAGCCGGGCCATTCCTCGTACACCGGCTCGCACGCCGCCAGATCGGCAGGGGTCGCCGGCGGTGTAGTCAGGATACGCTCGCCCAGGCGATAGGCGGTGCAGATCTTGATCGTCGGCATGTCGTCCAGCACGTCCAGTTTCATGATCGCCATGCTGTCGAAGCCGTTGAGCTTGGCGACGAAGCGGCCGCCGACGGCGTCGAACCAGCCACAGCGCCGCGGGCGCCCCGTCGTCGTGCCATACTCCGCGCCGCTCCTACGCAGCGCGTCTCCCTCGCCGTTGAAAAGCTCGGTGGGCATCGGGCCGCTGCCCACACGCGTGATATAGGCCTTGTAGACGCCGAGCACGTGCTCGATGCTGCGCGGCGGCAGGCCCGCGCCGGTCGAGGCGTTGCCGGCCACGGTAGAGGAGGAGGTCACGAACGGGTACGTGCCGAAGTCCACATCCAGCAGCGCCCCCTGCGCGCCCTCCAGCAGGATCGACTTGCCCGCCGCCAGGGCTTCCTGCAACATCTCCTCCGAGTTCACGATGTGCGTGCGTAGCCGCTGGGCATAGCCGACATATTCCGTGTGAATCTCTTCCAGCGAGAGCGGCTGCTGGCCGTAAATCTGCGTGATCATACGGTTCTTCTGCGCCAGCACGCTCACCAGCTTGGCGCGGAACTGGTCCACATCCAAGAGATCGGCCATGCGGATGCCGGTGCGCGAGTACTTGTCCACATAGGCCGGGCCGATGCCGCGCATCACCGTGCCGATCTTCTCGACGCCGCGGCTCTCTTCCTCCACCCGGTCCAGCACGAAGTGATAAGGCATCACGACGTGTGCGCGCTCACTGATATAGAGGCGATTGGTGTCCACGTGCAGCTTGCGCAGGTTCTCCATCTCACCGAGCAGCCCGCGCGGGTCCACCACCACGCCGTTGCCGATGACGCACGAGACGCCGGGGTGCAGGATGCCGGCGGGCACGAGGTGAAACGCGAACTCGCTGCCGCCGCAGACGACGCGGTGCCCGGCGTTGCCGCCGCCCTGATAGCGCACGACGTAGCTCGCCCGGGCGGCTAGCTCGTCGATGATCTTGCCCTTGCCCTCGTCGCCCCATTGGGCGCCCACAATCGCCATCACGCTCATCGCGGTATCCTCCTACGGGCCCTGTTGGATGTAGCTCAGCAGCAGTTGGTCGGTAAGTTGCTCGATGGGCGCGCGGTCGTCGGTGAAGACGATGCCGCCCGCCTCAGGCTGCGCTGCCTGCGCCACTGGCAGGACCTCAGCAGCCACCGTGCTCATCAACGAGCCAGGCGCCGCCTGCTGGAGGTTCGCGCGAAAAGTGTCGAGTGACGTGGGACTCACGGTCGCCATCACCTCTGTGTTGAAGGTGTCGGGCACATTGAAGGTGTAGACGCTCGGAAACACCTGGCGCAGCGTATTGACGAACGCCTGCACCAGCCGGTAGTCCGTGCGTGTGTGGCCGGTGTTCAGGCAGACGACGCCCGTCGGCGACAGGTGCGCGCGGATCTCTTCGAAGAACTCTTTGGTGGTCAGCTGGAACGGGATGTAGGGCTGCTGAAAGGCGTCTATCGCCACCACGTCGTACTGTTCGTGGCTGGCGCGCAGGAAGGCGCGGCCATCGGCGACATGCACGTGCAGATTGGGCTCCGTCATGGCGAAGTAGCGCTGGCCCGCCGCGACGATCGCCGGATCGATCTCCGCCCCGTCGATGGGCACCGGGCCGTAGACGGCGGTATACTGGCGCGCGATGGTGCCGCCAGCCAGCCCGACGACGGCGACACGGCGCACCCTGCCCGCCGCGGCGCCCGCGTTGAAATACGGCGCCGCCAGGAAGTAGTCCCAGTACCAGCCCGTCAGAATCTGGCTCGGATTGTAGACCGAGTGAATCGCGTGCCCCTCGTTGAGTACCAGCTCCATCGTGCCATCCGGCTCACGCACCACCTGGATGTAGTTGTAGAGCGACTCCTGCTCGAAGATGAGGCCGGGGGTGGATTTCAGCGCGCCCAGCGGCGCCAGCTGCGGCAGCACCAGCACGCCGCCAGCAGGGTGCGCCGCACCCCCCACGCCGGGATCAGCACCAGCACGGGCAGGAAGGTGCCGATGATGCTTCCGCCGGTGGAGAGCGCATACAGGCTGCCGGCGCTGCGCCCGGAGCTGCCGACGCGGTCCACGCTGAGGCGCACGGCGAACGGCGAGACGAAGCCGAGCAGGGTCACCGGCACCGAGAAGAGCAGGATGACCGCGAGCAGGGAGCCGTAAAAGACGCCGGCGTTGGCGGTGTCCAGCCCGCTCACTGACCACTCCAGCACCGGATGGCTGATGAACGGGATCACGCCGGTGGCCAGCGCCGCGGCGGCGGTGAGTGCACAAAGCAGCCGCCGGCTCGGGTAGCGATCCGCCAGCCGGCCGCCGAAGAAGTAGCCAGCGGAGAGGTAGATCAACACCAGACCGATGAGATTCGCCCAGACGAAAAGCGATGTGCCAAAGTAGGGTGCCAGCAGCCGCGAGGCGCACATCTCCAGCGCCATCGAGGTCATGCCGGCGACGAAGACCAGCGCCAGCAGCGGCAGCCGGGTAGTCAGGCGGCCAGCAAACATCGCCGGCATGGCCACGCGGCGGCGCGCCTGTGGCGCCGCGGACGGCTCGCTCGCCGAGGAGTCGACGGCAGGGTCGAGTGCGGCCGGTCGGCGCGGGGAGAGTCGCATGGAGCCTGAGCTTTCTCGGTCAGTTGGTCGGTCGATCAGCCGTTCTGCGGCAAGAAGACGAAGCTTCTCAGCATCGGCTCGAAATAGGCGTGTGAGCCAAAGGTGAATTCGTTTTCGGCGGTCAGCACGTTGATGATGTAGGGCTTGCCATGATACACCGTCGCATAGACTTGTACGCGTGCCCGTGACGTGCTGCTGCCAAGCAAGGCCATACCGGTCTGCCACACCACGCCGCCAATCCTGACATCCGGCGAGGGGCCGGGCACCTGCTCGAAGTTGCCCTGCCACTGCTTCGAGAGGTTGCCGAGCTCGTAGCTGACCCACGCCGCTGCATCGTTTTGCTGCGCACCATTGCCGGCGGAGGTAGCGTCCCCAGGTACGAGCACTTGCACGATATACCCCGGCGAGTTACTGTCGTCGTCGAACTCGATGCCGGGATTGGCGGGCGTGTAGGTCCATGTATACGGATATTGGATGATGAAGCCTTGCACTTGGTCCTTATACACTGCGAAGCCCGGCATCGGCGTGATGCCATCGGGCGGCGTCGGCGTCACAGTAGGCCGTGTTGTGGCGGTGGCTGTCGGCTGACTCCTTGCTTGGCTGGCCGAGAGATCGTCGCCGTTGGCGAACAGCAGCACCAGCATCACTGAGACCAGGCACAGCGCCGCGCAGATCATGAGCAGCAGGCGCATGCGCGCGGGCGGCCCGTCCCCTACCGAGATCGGGGAACGCATCGTTGTGTCGCCAGACATGGGCGGTGAAGCATTCGTGCCATCCGTTTCATCGGCGGATGGTACAACGGGACTGTCCGCTGCCATCACAGTTGCGGGCTGCGCCTCCTCAAAGTCGTCGTGTACACCCGCCATCCACACCCCCAACCAGCTGACGACCGCGTAGTCCGGCCTGCGCCGGAGAATGCCGTACGTTTCCTCTACATGAAAGTGGAGCCGCACCATTATACCGTATGCGCATCAGAAGCAACATATGGTTGCGCGCAGTTTACGCAAAATTGACACCCTTCCGCGCTCCGGCATATCATGCCAGAGGCGAAACACCGCACGGCCCGGGTCGCAAGGCCCCGCCGTCCCATGCTGCGGGCGTTGCGGCGCTCGCGGTCCGCGCAGGGACTGCAACCATATGTCGGAGGCGGGGAAGACGACTCCTCCGCCTCCCTTTCTTTACGCCAGCGCGCGCTGGCTGGCGCTCGATACAGTGGGAGTCCCTTATGGAAGAGCGTAGCACTCGCGAGTCCGATCGCATGCAAGATATTATCTCGCTGTCCAAGCGGCGCGGCTTCATCTTTCCCAGCAGCGAGATCTATGGCGGCCTCAATGCCGTGTACGACTACGGCCCACTCGGCGTCGAGCTGAAGAACAATATCAAGCGCGCCTGGTGGGACGCGCTGACACGTATGCGCGACGATGTCGTGGGACTCGACGCCGGTATCCTCATGGCACGTAGAGTGTGGCAAGCTTCAGGCCACGAGGAAGTCTTCACCGATCCGCTGGTGGACTGCACGAATTGCCATGGGCGCTTTCGCGCCGACCATGTCGAGGAGATGAGCGGCGACCCGGACATCTGCCCAAACTGTGGCATGAGGGGCACGCTCACGCCGCCGCGTATGTTCAACCTGATGTTCAAGACGTTTATGGGGCCGGTCGAGAGCGATGCCGATCTGCTCTACCTGCGCCCCGAGACCGCACAGGGCATCTATGTCAACTACGAGAACGTGCTGACGAGCATGCGCAAGCGGCTGCCGTTCGGCATCGCGCAGATCGGCAAGGCGTTCCGCAACGAGATCAGCCCAGGCAACTTCATCTTCCGCACGCGCGAGTTCGAGCAGATGGAGATGCAATACTTCATCGATCCGGCCGAGGAAGAGCAGTGGTTCGCGTACTGGAAAGAGGCGCGCTGGCGGTGGTGGGTGGCGATGGGCATACGGCCGGAGCACATGCAGTTTCACGAGCACATGAAGGATGAGCTAGCCCACTACGCGCGCGCCGCGGTAGATATCTATTATCAGTTCCCCATCGGCTGGAAAGAGGTCGAGGGCATCCACGACCGCACCGATTGGGACTTGAAGCGTCATATGGAGTTTAGCGGCAAAGACCTGAGCTACTACGACGACGCCCAGAAGCGCCGCTTCATCCCATATATCATCGAGACGTCGGTGGGCGCCGAGCGGCTGATGCTGGCGTTCCTCTGCGACGCCTATCATGAAGAGCTGGTCGAGGGGGAAAAGCGCGTCGTGCTGCGCCTGAGCAAGCAGCTCGCGCCGGTCAAGGTGGCCGTCATGCCGCTCTCCAAAAAGGAGCCGCTGGTGGCGCTGGCGCACAAGGTCCACGAGGGCATCCGCACGCTCGGTCTGACCCAGTACGACGACACGGGCGGCAACATCGGCAAGCGCTACCGCCGGCAGGACGAGATCGGCACGCCATACTGCGTGACGATTGACTTTCAGAGCCTCGAGGACGAGCAGGTGACGATCCGCGAGCGCGACAGCATGACCCAGCGGCGGGTGCCGATCGTGGAGCTCCGCGGCACCCTGGCGGCGGACCTGGCGAGCTAGGGCCACCGCCGGGGCCTCTCGCCCGCCTCCCTTGCGCATCGTGACGGGCGGGGGAGGCGGACGGACAGCGGCGGACGCGCCATCGCGCGACCAGGTCTAATGAACCGTGATGCAGCCAGGTCGGGAAAGGGCGGCGCCATGAGCCTAGATGAAGCGCTGGGCATGTACGCCGAGGCGGCGCAGGACATGGTGAGCGCCGGACTCGCGCTGGCGGCTGGCAACCTTTACAACTGCGCAGACCTCTGCAATCAGGTCGCGGAGAAGGCGGTGCAGGCGGTGTACGTGCTGAGCCACGACGCGCGCGCGCCCTACGACCACGACCTGCGTGCGCTCGGCCTACTGGCCGGGGCGCCGGAGCCGGTGCTGGAGGACCTCGACGCGCTCACGCCCTACCATCCCGCCGGGTTCCTCGCCGGGCGCAGCGTCGAAGAGGCCGATGACGCGGTGGGCGGCGAGACGGCGACCGATCTACTGGCGCGCGCGCGCCGCGTGCTGCGCTGGGCGCGTCCGCTCGTGCTCGGCGTGGAAGGATAGGCGGAGCCATCATGCGCATCGTGTCATTGCTGCCCAGCGCCACCGAAATCCTCTGCGCCCTTGGCCTGGAAGACGAGCTGCTCGCCGTCACCCATGAGTGCGACTATCCAGCAGCCGCGCGCGCCAAGCCGCGCATCACGAAAAGCCTGCTCGCGCCGAACCTCACCAGTGGCGAGATCGATCAGGCCGTGAGCTCACAGCTGACCAGCGACGCGCATTCCCTCTATACGATCGATCGCGCATTGCTGGCGGAGCTTGCGCCGGACCTGATCGTGACACAGAAGCTCTGCGAGGTCTGCGCGGTGGCCTACGACGAGGTGATCGACGCCGTCGGCGCGCTGCCGCACCTGCCGCTGGTGGTCAACCTGGAGCCGTCGAGTCTGGAGGAAGTGCTGGACGACATCGCGCGCCTGGGCGGCGTCACCGGCCGGCACGCAGCGGCGAATGAGTTGCTGGCGGAGCTGGACGGGCGTGTCGAGCGCGTGCGCCGCGTGGTCGCCCAGGCCGAGCGCCGGCCGCGCACGGCCTTCCTCGAATGGCTCGATCCACTGTTCTGCGGCGGGCACTGGAACCCGGAGCTGGTGGAGATCGCCGGCGGCGCCGAGGGCCTGGGCCAGAAGTTTGCGCCGTCGCGGCGCGTCGCGTGGGAGGATGTCGTCGCCTTCAATCCGGAGGTGATGGTCATCTCATGCTGCGGCTTCACCGCCGAGCGCGCCGCGCTGGATGTGCCGGCGCTCGAGGCGCGCCCCGGCTTCGCCGATCTCCCCTGCGCGCGCAGCGGCCGCATCCACGTGGTAGACGGCAACGCCTTCTTCAGCCGCCCCGGCCCACGCCTGGTGGAGAGCCTCGAGATGCTCGCGCGCTTCATCCACCCCGAACTCGTGAGTTAGCCGCGCTCTCCTTCGGCATGCGCCCCTGGCAAAAAAATTTGCGTAACACCTCGCCCTGCTCGCGCGATAAAAGGGCAGTGGACCACCGCGGGCGATGCTGCGTGGACGTTGCACGGTCCGTGGGGAGAGGATAGCTCGCATGATCGATCTGCAGCGTGCCAGCGCCGACGACGAAACGCTCGACGTGGCGCTGGCGGCCGAACGCGCGCGGTTGGTGCGCCTCTGCGCGCGGCTCATAGGCAATCCAGACGCTGCCGAAGATCTGGCGCAGGAGACGCTGCTGGAGGCCTGGCGCTTGCTGGCGAAGCTGCGCACGCCGGACGGCCTCGTGCCGTGGCTAAACGCCATCGCGCGCAACGTCTGCCTGCGTTGGGCGCGGAGCCAGGGGCGTGAGCTGGCACGACGCGGCATCCCGTCCCTCGCCGAAACCCCTGACGGCTCCGCTGCGCCGCTCGACCTCGACGATGTGGCGGCTGGCAACGCCGAGGACGAGGTCGCGCTGGCACTCGAACGCGACGAGCTGGCCAAGCTGCTGGACCGCGCGCTGGCGCTGTTGCCCGCCGAGGCGCGCACGTTGCTTGTCGAGAGCTACATCAACGAGCGTGCCCCTGCCGAGGTGGCGGCTCGCCTGGGCCTGGGCGACGGCGCGCTGCGGGTACGGCTGCACCGCGGACGGCTGGCATTGCGCCGGGTGCTCACGCACGAGCTGCGCGAAGAGGCCATCGCCTTCGGCATCGTGCTGCCCGAGACCTCCGAGTGGCAAGAGGCGCGCATCTGGTGCCCGGTTTGCGGCACGCACCGGCTCCGTACGCGTATCGATCGCGCGGCGGGCGACTACGCGTTTCATTGCCTCAGTTGCGGCGACAGCGGCAAGATCGTCGGCAGCTCTCACCTGCCCAACGTACTGGCCGGGCTGTCCAGCGTGAAGTCGCTGCTCACGCGGCATTGCCTGTATCTGGATGTCGTCTACCGGCGTGCGCTCTTCACTGGCAGGGAGACCTGCCCCACTTGTGGCGGTCCAATGCGCGTGTCGCTGCTGCGCCCCGAGGCCCGGCCCTTCGCGTATGGCCTCCATCTGCGCTGCCCCGGCTGCGCGTCCGAGGACTATGCCAGCTCGATGCACCTGGCGCTGGACACGGTGGCCGCCCAACGCTTCTGGCGCCGCTATCCGCGCATGCGTCTCTTGCCGGCACGCGAGGTGGCGCTGGAGGGCAGAGCGGCGCTGGCGACAGGCTTCGAGAGCGTGGACCAGCACGGCCGGCTCGACCTGGTGCTTGCGCGCGACACCTACGAGGTGCTGCGGGTGGAAGGTGAGGCCGGGGCATGATTGCCACGCTCCGGCAACGCAACTTCGCACTGCTCTGGCTCGCGACCCTCATCTCGCGCGCTGGCGACTGGGTGCTCTCCGTCGGCTTGCCGATCTACGTCTTCCTGCTGACGCGTTCGGTGCTGGCGACCAGCATCATGGTGCTGGCGGGCCAGGCGCCGGGCATCCTGCTGGGCTCGGTGGCGGG
>Ga0209647_1004156_pt1 | contig 10984 bp, 11 predicted proteins | sample GraSoi_2013_60cm_FD_185827 | JGI IMG/M metagenome (GOLD analysis project Ga0209647, IMG submission 185827) | Grasslands soil microbial communities from the Angelo Coastal Reserve, California, USA - Sample 9_17_2013_60cm (SPAdes) (version 2) | ecosystem: Environmental > Terrestrial > Soil >...
AGGGCTACCCGCGCAAGTTCGGCGTCGGCTCGATCGGCACCGCCGGCGCCCTCGGCATCCTGATTCCGCCCTCGATCGTGATGGTGATTTATTCCGTGTCCACCAACACCAGCGTCGGGAAGCTCTTCATCGCCGGAATCGTGCCGGGTATCCTGCTCGCCGCGATCCTGATGGGCATCACCTGGGTCATCGCCCGGCGCCACGACTACCCGCGCATGCAGCGCGCGAGCCTCAAGGAAGTCGCGGCGGCCTTCTGGGACGCGATCTGGGGCCTGTTGCTGATCGTGGTGGTGATCGGCGGCATCTACGGCGGCGTGTTCACGCCGACCGAGGCCGCGGCGGTGAGCGCGGTCTACGCCTTCGTCGTCGCGGTTTTCGTCTACCGCGATCTCAAGCTCTCCGACGTGCCGAAAGTGCTGCTGGCTTCGGCCAACATGAGCGCGATGCTGCTCTACATCATCACCAACGCGATCCTGTTCTCGTTCCTCCTCACCTCGGAGAACATCCCGCAGGCCATGGCGCAGTGGATCATCGACAAGCACCTCTCCGTCTGGATGTTCCTGCTCGGAGTCAATGTCCTGCTGCTGATCGCCGGGAACTTCATGGAGCCTTCTTCGATCGTGCTCCTGCTCGCGCCCATCCTCTTTCCGGTGGCCGTGAAGCTCGGCGTCGATCCGATCCACTTCGGCATCATCATGACCATCAACATGGAAGTGGGGCTGATCCATCCACCCGTGGGTCTCAATCTCTACGTAGCGAGCGGCATCGCCAAGATGGGGCTCACCGAAACCACCGTCGCGTTCGCGCCCTGGATCGTGATCATGGTGCTGTACCTCTTGCTCGTCACTTACGTGCCCCCGATCGCGACCTGGCTGCCCAATTCCATCTACAAGGTCGCAGGCTAGGCACTGACGGGCAGCACGGCTTCCGCTAGAATTCCGCGATGAAGCTTGCCTTCATCGCCGACCCGCCGTCCTCGTTCAAGATTTACAAAGACTCGACCTACGCCATGATGGTCGAGGCGGCCAAGCGCGGGCACGAACTGCATTTCATGCTGCAGGAAGGCCTGATGTGGAAAGACGGCCGCATCCTCGGGGACAGTCGTCGGCTGACGCTGACCGCAAAGAAAGATCCCTGGTACGAGGCCGCCGCGTCGAAGGAAACGCCGCTCGCGGAATTCGACGCGGTGCTGATGCGAAAGGACCCGCCCTTCGACGCGGAGTACGTCGCGAGCACCTGGCTGCTCGAGCTCGCGCAGAAGGAAGGTGCAAGGATCTTCAACGATCCGCGCGCGATCCGCGATCACAGCGAAAAGCTCGCCATCGCGAAATACGCGCGGTTCGCCGCGCCGACGCTGGTGACGCGGCTCGCCGCGCAACTCCAGCGGTTCATCGACGCGAACCGCGATCACAGCGAAAAGCTCGCCATCGCGAAATACGCGCGGTTCGCCGCGCCGACGCTGGTGACGCGGCTCGCCGCGCAACTCCAGCGGTTCATCGACGCGAACCGCGACGTGGTGTTGAAGCCGCTCGACGGAATGGGCGGTGAATCGGTGTTTCGCGTCGCCCAAAACGACCCCAACCGCAACGTGATCATCGAGACGCTGGTTCGCGACGGCGCAAAATCGGTCATGGCTCAGCGCTACATTCCCGAGATTCGCGATGGCGACAAGCGCATCCTGCTGATCGCCGGGAAAGCCGTGCCGCATTGCCTCGCGCGCATCCCCAAGCCGGGCGAGACGCGCGGCAACCTCGCCGCCGGCGGCACCGGCGTCGCCAAGCCTCTTTCAAAACGCGACCTCGAGATCGCCAACGCGCTCGGGCCCGAGCTCGCGCGCCAGGGGCTGCTCCTCGTGGGCCTGGACGTGATCGGCGACTATCTCACCGAAATCAACGTCACCAGCCCTACCTGCTTCCGCGAAATCACCGAGCAGACCGGGTTCGACGTCGCGGCGATGTTTCTCGACGCCCTGGAAGCGGTCTGCGCAGCAAAATAAGGCGTTGATCGTTCCGGCAGCGGTCGTTTAGACTGGGCCGCATCAGTCACTTCGGACACGATCATGGTCGGAGTTCTCATCGTCGCGCATGGTGCCCTGGGCGAGGCGCTCATCCACGGCACGAGCCATGTGCTCGGCAAGCGACCGCTGCAGGTGCAGCAGCTGGGCGTGACGGTCCATGACGATCCCGACGCGATCCTGCCCCAGGCCCAGGAGCTGGTGCGCCAGCTCGACAGCGGCGACGGCGTGCTGGTGCTCACCGATATCCTGGGCGCTACGCCTTCGAACATCGCCACGCGCCTGCTCAAGCCCGGCAAGGTCGAAGGGCTGTCGGGGGCGAGCCTCCCCATGCTGATCCGCGCGCTCACCTATCGCGACGAGCCGCTCGCCGCCGTGGTCGACAAGGCGATGAGCGGCGGGCGGGACGGCGTGGTCCACCTGAATTCAGACGCCTGCAATGCCGCGAACCGAAGCTGAAATCGTCAACAAGCTGGGACTGCACGCGCGCGCCGCGGCGAAGCTCACGCAGCTCGCGGGGAATTTCTCCGCCGAGGTGTGGCTGTTGCGCAACGGCCGGCGCGTGAACGCGAAAAGCATCATGGGCGTCATGATGCTCGCAGCAGGCAAGGGCAGCCGCGTCGTCATCGAGGCCGAAGGCGAGGACGCGGAAAGCGCGCTCGCGGCGGTGGTTCGGCTCATCGCCGAGCGCTTCGGCGAAGAGGAGTAGGCTTTCGGTGAAAATGGGCGAGAATCCTCAGGCGAACAGCGCGAGCTTCACCCTGCACGGCGCGGGCGTTTCCGGGGGAATTGCGATCGGCCACGCGCACCTCGTCTCGACCGCGCGCCTGGAAGTCGCCCACTACGAGATCGCAGCGCAGGGGATCGGGGCGGAGATCGCGCGCTTCGACAATGCGATCGCGCAGGTGCGGGGCGAGCTTGCCGCGCTGCAGACGAGCGTGTACGCCGGCGCCCCGGCGGAGATGAAGGCGATCCTCAGCCTGCACGCGATGCTGCTCAACGACTCCAATCTCTCCGTGGTCCCTCGAGAGCTTATCGGCAACCGCCGCTGCAACGCCGAATGGGCGTTGGTGCTGCAGATGGACTACCTCGTGGCGCAGTTCGACGAGATGGACGACCCGTACCTGCGCGAGCGCAAGCAGGACATCGTGCAGGTGGTCGAGCGCGTGCTGAAGGCGATGCTCGGCACGGGGCACGCGCCCGCCTCGCCCTCGCACGAGGAAGACCTGATCGTGGTGGCGCACGACCTGTCGCCCGCGGACATGATTCTGTTCAAGCAGCACCGGTACGCGGGCTTCGTGACAGACCTCGGCGGGGTCACCTCCCACACCGCCATCGTCGCGCGCAGCCTCAACATCCCGGCGATCGTGGGCCTGCATCACGCGCGCGGAATGATCCGGGAAGGCGAGCTCGTGATCGTCGACGGCCGCGAAGGCGTGCTGATCGTCAATCCCGGCGCGAAGGTGCTGGAGGAATATCAGCGGCTGCGGAGCGAGATCGAAGCCGAGCGGCAGAAGCTGAAGCACCTGCGCACCTCGCGCTCGGCCACCATGGACGGCGTCGTGGTCGACCTTCAGGCCAATATCGAGCTGCCGCAGGACGTGAAGGAGGCCAACGAAGCCGGAGCCGCCGGGATAGGCCTGTTCCGCAGCGAGTTTCTCTTCCTCAACCGGGACGATCTGCCTTCGGAAGACGAGCAGTTCGAGGCCTACCGCGAGGTCGCCGATGCGATGCACGGTCGGCCGGTCACGATCAGGACGCTCGACCTCGGAGCCGACAAGACCATCAACGGCGCCGACCGGGGCGGCCCCAATCCGGCGCTCGGCCTCCGCGCGATCCGCTTCTGTCTCGCCGAGCCGCAGATGTTCCTCACCCAGCTCCGCGCGATCCTGCGCGCCTCCCGCCACGGAAAGATACGCCTGCTCATTCCGATGCTCGCCCACGCGCACGAAGTTGAACAGACGCTCGCCGCGGTCCGGCAGGCAAAGGAGATGCTGGACGACCAGAAGGTCCCGTACGACCGGCGCATTCAGATCGGCGGCATGATCGAGGTGCCAGCCGCGGCGCTATCCCTGAAATATTTCATCAGTAAGCTGGATTTTCTCTCGATCGGGACCAACGACTTGATCCAGTACACGCTCGCGATCGATCGCACCGACGATACGGTGGCGCACCTGTACGATCCGCTGCACCCGGCCGTGCTGCAGCTCATCGCGCAGACCATCCGCAGCGCGAAGCGCGCCAAGACTCCGGTGGCGGTGTGCGGGGAAATGGCGGGCGATGCGGCGATGACGCGGCTTCTGCTCGGCTTCGGGCTGCGGGAGTTTTCGATGCATCCGGCGCAGCTGCTCGCGATCAAGCAACAGGTCCTGCGGACCCGTATCCGGGAAGTCGAGGAGCCGGCGGCGCGCGTCTACCGCGCGCTCGACCCCGGGAGGGCGCGCGCCTTGCTCGCCAAGCTCAACGCCTGAGGTCCGGCGCCTCCGAGCCAAGAGACCGATGCTGCGAGAAGTCCTTATCGTCGAGCAGGACAACCCCACGCTCAAGCGCCGCTGGTTCGAGAGCGATTATTTCGACCTGTTCGTCTGGCAGGATCCGGACGGGGCCCTCGTGAGTTTCCAGCTGTGCTATGACGTCGAGCTGAACGAGCGCGCCCTGGTCTGGAACAGAGCCGACGGCTTCTATCACGACGGCGTAGACCACGGCGACGGGGGGGCCAGCGGGCCCGGGCAAGCGCCGATCATGGTGCGCGATGGAAAATTCGATTCGGGAACCGTCGTGCCGCGCTTCGAGCGCGAGGCGGCGCAGATACCCGCCGACGTGCGCGATTTTGTCCTCGCCAAGATGCGCGATCACCTGATCGAACTGCACCGGCAGAAAATGGGCCGCAAGCGCGTGCGGCGCGAGCGCTGGCAGCGGCGCAAACCCCGGTTCAAGGCGCATCCAAGGAATTGACGCCGCCGCCCCGCTGGGGTAAGTTCGTGCTTCGCGCCGATTTGATCATCAGCTTGCAGGCGCCGCCGGGTCGTAGCCGGCGTAAAACAAATATTGCTAAAGCGAGGGCGACCCGTTTAGCAGGCAGGCTAAGCGGGTTTTTTTATTTTATGGCGCCGGAAGACAGTCCAGAGCCGCGCTCGATTGGGGCGGTCAGGCCGCAAACGCTGCATTTCGCCGAGCCCTTGCGCTTCAGGAGCGGCGCGGTGCTCGATTCGTACAATCTCGTCTACGAGACCTACGGGACGCTGAACGCGGCGAAATCGAACGCCGTGCTCGCGTGTCACGCTCTCAACGCGGCGCACCACGTGGCCGGCTACTACGTCGATGACCCGAACAACTTCGGCTGGTGGGACAACATGATCGGGCCCGGCAAGCCGGTGGACACCGAGAAATTCTTCGTCGTAGGCGTCAACAACGTCGGCGGCTGCTTCGGCTCGACCGGCCCGAAGAGCATCGATCCCAGATCCGGGAAGCCCTACGGTTCCTCGTTTCCCGTCGTCACGGTCGAGGACTGGGTGGACGCGCAGGCGAGGCTCGCCGACCGGCTGGGCATCGCTTCCTTTGCCGCCGTGATGGGAGGCAGCCTCGGCGCGATGCAGGCGCTGCAATGGACCATCGGGTATCCGGATCGCATCCGCAATGCCATCGTCGTCGCGGCCGCGCCCAGGCTCTCGGCGCAGAACATCGCCTTCAACGAGGTGGCGCGCCAGGCGATCACCACCGACCCGGATTTCCACGGCGGCGACTACTACGAGCACGGCGTGGTGCCCCGCCGGGGCCTGCGTCTCGCTCGCATGATCGGCCACATCACCTACCTGTCGGATGACGCGATGATGGAGAAGTTCGGCAGAGCACTCCGCTCGGACTCGATCCAGTTCCATTTCGACGTCGATTTCGAGATCGAGTCCTACCTGCGACACCAGGGCGACAAGTTCTCCGAGTATTTCGACGCCAACACCTATTTGCTGATCACGCGCGCGCTCGACTATTTCGACCCCGCGGCGGCGCACGGCAACGATCTGTCGAAGGCGCTCGCCGCGGCACGCGCCCGGTTTCTGGTGGTGTCGTTCACCTCGGACTGGCGTTTCGCGCCGCCGCGCTCGCGCGAGATCGTCAAGGCGCTGCTCGACAACCGTTGCGACGTGTCCTACGCGGAGATCGACGCGCCGCACGGGCACGACGCGTTTCTGCTCGACGACGCGCGCTACCACGCGCTGGTGCGCGCCTACTTCGACGGCATTTTCGGGCGCCTATGACCGGACCGGCGCAAGGTGCACTCTCGGGCCGTTCGGATTTCCAGGCGATCGCCGCCTGGGTCAGGCCGGATTCAACGGTGCTCGACCTGGGTTGCGGCGACGGGACCCTGCTCAGATACCTGAGGCAGGCCCGCAACGCGCGCGGCTACGGGATCGACATCGCCGACGCCAATGTCCTCGCCTGCGTCAAGAACGGCGTCAACGTCATCCAGAGCGATCTCGAGCGCGGCCTCGCGGGTTTCGACGCGGGTTCCTTCGATTGCGTGATCCTGTCGCAGACGCTGCAGGCGGTGCGGCACACCGAGGAGATCCTGCTCGAGATGCTGCGCGTCGGGCGCGAGGCGATCGTCTCGTTCCCGAACTTCGGGCGCTGGGACCTGCGGCTGCAGATAGCGCTGGGACGAATGCCGGTGTCGCCCGAGCTCCCCTACGAGTGGTACAACACGCCCAACGTGCATCTCTTCACGATCGCCGATTTCGAGTCGTTCTGCTCGGGGCACGGCATCCGCGTGCTCGAGCGCGTCACGCTGCACCGCGGCCGTCCGGTCAGGACGCTTGCGAACTTCTTCGGCAGTCTCGCCGTCTACCGCTTCGAGAAACGGCGCTAGTGCCTTACGATGTCGTCATCGTCGGCGGCGGACACAACGGCCTCGTCTGCGCCTGCTATCTCGCCGGCGCCGGTCTCAAGGTGAGGGTGCTCGAGCGCCGCGCGCTCGTCGGCGGCGCCGCGGTCACCGAGGAATTCGCGCCCGGCTTTCGCAACTCCACGGCCGCCTATACGGTGAGCCTGCTCAATCCTAAGATCATTCGCGAGCTGAAGCTCGCCGATCACGGCTTGCGGGTGGTCGAGCGTCCTTTCGCGAATTTCCTGCCGTTGCAAGAAGGCCGCTCGTTCAGGCTGGGACCGACGCTCGCCGATACGCAAAGGGAGCTGGCTCGATTTTCGGCGCGCGACTCGGAGCGCCTGCCCGATTACTACCGCACGATCGAAACCGCGGCGGGTACGCTGCGCGGTCTGGTTCTCAAAACGCCGCCCAACCTGGGAGGGGGCTGGCGCGACTGGCTGCATGCGCTGGGTTTGGGTGGAAAGCTCGCCCTTCTCACCCGTTCTGCCCAACGCGACCTCTGGGATCTCGTGACCCGCAGCGCGGGCGAGCTGCTCGACTGGTGGTTCGAGAGCGACCCCATCAAGGCGGTGTTCGGGTTCGACGCGCAGGTCGGGCATTTTGCGAGCCCGTATTCGCCCGGCTCGGCCTACGTGCTGCTGCACCACGCGTTCGGCGAAGTAAACGGGAAGCGCGGAACCTGGGGACACGCCCTGGGCGGCATGGGCGCGGTCAGCGAAGCGATTGCGAAGGAAGCGCGGGCGCGCGGCGTCGAGATCACCACCGGCGCCGAAGTGATCTCGGTGCGCGTGAAAGGCGGCCGCGTCTCGGCCGTCGTGCTCCGGGACGGAACCGAGATCGACGCGGGCGCTGTCGCGGGGGCGGTCAACCCGAAGCTCCTCTATCTCAAGATGCTCGAGCCGGGCGCCCTCGACGCCGACTTCCGTTCGAGAATCGAGCGCTGGCGCTGCGCCTCGGGCTCGTTCCGCATGAACGTGGCGCTTTCGGAGCTCCCCGATTTTTCCTGCGCCCCCGGAAAACACGCGCAGCCTCACCACAGCTCCGGCATCATCATCGCGCCTTCGCTCGCTTACATGGAGCGCGCCTACTTCGACGCCCGCACCGCCGGCTTCTCGCGGGAGCCCATCGTCGAGATGCTGATCCCGAGCACTGTTGATCCGAGTCTCGCTCCGCCGGGAAAACACGTCGCGAGCCTCTTCTGCCAGCACTTCGACCCGGCGCTGCCCGGCGGCCGCAGCTGGGACGATGCGAGCGAAGCAGCCGCCGATGCCATCATCGAAACGGTGAACCGCCACGCGCCGAATTTCAAGCAGAGCATCATCGCCCGGAAAATCCTCTCCCCGCTCGATCTCGAACGCGATTTCGGTCTGATCGGCGGAGACATCTTCCACGGTGCGCTCACGCTCGACCAGCTGTTTTCGGCAAGACCTGTGCTCGGCTACGCCGATTACCGCTCGCCCGTGCGCGGACTTTATCTCTGCGGTGCGGGCGCGCATCCGGGCGGAGGCGTCACCGGGGCTCCGGGGCACAACGCAGCGCGCGAGATCCTCAGGGACTTCCGGCGTCGCTAGGTGCTTTCGTTGCTATTGGGGACTTGCGCGGTCAGTGGACGACCCGGAGGCCCAGCAGGATGTCGAAGTTGCCGAGAAAATCATCGACGTGCTCGACGGAGGCGTCTTCGCCGACCGCGATCCGCATGAATTCCATGAACCTGGCCGCGCCATCCCCCTGGAAGAACGTGCCGCGCGCGCTACGCTTGTCTACCAGCTCGTACGCGTGCTGGCCGGAATACTCGACCACGTAGTAATTGTCGCTGTTGTAGATCACGTTCATCATCACCCGCGCTGTGCTGCGCGTGTCTTGATGATGGGGCCGCGATGATGGGGCCGTTCTGACCATGCTCATGATCTTTCGCTTCTGATCATATGAGCGTTGATCAGCGTTAAATCAGCGCGACCCGGCGTTTATCTATGGTCCCTTTGGATTACTTTACGAGGGAGGAATGATTTCTCGACCTTGGTGTCGATTTTTAGCTACAATCTGTCACTTCTTGGCTACGGTGATAGGAGAGTGCCGGATGAATGAAGAGTTGACCTGGAAGGTCAGTCACGAAGCCGCTGGGCACGGATCTCGGCAGAACGCACCGGCAAAAGCATGCTTCTATTGGAAAAAGGATGGACAACTCGTGCGGTCTACTGAATTCACGCAGTCAGAGCTTGAAGTCGAGTGCGAGCGGCTGAGTGCAGCCGGAACAGATATAACCCAGTTTGTGCTCGCACTAAAGCTGCTCGCTATTTCTCGGGGGTCCTAACAAGGATAGGCGTTCAGTTATCCCTCAGGGGGTCGCCGCGGCTTCCGCGCGCCCGATCTCCTTGCGCAAAAACCACACGAACACCAACCCCGGAATCGCGACGATGAAAGCCAGGAAAAAAAACGTCGCCCACGAGAGTCCCAGGTACTTGGGATCGGTCGCGTAGCCGGCAGCCGGGCCGACGTACACGCGGCCGAACGAGGCGAGCGCCGAGAGCAGCGCGTACTGCGTGGCGGTGAAGCGGTGGTCGCACAGCGCCATCAGCAGCGCGACGAACGCCGCCGTGCCCATGCCCCAGGCGATATTCTCGAAGCCCACCGCGAACACCATGATCGGATAATTCTTGCCGACGAGCGCGAGCCACATGAAAGTCAGTATGGACACCGCCTGCAGGACGCCGAACCCCAGGAGCGCGCGATAGAGGCCCAGCCTCACCATCAGCACGCCGCCGAAGAGAACCCCGACGATGGTCGAGGCAAGGCCGACCGCCTTGTTCACTAAGCCTACGTCGTCCAGCGAAAACCCCGCGCCGCGCAAAAGGAACGCGGTGGTGAGCGAGCCGGCGAACGCGTCGCCGAGTTTGTACAGCACGAGCAGCACCAGGATCCAGCCGGCTCTGGGCCGCGAGAAGAATTCGCGCAAGGGTTCGACGACCGCCTCGCGCAAGGTCCGCGGCACCGCGGGCGCGGTGGAAGGCTCCTCGCCCCAGAACGCGGCGAGGACTCCCACCGCCATAAGGACCGCCATCAGCAGGTAGGTATTGCGCCAGCCGAGCGCGGGGATCCAGCCCGAACCGGCGACGAGGACCAGCGCGAGCGCCCCCGAAACGAGCATCGCCAGGCGGTAGCCGACGACGCCCAGCGCGCCGGCGAGCCCGCGCTCCTCGCGGCTCACCACGTCGGTTCTGTACGCATCGACCACGATGTCCTGCGACGCCGAGGCGAAGGCGACGAAGAGGGCGAGCCAGGCGATCGCCGTGAGATTCGAGCGCGGCGACAGGAACGCCATTCCCGCGATCCCCGCGGCGAGCGCGAGTTGCGTCAAGAGCAGCCATCCGCGGCGCCGCCCGAGAAAAGGCGGCACGAAGCGGTCCATCGCCGGCGCCCACAGGAATTTCCAGACGTAGGGAAGGCCGACCAGCGTGAAGATTCCGATGGTCGACAGGTCCACGCCTTCGACCGTCATCCACGCCTGCAGCGTGCCGCCGGTCAGCGCGAGCGGCAGGCCCGAGGAGAACCCGAGCGCGAGGATGACGGCGAGGCGCGGGCTGCGGAAGACTTCGAGATAGGACGTAGACATCAGAGCTTCGCGTCGTAGTCTATCGTCAACGGCGCGTGATCGGAGAAGCGTTTCGTCTTGTAGATACGCGCCTTCCTCGCCTTGGCGGCGATTCCCGGCGTTGCGATATGGTAGTCGATGCGCCAGCCGACGTTCTTCTTCCAGGCCTGGCCACGATTCGACCACCAGGTGTACTGCCGCGGCCTTGGATCGACTTTGCGGAACACGTCCACCCAGCCGACCCCGTCGAAAGTCTCGGTGAGCCAGGCGCGCTCCTCGGGGAGGAATCCCGAGTTCTTGCGGTTTCCGCGCCAGTTCTCGAGGTCGATCTCCTTGTGCGCGATGTTCCAGTCGCCGCACAGGACGAACTCCCTGCCGCTCGCCCTGAGATCTTTCAGCACCGGCATGAATTCATCGAGAAAACGGAATTTCGCCTGCTGCCTCTCCTCCGAACTCGACCCCGAGGGCATGTATACGGACACCAAGGAAAGCGCGCCGAAAT
>Ga0209647_1004157_pt1 | contig 10983 bp, 12 predicted proteins | sample GraSoi_2013_60cm_FD_185827 | JGI IMG/M metagenome (GOLD analysis project Ga0209647, IMG submission 185827) | Grasslands soil microbial communities from the Angelo Coastal Reserve, California, USA - Sample 9_17_2013_60cm (SPAdes) (version 2) | ecosystem: Environmental > Terrestrial > Soil >...
CCTCACCGGCGTCTCCGCCACCCAGACGGTCGACACCACCCGCTTCAGCGACGGCAACCACAGCCTCCGTCACTGCGTCACCGATTTCGCCGGCAACGTCGGCTGCACCGCCGACCGCGCCGTCGGCATCGACAACAACCCTCCCGCTCACCCGCGCAACCTGACCCTGGCCGGCGGAGAAGCGTGGCGGCACGTCGACGACTTCGATCTCTCCTGGGCCAATCCCGACCAGGGGCCGGCGAGCCCCATCTGGGGCGCCTACTGGCGGATCACCGGTCCCGCCGGCTACGACACGGGCGTAAAGTTCGCCCCCGGCCGCGACATCGCCGCGATCCCCGATCGCTCCGTGCCGGGGCCGGGCCTCTATTCCTTCCACGTCTGGTTGCGCGACGAAGCGGGCAACGACGCGCCGTCCTCGGCGCTCGAGGTTCCGTTGCGCTTCGACGACGTACCGCCCGGAGTCGCCTTCGCGGCGAGCGACGGTCCCGAGATCCCCGAGCAAATTCATGCCGCGGTGACGGACGCGCACTCCGGGCCGGCCACGGGGACGATCTCCTACCGCCGCCTCGATGCGAAAGACTGGACCGAGCTGCCGACCAGGATGCAGCCCGAGCCCGACGCCGGAAAAGCGGCACTCGCCGCTCGCACGCCCGACCTCGCGCCGGGCACCTACGTCTTCCGTGCCGACGCCGTGGACGGGGCCGGCAACACGACCTCCACCACACTCCGCGCCGACGGCACCGAGATGGCGATCCGCAAGACGCCGCCGGCCGTGGCGCCGAAGAAGCCCGTGCCGCCACGGGAGAAGACGCGGCTGTTCGCGCGGCTGCGCGGCGGCCACGGCCGTGGCGACGCGCTCACGGTGCCCTTCGCCGCCCCGGCGCTCGTCAGCGGCCGCCTCACCCGGGCCGACGGTGCAGGCATCGCCGGGCGCGAGCTGCGCGTCGTCGCCCGGCCCTCGCGCGGCGCTGTGGCTTCGACCGCCACGGCGACCGTCGTCACCGGCGAGCGGGGCGGTTTCGAGCTTCGGCTTGGCCCGGGCCCGTCGCGGCGGATCGCCGTCTCCTTCCCGGGAGACGGCGGCCTGGAGCCGGCGAGCCGGTCCTCCCTCGACCTCCGGGTCCGCTCCGGCGTCTCCCTCAGCGTGGCGCCGCTGTCGCTGAAGACCGGCCAGGCCGTTCGGCTGAGCGGCAGGGTCCGCAGCCGCGGCGCCCCGGTCCCCCGGCGTGGCAAGCTGGTGGCGATCCAGTATCTGGAGGCCGCCACTCATCGCTGGCGGCCGGTCCTCGTCACCCGCACCGACCACGGCGGTCGCTTCCGCGCCCACTATCGCTTCCGCTACCTCAGCACCGCCGCCTCGATCCGCCTCCGTGCGACGGCGTTGCCGGAGGAGCGCTGGCCCTACGCGCCTGGCTCCTCACGCCCGGTCACCGTCCACGTCAGCGGTCGGTAGGGTGAGAGCCGATGTCGAAGGCAACCCTTCACACCGATGCCGGGGCGATCGTGGTCGAGCTGCACGACGAGGACGCGCCGAAGACGGTCGAGAATTTCCGCAAGCTCGCCGCCGACGGTTTCTACGACAACCTCGTCTTCCACCGCGTCATCCCCGACTTCATGATCCAGGGGGGCTGTCCGGAAGGCACTGGGCGCGGTGGGCCGGGCTACACGTTCGAGGACGAGTTCAACGACCACAAGGTCGTGCGCGGGGCCCTGGCGATGGCCAACGCCGGGCCCAACACCAACGGCTCGCAGTTCTTCATCGTCACCGCCGGGGCAGCGCCCTGGCTCGACGGCAAGCACACCGTCTTCGCCGAGGTGACCGATGGCATGGACGTCGTCGACGCGATCGAGGCGACCCCGACCGACGGCTCCGACAAGCCGCTCGAATCGCAGACGATTGAGCGCGTCGAGCTCTCCGAGTAGCTCAGGCCTCACTCGTCTGGCAACGGACCAACGACGCCGGTCAGCTTTGAGGGTTCTTTGCCTGGCGCCGGCGAAGAGCGTCGCCCGGGCGCCAGAGGCTGACCAGGCCGGCGACGAGGGTGACGAGGAAGATCTGGCCGAGCATCATCTCCAGCCCGGAGATCATCCGGCCGGGCTGGCCGCCGGGGACGAGGTTGCCGTAGCCGGTCGTGGTCAGCGTCGTGTAGCTGAAGAAGAGGAAGTCGCTGCCCTGGGGATGGACGACGCCTTCGAAGAAGGGGCCGCCCTGGATCCGGTCGACCATCCCGTAGAGGAAGGTGAAGAGGATGCCGAGCACGGTGTAGACGCTGATCGCGCCGAGGATCGTGCGGGAGCCGACCTCGGCCGTGGTGACGACCCGGCGCAGCACCGCCGCCATTGCCACCGTGAGCAGCGAGATCTGGATCACCGAGGCGAAGTTGAGCCAGGTGCGGTCGTCGCTCGCCGCGGCCAGTGCCGCCAACCCGATCGTCAGCGCCGAGAGCCAGAGGGCCGCACGAACCAGCGTCGGGCGTGCATGGGAGCTGGTCAGGGCGACGACGGAGGTTGCGCTCGTGGCGACGGTGAGCACCACCGCCGACCAGCCGTGGTTGGAGATCAGCGAGGTGAGCACGTAGGTCGTGAGCACCAGCAGGAAGACGAGACCGAAGGCGTCGCGGACCTTCTCGGCGCGTTGCACCCAGCGCTCGCGCCTGCGGGCGCGGATGGCGGCCCTGTTCATGTTCGCTCGTTCGGGCGGGCCACTCCGTTTCCTGCCTGCCGCTCTGGCGCCCTCTGTCCCAAATGGCGACGATCGGCTCCGGCCATTGTCGAACCAGCGTCTTCGGGATATGGTTACGCAATGGCAGTAAAGCTTTACCGCTGCTCCAACGAGTGGGTCAAGATCGGCGCCCATCCGTGCTGGAAGGTGCAGAAGGCCCTCGACGATCAAGGGATCGAGTATGAGCTGGTGAAGGGACCAGTTCGGTCAAGCAAGCGCGACGACCTGGAGCAGCTGTCGGGCCAGCGTAAGTATCCGGTGATCGAGTTCGAGGATGGCCGGATCTACCGCGAGGAGTCGAAGGACATGGCCGAGCGGATCCGCGCCGGCAATCTGTTTGCTGCCCCTGAGGAAGACCAGCCGAGCGCGTAGACGACCGTAGTACCTAAGGGGAACGGAGAGGGAGGGATTCGAACCCTCGAGAGAGCTTGCGCCCCCTACTCGCTTAGCAGGCGAGTGCCTTCAGCCACTCGGCCACCTCTCCGGGCTTGGGGTCGATTGTAGGAATTAACAGGGCCTTGCGAGGATAGGCTGATGCGGGTGTCCCCTCCACCCAGTCAGTCGCACGAGCGCTACGAGCGGATCTTCGCGGAGGTGGAGGCGCCGTTTGCCTTCGTCGACCTCGACGCGATGTGGGCCAACGCGGACGAGATGCTGGGGCGGGCCGGCGGCAAGCCGATCCGCGTCGCCAGCAAGTCGATCCGCTGCCGGGCGCTGCTGGAGGCGATCCTGCGCCGCGACGAGCGTTTCGCGGGGGTGATGACCTACACGCTGCCCGAGACCCTGTGGCTGGCCGAGCAGGGGTTCGAGAACCTGCTGCTCGCCTACCCGACCGCCGACGCCGGCGCCCTCGGCGAGCTGGCGCTTCGCTCGGTCGCCAACCCCGGCGGGGCGCCGGTGGTGATGGTCGACTGCGTCGAGCACCTGGAGACGATCGAGTCGGTGCTGGGCGCGGGCGCGGCGGCGGTCCGCGTCTGCATCGACGTCGACGCCGGCTGGTGGGCGCTGGGCGGGCGGATCAAGGCTGGCCCCAAGCGCTCCCCCGTGCATACCATCGATCAGGCCGTGGCCCTGGCGCGGGAGATCGCCGGCCGGCCGCAGCTGCAGCTGGTCGGCCTGATGGCCTACGAGGGGCAGATCGCCGGGGTCGGCGACCGGCCGCCGGGACAGCGCCTGCGCGGCGCCGCGATCCGCTTCATGCAGCGCCGCTCCGCCGCCGAGCTGGCCGAGCGGCGGGCGGCGATAGTCGCCGCGGTGGGCGAGTTCACCGACCTCGAGTTCGTCAACGGCGGCGGCACCGGCAGCCTCGAGCTGACCGCGGCCGAGGACGCGGTGACCGAGGTGACCGCCGGCTCGGGCTTCTACGCACCAGCCCTCTTCGACCACTACAGCCGCTTCAGTCTCACTCCGGCGGCTGGGTTCGCGCTGCCGATCGTCCGCAAGCCCTCTGCGCGCGTCGCGACCGCGCTCGGCGGCGGCTACCTCGCCTCCGGCAGCGGCGACCCGGCGCGCCTGCCAGCCCCCTGGCTGCCGGCGGGCCTCGACCTTGACCCTGAGGAGGGCGCCGGCGAGGTCCAGACCCCGCTGCTCGGCGACGCCGCCGCGGACTTGGGAATCGGCGACCGCGCCTACCTCCGCCATGCCAAGGCCGGCGAGCTTTGCGAGCGCTTCGATTCCCTGCACCTCGTCGAAGGCGAAGAGATCATCGACGAGGTGCCCACCTACCGCGGCGACGGCAAGGCGTTCCTCTAGGTCGACGGGCCGAAAACGGGCCTATATCTCCCGAAATCGGCCCGTCGGCGGGTGGTCAGGGGCCTAGGACGCGCTCGGCGTAGGCGTTGGTGAAGGTGCGGCCGGGGTCCAGCTCGTCGCGGGCGCGCTGGAACTCCGACCAGGCCGGGTAGCGAGGGGCCAGGGTCTCGGCCGTCTGAAAGTGGCGCTTGCCCCAGTGGGGGCGACCGCCGTAGGAGTCCATGATCTTCTCGACGGCTTCGAAGTAGGGGCGCCACTCCATGCCGCTGTACTGGTGGACGGCGACGTAGGCGGTGTCGCGCTCGTGCGAGGGGCTGAGCAGGGCGTCGTCGCCGGCGGCGACCCGCATCTCGATCGGGAAGAAGACCGGGTAGCGGTTGGAGCGCACCCACTCGATCACCCGCCGCGCCGCCTCGGGCCCGTGCTCGCGAGGGACGCCGTACTCCATCTCGGTGAAGCGGACGCGGCGGTCGTTGGCGAAGACGCGGTCGCTGCGATCAACCGTGCGGCTGCCCGAGGCGAGGCGGCCGGCGAGCCGCGACAGCGCCGGGATCGCCGCGGGGAAGCGCTTGCCGGTCGCCGAGAGCGCCTCCAGCGCCCAGTTCTCCAGCACGACGTCGTTGAGGTAGGCGGCGACCCGGCCGCGGGGACGCGCTGGCTCCTCGGTGCGGTTGCGCTCCAGCACCAGGGCGTTGTCGGCGTAAGGGAAGGTGAAGAGCTCGAAGTGGTCGTTGGCGTCGGCGCACTCCTGGAAGGAGTCGAGAACCTCCTCGCGCGGCCGCGGCGTGTCGATCCGGTCGAGGGTGAAGGCGGGGACGCAGCGCAGGGTCACGGCGGCGATCGCCCCCAGCGCCCCCACCCCGACCCGGGCCGCCCGCAGCAGCCCCGGGTGGGTGGCGGCGCTGAGCTGGCGCACGCTGCCGTCGGCCAAGACCAGCTCCAGCCCCTCAACCTGGGCGGAGATGTTTCGCAGCCGCGCCCCGGTGCCGTGGGTGCCGGTCGAGATCGCGCCGGCGATCGTCTGCCGATCGATGTCGCCGAGGTTCTCCATCGCCAGCCCGAGCCGAGCCAGCTCCTCGTTGAGGTCGGCGAGCACGGTCCCCGCGCCCACCTTGACCAGCCCCGATTCGCGGTCGGCGTCGATGACGCCCCTGAGTGCCTCGATCCGGGCCATCGTCCCGTCGGTGATCGCCGCCTCCGTGAACGAGTGCCCGGAGCCGGCGACGCTGACCTTACGCCCCGCCGCCACGGCCGCCGTGATCGCCGCCGCCAGCTCGTCGCGGCTGGCCGGGCGAACGAACTCCGCCGGCCGGCAGGCCTGGTCCCCGGCCCAGTTGACCCATCCCCGCCGGTCCCTGTTCGCCTGCCCAGGCGCCATCGCCGCAGCCTAACCCTCGACCGGCCGGGTGGTCACGGGCGGCGCGAGCGAGCGGAACGCATAGGCGACGGTGGCGAGGAGCAAGGCCGCGATCGCGATGCTGGGAGCGGCGTTGCCGGTGAGGCTGGCGACGACGCCGCCGCCGACGCCGCCGACGACCTGTCCCGCCGCCCAGGCCATGTTCGAGAGGCCGGCGGCGAAGCCCTGGTGCAGGCTGCTGGACTCGGCGACGTCGGAGAGCAGCGTCAGCGCCGGCGCGAAGCAGAGGCCGGCGCCGAGCGAGGTGACGATCAGCGCCGCCAGCACGCCGCCGAGGGACTGCGCGAGGGCGATCGCCACCATCGCGATCGCGCAGATTTTCAGCCCGGCGACGTAGGGGGTGCGCCGCCCCACCCGGTCGGAGAAGCGGCCGGCGATCGGCGCCAGCACCGCCTCCAGCGCGGCTCCGGCGATGAAGCCGCCGGCGATAACGCCGTGGCCGCCGCCGAGGGAGTCGATCCGCAGCGGCACCAACACCTCGATCGCGCCGAACATCACCGAGGGAGCGGCGACGAAGGCGGTCGCGTCGAGGACCGGCCTGCTGAACAGGGTCGCCACGACCTCGCGCAGGCTCTGGCGCTCCGGCGCCTCGGCCTCGGGGAGCCGCCAGGCGGCGTAGGCGAGGCCGAGGGTGACGATCAGCACCGAGCCGAAGACCGGTTCGGTGCCGATCGAAGCCGCCAGGGCGCCCAGCGCGGGGCCGAGCAGCGCCCCCGCCACGGCCGTGCCCAGCGCCGTCCCGATCACCGAGCCACGGCTCTCCTCGGGGGCGGCCGTGATCAGCCAGGTCAGCGCCCCCGCCCAGATCAGCGCCCCGGCAATGCCCTGGGTGAAGCGCGCCGTGTCCAGCAGGCCGATCTCCTCGACCTGACCGAAGACGAGACTGGAGACCCCCAGCAGCAGCAGGCCACAGATGACGCTGCGCCGCGGCCCGACGCGGCTGGCGGCGAAGCCGGCCGGCAGCGAGGCGATCAGGGTGCCGGCGGCGTAGGCGGCGGAGAGGATCCCGGCCTGCGCCTTGCTCAAGCCGAGTTCGTCGACGTACCCCGGCAGCAGCGGCGCGATGGCGGCGAAAAAGGCGACGTCGAAGAAGATCATCGCCGAGGCCAGCAGGAGCAACCGCCGCATATGTGAATCCAATCAGTACAAGCAACCCTGAACGGGACTCGGGGCCTTTAGCATCCGCCCTGCCCACATCCGGAGGGGTGGCAGAGCGGTTGAATGCGGCGGCCTTGAAAGCCGTTGGGCGTCTTCGGGCGTCCCGTGGGTTCGAATCCCACCCCCTCCGCCAAAGTTTCAAAGATCGAAACGCCAGCAACAGAAGGCGATCCTTCGGGTCGCCTTCTGTTTTGGCGGCCGTATCGCGGATTTGCTCGGCTTCAGCCAGGACTTTCTGGCCAAGCCATCGGCCAGCGCACGGCGTAAGGCTCAGTCAACTCGGCGTCAACGACGCGGACCCGCAGCTCATCCCGTTCCTCGTCCCACTCCGGCTTGACCGTCGAGCTGTAGCCGGTCCTCGGTTTCGGCGAGGGACTGTTCGGCGGTTTCAATCTCGTGCTGCATCCGCAGGCGCTCGTCGCGGAGGGCATTTGGTGAGATGCTGTCGGCCTCCTCAATGTGCAGGCGGAGCAGCCGGGCCTGTTGATCCTTCAAGTTGGCGACCAGCTCAGTCTTGGCATCCCTGACCTGGACAACGGCCTGTTGACTGACGGCCACCATCTCCCTAATGGCCGTGTTGCGCTCTTGTATGTCCACTGCACCTACATGGGCGGTGTGGAGCGGGGCGAGCGCAACTTGACCTTCAAGAGCGTGGAGCGCATCGCTGCCCAGCTCGACGTGGAGCCGCTGACGTTGCTCTTGTCGGACGACGCCCAAGTAGCTGCTTCCCCAGGCAGCAGCTCGCTAGGCGCAACTTGACAGCCCGGGCAACATTGAACAATTGAGACCCTGCGGGAGAGGAAGCGAGACAGTAAAGCTGGTTCAGCCGCGATGTGAACCGGCTACTATCCGGTCCTTGTCAGGACTTAATCAAGAACGTGCGGGGACTTGCTCTTTGTCGTGGCCGATACTCACCGTTGAGCACATTATGCGAGAGCACCTGATGGCGTTGGCGGATGGCACGGTCGGGGCTGTCCGCATAAAATCGTTCTTGCCAGACCACATATGCCAAGCCGTACTCAGTGATATCTCGCCCGGACTTCTTATCAGGTACGACGAAGACCGTTATCCCGTACAGGCATATCGGTTCGGCCCTACGCTCAACGAGTACCAAGACAACGGAACCCTGCGCAAGACCTACTGGCACTCAGCCGCCATAGCAGACCGCACCCTAAATGCAACACAGTCTCACGGCATACTACGAGAGTGTATTGTCGACCAACTAGCCAAAGTAGATGCTGGCTCTGTTTTGCCGGCCAGCATACAAGGACGAGCAGTCTACTGGCCGATCATTAGGGAGATTTCACAAGGAACGCTTCTGCACTGGGACGATATATCACGCGAGTATCCCAATGGCCTCTTTGACCAACACGTACTTCATCAATTCGCTCTCAACGTCTTTCTCCAAAACCCACATGAGGGCGGCGAGCTGCGCGTCTGGCGGCGCAAGTGGCAACGAGACGACGAGGACCATAGACATGCGTTTGGCTATCGGTTCGACCTAATGCGCATACCACCAGATGTAACTCTAAGGGCAGAGCGTGGTGAGGCGCTTATATTTAACCCTTCCTACTACCATGACGTGCGTCCCAGTTGTGGCGAGGGGAGGCGTATTACCCTATCGCTATTTGTTGGGGCCACCAGTTATGGCTTAATTGTGTGGTCTTGACTAATGCGGCTCAAATGCTCACAGTAATACTAGGCTCTAAGCAAGGGAGAAGCCCGTGACCTCGGCAAAGGATGTGTTTATCAAGTGTGATGAGCTTGACCGATTACCTCCCGAGAATCGTGACAACTACCTATTCGAGTTGGAGTGGCTTGCGGAGGAACTCCCGCGCGGCTGCAATGTTCTTCAGGTTGGGAGCATGGACGGCATGCGAGCCCTGCGGTTGCTCGAAGCGCGACCCGATCTACGTATAACCGGTCTTGAGATTGAATCGGATCTGGTCAAATTGGCAGCGGAGAACACGGCACGCTACGGCGACCACGCGTCGTTTGTTCATGGCGATATAACGCAGCCGCCCGATGGGCTCGACGCTTACACTTACGTTATCTGCCTGAACAATACGCTCGGCTTCATACCCGATGTGGAACGCGCCATCGAGCAGATGAAGCGTTTAGGACACACGGTCGTTATTTCAGTTTACGGTGAGCGCTTTGATGAGCCTCTTGCGCGACGATACTTTGCCGCCATTGGGCTGACGATTCGAGAGTTTGCGGACGATATGATTACGTTGCAGGACTTCTCATCTGTGCGACGTTTCCCTCGCTCTGCCGTCTTGGCCTGGCGTGGTGATTCCCTTGTTGAAACTCCGATTGGATACTTGACCACGCTTTCAGGGCTTATTCCAAGGCGGCGCGACGGCTCAACACATGACCCGCAAGCTAAGGCCTAGCGACCGTGACTAGCTGTGAAGCGATATCCACACTTGAGCAGTTTGTTGACGCACTACGGATCCGGGTAGCAGTGTTTATACAGGAGCAAGGCTTTCCGCCCGGTTGGGAGCCGGATGAAATAGACAAGGTGGCCAAGCACTATGTGGCTCGGCTTGAGAACGTTACCGTTGCTACTGCCCGTGCGCACTCCACCGAGGGGGGCAGCTTAAAGATTGAGCGGATGGCGGTCCTGAAGCCTTATCGCAACATGCATATCGGTACCCATCTAACTCAGCATGTTGTCGCGGACATTCAGCAGGCGAACGGACACAAAATATGGCTCAACGCACAGACGCACGCCGCGAGCTTCTATGAGCGGGTAGGCTTTCGTGTTATCTCGGAGCAGCATTATCCCTGTGGGACGCGCGTGCCACACGTTGCGATGGAATATGACGGCGGACCCGTTGGCCGGGCATGAGTGTAATAATCGGAGGCATCTCTCAGACCGCCATATCTGTCATTAGTGCTGGCGTTGGTATAGTCGTCACCGTACTACTGTGGATTGCTGACAGGTATGATGTTGACTGGGCGCTAAAACGAGCGAAGGGTGAGCGGATCACTGGGAGATGGTACGGCTGGTCTGTCTACATTCCAGTCAATGGGTTCTTCTCAATTGACAGGGAGGCAATTTACAAATCGGTAGTGGATTTCAAACAGCGTGGCCGACGGCTCACTTTTGATGAGACGTTAACCGAAATTTATGACATTGATGGTAGGCACCTGGCGCACTTGGCGCAGCGGCGGTTTCATGGACGCGGCCGAATACAAGGTGATTTTGATATCTCGGCCAGGTTCAAGGAGAGACGTGGACTAACTATTGGCTCTATGCATCTTGTGGCTGACTGGAGAGCGCACGAGATCACGGGGATTCTCTCCGTTCGACCACAGATTCCAGGGCGACCAGTTGCCGTCAAGATACTGTTGCGTCGTGCAGGGGAGCCGATGCCCACCTGGGATGAGCTGGGCGTACCACTTCTTAAAGTGCTTGCAAATGCGCATAAGCGACAAGAGAGTAAGCCTGTGGATAGCGAAGGCGGAGCTTAGATATACATCGCCTAGGGCGTCAGCCTTCTGACCCGAGCGCTTGGCCCATCGACCCACCCGCTCGGGCTTCAGCCGGAGCGGGTGCTATCCGATTGCGGTGGGTCGTCCTGCTCCATCGCGTCGAACCGCAGGACCGCGCGGCTTACGGAGTCCTGGAAGTGCCGCCAAGAATCCACGCTGTTCTGGATAGACCGCTCGTAAGTCGCCAGGCCGTTGTAGTGGTAGGTAATACGGCGGGACGTATTCGTACGTGAAGGGTTCGGGGCCAGCTGGCCGATGGTGGTGGAGGCGGCCAGAGCTGGAGCGGCCGTCGTCATGAGCCAGATGGCGGCGAGCGCGAAGGCCACCGCCACGGCTCCGGCCCTTCGACGAAGCGGTGTCCGGATTGGCCGTGAAGAACGCCCGCGCCCTGTATTGCTCGCCTTCCCTTCCGCGGTGGCTTGCTCCTGCAGGG
>Ga0209647_1004160_pt1 | contig 10983 bp, 11 predicted proteins | sample GraSoi_2013_60cm_FD_185827 | JGI IMG/M metagenome (GOLD analysis project Ga0209647, IMG submission 185827) | Grasslands soil microbial communities from the Angelo Coastal Reserve, California, USA - Sample 9_17_2013_60cm (SPAdes) (version 2) | ecosystem: Environmental > Terrestrial > Soil >...
AAATGCACGCGGGCCGCTATCTTCGCTTCAATCCGAAGACCGAACAATTTACCGAATACGTGTTGCCGGAGCCTTATGGCATCGACCGCGAAACCTGGATCGACAATTCGACCGACCCCGTGACCGTCTGGTACGTGGACCACGACGGCTGGATCGTGCGCATCCAGCCGTTGGACTAGCCGTTCGGCCAGACGAGCGCGTGGAGCGAGCGACATGCGCGATCGCAGTCGTCGGATTGCGCGCGTTCGGCCGTTGGAGGAGTGACCATGTGTGAGCAGCGCGACCGGACGACGCCTGCAACGGCGGAATTAAGCGGCCATGATCGAGGCGCAGCCGGCGGACCATCGCGACGCAGGTTTCTCAAATCGAGCGCCGCGCTCGCGACCGGCGCAGCCGCAGCGCCGGTGCTGTCGCGCGACGCCTTCGCGCAAGCGGCGGGCGCTGTCGACGCCGAGCTTGCGCGCATGCAAGGTGAACGGCGCATTCTGCTCAGGGGCGGCGTCGTCCTCACCCTCGACCGGCAGGTCGGCGACTTCGCGCAGGCGGACGTGCTGATCGAGGGCAGCAAGATCCGCGAGGTCCGGCCAAATATCGAGGTGTCGCGCGATGCAGTCGCGGTCATCGACGCCGCGAACCGAATCGTCATTCCCGGCTTCGTCGACACCCACAGCCATTCCTACCAGGGGCTGCTGCGCAACATCCTGGTGAACGGCCTGCTCAATCCCGACTATAACCGCGACATTCAAAACATCCTCACGCCGGCCTATCAGGCGACGGATGCCTATGCCGGGATGCTGGTGACGGCGCTCGGCTTCATCGACATGGGCACGACCGCGATCGTCGACATCTCGCAGGTTTCGCACACCCCGGAACACAGCGACGCCTGCATTCGTGCGCTGCAGGAGTCCGGCATCCGCGCGGTCTTTGCCTATCACCGCGGCGCCGGACCCGCCGCGCAATATCCGCAAGACATCAAACGCTTGCAACGGACTTATTTCAGCTCCAAGAACCAGCTGCTCACGCTTGCCTTGACCGCCAACCTCAATGCCAACGTGTTCGCGCTCGCGCGCGAGGTCGGCGTGCCGGTCGTGCAGCATCTCGTCGGCAACGACCTCAGCACGCCCCTCATCGAGCTTGGACGCGCCGGGTTGCTACGGCCGGGCGACGAATACATTCATTGCCTCGGCATCGACGACGCGGCGTGGCGATTGATCAAGGACAGCGGCGGCCATGTGTCGATCTGCGCGCCCATCGACATGGCCATGGGCCATGGCATGCCGGCGATCCAGGAGGCGCTCGACCATGGCTTGCGGCCGTCGCTGAGCTCCGATCACGGCGTGACCATCGCGCAGGATTTCTTCACGGTTATGCGATCGACGTTCACGCTACAGCGGCTGCTGATCCTGCAACGCGCCCGCAAAGGCGAGCAAAATCTGCCGCCGCTGCTCAGCTGTCGCGACGTGCTCGAATTCGCCACCATCGAGGGCGCGCGCTGCGCCAATCTGGCAGACCGAATCGGCACGCTCACGCCCGGCAAGGAGGCCGATATCGTCGTCTTGCGCGCCGATCGGCTCGACGTGTGGCCGCTCAACAACGCCGCGATGACGGTCGTGAACATGATGAATCCCAGCCACATCGAAACGGTCTTCATTGGTGGAAAGGTGAAGAAGTGGCGCGGCAATCTGGTAGGCGTCGACGTGCCGAGCGTGCTGCGGCTGGTGGAGGAGGCGCGCGACGGCGTCCTGCGCCGGGCGAACTATGCAAAAAACCTGCTGGGCTGAACGCGAGCGCCGATGGCCACAACCAACTCGGCCTGCTCGCCAACCGTGCCGAAGCATGTCGGCTCGCCGGGATGAAGCGGAGCCAAAGCGGAAGGTGGGGCCGAGGCTGACCTCGGTGAGGTGGTGACGCAGATCTGCGGACGATTGAAATGCCTTGGCGGCGCCGGCCGCGCATACTTCATTTCGACGTCACCGAGGCCGCAGTAAATCGATGAGGGAGGAACGACAATGACCGGGCAGAGCAACAGCGAGCGGACGGCGCGCGCAGCTCCAGAGACGAACGGTTGCGATAGCAGCGCATCGCCGATGAGCTCGCGTCGTCGTTTTCTTAAGGCAAGCGCGGCCCTTGCCGCGGGCGTAACTGCGGCGCAAGCCTTGCCCGAAGCAGCGATGGCGCAGGGCGCATCCGATGTCGAGCTCAGCCGTGTGCTGCAGCAGCGCCGCATCCTGCTCAAAGGCGGCGTGGTCTTGACGCTCGATCGAGGCATTGGCGATTTCGCGCAGGCGGATGTGCTGATCGAGGACGGCAAAATCCGGGAGGTGCGGCCGAACCTCGTCGTGTCGGACGACGCGGCGGCGGTGATCGACGTGTCGGGTCGGATCCTGATTCCCGGCTTCATCGATACCCATAGCCACTCCTACCAAGGCACTCTGCGCAACATCCTGTCCAATGGGCGCGTCGATCCCGACTACAATCGCGACATCATCGGCAAGCTCACGCCCGCGTTCACACCGGCGGATGCCTATGCCGGGATGCTGGCGACGGCGCTCGGCATGATCGAAATGGGCACGACGGGTGTCGTCGACGTTTCCCAAGTCAACAACACGCCCGAGCACAGCGACGCCTTGATCCGCGCGCTGCAAGATTCCGGCATCCGCGCGGTCTTCGCCTATTCGGACGGGAAAGGCCCCGCCGCGCAGTATCCGCAGGATATCTCCCGGCTGCAGCGGAGCTATTTCAATTCCAGAGACCAGCTGCTCACCCTCGCGCTGGGCGCGCCTCCCGATCCCAAGATGTTCGCGCTCGCGCGCGAGGTCGGCCTGCCCATCGTCGTGCACGTGCGCAACGTGCTGCCCCAGCGCAATGACGGCGAGAAGCTGCAGCAACTCGCTCGCGCCGGGCTGCTGCGAGCGGGCGACGAATACATTCATTGTCTGCATTTCCCGGCCGATACCTGGCGTTTGATCAAGGACACCGGCGGTCACGTGTCGCTCTCGCCTCCGATCGAGATGACCATGGGGCACGGAACTCCGGCGATTCAGGAGGCGCTCGACAACGGAGTGCGCCCCAGCCTCAGCTCCGATCACGCCGTGACGCTCTCGTCGGATTTCTTCACGCTCATGCGATCGACCGCCATCGCGCAGCGCTATTTCGTGCTGCAACGCGGGCGCAACGGCGAGCAGAACCTGCCGCCGCTGTTGACGTGTCGGGACGTGCTCGAGTTCGCCACCGTCGAGGGTGCCCGTTGTGCCAACCTCGACGGCAAGGTCGGCACGCTGAGCCCAGGCAAGGACGCGGACATCGTCATCCTGCGCGCCGATCGACTCGATGTCTGGCCGCTCAACAATGCGCCGGGAGCGGTCGTCAATCTCATGAACCCCAGCCACGTCGAGACCGTCTTTATCGCCGGGAAAGTTCGCAAATGGCGCGGCGACCTCGTGGGCGTCGACGAGCAACGCGTGCGCCAACTCATGCAGGACTCCCGTGATGCGGTCCTTCGGCGGGCTGGATTTGCAATGAACCTTCTGGGCTGAGAGCGCGGGAACACGCTAAGATGCTCCCTCCCCGCGGACCCAGGCAACCGGCGCTCGAGAGCGCACGGATGTCATACGCAAATCGCGCTGATTTTTTGCCGAGGACGCCCGTCGCCGCGGGTGGTCCCCGCTGCAGGAGTTTCGCTGCGGAGGCATCATGTCGGCGCTGAGTGAACTCGACAGAAGCAAAGTCGTTGATATCGACCTCGGCGGCAGCGAGTTCAAGCAGAACGCGCGCGACATTCTCGCCGATTGGGCCAAACGGCCGCCGTTCTACGTCCTTTCCTCCGGCCCTGCGCAGGTCATCTGCGGTCGCTACGCGGACGTGCACGAAATTTTCTCCGATACCGAGCGGTTCTCGTCGGAGCTGCCGAGAGGTCATGGCTTCGAGCAGTTCGACAAGTTCATGGGCGTGCAGTTCATCACCCAGATGGACGGCGAACGGCACGCGAGGATACGCAGATTGCTCATGCCGGCCTTCTCCGCACGCAGCCTGAGCCGCCTCGAGACGCGTATCGTCGAAATCATCGACGGCATGCTCGACAAGATCGAGGCCGGCGGCAATGAATTCGACGGCATGCGGGATTATGGGGCGCAGCTGGTGGTCGGCGCGCTGCTGACCGCGATGGCGAATCTCAACGAATCGCAGAAGGAGATTTTCCTGGCCTTTCATGAAGTGCTGCCGTTGACCACCTATACCAAGCCGGGAGAGCCGTTTGCGCCGGAATGCGTGCAGGCGTTCGAGCGCGCGGCGCAATTGGTGCGCGAAATCATCGCGCAGCGGCGCGCCCATCCGCGGCCGGACTTCATCAACGATCTCATCACCGCCCGCGACCAAGGAGACAAACTGACGGACCGCGAGCTGTTCGACCAGATCTTCACGATCTGCGGCGCAGCGCTGTCCGCGACCAGCCGCGCCGCCGGCGGAGCGCTTTACATGCTCTACTCTCACCCCGATCAGCTCGCGGAACTCATTGGCGACCCAAGCCTCATTCCGGAGGCGGTCGAGGAGTGCCTGCGCATCGCCAGCAACGGGTATTTTACGTTTCCGCGCATGGCCACGCGCGACACCGAGGTCGGCGGGACAAAAATCCTCAAGGGCATGGTGGTGCGGCCCTCGCCGCAGGCGGCGAACTACGACCCGCAGGTATTTTCGGACCCGCTGCGCTTCGATATCCATCGCCATCCGAAGCGGATCATGGCCTTCGGCGCCGGACCGCATCACTGCATCGGCAACATTCTCGGCCGCACCGCGATCACGATCGCCATACGCCGCATGCTCGCGCGCTTCCCCCGCGCGAGGCTCGCCGATCCCGATTTCGTTCCGAGCTACGGCGGCGCGGTCGGGGAATTACGCCTGCAACGCCTGCCGATGAGGATCCAGTGACGTGCGGTAGGGCGATCGATGCAGATCATTTTGCAGCAATTCCGCGCAAGCGAAAACGGGAGACGATCACATAAGTCCAGCAATACCCGCCGTCGGCTCCGGTGTTCCGGGAATCGATGGACGATCGTCCGTAGTCATGGAGAGGCATCATGAAAGCGCTCATCACTGCTCTCGCGCTGGTCACGCTGATGGCGACCCCGACCTTCGCGCGGAAGGCCGCACCGGCTTCCAATCAAACCGACTTTGTCTTCAAGACGGATCAAGAGCTCTGCCAGTCGGGACGAACCGAATTCTGTCACTGGCGAGGCTATCCCCTTTGGCAGTGGTATAGCGGTGCCTGAAGTGACGATGAATGCGGGATTCCTGCCGGTCTGACCAGCAAAGCTTCGCAGCCGGTCCGATCTGCGCGCGGCCCGGGAAGCGGATCGCGCGCGGGCTATGGGCGAGCGCGAGGCGAGCAAGGCGGAACAAGATGGAGCAAGGACCATCAAGCCCTTCGACGCGCCCGACCGCATATAAGGGTTGCCGAGGCTGGGCGACATCCGCAATCGATCGGATTTCCTTCCATCCCGGCATGATTTCGCTTTGCTCACGATAGCGGCGCGCTCGGCGCCCCATCATCGCGTCAGAAGGAGGTAGAAATGACGAAAGCAAAGGATGCCGCCGCGCTGCGGCTCGCTCCGCTCGATACGCCGACCGACCTGCGCGCCAACGCCGTGGCGGAGATCTCCGGCGCGCTCAATATTCTGCTCGCCGACATGTTTGCGCTTTACCTGAAGACCAAGAATTTCCATTGGCATGTATCGGGCCCCCACTTCCGCGACTATCATCTCCTCCTCGACGAGCAGGCCGAGCAGATTTTCGCGACCACCGACGACATCGCCGAGCGGGTCCGCAAGATCGGCGGCACCACGCTGCGCTCGATCGGCCATATCGGCCGCCTGCAACGCGTGCTGGACAACGACGCCGACTTCGTCACGCCGTTGGATATGCTCGCCGAACTGCGCGACGACAACAAGCAGTTGACGGCGAGCTTGCGCGAGGCCCACGCGATTTGCGACAAGCACGAGGACGTGGCCAGCGCCAGCTTGATCGAGAACTGGATCGACGAGGCCGAGCGGCGGACCTGGTTCCTGTTCGAGGCGACCCGCGTGGCAAGGGAGTGAGCGGTTCGCCGGCGCGCCACGAACGGCAAACGATGGCACGCCGGCGGGTCGATCCCGCAATGGAGGCGGCCGTGAAAATCGGAATTATTGGAACCGGCAATGTGGGCTGCGCCTGCGCTATGGCCGCCGTCAACCGCGGCAGCGCGCGCGAGATCGTCCTCGTCAATCGCGACCGCAAGACCGCCGAGGCGGTGGCAACGGACATGCGCTACGGCACGCCGCTCGGTCCCAAGGTCGACATCGTCGACGGCGATTACGACGACCTCAAGGGCGCGGGCATCGTGCTGATCACGGTCGGCGTGAACGAAAAAACCGGCGGCGCGACCGATCGCAACGATCCGCAGGGTCGCCTCAAACTGCTCGACAAGAACGCCGAAATCTATCGCGATATCGTGCCGAGGATCGTGCGCGCAGAGTCCAACGCCGTGCTTCTCGTGGTCTCCGATCCGCCCGATCCGCTCGCCGACGTCGCGCGCGAGGCCGGTGGCGGCGCGGTGCTGAGCACAGGGACATATCTCGACAGCCAGCGCTTTCGCGTTCACCTCGGCAAGCACTTCGGTGCCGATCCCGCGCACGTCGAAGCGCAAGTGATTGGCGACCACGGGACCTCGCAGGTGTTCCTGTGGTCCTCGGCACGGATCGGCGGGGTTCCGGTGGCGGCATTGCTCGAGAGGCGCGGCGAGCGCATGAGCGAGCTGCGGCAGAAGCTCGAGCGAGACGTGCGCTACGCCAACATCACCATCATCGAGGGCCACGACGCCAGCCAATACGGCATCGGCATCGTGTCGGCCCGCATCGCCGAGATGGTCCTCAACGACGAGCGCGCGGTCATTCCGATCGGCAGCTACCAGAAGAAGCTTGGCGTCACGCTGTCGCTGCCGAGCATCGTCGGCCGCCGCGGCGTCATCGAGGTGCTCGAACCCGCCATGTCCGACGAGGAACGCGACGGGCTTCGGAAGAGCGCAGACGCCCTCGGCACGGCGCTCGATCGCGTCCGCAAGCAACCGAGAGCAAAGGTGGCGGCGTCCAACTGAGCCGCTCCTCGACGCGCAATGTCTGTTTATTTCTGCGTCTTCATGAACTCATCTAGCATCCCTGCAATCTCATCGGCTTTGGTATCAAGCGCGAAGTGTCCCGCGTCGAGTACATGAACCCCCGCGTTCGGTACGTCCTTGCGGAAACGTTGCGGCTCGCCGATATCGAACGAGGGATCGTGCTTGCCCCAGAGGACCAAAAGCTTTGGCTGCGTCTGCTTTAGCCAAGCCTGCCACTTTGGATAAGCAGCGACGTTCGTGCGGTAGTCGTAGAACAGATCGGTTTGAATCTGCGCTTGTCCCGGCGCGTTCAGAAATCGGTACTCATCGGTCCAAAGATCCGGGTCGTAGAGCTCAATTTTTGGATCGTCGCCGATATGGCGCGACTTCGTGGCTGCGAATGACAGCAGATTCTCGCGCAATGCTTCTTCATGTCCAGGCCGGTCTGCCCAGAATGCCCGCCGCGTTGCCCAAATCGCTCCGAGGCCTTCGTCGTGAGCGACCGCATTCTGGACGATGAGAGCCTCGACCCGCTCCGGATGTGCCAATGCCATGCGAAAGCCAACCGGCCCACCGTAGTCCTGCACATACAGCGTGTAGCGCGACAAGCCCATCGCTCGCGCGAAATCGTCGATCACGGAAGCGATGTGGTCGAACGTATAATCGAACTGCTTCGGGTCCGGCCAGTCGCTGTGTCCGAAGCCCGGGTAATCGGGCGCGACAAGGTGGTAACGATCGGAAAGCCGGGCGAAGAGCGGCTCGAACATCCGCGACGAAGAGGGAAATCCGTGCAGCAGGAGAAGCGTCGGCGCGTCCTTCGGACCGGCCTCTCTGTAGAAGATGGAGAGCCCATCTATCCTTATGGCGCGATAAAAAGTCGGGTGTCCCACGGGACTTTTCTTTCCTTGGTCTTGGGCCAGCAATTGAGATGATGCGAGCATCACAGAAAGCACAAACGCCATGCAGAAGACCAGCAAGCTTCGAGTCGAATGGGGCGACCTGGAAAGGCGCATCGTTGCGCCGAACGGCTCAGCCGGCGCCGGGAGGTCGATGCCAAGTTCTTCCAACCGCTGCTCGGCGCTGGCCGACCGAGAGCCTTCGCCGGTTACCATTTGCCAACGTGCGCGCCGCCGTCCACGTGCAGCACCTCCCCGGTGACGTGACGGGCCTCCGTCAGATAAACGACAGCCTCAGCGATGTCCTTCGCATCAGAGATCGTACCCATCGGTGAAAGGGTCTTCAGGAACTGCTTCGGGTTGTTTTTGTGGAGAGGGGTGTCGACTTGGCCAGGCGCCACCGCGTTGAAGCGGATGTCATTCTTCGCGTATTCGATCGCGAGACTGCGGGTAATCGCATCAAGCCCGCCCTTGGTGATCATCGGAATCGACGCAGGAACGCCCGCGATGGGGTGCTCGGCCAGCGACGTCGTGACGCTTGTCACGGTGCCGCCGGTGCCCTGCGACAGCATCTGCTTGACTGCGAGTTGGGTTATGAAGATGAACCCTTCCAGGTTGGTGGAGACGAAACTGCGAAACTCGTCGGCGGTGTAGTCGGTAAAGGGTTTGGCTGCGAAGATGCCTGCATTGTTGATGACATGGTCGATCGAGCCGAACTTACCGATCGCGGTCTGTGCGACCTTCTCAGCTGTGGCTGCCTGGCCGATGTCTCCATCGACCAGCGCGAGGTGCGGTGACGGCGTGAAGCCGGCCTTGGAAACGCTGCGCGAGGTTGCGACGACGCTATAGCCGCGATCCAGAAATGCCTGGACAACGGCTGCTCCGATGCCTTGCGAGGCGCCGGTCACGATGACTGTCTTTTTGCTAGCCATTCTCCGTCCTTCCGAGTTTGGAGTGTTTTCACAAGGCCAGGATCCTGCGATCGAGACTCAGACCAGCTTGGTCTCGACTGCGATGTTGCCGTGCGTCGCCCGGGAATACGGACACACGTGGTGCGTGGCATCCACCAGACGTCGCGCGACGTCCGGCTCGACGCCTGGCAGGCTGATATTGAGACGCACCGCGACGTCGTAGGCGTCGCCGTTCGGGCCGAGGTCGACCTCGGCGTCGACCGCCAGATCGCCCGGTAGCGCGATCTTCATTCGGCGCGCCACCAGTTCCATCGCCGACTCGTAGCAGGCCGACCAGCCGGCTGCGAACAGTTGCTCCGGGTTGGTGCCGGCGCCCGGCGTGCCGGGCCTCGACAGCTTGAGCTCAAGGCGCCCATCGTCGCTGCGCGAAGCGCCGACACGGCCGCCGGTGGTGTGGACCTTGGCGGTGTAGATCACTTTCTCGGGGCGGTTCATGGCGTGCTCCTCTTGCAACGACGTGCGCGCCGCGTCCCGTGGCTCGCAAAGGCGGTCGCAAGAGCTGGAGGGAAGTGTCGGCGCATGTCGAAACCTCACTGTGCCAAAAGTCTGAGGGCCAAGAGGGCACGTCCCGGTCACCCGAGCAAAATGGGGTCACTCGTTGCTTGAGAGGAGCTGTCGAACATGCGACACATTCTTCCGTTCAACGGGAGAATGCCCGGTGGATCGGATAGCGGATTTTCAGGCCTTCGTCGCGATCGTGGACAAAGGAAGCCTCACAGCGGCGGCGAAGCAGCTTGGGCGATCCTTACAATCGATCAGCCGGTCACTGGCCACCCTCGAAGGCGATCTCGGCGTCGAGCTGATAGCGCGCACCACGCGCCGTTCCGCCGCCACCGAAGCGGGGCTCGCGTTCTATCGGCGGGTCGGCGCGGCTCTGTCTGAGATTGAGGCGGCAAAGCTTGAGACGTCGAACCGCAGATCGGAGCCCGTCGGGCTGTTGCGTATCACCTGTTCAACGGCATTCGCGCCGCTTTACGTCGTGCCTGCGGTCTGCGCATTTCTGGAGTCGCATCCCAAGGTCGATATCGACCTCGATATGTCCGACGGTTATGTCGATCTCATCAGCCAAGGCTTCGATCTCGCCATTCGGATCGGCGAGCTTCCCGATTCGAGCCTCAAAGCCAGGCGGCTGGCCGATCTCCGTCGCGTTGTCTTCGCGGCACCGGATTATTTCGCCAAGCATGGGCGACCGAAGGTACCCGGGGATCTTGCCGGGCACCAATGCCTTGTCCGCACGTCGGCGCGCGACAGCGATGCGTGGCCGTTCCTTGTCGGCGGCCGGCTCAAGGCCGTGAAGGTCGCGGGGCGGTTTCGCTCGAGCGGGGCGCTGGCGGTCAACGAGGCGGCGCTCCAGGGGCTGGGCATCGCCAATGCGCCCTTATGGCAGGTGCGGGCGCTGGTCGATCGCGGTGTGGTCGAGCTCGTCTTGACCCGGTTCGAGCCGCCGCGGGTGCCCGTGCACGCCGTGTGGCCAGCAACCAGATTGTTGCCGGCCAAGACCCAATTATTCCTCAACTATCTTGCCGCGCGCCTGAAGGCAGAGCGCCTCTGAGCTCCATGCGATGCGGCTCCACACGATCATCGGCCCGCGCGATCGCAACGGAGTCGCAGCGACCGCTCGGCTTACTTCCGCTCGTGGACCCAGATGGCAAACGCGCGCAGTTTGGGAAAGGCCGCGACCAGTGGCTCTCGCACCGATGGATCAAGCATCATCGGCCGCAACTCCCGCGATGGATCTATCGTCGCACGATAACGACGGCCGAACGAAGCGCGCGACCGCCCTTGCCCAAATTGTTTTTGGATTGCGCAGATACGGGGGGCCACCGCGACCGCTCGATCAGTGAAGCGCGACCAATGGTCTCTTTGCGATCGAGATTTGCACGGTCCGCTGCACCTTCTGGAAGGCGCGCACCTCGATCTGGCGCACGCGCTCGCGCGAGATGCCGAACTCCACCGCGAGATCCTCGAGCGTCATCGGATCATCTTCGAGCTG
>Ga0209647_1004164_pt1 | contig 10974 bp, 11 predicted proteins | sample GraSoi_2013_60cm_FD_185827 | JGI IMG/M metagenome (GOLD analysis project Ga0209647, IMG submission 185827) | Grasslands soil microbial communities from the Angelo Coastal Reserve, California, USA - Sample 9_17_2013_60cm (SPAdes) (version 2) | ecosystem: Environmental > Terrestrial > Soil >...
ACCTGGATTGGAGGAAAGATATGGATATTGTACTCATCGGGGCTCCTGGAGCCGGGAAAGGAACACAGGCGGAGAAGCTTGCTCTACTTCTCACCTCGCGGCATATTGCCAGCGGGGACCTGTTCCACAAGGCCTTTGAAGAGCAGACTGAGCTTGGAGTAAAAGCTCAGAAGTATGTTGCCCTGGGGGAACTGGTTCCCGACGAGATCACGATCCCGCTGGTGATTCGTCACATTGAAGAACCTGAGAGCATGCAAGGAGTGGTGTTGGAAGGCTTTCCGCGTACGCTTGCGCAAGCACAGGAATTGGATGCGGAACTGCAGCGCATCAATCGCCAGATCGATCTCGCCATCTACCTGAAGGTTTCGCGCGAGCAGTTACTTCAGAGGCTTACAGGTAGGGTGTTCTGCCAGGCGCAGCAACATGTGTACCATGTCAAATTTCAGCCACCGCAAGTGGCTGATCGGTGTGATCACGATGGAAGTAAGCTCTACCAACGCCCTGATGATAGCGGAGAAGCATTGCGCAGACGGCTGGTCATCTTCCTCGATCAAACCATCCAACTGCTTGACTACTATAGGCAGCGGCACAAACTGAGAGAGGTGGATGGCAACCAGAGCATTGATCAAGTCCAGTTGCTGCTCTTAAGCGAAATAAACGACTACAAGTGATAAACTCCGACGGGCCATAGACGCTCCATTGTGGCTTTGCTTACCCTTGAGCATAGGTAGAGTCGTCTTCAAGAATAGGGTGGACATGGTTTTCGATCTGGAATTCGTTGAGCAACTGCAATGCTTGCTCAGTAACTGTCTTCCATCGTGCGTCGAGGACTCTGACAATGGGCCCACGTGCGTGCAGATCAGGGATGGCAGCTTTCAAATCGTCTAAGTGGCTCAGGTCTTCCTGGTACAGGTGAATTTCGCTGGAGTGTGCCTGAAAGGCGTCCTTACGAGCGGACAGCCATTGCCATAAAGCGTCGGCTTCATAGGGGGCCAGGTGGATTTGTGCCTGGTTTTCAGTAATGCTCATTCCTCCGTCGCTCCGTCCTTCAAATTTTTTCATGCTCTCACCCGCTTTCTGCTTTGTCTTTCGTAGAAAGTGTAACACACAAAGTCCTGTTACGTCCAGGAAATCCCTTCTAAACTTGTAAAGCTTTACATAAGTTAATGATTATGTATGCAAGTTACCTATTACATCGGGATATCAGAATAGCCGGCAAAGGCCGATAAATCGGCGATGGGCACGGTGAACCGGCCCCTAATGAATGTTGAAGACCGAATGGGGGAATGTGCGTTACCCGTCCCGTAGGGACAAGGGGCGGTGTATGGGTTACCAACCTCGTGACCGTTGCTGTTTCCCTACATCGTAGCGCTAGGGCGAGGCATCCCCGCCCAGGCGAGCGCGGCGCTCTTGGGCATTGCGCAAGCGATGCTCAGCACGCGCCTGGTCCCTCATGAGCCGCACGAAGGCCTCAAAACGCAGGGCCTGCCCACCCAGTCCCTTGAGCGGCAGGGTTTTGATCACCTGCTGGTCGTGCACGACCAGCAAGGCCGCTTTGGCTGCCGACAGGTGCAGCGCCACGTGTTGACCAGCCAGGGCACGGCCCACGTAGTAGCTCTTCAGATCGACGCGCACGGTGCCGTCGCGGCGCACCAGGCGTACCAGGTGCAAGCCATCGTTAACCCGCAGCCAGCGGTCTGGGTCCACCAGGTCGGGCACGGCAGGCAGGTCGGGCAACGTCGCAAAGGCCACCCGTGGCGGGCGATTGCTGCAACTGAGCCCTTGATGCGGGCGACTCCAGTTGTAGTGCTGCTGGAACTGCGCGGTGGCTTCGCGTACCTCTTCCAGCGTGCCAGGACGCTGCACAGCCAGGCACTCTTCTTGAAACGTGCGATGATACCGTTCGACAAAGCCGTTCTGCTGGGGTGAGTGTGGGTCACACACCAGCACGCCAACCCCCAAACACTGGCAGAAGCGCGACCTTTGCCGACGGGAAGTCGCTGCCTGCAGGACTGCTAACAAAGCGCACATCGCGGTCGATGCGCACCGCCTGGGGCAGCCCGTGACGGGTGAACAGCTCAGCCACCGCTTGCAGGGTGGTCTCGGCATGAAAGTCGGCTCCCACCTGGGCACAGAAGGGCACGGAAGTGCCTTCATCCACCGTGTTGAGCACTTCCACCCCGTGCTGTCGCTTGCCCTCAGGAGCAGCGGGCACCGTGGACGCATCCTTAAAATCCAGTTCCCACCGGCTCATCGGCGCCGGGCGCTCCCGCTCCTCTTGCACGTAGGGCAGCCGGTGGGCGATGCGTCCGGCTTGTTGCAAGAGACGGTAGATCGTCCGGCGACAGCCGCGGCAGGCGCTCGCCTTGCAGCTCGGGATCGCGCGGCAAGTAATACAGGATCGCTTTGGGACCCGGCGTCCGCCGCAACCCCTCGGGCGGAGCGTCACGCATCTGGAGGATGCGGTCAACCACCGGTTCACTGATGCGCGCCGGCGGATGCGTCCGCGCCCGTGAGCGACTGTGCAGCACCTGGGGATCCTCCGGGTCTGCCTCCTGCAACCGCTTTTTCCATTGCTTGACCCACCCCAGCGACATGCCCACCGCCTGGGCATACTGCTGCTGCGAGAAGTCGCGGGTACAGTCCCATCAGCCGACGCAGATTGGCTCGCGCTGCATAGTATACTACTTCCATAACGGTACCTCCTGGCTCTACAGACTCAACATCTGCCAGCAGTGTACCGTTCCTGCTCCTCGCTTCGCAAGGCTACGATGTTACTACACACTTTCAGTCACGAGGTTGCTACCCCATACAGATGCCACTACATTTCTAATGGGGCTTTACAGGCTACTAGCTACTGAGGAAGATGCGCATGGATGAGCAGACATATCAGATTGTGCTTTCGCCCGATTTCGGCATTTCGCCGGAGGAGTTTGCACGGGCCTGGAACGAAATGAGCCAGGCACGGGCCATCGCTGAAGCCCGGTTCGTTGAAAGCAAGGGCACCCAGTTTGACCTCACGTTCGTCGCCGGCATCCTGATCGGCGTGGCGACCAATGTTGCCAGCAGCGCCATCTACGACCTCATCAAAGAGGTCATCCGGCGGCTACAAGACCGGCAGAGTGCGCACCCACGTACACACACGCACATTGAAGAGCTGAACAAGCCTGATGGCACACGCCTGGTGGTGGTAGATATCGACGAAAAGTGAGCTGTCTCGGAAGGACGGAGGCGTGGGCATGGCGACCATACGTATCCAGGAACGCCCTGGTGGAACGGACGAATTTCAGGCGGCGATCAGCTTTAATAATGGGCCAGAGTACGCTCTTACTATCAACAATCCTTTCGTCCAGGAAGAGGGCGATCAGCTTGCGTGGTATTTCGAGCGCTATTTGCGCTTCCCCTTTACCGACCAGGTGAAAGCCAGGGAAGCCGCCGGCAGTATCGCCAGGTATGGTGAAAGCCTGTTCAAGCGGGTGTTCGAGGAGAATCACAACGTCTATGCCCGCTATAAAGCAGCAGTTCAGGCCGGACTCAGCACCGTGCAGTTCGAGATTGCCGGTTCACCCCTGTTTCACACGCTGCACTGGGAAGCGCTGAAGGACCCGGAGATACGGCTGCCGCTGGCCCTGCAGGCAACGATGGTACGCAAAAATCTGAACCCATCGACCATCGAAGCCAGCGTTCGTCCTTCCCCTACGATCAAACTGCTCATCGTGACTGCTCGCCCTTCCGGCAGGAGTGATGTCGGCTATCGCACGATCTCGCGCCCATTGGTAGAAGCGCTGCGCCAGGCGAACCTGCCCGTGCAGATCGACATCCTGCGTCCTGGGACGTACAAGGCCCTGGAGAAGCATCTGCGCCAGACATCAGCCCGGCAGCAAGAGGGCTATTACCAGGTGATCCACTTTGATCTGCACGGCTCTGTCCTCACCTATGAACAATTGCAACAGGCGCAGGGAGCGAGCCGCCACCTGTATAACGAGCGCTATGGCCGTTCCGATATCCAGCCATACGAGGGCGTGAAAGCCTTTCTTGCCTTTGAGGGAGTAGAGGACACCCAGGTAGATCGCGTCGAGGCCTCGGAGCTGGCCGACCTGTTAGTCACGCACCAGGTGCCTGTCGCGATTCTCAACGCCTGCCAGTCAGGCAAACAAATAGGCGAATCTGAAACCAGCCTCGGCAGCCGCCTGATGCAGGCTGGCGTGCAGCTCGTGCTGGCGATGGGCTATTCCGTGACCGTCAGCGCTGCCGAACTGCTGATGAAGACCCTCTACCAGCACCTCTTCGCCGGGGAAGAGCTTTCGGCCGCCATTCGCCACGCCCGCACCGAACTCTACAATCATAAAGCGCGGCGGGCCTACTTCGAGCAGCAGATCGACCTGGAAGACTGGCTGCTGCCCGTCGTCTACCAGAACCAGCCCGTCCAGGTGCAGCCGCGCGAGTTCACGCCCGGGGAGCGGGCCGCCTGGTTCGAGCGCAAGGCCGAAGAGCAGCGCTACAGCCCACCCGAACCCCACTATGGCTTTGTCGGCAGAGACCTCGATATCCTGGAGATCGAGCGGTGCTTGCTGCTCAAGCGCAATCTCCTGCTGGTACGCGGCATGGGCGGCGCGGGCAAAACCACGCTGCTGCGCCACCTGGGAGCCTGGTGGCACACCACCGGCTTCGTCGAGCGCGTCTTCTATTTCGGCTACGATGAGAAGGCCTGGACGCTCGAGCAGATCATGATGGAGATGGCGCAGCAGCTCTACGGCCCGCAGTACTATACCAACTTCCAGCCGCTCTCACTCGCGGCGCGACAGGCTATGCTCGCGCATGAGCTGCGCTCGGCCAACCACTTGCTGATCCTGGACAACCTGGAATCGATCACCGGGGCAGAGCTTGCCATCCAGCATACCCTGCCGCCGGACGAGCAGGCCAGGCTGCGCAGCTTCCTGGCAGACCTCGCCAAAGGGCGCACACTAGTCCTGCTCGGCTCGCGCGGAGGCGAAGACTGGCTGGCAAAAGGCACCTTCGACGACAATGTCTACGAACTCCCAGGACTCGACCCGGAAGCCGCTTCCACCCTGGCCGATCGCATCTTAGAGAAGCACAATGCAACGAAGTATCGCGAAGAGACGGATTTCCAGAAGCTGCTCAAGCTCCTGGATGGTTTCCCGTTGGCCCTGGAAGTCATCCTGGCAAACCTTGCTCGCCAGGCGCCGGGCGAGGTGCTGGCTGCCTTGCAAGCGGGTGATGTGAAGCTCGACACACCCGGCAGCCAGGAGAAAACCGAGAGCATCCTGCGCTGCATCGACTACTCCCACAGCAACCTTTCACCGGAGGCCCAGCAACTCCTGCTCTGCCTGGCTCCCTTTACCTCGGTCATCTGGCTGAATCCACTGAACTATTATACAGAATACTTGCGCCAGCAGCCCGCCCTGGCCAGCCTGCCGTTTGAGCGCTGGCCAGATGTGCTCCGCGAGGCGCAGAACTGGGGGCTGCTCAGCCCCGATCCCACCATTCCTGGCTTCCTGCGCCTGCAGCCCATCTTCCCCTACTTCCTGCGCAGCCGCTTGCAGGAGCCAGCGCAGGCAGAGGTGAAGCAGGCGGTGGAGATGGCCTTTCGGGAGTATTATCAACGCCTGGGCGCTAGCCTGGACAGCTTGCTGACCTCGCAAGATGCACAGGAGCGGCAAATAGGCCAGTTCCTGGCGGGCCTGGAATACGAGAACCTGGTGACGGCGCTCAACCTGGCACTGGAGGCACAGGCGTCCATTGCCGGTTATTCCAATGCCCTGCTCTACTACCTGATAGCCAGACAGGAGCCAAGTCGTGGACTGGTCTTGTTCCAGGCCATCCTCAACCGCTTCGAAGGCTATCCAGCGGAAAAGCTGGCTGGACCGTTAGGATTTGAATTCGCCAGCGTCCTGGGTACCATCGCGAATTGGCAGTTTAACCTCAAGCAGTACGCGGCAGCAGAAGCCTCGTATCAGAAGCTCCTGGAGCTGGCGACACAATTAGGACAACTGGATGAGAACAGGGGGAACATACTGAAGGCCAAGGCCTACCACAACCTGGGCGCAGTGGCACAGGAGCAGCGCAAGTTCGAGCAAGCCGAACAGTACTACCAGCAGGCCTTGCAAATCAACATCGAGTTCAACGACCGCTATGAGCAGGCCAGGACTTATCGACAATTGGGTATCCTGGAGCGAGAGCAACAGCAGTGGACACAAGCTCGTGAATATTTGCTGCGTGCGTTGGAAATCTATGTAACCTATCAGGATCAGGAGAGGATAGGCCAGACTCTGTATTCTCTTGCCCGCTTGTGGCAGAGCAGCCAGGATACAGACCTCCCTGCCGCGATTGCAATTATGCTTGGTGCCTCTCGTGAGGAGATAGAAGCACGATTGCGCAAGTATGTGGAGTGAGAAGATGGGAGCACGTAGATGTCCATCGAGGTGATGCGTCTAATAAAAGTAAGAGCGAACCTTGAGCCGGCCTTTAGAGAGCAACTCATGAAGAGTCCATTGAAATGCTTGCAGGAGTATGATCTCACTGAAGATGAGAAGCGGCAGATTATACTTCCTAACTTTGACTGGCTCTTGGAAAGCAAACTTGCAGCTATGGCGTATCCGGAGTCGGAAGATGCTTTTACGCTTCTGTATCGGATAGGAATCAGGGCTGTGCTCAATCTTGCTGAGGTCCCTTACCCTTATGAGACTCCCAATACAATCGGTATGCTCACCAGGCATATCCCGGTTGCTGACTTTACAGCCCCGACTCTTCAGCAGGTGAAACAGGCTCTTGCCATGATTTCCTCTTGCCTTGATAGAAACATGCCTGTGGTAGTTCACTGCAGGGCAGGGCTTGGGCGGACAGGCACCATTCTCGCCTGTTACCTGGTTGGGATGGAAATGCCTGCTAACAATGCTATTATCATCATTCGGGAATGGAGACCTGGCTCAATAGAGGGTCCTGATCAGGAAGCCGTTGTGTACGAGTACGAGCGTTGCATTGATATGCAGATATAGGGATCTTTCAAGAGAAGTGCCGGCCCTTGGAGGTCTCTCAAATGGTCATACTGCCACAAGAACTCCTTTCTGAGATATTTCCTTGACTAAAGCAATCATATAATGGATAATGGCAAGTAAATAATTGCTTTTGTCAAACAAATGAAAGGAGCATATGATGACTGAACCTTCCGAAGAGAGGATTGGCACTGTCCGGCAGTTCAATCGCTTTTTCACCCGGCAGACCGGCGTTCTGCGCGAGGGCCTCTTGCACAGCCCTTACTCTCTCCCCGAGGCTCGCATCCTGTTTGAGCTTGGGCAGAGTAACCAGGTGACGGCTTCCAAGCTGGGCCGTGAGCTGGGCCTTGATGCCGGGTACTTGAGCCGCATCCTGGCACGTCTTGAACAACAAGGGCTGCTTGAAAAAGTTCGTTCCGAGAACGACGGACGCCAACTTCTCCTCAGCCTCACCGCGGCAGGCAGAGAGGCGTTCGCTCTCCTCGACCAACGATCACGCGAAGAGGTATCAGAAATGCTGGAGAATCTGAGCGAAGACGACCAGCAGCATCTGTTGAAGGCCATGCAAACCATCGAAAGTCTGCTTGGCAACGGATTCAAATTTTCCGAGCCTTTTGTTCTCCGCCCTCATGAGCCTGGCGATATGGGATGGGTCACCCACCGGCATGGTGTCCTGTATGCTCAAGAGTATGGCTGGGACGAACACTTCGAGGCGCTTGTCGCCCAAATCGTGGCAGATTTCATCAACCACTACGACCCTGCACGAGAACGATGTTGGATCGCAGAGATGGACGGGGAAATCATTGGTTCGGTTTTTGTCGTGCAGAGCAGTGAAACCGTCGCCAAACTCCGACTGCTGCTGGTCGAGCCGAAGGCACGCGGCCTGGGGCTGGGCACTCGCCTGGTTGAAGAGTGTATTCGCTTCGCTCGACGCCGTGGGTACCAGAAACTGATGCTCTGGACCAACAGTATCCTGCTAGAAGCGCGTCACATCTACGAGAAAACAGGGTTTCACCTCGTCGCCGAGGAAGCACATCATAGCTTCGGCCATGACCTCATTGGAGAAACATGGGAACTGGTGCTGTGAGAAAGGGCGCGCTTGCTCACCCCCTCCAACTCAGTCTGCTCGTTTCATTGAACCCACCATTGGCATGTGCTTCAGCAAGAGAGACACATGACCCAAAACGTTAGTGGAGATTCAGGGGAGATGGCCTGATATTGGCTGTGATACCGCCATCGGCTGCGATCTCCGATCCCACGACGAAGGATGAGTCGGAGGAGGCAAGAAAGAGCGCGACTTTGGCCACTTCCTCTGGACGGCCCAGACGTTTGATCGGCGAGAGCCTGGCAATCGACTCTTTGTGAGCCTGAAGCACTTCTGGCGGATAATCCGCTCGCTTCAAAATCGGGGTATCGGTCGGGCCGATGGTAATCGTGTTCACACGGATGCCGCGCCCAATGAGTTCAGCAGAGAGCGTGCGCGCTAGTGAGTGAACCGCAGCTTTGCTGGCCGAATACACGGAACTCCCGGCTATACCCACCAGAGCGTTGATCGAACCATTGATGATAATAGAAGCTTGGTCATTGAATAAAGGCAAAGCTTTCTGAATAGTGAAGTACGCGCCTTTGAAGTTGGTGCTCATCATTCTATCAAAGAACGCCTCGTCGGTTGCCTCAAGAGGTCGAGACTCGGCAATTCCCGCGTTGACAAACAGGATGTCCAGTTTACCAAAGGCTGCCCGCGTGCGCGCCATCAACTCGTCAAGGTCACTCAGCTTCGTGACATCTGTGGGAACCCCCAGAATATCAGAACCCAGTTGGTTGACGACCGCTTCGAGCTTCTCGCGATCTCGTCCTGAAAGCACAACTCTGGCTCCTTGCGCGTGAAATTCTCTGGCAGTCGCCAGACCAATGCCGCTACTCCCACCTGTAATTAAGGCTACTTTTCCCTGAAGTGCGTTCATAACACTCTTTCCTTTCAATAAACGAAAAACAAGCAAGGATGTCAAGCTGGCAAGAGAACAACCTATCCTCTTCCCAAACACCATCCTCAGAATTGTTCATAATTCTTGAATTTTCAGTCAAGAATTATGGTTAAAAAAATTTAGGAGAGCACCGACAGCGTTGTCGTTACAATATCCTCAAGCAGGCGACGATCAGGATTTGTACGCGAAAGCACTCGCAGACCCAGGTACGCATTCAGGAAGTAGTGCGCCAGTTGGTGGGGATCGCGCGTCCGAGCAAGTTCACCTGAAGCCTGTGCTTTGATCAGAACATGATAAAATGCTCCCCTGGTGTCGTCGAGTCCAGCTTGCACTCTTCTCGCCACCTCTGGATCACGTGGGGCCATTTCCAGGGCAGCATTCACCAGAAAACAGCCACGATGTTCAGGATCGGCAAGCGCCTCCTCAATGAGTGCCTGAAAAAAGTCCTGAAAAATGTCGCGCACAGGCCCTGATTGGAGGCGCAACGTCGTCAGCTTTTCTCCACCCGTCACGCAATATCGATCAAACGCAGCCAGATATAAGGCATGTTTGTCCCCAAATGTATCATAGAGACTTCCACGCCCAAGACCCGTACACTGCACAATGTCTTCAATGGATGATCCCTCGTAGCCCTGTCGCCAGAACAGGTTTACCACTTTCTCAAGCGCCTGATCCGGCAGAAATGCTTTCGGTCGTGCCATACAATTTGTCCCTTTCTCCTTCTAACAGAGAGTATACCTCATTCTGGAATAAAGAGTCAAGAAAAGCAGCGAGGTCAGATATTTGGAGAGAATGCCTGTCACCCTGAGCGAAGCGAAGGGTCTGGCTCGACGGGCGCAGAGATCCTTCGCTTCGCTCAGGATGACAGCCCGGACCCCTCTCCAGTCCGCTTCCGGGAAGCCTTCTCTCCAAATGTCTATTCCTGGTACAAGAAGGTGGCACGTTTTATAAGAATTTGCTATGATACATGTTAATAAAGGTGATCACCCGGCCGGTCATACATGAGAGGTGACCGGTCAAGCTTTTTTGGGTCACTCTATTGAAGAAATTTCTTGGAGTTTTTTCCTATGGATATCCGCATAACAAATCAGGCAGTGAAAGATGTGCCATGCGATGCCCTGGTCGTGGGAGCGGCTTACAAGCAGGTAGGGCAACAAACAGGAGCTCTCGTATTAGCTGGAGCGGCCAGGGACGTGGATAACCTGCTGGGCGGCCTTATTCATAGTATCTATGCCGGTGGAGAGTTCAAAGGTGAGCGGGGAGAATTGCTTACTCTACACCCAATGGATAAGTTAGCCGCTAAGCGCATTGTCATTGTGGGTTTAGGGTTTCAGGAGCAGATCGATTCACAAGTAATTCGCCGCGCCAGCGCCATGGCTGCTCGCCATTTGCAACAAACGGGGGCGCATCAGATCGCCCTTGCGATCCAGCCTGAGGAATTTGACCTGGAAGAAAGCGTGCGCGCTGAGATAGAGGGAGCATTACTGGGCCTGTATACGTTCAAAAAGTATAAGCAATCAGGCGTCAATGGCCAAGGTATTACCAGCATTAGCCTGCTGGCCGGTACTGCGAACAGGGCCGCACTCGAGCAAGCAAGAGAGCATGGCGTTGTACTGGCCGAGGCCACAAACTTTGCACGCGACCTTGTGAATGAGCCACCCAATGTGCTGACCCCATCTGAGCTGGCTAATCGTGCTGGCGCTATGGCCGGGCAATTTGGGCTGGAATGTGAAGTACTGGATCGACCTCGCATGCAAGAATTGGGCATGGGTGGACTGCTTGCGGTGGCACAGGGCAGTGCAGCACCCCCTAAATTCATCATCCTGCGTTATCGCGGCGCTCCCCAAAGCAAAGAAATGGGCATTGCGCTTGTTGGCAAAGGCATTACCTTTGATAGCGGTGGCCTCTCGCTCAAGACCGCTGAACAGATGCAGAATATGAAGACCGATATGGCGGGGGCTGCGGCTGTTGTTGGC
>Ga0209647_1004165_pt1 | contig 10970 bp, 12 predicted proteins | sample GraSoi_2013_60cm_FD_185827 | JGI IMG/M metagenome (GOLD analysis project Ga0209647, IMG submission 185827) | Grasslands soil microbial communities from the Angelo Coastal Reserve, California, USA - Sample 9_17_2013_60cm (SPAdes) (version 2) | ecosystem: Environmental > Terrestrial > Soil >...
GTGCGCCACAGGAGCCACGGTAGTCTCTTCCAAGACACCAATTTGTTCATCATATTGAACTGATTGTTCTTCCATAAGAACAGAATAATCAATGTTGGGAAATATGTCAAGTATTATTACTATTATCCAGATATTTGGAGAGAAGGAATTAGGTGGGAGAGTCAGGAGAAGACGGCCTGGCCAAGGTAGGCAGCAGACTCTCCCGTGGGGCAGAACCCAGCACGTCGAGCAACTCTTCTAAGGAGAAGACGCCATAGCAGCCAGCGACATAGAGCACCGCCGGAGCGCTGCCCAGCTCACGCTGACGCTGTCGCCGCAGCCGCCGAATGGCCACCGCAGCCAGTCGCTCTCCCGCCTGCAAACGATAGACTTGCGCGGTAGTGAAGGCCAGGCACGTCAAGGTCGTACGCCCCAGTGCCGCCACAAAATCGCGTCCCCAGCGCTGCTTCTCCAACCCCCAGCCTTCCTTCAATTCCCGATAGGTATCATCCTCACTGTGCCAGCGCGGACGAAACGCCTGCAAAGCGGCAAAGCCATCGGCGAAGCGGCGGGTACTCACCAACGCTCGTGGCGGCTCGGCGGCCGTTTCCTGGGTGGTCACATCGCGGATGAGACAGGCCCACAGGCTGGCATCGGCTACCCCATAGCTGGCAGCCTTCTCGGTCAAGCCGTCCCAACTCGTCAGTTCCCCCGCTGCTGTCACCTCCACCTCGCGCACCTGCTTGTGGCCACCGATGGTGCGTAGATAGCGATGGTGGCTCCAGTCAATGAACTGCCCATCGGCCAAGCCCTGCAGGTCCTGGTAGAGCAGACGATCCTGGGGCAAACTCACCAGGGCATCAATGCCCTTGCGGTACTTGAGCCAGGCCAACAGGGGGCCATCGGCGTAGAGAGCATCCGGAAGCCTCAAGCTGATGGCCTGCGGTCCTGCCACCTCAAGCACTTGCTCAATCAGTGAGCGGGTCACCACCGCTTCTTGGCCTTTCTCTGAGGCCGGCCCGCTCAAGAGCCGCCAGGCCACGATGATCGGACGGGTGGCTGACACACACACCAAGGCCACCAAACGAAAGTCGTCGCCCACCCCACTGCCATCGACGGCGTAGACCTTGCCACGCACCAACTGCCGCTGGTAGAGCGACTGCACCCCGGCTGCTTGTGCGTGCAGCCACGCTGACTCGCCTACGCGCCGCAGCGCATCGCGCAACGTATCAGGATGACACGGCAACGATTCCTCTTGCCGTCCCTCGGGATGCCGATGCCGTCCATTGCTCCCTGAGCGGATCTGCACCGGGGCCCAGCCCAGTTGCAAGAGCACTGCTGGCTCGCGGAACAGCACCTCGGCTGCTCCACTGAGCGAGGCCTGCTCCACAAACGGCAACGTCGCCAGCGTCCGTAGCAACAGCTCATCCGGCACACCTGCTCGTTTTCGCTGCGCTTCGACTTCATCTAAGATCGCAAAGATCCCTAACTCTTCATGTAAGGCGACTAACTCATCCAACGGCCCACTAGCCATCGTGGTGGCTAAATCAGGCCGTTCCCCTCGCTGCAAGGCCGCTGCCACCGCTTCTTTGTCTCTTCGATACCATTCCATCTTCTTCCTCCTGCTTTAGAACGTCCCTTCTAGTTTATCACCTCCTCCCAGTTATCTCCAAATATCTGACCATTTGGTAGCGTATCTTTCTCTAAGGGTTGATAGTCAGCAGATCAAGGGCGAGAGAGTGAGAAGCCTCCCACCAACTCATCTGAGCCCATTGAGCATTCAGGCGGGTCATTTGGATGTACACCGCCACCTCGGCGCCTTTCGGACTGCTGAAACAGCCGACTTGCCGAAACTTGCGCCGCAATTCGCGGTTGGTGCGTTCCAACCGCGAGGTGGTCCGCACCACTTCGCGCACTATCCCCTGCAACGCATAGTAGCGGATGGTCTGCTCAAACTCGCGCTCAAAGGTGGCGACCGCCTGTGGCTGCGTCGGCCGCCAGTGTTCGGCAAATGCGGCGAGTCGGACTCGCGCCTCTGATGCACTGGCGGCTTGATAGACCGCCGCAGCTTGCTCCATGAAGGGCTTTTTTCCTTCACGCCCCGCTCCCACAAGCGCTGCACCAGTCGTTCCCAGGCGGCTTGCTCTTCCTGGTCAGCTATCTCCCAATCAAGGATGTGTCGTTTACCGCTCCCGTCGGTCCACAGGCCAAGGGCGACCAGGACCACGATGCGTTTGCCACTCGTGCGGCGACGCTTGCGCTGGCGGCTATCCTCGTAGAGCCCGTCCTGCTGGGTCTGCATGCTGAGCCAGATGCCATCGAGTTGCACCACTGCAGGTACATCCTCGATCGGTTCACGATGCACTTGAGCAAGCCTCGCTTCGAGTTGATTGATGCGCTCGTTGATGGTGCGCAAGCCCACACTTGCTCCCATGGTGGCTGCCCATTCCTGGCTGAGTTGGCGTAAACTCCGCGACAAGCCACTGCCAAAGATCGCACGCTGTAGCGCATCGAGCCAGAAGCGCTGTTACTTCTCCAAGAGAGCAAACTGCGCTACCACGTCGTGCTCACAGCGCTGGCATTCCAGCATGGGCACCCGCACCACGTCCAGGTGCCCCATCCGATTTCCAAACTACGGCGATAATGGTCATCGCGAGTGAACTGGTTGGCATCGGTACAGCCACAGTAGGCACATTGCCAGTCGATGGGACGCGCCTGGCTACTGATCCGACGGGGACTTCGCTTAGGCCGTCCCAGCTTGGTCGTGACTTCCTGTTCCAGAAACTCTTGGAGCACCTGGGTCACCCCCTCGATGATGACCTGCTGCATCTGGGTTTCAATGGCCTGGAGGATCGCTTTTCGCTCCGCTCCCTTTAGCTTTGCTTGAGAAAACGCTATACTCATACTGCTGAGGACTCCTTGTGATGAATGTGTTTGGTATACCTACTTCATCACAAGGAAACTCTTCAGCTCTCTTGTTTGTTCCCTCTATTCGATCCTTAGAGATCGATACGCTACCCTCTCTGCTGAGCTCTTGACAAATGCCATATATTCAAGTATTCTATTGAATAGTATAATATACGAGACACATGAGGTCTCGCTTTCCGATAGAGGTGCTGCAGGTATGCACATCAGGAGGTCACGATGGCTCTTTCCAGTATGACGCATCTCACTTCGGCAGAGGTCGCCGCACTTGATTCCTATGCCTTCCTCGCCGTGCTTGGCAAGCGAGTGATCCACCCTGGCGGGCGTCGCTCATCCGAGGAGTTATTCCGACGGGCGGACTTTCAGCCGGACCAACAGGTCCTGGATGTCGGCTGTGGGGTCGGCACGTCTGCCATTGCGATCGCCCGCCGCTTCGGAGCGAAGGTGACTGCGGTCGACATCTCTCCCATCATGCTCACCCGTGCCAGTTCCAATGTTCGGCGCACAGGGCTTGCCGGACAGGTCGCCGTCACCTACGGCGATATTCTCGCGCTGGACTTTCCCGACAACCGCTTCGATCGTGTGGTCGCCGAGGCCGTCACGATGTTCGTCGACCGCCCGCGTGCCGTGCGGGAACTCATCCGCATCTGCAAACCGGGTGGGCGCGTGCTTGCCACTGAATTCTTCTGGCGCCAGCCGCCTACTCCCGAGGCACGGGAAATTTTCCTGGGCCAGGTCTGTCCTGGCATGCAAGTAGACACGTTGGAGGAGTGGGGTCGCCTCTACGAGGGAGCAGGACTGAGCAACACGCAGGTCGTCTCCGTTCCCTTTGAAATGATGACCCCGGCTGGATTCCTCACTGATGAGGGGGTCGCAAACTGCCTGGCGATGATGGGCCGCGCCTTGACCCATCTGTCTTACCTCCAAGATGGCCTGGCTCATGCCGCGCTTACTGCGCGCTGTGCCCTACCTCGGCTATGTCCTCGTTGTGGGTGAGAAGCCCGCATCCGTTCAAGCTTCAACGGCGGCGAAAGCCCAGGAGATGGGAGATCGGCGTCTCTCTTAGAAGGATATGGTGAAACACATGGAGAAGCAACAGAAGCGAGCGTTTAAGAATCAACTCTACGAGCAGTTTGCTCGCATTGGCAAAGCCCTGTCGAGCGCGCACCGCCTCGAACTCCTCGAGGTACTGGCCCAGGGGGAACACAGCGTGGAGGCGTTAGCACAGGAGACAGGCATGTCGGTCGCCAATGCCTCGCAGCATTTACAGGTGCTGCGAGCCGCTCAACTGGTCGAGGTGCGCCGCGAGGGCGTCTACATCTACTATCGCCTGGCAGACGAGCGCGTGTTCAGCCTGTGGCAGGCCATGCGTGAGGTGGGGGAGGCCCGCATCGCGGAGATCGATCGCATTGTCCAGACCTACTTGCATGAGCGGACCCTGTTGCAGCCCATCAGTGCTATGGAGTTGCGCCAGCGCCTGGTCGAGGGGAATGTCATCCTGCTGGATGTACGTCCCGTGGAGGAATACGAGGCTGCGCATCTTCCCGATGCCATCTCTATTCCGGTGACCGACCTGGAGGCTCGTCTCCCAGAGCTTCCTCAAGACAAGGAGATTGTCGCCTATTGTCGCGGTCCCTATTGTGTGTTTGCGGATGAGGCGGTTGCCCTGCTACAGACGAACGGGTACAACGCACGCCGACTCGAACAAGGGCTTCCTGACTGGCGCGCTCTGGGGCTGCCAGTTGAAAGCGGAACAGGAGCACAAGTATGATGACCATTGATGTCGAGACCTTGAGGGTATGGTTGGAAGAAGGACGCCCGGTCACGGTCCTGGATGTGCGTCCGACGGTAGAAAGGGCGGAATGGGCCATTCCTGGAAGCATCCATATTGATGCGTATGATGCTCTGCGAGCGCACAATCCAGCAGCGCTTGCCGACGTAGACGTTCCGAGTGATGGACCGGTCGTGACCGTGTGTGCGGCTGGGAAAACCAGCCAGATCGCCGCTGAGCAACTGCATGCACGTGGGTTGCAAGCGCTGTCTCTGGACGGCGGCATGAAGGCCTGGAGTCTGGCCTGGAACACTGCTGAAGTACCTGTGCCTGCGAACGACGTCCGTGTCATCCAGGTGCGGCGCACAGGAAAAGGATGCCTTTCGTACCTCATTGGTGCAAAGGATGAAGCGATGGTGATTGACGCTTCGCTTGACCCACAGGTGTACCTCGACCTCGCATCACAGTACGGTTGGCAGATCACCAGCGTCCTAGACACACACACTCATGCCGATCATCTCTCGCGTTCACGCCAGCTCGCTGAACGCAGCGGGGCCATGCTCTTTCTGCCCGAACAGCAGCGGGTATCGTTTCCCTTTACTGCCATGCGCGATGGCGATACGCTCGCCACCCCTCGATTGATGCTGACCACGCTGCGTACGCCTGGACACACGCTGGAGAGCACATGCTACCTGCTCAACAACACGATCCTCTTTACAGGAGATACGCTCTTTCCCACCGGGATCGGGCGCCCTGACCTGCACGCCGAAGAGCAGGAAGCGCGAGCGCGGTCCTCGCTGCTCTACCACAGCCTGCACAAGCTTCTCGCGCTGCCATCGGAGACGCTCGTCCTGCCAGGACACGCGAGTCGGCCAGTGCCATTCGATGGAGTGCCGGTCGGTGCGCGGCTTGCCGAGATCGACGAGCAGGTCGGCCTGCTGCATGCGACGCAGACGGTGTTTGTCGAGACCCTTTTGAAACGGCTTCCCCCGACCCCGCCCAACTACGAACGAATCGTCACGCTCAACGAAGCGGGCCTGGTGGCTGATCACGATGTGACCGAGTTAGAAGCAGGAGCGAACCGCTGTGCCATCTCCTGATGTCACGTCACTTCCTTCTCACTCCGTACAATGGAGAGCAAGGAGCCAATACTGTAAGGAGGTCATGATGAGTGACAGTCTACGGACAGAACCGAGCCTTGACCTGGGTCGCTTGCGTCAAGCGATCCAAGAAGAATACGCCGCTGTGGCACGAGATCCTGGTCGCGGCTATCACTTCCACACCGGCCGTCCACTCGCCAGCAGGCTTGGCTACCACGATGACTGGTTGGAAGGTCTTCCCGAAGGCTCGATCGCATCTTTCGCTGGCACGGGCAACCCGTTTCGCATCGGCCAACTTCAGCCCGGTGAGCGGGTCGTCGATATCGGCAGTGGTGCTGGCATCGATAGTCTGATCGCCGCGAAGATGGTCGGTCCAGACGGACAGGTCATCGGAGTCGATATGACCCCGGCGATGCTCGAAATGGCGAGGAAGAGTGCTCGCGAAGCCGGGGCAGGCAATGTGGAGTTCCGCGAAGGCTTGGCCGAGTCGTTACCCGTCCCTGATAGCTGGGCCGATGTGGTCATCTCCAACGGTGTCCTCAACCTGCTGCCAGACAAACTCGCGGCCTTGCAGGAAATGGCTCGGGTACTCAAACCCAGCGGTCGCCTCCAGATCGGGGATATCCTGGTGCAGCAGGCGGTGCCAGAGGACGCGAAACAGCAGATCGATCTGTGGACGGGCTGAATTGCTGGTGCTCTGCTGGAAGCAGAACTGAAGGCCACGGTCGTGGCTGCGGGATTCGTTGACTTCGAGATCACCTGGCAAGCGGACGTCTTCAGTGGCGCTCCTCAAGCGAGCAGTGCGGCAGAATTCGGGACACAAGGCATCAACTTCCACGCGCGCAAGGCGGCAGATGAGGAGGAGTGGCATGCATGCGGTAAGGGCCTCTCTCGCATGTGAAATCCCTATCAAGCCCATTGCACTGCTGGGTGCCGATGACTGCTCTGATGGAGGGGACAAAGGCTTCAGAGAGCCTTGAGATGCTTTTGTGGGTCTACGATGGGAAGTAAACAGTACATAGGAGCAAACCGCTGTGCCATCTCCTGACGAGAAGAGAGTGCCCCCTCAAGGGACACAATCAGTCGTGCAACTTGGCCTGCGCGCCAATTGGCAACAGTTTACGCTGCTGGTGATCGTCAATGCCTTTGTCGGAGGTATGGTGGGCCTGGAGCGCAGCATCGTGCCGCTGCTCGGGCAGCGTGTATTCGGCCTGGCTTCGACGACGGCGGTGCTCTCCTTCATCGTGAGCTTCGGTGTGGTCAAAGCCCTGGCGAATCTCTTCGCGGGCAGGCTGAGCGATCGCATCGGACGCAAGGACGTCCTGGTGGCTGGCTGGTTCGTCGGGCTGCCCGTGCCGTTGTTGATCATCTTCGCTCCATCATGGGGCTGGGTGGTCTTCGCCAATGTGCTGCTGGGCATCAACCAGGGCCTCTGCTGGTCTACCACCGTCATCATGAAGATCGACCTGGTGGGCCCGGCCCGGCGGGGACTGGCAATGGGGCTCAATGAAGCGGCAGGCTACGGCGCAGTCTCGCTCGCGGCTATCGCGGCTGGCTACCTGGCCGCCACGTATGCTCTACGCCCCCAACCGTTCCTGCTCGGCGTGGCCTTTGCCCTGGCAGGGCTCTTGCTCTCGCTGTTCTTCGTGCGCGAGTCGCGTGGACACGCCCGTCACGAAGCAGCCATGCTCGCCTCTCCCGCTGGACAAGCAGCTGCGTCAGCGCCCCAGGCGCCCCCGCCAGATCAGCAGGCAGCACCTCCATCATTCAAAGACATTTTCTTGTTCACCTCGTGGAAGAACCGCACGCTCTTTTCGGTCAGTCAGGCCGGGTTGGTCAACAACTTGAATGACGGCCTGGCCTGGGGGCTGTTTCCCCTCTTTTTTGCCGCGCACGGCTTGAGTATCGCGCAGATTGGCCTCCTGGCAGGCATCTATCCAGGCGTGTGGGGAGCGACGCAGTTGCTGACCGGGGCGCTCTCAGACCGCGTGGGGCGCAAGGGGATGATCGTGGCAGGCATGCTGCTCCAGGGGGTCGCCATTGGCCTGATTCCTTTCACCCAGGGGTTCGCCTGGTGGGCAGTCGACCTCATCCTGCTTGGACTGGGAACCGCCCTGGTCTACCCAACACTGCTGGCCGCCGTTTCCGATGTCGTTCACCCGAGCTGGCGTGCCTCGGCAGTGGGCGTCTACCGGCTCTGGCGCGATAGCGGATACGCCATCGGGGCGCTGCTGGCCGGGGTGCTAGCTGACCTGTTCGGGGTCTCCTGGGCCATCGGTGCCATCGCTGGAGTGACCTTCCTCTCAGGGGTTGTCGCCTCCGTGGTGATGCGGGAAACCCTCCCCTCGCACCGGAAGGCCCCCGGCGCTCCGTTTCATAATGTCTCCTGAGGGGAACACCCGGAAAGGGAAGAGGAGAGCCACGACCGTTTCTCTGCTCACGTGGCACAGGTCTGTTACGGGAGGTCAACGATTCTCTCTGCACGCAGCAGACGACTGTAACCTTGCGCGGAGTAATAGAGCAGGCGGGGGAGCAGAGGAGAGAGGGATACGAGTAAGAGGACCAACACAGCGATCAGTGTCCATCGATGGTGGAACCGTTTAGCACCGGAACGCACGGAGAGCCGCGCATACGGGAAGAAGGGAAATGCGCCCATGCCTGAGAAGAAAGCACAAATGGAGGCGGTCTATACGCATATGTGGGCCAGCCACGAGGGAGGTCCCTTCGCGCCGCTCGATGAGAGCCTGCACCCTCGCCCGCACAGCATGCTCTACGAGGTCGCCTCCGCCTGTGGAGTCGGCGCTTCCTCGCTCGTCCTCGATGTCGGCAGCGGCAGAGGCAATCATAGCTGCGCGCTGGCCCAGCGCTTTGGCTGTCCCGTCGTGGGCCTGGACGTTACCCAGTTCCACGTCGAGCAGGGACGGGCCAGAGCCGTGCAAGAGGGCGTGAGCGACCGGGTGTCCTTTGTGCAGGGAGACATCGAAGCGCTTCCCTTTGAGGACGAGCGGTTTGATTTCCTGTGGTCGCGCGATATGCTGATGCATGTCCCTGCCCTCCCGCGGGCGCTCGCGGAGTGCGCGCGTGTGCTCAAACCGAAGGGAGCCATGCTGGTGTATACGACCGTCGCGACGGGACGGATGGAGCCGAAAGAGGCCGCATGGCTGTATGCGTCGTTTGGCCTGGTCCCAGAGAGCATGGACGAAGATGCCGTCGAAGCGGCATTCCAGGCGACAGGACTCCAGATGCACTCCAAAGAGCCGCTGGGCAGCGAGTTGATGGAATGGGTGGAAGAGCACGAGGGGCGGGCCTCGCGCGAACTCATGCGCCTGGCCCGCATGCTGCGCAAGCGAGAGTACTACCAGGAGCTTCTGGGTGCCAGGAGATACGAAGTGGCCCTGGCGAACTACCACTGGGCGCTCTACATCCTCCTGGGAAAACTCAGCCCTGCACTCTACATCCTGCGAAAAAACGCGTCGCCGTGAGACGCAAGCATTGGAGACGCCACATGAAAGATCAAGCGCGAGCAAAGGCACGACAACTCGCCCAGGAGTTTGTGCAACGGGGGGATGCCACAGGCTGGTTTGAGGAACTCTATACGCAAGCTCAGGGAAATGAGCAGGCCATCTACTGGGCCCAGATGGTCAGTAACCCCAACCTCGTCCAATGGCTAGATCGCCGAAACGTTCAGGGCAAAGGAAAGCTCGCCCTCGTGGTTGGGTGCGGGCTTGGTGATGATGCTGAGGAGCTGGCGCACCGAGGCTTTAAGGTGGTAGCATGTGATATTGCTCCGACGGCTATTGACTGGTGCCAGAAGCGGTTTCCTCATTCACCAGTGGTGTATGTGGTTGCGGATGTGCTAGATGCTCCCTTAGCCTGGCAAGGAAGCTTTGACTTTGTCCTGGAAGCGTACACGTTACAGGTTTTGCCTGCTGATGTGCGCAGAGAGGCAGCTGCATGTATCGCGGGCTTGCTCACGAAAGAAGGCACCCTGCTGGTGATCTGTCGCGGGCGTTCTCCTGAAGAGCATCCTGGGAATATGCCCTGGCCTTTGACAACGGAAGAGTTGAATGTGTTCAAGAGCGCCGGGCTACGGCAGGTGCAATTTGAAGACTATCTTGACCAGGGAGAGCCACCAACGAGGAGATTCCGTGTGGAGTACCAGCGAGCATCCATCCGCTGAAAGCTGAAATGGGGGATTCCCTTGCGTCTGGTGACGGCTCGCGTGATACTCTACCGTTAAGAGGTGCAAAGAAGCACACGTTTGTTCGTGTTAGAAACGATACCTATTGATGCCATATTCTAGATGGGAGCACTGATCCTATGAGTCTTTCGTCGTCTGCGCACAAGCTGAAACGGCTAGCAACCACCGCCTCGGAGGAGAGCGCTGTTGCTCCTCCGATCACCTTGAGCGAACGCAGCAGCATCGGCCTGGCGCTGCTGCGCATCCTGGTGGGCTATCTCTGGTTCCAGCAGTTATTCTGGAAGCTGCCGCCCACCTTCGCCGGTCTGTACGGGTATGTTGTGCGCGAGTCACAGCACGCCATTCTCCCCGGCTACGGCGCGCTGCTCCAGCATACCTTTCTCGCTGGCTGCCCTAGCCTGTCATCGCCCGTTGGCTGCACCGCGTTTGTGCCGCTGGCGGCCTGCGTCTGGACGGCTGAACTGCTGGTGGCCATCAGCCTGCTGTTCGGGCTCTTCACGCGTTTCGGCGCTCTTCTGGCGACGATCCTCGCTGTGCAGCTGTACGTGGGCCTCGCTTATACCGAGTGGATCTGGACCTACGGCATGCTGGTGCTGCTGGCACTTGTCCTGGTCGCTGTTCCGGCGGGACGCAGACTGGGGATCGATCTCTGGCTCGCGCCGCGCCTGCAGGCGGCGGGGCAGCACCATCGACTCGCGCGCATCGCGAGCTGGTTTGTGTAGAGAGGGAGGAAGACGATGCACACACTCCGCAGGGGGCTCCTGGCAGGGGTTCTGGCCAGCCTGGTGCTAGCCATGTTCGACTTCGTGACCGACGGCGCACCCGGCAACGGGTTCCCGTCTGTCTTACGCTGGTTCGGCATCACGGTTGCCGACCCCACGATCAGCCGGCTTTCCGGCTTGCTGCTTCTGATCGTACTGGGAGGACTCGTTGGTCTTATCTTTGGGGCGATCCAGCGAGGCAAGCCCATCGCCACCGGTCGCGCGCTCTTGAC
>Ga0209647_1004166_pt1 | contig 10968 bp, 10 predicted proteins | sample GraSoi_2013_60cm_FD_185827 | JGI IMG/M metagenome (GOLD analysis project Ga0209647, IMG submission 185827) | Grasslands soil microbial communities from the Angelo Coastal Reserve, California, USA - Sample 9_17_2013_60cm (SPAdes) (version 2) | ecosystem: Environmental > Terrestrial > Soil >...
AGGCGCTGCGGCTGATGGGCGACGGCCTGAGCGAACGCGGCTGCGAGGAAGGGAGCGCGATCCTTCGTGTGGCCGAAGCCGCGCAAGAGCGGCTGCGAAGTGTGCAGGACGTTTGGTTGGGATTGGCTCAGGAGGTACCCAGTCGCGCGGGGCCCGGACGGAATTAGATTGTTGGCAAGAGCAGCGGTGTCCCTCACGAGTCTCGCACGCGATCATTGCCGTTGTGTGTAATTTACAACTTTACAACCCACTAGGCGCATCGCTAGGGGGTATAGCGATAACTGCCAAAGTAGGCCCACCTTGGTAAAAGGCGAGCTGGAGGAATTCATGGTGGAGGATTGTTGTGGCGAATGGTGATGGGTCATCTCTCAACGAGGTTGAGAGTCGCGTGTGTGACGCGCTTAAGGGAAACCTTGGGACGCGGGCAACCGTGACGAAAGTGAAGCAAATGCACAATCGAGTCATCGTTGAAATAGTCTCGCCCAACGATTTTCAATGGGCCGCAGATACTCTTGGAAAAATTGGACCGGAATTAGCTAAATCGATACCTGGTGGTCTCGATATAAATCTGACGACTTGGTGGAAAGGTAATAGTTAGGTTTCGACTATCAGAGCTTCGACCACCTGACGAGATCATATTGATCATCGTGTCGCAGCACGTGAAATGGCGCACCACCGTAATTTTGTCCGTCGGTGATTAAGACACGACCTTGGCCTATCACCTGCATCGTATTGCCTCTGACAAAAATTGCCGTTTCGTCGTCAATACCCACGCCGAGTAAATGAGGATATCTCTGCACCACCGCAGAGAGATGGGAGTCACGATTGCGTGAGCCCACGTGTTGATCGACTGCGACATTGGAGAGAAAGCCGAATGCCTCTTCTCTCCCAGGGTACATCACGATCGAATTATCATCGGATGGCGCCCCGCGCACGAGATAAGAGCCTTGGATCGTTGCGCCAGCGGATGTACCAGCAATCAGCCCTCCTCGATCTAAAACTTTCCGTAACTCTGTAATTGTACGTGTGCCATCATACGCATCCATTAAACGATATTGGCGGCCTCCTTGGATCCAAACTGCGGTAGCGTCGTGAAGCGGGGCCACAAATTTTTCGGTGTTAGCTTCCTCTCTGTTTCGCGTATGGAGAATTTTGGATGGCTGTCCAATAATATTCACTAGGTTATTTGGATTCGCCGCGACATCCAGTTGGGAGTCTCCGGCAGCAGTTGGAATAATCACCCACCGCGATGGATTTCCAGCAAGCGACGCTGCCACTTCGTGAATTATGCGGCTGCCAGTAAGGCTTCCTCCAAGTAGGCTGCCATTTTGTGGACCATGAGATTTCGGCGGATTACCCAAAACCATCTTCGGTGCCATGCTGACCGTATAAGGTCGTTACTAGCCGCTAAGATGCGGGTGGGGCCAGCACGACACGGCTATCGCCACTAAGATCTGTATAATCGAGAAGAATCTTGTGGTCGACTTCCCACGCCAAAATATACACTCGCACAATAGCAGGAACAGTATCGGGCTTCGAAAAGCAATGTAGCGTAACCGAATGATCTTTTTTCAGTCTGACCCTGCCGCTGGGCGCAAACCGCGTCGATCGCACTATTTCCTGCACGGGGCTGAAGTAGTAAGCGCCCAAAATCAAACAATTCAATCGGGACGCGGGCCCATCGATGTCGATTCGATAATCTACCAATGCATCGGATTCAACGTCAGGGATAACGATCGTCTGGTACGTGCCGTTGTCGGCAGGCGACCATTCAGTGGTAAAGACCCTACGTGCCTCGTTAAAGACAAAACGATTCCCTTGCCAAGTGCCGATGGATTTTTCCTCTTTTTGGATTCGCATTGGGGCAAGAAATGCTTGGATAGCCGTCCAGCACACCATTGCCCCGGCAAATCCAGCAAAGGCAGCCGCCGCGCCAGTCGTCATTTCGGTTAGCTTTTTTGGGCCGAAAAGAATGAACAGCGCCCAAAACCCAATGGCTTGTGCAATAAATTGAAACAGCGCCGCAGCATTAAAAATTGGTGAGATAAATCCATTCCAGAACAGGTGAAAGCACAGCCGGGTGCGGAATCGAAGCTTTGCGGTGGACGGGTTACTTTTTTTGGCCATGTCCTTTGGCAAAGGACCCAATGCCTGCCGCCCAGAGGGAAAGACTGGTACGGCTTTCTGTCGTGGATGCCTTGCCATGGCTAGGCAATTACCACGATTCTACACGACATAGGGTCGCATTGTTATTTCAGAGGCGAGCGCAGGGGCCTACATGACAAATTTTTCAAATGAGCTCAGAAAAATTCACGCTTCGAATAAATTAGTCGGTATTGAGCGAATTTTCGACCTGGGACTTTTTTATTCGAAGCACATTTTATCAGAGTGGATTATAACTTACATACGTCGGCGGGTTGACACCTACTGGGCAACGGACTTGTACGTTGTCGGGATGACTATTCTGTTAGCGGCTGTCCTCAACTTTTCGGATTGCGCACCGTTACTAAGTGCGTGTTTTGCGAGTTTTATTCTTGCTGGCACAATTATTAATATGGCGAATGTCGTCTTCCTCTCCAAGGTATTCGGGCCGCCTATTTCAGCCGAGCGAACGCTGTTGCTCTTCATTTTTAACGTCGCTCAAGTGGTTTTTACCTTTGCGATTTGGTACCGTTGGATGCTCGACAAACAGCCCGGCGAAGCTCTCTTTAAGGCCATATTGGTATTTGGAACGATTGGTTACCCGCAGGGCGCCGACATGATCGTGGGCATCCAGATCGCAACTGATATTTTCTTACTAGCGATCTTTCTGGCTTTCATACTCGGCAATTTTGGTACGGCTCGACGACTCAACCGCAAAAATTCTTGATCACGTACGCATCCAAGTCGTCAGCGCCTGGTAAGCCGCTATCATAATAAGAAGTCCTATCGGCTAAGAAATATGCGAACGGACGAACACCTACCTTTCCGCTAGACAAACTTTGTATTTTAATTTCTCCACAAACGACTTCTATGGGTTCACCATTCAAATTTGGTGTCATGAGGTGTTCAAATTTCTGAAACTGCAAAATGTTCTGACTTTTGACGATTCCGATGATTGCATCCCTGACTCTCGAAAATAGAATCTCGTTCTCTGTTTTACTAGCTATCGGCGCGGTATTTCCATTTCTCTTCGCATAAAACGGCAGCATCGTATTGGCAGCGATAGTCCAACCTGAAATAAGCTGCCCTCTTTTGTCTTGGTCATCCTTTAATTCTTTCAGAGCCTTATTAACGCGGGTGAGTGTTTTCTCAATTTTTGTGAAATCAGATTGCGGTACATTCGTTCTCGTTGCAGCCAATTCATCGAAAGTGCTAGTTGAATAATCAAGTGAAAAACAAAATGCGATTGCTTCTTGTGTTTTTCTAATTTCAATATTTGCCCAGCACTTTTTGATTTCTGTAACAAATCCGTCAAAATCTCCGCTATTTTTGATTTTAAAAAATTCTATTACGCCTCTATTCACTACCGGAAAATTCTCGCGGAGGGGGGCTGGGTTCTGTGCGCCCGCGTTTCCGGTCGCACACGCTATCGCCAAACCAAAATAAAGCATTCGCAAACTGGTTTGATGTCGTTTCATTTTTGCGAATTAATCTCACTCGAAATAGTTACGTTAATCCCGAGTAACATCGCATGTCTGATTGAAAGCCATTGCACATCGGAAGGCGACGGCCTGGTAATGTATTCAATTGCCTCTGTAGTGAGGCCGAGTCGGTCTAAGTAGGCACCCACCAAGGCATTGGCAAACCCACTCTCCACAGCGGCGTTCCCTTTCATTACAGACGCTGCGTGAAAGCCAATTTTTGAGGACGGCTCCATATATCTAGTGTCACCAGCCAACCAGACGAGAGCGCAGGCTGAAGCGCATGTATCTCTCGCTTTTACGACTGTGGAGTAACCTCTAAGCTTTATCTCTTTTCCTATCGCGAGCGCACTAGATAACTCGCCTCCGGGACTATCGAGTATTACTATCCCGAAAAGCGGGAGCAGCTTGCTAACCGCATCACTGAATTTTTGATTATCATTTTTTTTAAGCTCTCCAGTTATCTGAATGCGGTATACGTCAGGGTAGTTGCGATACTCGCCTTCATTTTTCGAACGTGGCATTTTCTCTACATTTATGTCTGCCGCTTTTACGGCGATGCTCTGCATCGCTAATAACAGCGCAAATAACGTCACCGGATGCCAAAGCCGTCTCATAATATTCCCCGCCCCGGCTGCATTTTCAATAATTGCGATACTCGCTCAACATATCGATCGATGCGCTGCAGTAGCCCGTTAGGTGGTTATGCGCCTTTACCAGCCCATCAAAGCTGACGCGGGTATACGCGAACGTTCGGCCTTGCATATTGTGCGGGTACCGGAAAGCCTCGCCGGTCGGATCTATTTCGTGAATATGACCAATGAGCTTGGCGCAGTGTACGCCCCAACTATCCTCTTCAGGCATTCCCGCAAGCCTAAATTGTCGGTTTAGCTCAATCCAAAGCCGCGACAAGTTATGGCCAAGGTCGGCCGAAGGATCGCCGGTGTAGCTCGCAAAATCCTCTATCGCATTTTTTAGGCTCAGCTCGATCGAGTGCCGCGCCAGATAAAACAGCGGAAACTGCAAATAATCGCCGTTTCGCCACTTCTGCTTAAACACAGTCGCGATTATGTCGAACGCCCTTTCGTACCCGTAAGCATAGAAACCAAGTGTCTGATCGGCTGTAGATGGGGGGCGTTCACGGACGAGGAATTTTTCCATCCGCGATGGAATGGAGAACCTATCGATTTCCTCGATAATCCCTGCAAACGTTTCTGCCATAAGCCTGGCTTCAATTCGCTGGTGTAATAGACATGATCATGCACCCGGCGCAGAGACTACGCTTGCAAGATTGCATCGACTTATTTCTATGCGCCTCGCAGGAAACTTAAGTACAAATTTTGACTTATTTATTTTCACCGCAACATTTCCGTAGTGCATCTCGCGATGGTGGTTTGCGCACACCGTCAAAATATTCGATGCGGCGAGTGACCCGATTTGACCTTTTGATACTGGCATCACGTGATGAGCTTCCACATATGGATCGCCTGTGCGCTTTAAGAAACCTATCGGTGATAATCCAAGAGCTTCACAGACTTGGCATTTAAATTTGTTGAAGCGCTTAACGATCGCACCAACTGGCCCGCGCTCGATTGTACGGCTGACGCGCTCTTTGCGCTTCGGACTTGCTGTCCGAAATTTTTTTTCCAAGTCCGCAACCTGATCCGCTGTATTTGGAACTACCGGAACCTCCATATCTGATAAATCGTGCAAATTTTCTTTCAGCAATACCAGGACGGCTTCAAAGTCCTGTTTTGAAATTGGGAATGAGGAGGCCTGAAAACCCTTAAGTAACTGCGGTGAGGTCTTCGGCCTTTTGGCGGTCAGTTTTTTTATAGTTAGTGGCCGATCTTGGTAGCTGTTGAGATACCTGATATTTACAGTTGGCCAACCCGGCTTTCGACCGGCGCCACGCGCCCAAAATAGATCGTTTGCGCCGGTACCGGGAAAGGCCTCGCTAATAATCTCGCATAAGGCGTAAATGCCTGGCGCAAGTTTTGGTCTACCCTCGCGCGCGCGTTCGCTTCGTCTGTCGACGCCCACTCTGACAATCGCAAATTGACCAGGCGCAAAGTGCTCCCGGTCGAATGGTCTAATTCCCCAAGTATCGAATTCGATTCCGGCCTCAAAAAAACGATCTATAGCCCACTTTTTCGGATTACATACTAAGACCCAACAGCGGTCCGATTGCGTGCGGAATCCCCGATTGTTTTGTGCATCGGATTGGATTTTCGCCAACAGCTTTCCCGATATTTTTACATCATAGAATGAGCTTGGGTGCTTGGCTTTGTATGCAAGTATTTGCTTACTTATTTTTCGCGGAATGTACATCTCTCGTCCGCTGGTTATTTTAAAATCCATTAGGGGCAAGGCGCTGCCATCCTCGAACGAAATAGCCATACGCCTCAACTGCATATCCTCGATGCGACAATGTTCACAGACATCATGTGGTATGCTGCAGAGGTTGAACGTTCGTCGTTTCAACGACTGGCGCCAGCTGGATTTTGTCAGTACTTTGAGCTCGGCCATATCGCGTGGCGCCTAAATCGATGATTGCAAGTCTAATGTACTCGGATCGCGCAAACAATCTTTTCAACAATATGATTCCGTACGTTCCTGCCTTGCATAAAGCGGGATATTGTCCGCCGCGAAATGCCGCTCGCTCTGGCAATCTTCCGTTGGCCGGCTCCTTTAATGCTCGTCCGTAGGCTATGAAGAAATAATTTCGACTGCGTCGGTGCCAATCCGTAGTCAATCTGTTCGCCCTCATCGATACCAAGATAGAATTGCTCCTCCCCCCGATTTGCCTCTTTTCCGATATGATGGAGGAAATTGTCGCGAGTGACAATTTAGAGTCAATTATCAAATCGCAGCTGAGTCGGAAACAATTGGAAAAATTTGAAAAAGACTGGCCAAAAAAAGAGACGGTCTTGGACCTTGGAAAGAATACGGAGAGATTAAAAAGGCATATGAAAAATTGATCGCGTCACTGAAGTAATAGAATGCTCATTTCGCCCTCACACCCTATCCACAAAACTATCCACCACGCGCTTTTCGCCCGCTCTGTCGAAGGCGATGGTGAGCTTGTTGCCGTCGACGGCCACCACGTTGCCGTTGCCGAATTTCTGGTGAAACACGCGCTCGCCGATTGTGAAGGATGACGTTGTGCCGGTGGATTTCGCCACCAGCTCGCCTTCGATGATGAGAGGCTTGTTGCGGCGGGAAGAAGCTCGCGCCCCCTCACCCGCGCCTGCGGCGCGACCTCTCCCCCGAGGGGAGAGGTGATCGGAGTCCGGCTCGCCGCTCTCATCATAAACGCCATCCGGTACAAAGCGGGGCTGGCCGTTGTCAGAGAAACCGCCCTTTCCCTTGCGCGCCTGTGCGCGCTGCCAGCCGGGCGTGGTGTAGCTGGAGCCGAATGAGTTCATCTCGTCGAAGCGCGAGGCGCCGTAGCCCGACATGCCGAAGCCGCCGGTGCCGCCCGCGGCCTCCTTCACCTCCACATGCGCCTCCGGCAGCTCGTCGAGGAAGCGCGAGGGCACGGTTGAGGTCCACAGGCCGTGGATGCGCCGGTTGGTGGCGAAATAAATCCTAGCGCTCTTGCGCGCGCGCGTGAGCCCGACATGGGCGAGGCGGCGCTCTTCCTCGAGGCCCGCGCGGCCGGTCTCGTCGAGCGAGCGCTGATGCGGGAACAGGCCTTCCTCCCAGCCGGGCAGGAACACGGTGTCGAATTCCAGCCCCTTGGCGGAATGCAGCGTCATGATGTTGACGGCCTGCTCGGCCTCCGCGCCTTCGCGGTCCATCACCAGCGAGATGTGCTCGAGGAAACCTTGCAGGTTCTCGAATTCCTCCATGGAGCGCACCAGCTCCTTGAGGTTTTCCAGGCGGCCGGCGGCGTCGGCGGAGCGGTCCTTCTGCCACATGTCGGTGTAGCCGGATTCATCGAGCACGATTTCGGCCAGCTCCGTGTGCGGCATCGAGTCTTTTTTGGCGCGCCAGCGCTCGAAGCTCGCCATCAAATCGCGGAGCGCCATGCGCGGCTTCGGCTTCATCTCGTCGGTGGCGGAGAGGGCGCTGGCGGATTCGCTGAGCGGGATGCGTTTCTTGCGCGCGTAATCGTGCAGCATCTGCACCGTGGCGTCGCCGAGGCCGCGCTTGGGCACGTTGACGATGCGCTCGAAGGCGAGATCGTCGGCCGGCTGCGCGATCACCCGCAGATAGGCGAGGGCGTCGCGGATTTCGGCGCGCTCGTAGAATCGAGGGCCGCCGATGACGCGATAGGGCAGGCCGAGCTGGATGAAGCGGTCTTCGAATTCGCGCATCTGGAACGAGGCGCGCACGAGGATGGCGATTTCGTCGAGCGGGTGGTCGAGGCCTTGTTCGCGCGCCACACGTTGCAGCTGCTCGATCTCCTCGCCGATGGTGCGGGCTTCTTCTTCGCTATCCCAGCCGCCGGTGACCTGCACCTTCTCGCCCAGCACGTCTTCGGTGCGCAGCGTCTTGCCGAGGCGGCCTTCATTGTGCGCGATGAGGTGCGAGGCGGCGGCGAGAATATGGCCGGTGCTGCGGTAGTTTCTCTCGAGGCGGATGACCTTGGCGCCGGGGAAGTCGTGGTCGAAACGCAGGATGTTATCGACCTCCGCGCCGCGCCAGCCGTAGATCGACTGGTCGTCATCGCCGACGCAGCAGATGTTTTTCGGGTGGCGTTGCTGAATTGCGGATTGCGATGTCGCAGGCGGCAAACTCGGCGGGACTCCCTCTCCCCGTTGGGGAGAGGGTTGGGGTGAGGGGGTAAGTGACTCTCGATCATCACCTTCCCCCTCACCCGACGCGCTCCGCGCGTCGACCTCTCCCCGCTGGGGAGAGGTGACTGCGGCGCTGGGAGAAATCGCCGGCCCACTCGTCGTCTGCGCCAGCAGTTTGAGCCACAAATACTGCGCGACGTTCGTGTCCTGATACTCGTCCACCAGGATGAATTTGAACCGCTCCTGAAACGAGCGCAGCACGTCCGGGTGCGTGCGGAACAGCCGGATGTTCTCCAGCAGCAAATCGCCGAAGTCGGCCGCGTTGAGCGTCTTGAGCCGCTCCTGGTACGCGATGTAGAGCTTCTTGCCCTTGCCATTGGCGAAGGTGGCGGCCTCGCCGGAGGGAACCTGCTCGGGCGTGAGCCCGCGGTTCTTCCAGCCGTCGAGCAACATGGCGAGCACCCGAGCAGGCCATCTTTTGTCGTCGAGCTTCTCGGCTTCTAAGAGCATTTTGATCAGCCGAATCTGGTCGTCGACGTCGAGGATCGTGAAGTTGCTCTTCAGGCCGACCATCTCGGCGTGGCGGCGGAGCACCTTCACGCCGATCGAGTGGAAGGTGCCAAGCCACGGCATTCCCTCGACAATTTGGCCGACCATCTGGCCGACGCGGTTTTTCATCTCGCGCGCGGCCTTGTTGGTGAAGGTGACGGCGAGGATTTCCGCTGGCCGCGCCCGCCCGAGATTGAGGATGTGCGCGATGCGCGTGGTCAGCACGCGCGTCTTTCCGGTTCCCGCGCCCGCCAGCACCAGGACAGGACCATCAAGGGTTTCAACGGCTTGGCGCTGTTCGGGGTTCAGGTCCGCGAGATAGGCCGCGCTGCGTGCGCCCAGCGCGCGCGCGGCAATGCCGCCCGCAACAGGTTGCGGGTTCAACGGCGCAGGGTCGTTACGTTTGGGCTCGGCCATGTTGTCCGGTAAAGGGCGGCTTCGGCCGCCGGATCGATTCTCTCGATAGCAAAGATGGCATCCGCAGGCGCCATTTTCGAGGCCCGCCGTGCGCTTGTCGGGTTCTCCCCACCGCTTTAGCGTGATTTTTCCGGTTTATTTCAAACAACTTATGGGGGAATCTTGTGAGATTGAAGGACAAGGTGGCGCTGGTCACCGGCGGCGGCCGCGGCATTGGCCGGGATATCGTGCTCGCATACGCGCGCGAGGGCGCCCACGTCGTCGTGAATGACGTCGACCCGGCCACCGCCGAGGCGACCGCCAAAGAGGCCGCGGCGCTCGGCAGCAAGAGCCTTCCCGTCGTTGCCGACGTCGCCAAATCCGCCGACATCCACCGGCTGGTCGAGACGATCATCATGGAACGCGGGCGCATCGACATCGTCGTGAACAACGCGATGAAGATCGTGCCGGGAAAGCTCGAGGCGCTGCCGGAAGCGGCGTGGGATACGACAGTGAACATCGGCCTCAAGGGCGCGTTCCTCGTCAGCCAGGCCGCCGCCAAGCACATGATCGCACAGAAATCCGGCATCATCGTCAATATCGCCTCGATTGCCGGGCTGTTTCCCTACAATTGGGCCGGCGCCTATAGCGTGGTGAAGGCGGGGCTCATCATGCTCACGAAACTGCAGGCGATGGAGTGGGCGCCTTATGGCATCCGCGCCAACGCGATCACGCCCGGCTACATCCGCACGCCCGGCACCGAAGCGATGTATGCCGATCCGGAAATCTACGAAGGCCGCCGCAAGGGCGTGCCGATGGGCCGCGTCGGCTCAGGCGAAGACATTGCGGGGCCTGCGATTTTCCTCGCCTGCGAGGAGTCGCGCTATACGACCGGGAGCGTGCTGGGCGCCGATGGGGGGCAGGCGGTGGGTTACTTCCTCACCGTGCCCGGACGGCGGTTTTCCGGCGGGAGGATCGATTAGCCGCTCGCTCGCGCCGGCCGGCGCCGTTCGTGGAACCACGCGCGGTATTTCGTCATCTTTTCACGCTGGGCCCCCGGCGCATACCGCTTGCATGTCGCCGCCTCGTCGCTCTTTTCCGAAGCGCCCCACCGCAGCTCGACGCAGTCGTTCACGTTGTACGCCATCTCGAGAACCCCGGCGCGGTCGAGCACGTCTTTGAGCGTGAGCGTCCACATGGAGCCGTCGCTGCGTGGGTATGAAAACTTACGTGCCGCAAGCTCCGGCGCGAGCGCGCTTTGCAATTCGGTCTTTACGTCCGCGACGCTCCTGCCCGTCGGCATCGCGTATCGTTCGGGCCGCCGCGCGACGCGATCCGGGAACCCGCGCACGACATCGATCGCGATCAACAGGCGTAAATCGCGCGCCGGCGTCGCAAAATCTTCCCACGCGCCGATCGTCTCGAAGATCGCCGCGCCGTCCGGCATTTCGGCGACGCCGCGCCCGGTGTTCTGGAACTTCCGGCCGTTTTCGACCGACGTCACCCGGGCCTTCACTTGCTCTTCGAGCGCCGCGACCGCCTCTGTCATCGCGCGCGTTGGGTCGAGCGGCGCCGGCGACATGACGTCATCCATTCGGTCATAAAAGGCTTCGACCCCGAGCTTCGCCTGTTCGAGCGAAAAATCGGCGTATTGC
>Ga0209647_1004167_pt1 | contig 10968 bp, 9 predicted proteins | sample GraSoi_2013_60cm_FD_185827 | JGI IMG/M metagenome (GOLD analysis project Ga0209647, IMG submission 185827) | Grasslands soil microbial communities from the Angelo Coastal Reserve, California, USA - Sample 9_17_2013_60cm (SPAdes) (version 2) | ecosystem: Environmental > Terrestrial > Soil >...
GCTCGTCGTAGCAATGGAAGACTCCGCTGGCTTGCAGATGCAGGCCGGCGGCCTCGGCCAGCGCGCGGATCTTGGTGCCGTGGAACACCTGTCCGGAATTGGCGATCACGTTGATCCCAACCACAACGTCCACGTCGGCGCAGAATTCGTCGAGCGCAACGGCCTGCTCGAGCGCCGGTGCAACCTCCGGCAATTCGGCGATCGCCGACATTTCGCTCGCCGTGTTTTTCGCTTCCTCGCCAAACGCGCGCAGCTGCTCGTCATTCACCGGTCCGGACCGGTCCACCAGCTGGAGCGCGACACGCACCGACGTATAGCGGGCATCGTCGAGCGTCAGCGCCTCCCATGATTTCGACCGGTAGTTGAGTCCGCCGAAGCTGATCCTGCGGACCAGGTCGGGCAGGCTTTGCTGCATCCTGACCAGCTTCGCCACGGCGATGAATTCGCCGGCGCGGATCTCGACGATGTAATCGATCTCCGGGCGCGGGACATCGACGACACCGCTCTGCGGGCCAGGCGAAGACGCCGTCCGCGCAGCGACTGCCGGCGCGCTATCGAGCTGTGGCTCCAGACGCGGTTCCATGCTGGGCTCGATGCGCGGCTCATCGAGAGAAAGCGGGGGCGACGCCGCTGCGGGTGCCGACGGCACGGAGGGCCGACCGAAAAGAACATCATCGTGCCGGCCGGAGAACGTTTCTTCCCCGCGCCGGCGGAACTTCCTTTCCTGCCACCAGTTGAATGCCAGTACGGCGGCCACTATCAGGACGCCGAGCATCGCGAGACCGATCTGCAGATCACTCATCGCTTTTTCCCCTGCGTCCGGTGTGGCGGCACCGGATCAAGCTGCGGCCTCTTCGCGCATGCGCAACGCTTCGTCGACGTCCACCGCAACCACCCGCGACACCCCCTGTTCCTGCATGGTAACGCCGATCAGCTGGTTGGCCATTTCCATGGTGATCTTGTTGTGGGTGATGAACATGAACTGTGTATTCGCGGACATCTTTTTCACCAGGCCGCAGAATCGCTCGGTGTTGCTGTCGTCCAGCGGCGCGTCGACTTCGTCGAGCAGGCAGAATGGCGCCGGATTGAGCTGGAACATCGAGAACACCAGCGACAAGGCGGTCAGCGCCTTTTCCCCGCCGGACAACAGATGAATCGAAGCATTGCGCTTGCCGGGCGGACGCGCGATCACCTGCACGCCGGCATCGAGAATTTCCTCGCCGGTCATCAGCAGCTTGGCCTCGCCACCGCCAAACAGTACCGGGAACATTTCCCCGAAATGCTTGTTGACCGCATCGAAGGTCTCCTGCAGCCGCTCGCGGGTCTCGCGGTCGATCTTGCGTATCGCCGTCTCCAGGGTTTGCACGGCTTCGGTCAGATCCTGGGACTGCGAATCGAGATAGGTCTTGCGCTCCCTGGCGGTCGACAATTCGTCCAATGCAGCCAGGTTGACCGCGCCCAGAGCGGCGATGTCTTCATTGAGCCGGTTGATTTCGCCCTGCAGTTTGCCGGCACGCACGCCCTCCTCGAGCAATGGCAGCAGTTCCTCTTCGTTGGCCTGCGCTTCCGCCAGCTGGCTGGCATAACTTTCCTCGGCCAGACGCGCCTCCTGTTCTTTGAGCCGGAGTTCGTTGATGCGTTCGCGCGCTGGCGCGAGTTTCTGTTCGGAAACAAGACGTTCCTGCTCCGTCGTGCGCAAGCTCTGCTCGGCACCTTCCAGTTCTTCGCGCGCCTGTTTCAGCGCCTGTTCGCGCTCGCCGCGCAAACCAAGTTGCTTCTGCAATTGCTCCTGCAATCCGGTTTCGTCGGTCCGGGACACTTCTTGCAGCAGGATATCTGCATCGCTTTTCAGCCGCGCCAGTGTCTGAGATAAAACTTCAAGAGAAGAATTTATATCTATGATTTTATTATTTATAGTCTTTTCTTGATAGAGCGCCTCCTGATGCTGGCGCTCGGCTTGCTGGGCGACTGCCCGGCTCGCCTGCAGGGCCGATTCGGCTTGCGCGTAGGTCAGCCTGGCTTCCTCCACGCCAGCGTGCATCGCCTCCATGCCGATGCGCAGCCCTTCCATCTGGCGGGTCGCTTCCTCGCCCTGCGCGGATTCGCGCGCGGATTCCGCTTCGATCTCCGCAAGCTCGCGGACGATCTGTTCGCCGCGCGCTTTCAGCCGTTCCGCAAGTTGCGACAGCCGTACATGGTCCAGCTTAAGCTGATGCTGGTTTTCCTGGAGGTCCGACACGTCGCGCCGCAGGCGTTCGGCCTCCGCCCTGCGCTCCTCGAATTCGATCTTCTGGGAAGACGCAGCCCGATTCAGTTCGCTGAGCCGGGAATCGGCCGTGGTGCGCTCGGCGAACAGGGTCTCGATTTCGCGCTGACGGGACAGGATGCCGTGAACCTCGGAATCGGCGGCATGAAAACTGACGCTGGTCGAGGTGAATACGTGGCCCCGGGCACTGACCAGCATGGCCCCCGCGGGCAATTTCCCGGCGATTTCCGTGCCGTGCGCCGGGTCGTGCAGGACGTAGACCCGCGCCAGCCAATCGGCGAGCACGCTTGCCAGACGCGCATCGGTGCAGGTCACATAGTCGGTCAGGCGCTCGAGCCCCGACGGCGCGGGCCCGTCGGTCACCGCGTCCCCGCCCACGCGGTGGAAGGAAAGCTTGCCCGGCGGCGGTTCTGAAAGCCATGCGTGCGCCTGCCCCAGATCCGTCAGCCCGATACTGTTCAGGCGTTCGCGCAGGACTGCTTCGAGGGCGTCATCCCAGCCTTCGCGAATGCGCAGGCCCTGCCACAGATGCGCGTTGCGGCGCAGATCGTTGCGATCCAGCCAGGGCTCCAGCTCGCCCGAGCGGCTGACCTGATCCTGCAAGGATTGCAGGGCGGTCAGGCGCGCATCGAGTTGATGCACGCGTTGCTGCACCTGTTCTTCGGTTTCTTCGGCCGATTGCAAGGACTGTTCGAGTGTGGGCAGCGCCGCCTCGCATTGCTCGAATGCAACGCGCTGGCCGGCGATTTGATGACCGAGCTCGTTGATCTGCGATTCCAGCCTGACCAGTTCGCTCAGATTCGGTATTTCCAGGCCGTCACGCTCTTCTTCCAGCCTGGCGCGGCGCGACGCGAGTTGCTGCAACAGCTTGTCGGTATGGCCCTTGCGGGTATCTTCCAGCCGCAATTGCTGTTCCGCCTGCATCAGGATTTCCTGAGCCTGTGCGAGCAACGTCTGTGCGGCACGATGATGGTCATCGGCCACCGGCAGGGCTGCATGCGCCTCGCGTAACGCCTCCTCGAACGCGGCAAGTTGTTCGGTGGCTTGCGCCAGAGCCCGCGCATTGTCGCCGCGCGCGGCCTCCAGCGATTGCTGGCGGTCGCGCTGCTCCGTTTCCTGCGCGCGCAGGGAATTCAACTGTTGCTCGGCGCGGCTGCGGCTGTCGCGCAGGAACTGGACCTGCTGTTCGACGCGGGCGATTTCCGCGTTGACTTCGTATAAGGTGCCCTGCGCCGCATGTGTCGCGTCGGATGCGCCGTAGTGCCGGGTGCGCAATTCTTCCACCCGCTTTTCCGCATCCCGCAGTCGCGCCGTTTCGGCTTCCAGTTCGATGCCCGTTGCCTCGATGTCGCGGCCGATTTTCGCGCGCTGGGCCTGGGCATCGCGCTTGCGCAACGTCCACAACAATTGCTGGGTGCGCTTCAGGCTGGCCTCGAAATCCCGGTATTTGCCTGCCTTCTCGGCCTGCGACTCCAGATGCTCGAGCTGGTTGCCGAGTTCCTGGCGGATGTCATCGACACGCAGCAGGTTCTCCCGGGTGTCCTCCAGCCGCAGCTCGGTTTCGCGCCGGCGCTCGCGATATTTCGATACGCCGGCGGCCTCTTCCAGAAAACTGCGCAGATCCTCCGGTTTCGCCTCGATGATGCGCGAAATCATGCCTTGCTCGATGATGGCGTAGCCGCGTCCGCCGAGGCCGGTGCCCAGGAAGATGTCGGCGACGTCGCGGCGACGCACGTGCAGATTGTTGAGGAAATAGGACGATTCGCCGTCGCGTTCGAGCACGCGCTTGACCGAGATCTCCGCGTAGGCCGACCAGGCTCCGGCCGCCTTGCCGAGGCTGTTGTCGAAAATCAGCTCGACGCTGGCACGGCCGACCGGCTTGCGATCACCCGAACCGTTGAAAATGACGTCCTGCATGTTTTCGCCGCGTAACTGCTTGGCGGACGACTCGCCCAGGACCCAGCGTATTGCATCGATTACATTCGATTTGCCGCAACCATTGGGGCCGACGACACCGACCAATTGGCCCGGAACCGGGATGTGGGTTGGGTCGACGAAAGACTTGAAACCAGCGAGCTTGATGTGTGTGAGTCGCACTGTCGGGGCTTTATAAAGGCTTATAATTTCAACGGATACGCATAAAACAAGCGCCTGGGGCCCCAAACCAACGGACCAGGCGCAAGTTTTTTCTTAACGCATTTTAACAATGGAATGGCCTTCAGAGAATGCCGAGCAAGCCCTCTTTCTCACTCGACACCTTTCCCAATCCAAGTCCGTCACGGGATTACCTGATTCATATGGAAATTCCCGAGTTCACCTGCCTGTGCCCGAAAACCGGCCAGCCGGACTTCGCCACGCTGTTCCTCGACTACATCCCGGACCGGAAATGCGTCGAACTGAAGAGCCTCAAGCTCTATATCTGGTCCTACCGGAATCAGGGGGCCTTCCATGAAGCAGTGACCAATCGCATGCTGGACGACCTGGCCAGGGCCACCCAGCCTCGCTTCATGCGGCTCACCGCGCGCTTCTTCGTACGCGGCGGCATCTTTACGACCGTGGCAGCCGAACACCGCAAGAAGGGCTGGAAAGCACAGGCGCGCATCGACCTCGCGCAATTCGAACCCCAGTCAGCCGTGCGCTGAGGCTTCCAGCCGCCCGGAATACAGCGCGGCGATCACCAGCATGGCACCGCCGAGCCAGTCGCGCCAGCCGATATGCTCGAAAGCGAGGAAATAGGACGACGCGGCGGCGAAGACCAGTTCCGAGAGCATGATGACGATTGCGCGGTTGGCGGCGGTGCGCGCCAGGCCGAACTGAACCACCAGATTTACGCAAAACAACGTCAGCGCTATCAGTAGCACCAGCAGCCATGCACGCGCGTCCATGCCCGCCAATGCCTGCAACGGATGTTCCGTCACCATCGTCACCGGCAACGCGACCAGCGCCACCCCCGCCCAGACCGATCCGGCCTTGATTGCCTCGTCGTCGTGCTGGCCTTGCGGCTCAGAACGTTCGCCAGGGCGAAGGCCATTCCGGCGCCCAGGCCCAGCCATTCCGCAGCTGTGTAGGGCAAAGGCCAGCGTCCGACCGGGTGCCACAGCATCAAGAGGGCGCCCGCCAACGAAAGCGCAATCACGAAGTAGCCGACCGGACCCGCCCTCTCCCCGAGCAGCAATCGCGAAAACATCAGCGTCCATAGCGGCGCCAGATAAAACAGCAGCATGACCCTGACGACTTCGCCGTGAATCATGGCGAGCACGTAGCCAAGGTTGCAAAGACCCGCCGCGAGGGCGATCGCCGCAAGCAGCCAGGGCGATTCGCATAGTTGGGTCCGCCGGTTGCGGAACAGGAACAAGCCCGGCAACAGCGCAAGCAGATAAGTCAGGAATGAAGACAGCGCACCGCCGACACCGGCCGCCTCCAGTGCCCGATAGGGGTACCAGATCAATCCCCATACCAGCGCCCCGGCCAGCAGGCACGACACCGCCACCATGTTGTTCTTCTTCGCCGTCACGCCCGCCCTTATAATTCGACCGCCCGTCCCGCACGACGCGGCTCGTCGCACCGATAATGGATCCGAATCTCTCCAGGCTTCAGCCCTACCCGTTCCAGAAACTGTCGGCACTGCTCGCCGGGGTCACGCCGGATGCTTCGCTGCGCCCGATCAGCCTGTCGATCGGCGAACCCAAGCACGCCACGCCGCAATTCATCCGCGATGTCCTGGTCGAGCAGCTGGGCGGATTGTCCAGTTATCCGGCGACCGCCGGAAGCGAGTCGCTGCGCAAGGCCATCGCCGGCTGGATCGGGCGGCGTTACCGGATCGAAAGAATCGATCCCGCCACCCAGGTATTGCCGGTCAACGGCAGCCGCGAGGCTTTGTTTGCGTTCGCCCAGGCGGTTGTCGACGGTTCGCGCGAACTGCCCGTCGTCGTCGCGCCGAATCCGTTTTACCAGATCTACGAAGGCGCGATCATTCTCGCCGGTGCGGAACCGCATTTCCTCAACCTGCTGGCCGACAATGGATTCGCCCTCGATCTGCAGCAATTGCCGGAAGAGGTCTGGAGCCGCACGCAGTTGATCTACGTCTGTTCTCCGGGCAATCCCACCGGCAACGTCATGACCATCGACGACTGGCGAACCTTGTTCGAACTGTCCGACCGCCACGGCTTCGTCATTGCGTCGGACGAGTGCTATTCCGAGATCTACTTCGACGAGGACCGGCCACCGCTCGGCGGACTGGAGGCGGCGCAGCGCCTGGGGCGCGCCGATTTTCGCAGGCTGGTCACATTCAGCAGCCTCTCGAAGCGGTCCAATGTGCCCGGCATGCGCTCCGGCTTCGTCGCCGGCGATGCGGAAATTCTGGCGAAATTCCTGCTGTACCGGACCTATCACGGTTGCGCGATGAACCCGGCGGTCCAGGCCGCCAGCGCTGCCGCGTGGAGCGATGAAAAGCACGTCCTGGAAAACCGCCGGCTGTACCGGGAAAAATTCGAGAAAACGCTCGCCATCCTGTCGTCCGTGACCGAGGTCGTGATGCCGGAAGCGGCTTTCTATCTCTGGCTGCGCACGCCGATCGCCGATACGCAGTTCGCTAAACAATTGTTCGAGCAATATAATGTCACTGTCGTGCCGGGCAGCTACCTGGCCCGGGAAGCGCATGGCATCAATCCGGGGCGGGATTTCATCCGGGTCGCGCTGGTGGCGCCGGTCGAGGAATGCCTCGAAGCGGCGCAGCGGCTGAAGGCGTTCTACTCTCAATTCGCAAAAGGAAAGAACAAGAATGACGGATTTGCAGTCAGTCATCGATAAGGCGTTCGAGGCGCGCGCCGGCATTTCGCCGAAGACCGCGGAGCCTGCACTCAAGGAAGCGGTTGCGGAGGTCATCGCACAACTCGATTCCGGCAAGCTGCGCGTGGCCGAGAAATCCGGCGCGCAATGGGTAACGCACCAATGGCTCAAGAAAGCCGTGCTGCTGTCGTTTCGCCTGGAAGACAATGAAGTCGTGCGCGATGGCTATACCAATTATTTCGACAAGGTTCCGGCAAAGTTCGCGGACTACGGTAGCGCCGATTTCCGCGCCGGCGGCTTTCGCGTGGTACCGAATGCAGTCGTGCGTCGCGGGTCGTTCATCGCGAAGAATGTCGTGCTCATGCCCTCATTCGTGAATATCGGCGCGTACGTCGACGAGAGCACCATGGTCGATACCTGGGCCACGGTCGGTTCCTGTGCGCAGATCGGCAAGAACGTGCATCTTTCCGGCGGGGTCGGCATCGGCGGCGTGCTGGAGCCCGTGCAGGCGAATCCGACCATCATCGAGGACAACTGCTTCATCGGCGCGCGTTCCGAGGTGGTCGAAGGCGTCGTGGTCGGCGAGGGTTCGGTAATCTCCATGGGCGTGTACATCGGACAGAGCACAAAGATATTCAACCGGGAAACCGGCGAAACAACCTTCGGGCGGATTCCACCGGGTTCAGTCGTCGTGTCCGGGAACCTGCCCTCGGGCGACGGCAAATACAGTCTTTATTGCGCGGTGATCGTCAAGCAAGTCGATGCCAAGACGCGCGCCAAGACCAGCATCAATGAGTTGCTGCGCGGAATCTGAGCGCGGCGATTTGGCGATCGTGCAGCACAGGATCGGCGCAGTTCCCTTCAACCACGAGTCATCGAGGCCAACATGTTTCTGACACCTTTGTTCAAACTGATGGCAGAAAAGCAGGCGTCCGACCTGTTCATCTCGGCAGGCGCCCCGGTATCGATCAAGATCCTCGGCACCATCATGCCGGTCAACCAGCAAATCATCGATCCGGAGACCTCGCGCAAGATCGCTTACGAAATCATGAGCGACAAGCAGATCAAGGAATTCGAAGAAACCATGGAGATGAATTTCGCCCAGGTGGTTCCCGACATCGGGCGATTCCGGGTGAATGTATTCCGCCAGCGCGGAAACGTGGCCATGGTGATCCGCTTCCTCAAGAGCGGCACGGTAGGCATCGACAAGCTCAAGCTGCCGCCGATCCTGAAAGAACTGATCATGGAGAAGCGCGGCTTCGTCGTCGTCGTGGGTTCCACCGGATCGGGCAAATCCACCACGCTGGCCGCCATGATCGAGCACCGCAATGCGCTCAAGCCGGGCCACATCCTGACCATCGAGGATCCGATGGAATTCGTCTTCCGCAACGACAAGTGCGTAATCAACCAGCGCGAAGTCGGCACGGATACCCGCACCTATGAAAACGCCCTGGTCAATGCGATGCGCGAGGCGCCCGACCTGATGATGATCGGCGAAATCCGCGATCGCGAGACGCTGCAGCACGCACTGCTCTACGCACAGACCGGCCACCTGTGCATTTCCACGCTGCATGCGAACAACAGTTACCACGCGCTGAACCGGATCATCAATTTCTTCCCCTACGACGCCCGTACTTCGCTGCTGTCCGACTTGTCGATCAGCCTGCGCGCCATCATTTCGCAGCGCCTGGTCAAGGCCAACGACGGCACGCTGGTCGCGGCCGTCGAGGTCATGCTCAATACCAAGCACATCGCCGAACTGATCAAGAAAGGCGAAATCGACCAGATCCGGGAAGCCATGGAACAAAGCCTCTCGCCCGGATCGAAGACTTTCGAGCAGGCTTTGTTCGAGTTGTATATGGCCGGCACGGTGTCCAAGGACGAGGCTTTGAAGAACTCGGACTCGGCGACCAATCTGTCCTGGCTGATCAACAACTTCGAACAGAAGGCCTCCGGAAAATTGGGCGACAGTCCGACCAGCCGCGTGATGGCCAAGCCGGGCGTGGGGTATTCGTTCAACGAAATCAAACTGAACATGGACGAGGAAAAGAGCTGAACGGGTCCGCTGCACCGACCGGCCTGCGGCCGATCCTCCTTCCATGACATCTGCGACTTTCGAACTCGCGCGGGAATTGATCGCGCGCGTCTCCATCACGCCGAACGACGGTGGCTGCCAGGACGTTCTGGCGCAACGACTGGCGAGGCTCGGCTTCACCATCGAGCGCATGCGCTTCGGCGAAGTCGATAACCTGTGGGCACGGCGCGGCGCAGCCAGGCCCCTGGTCTGTTTTGCCGGACATACCGACGTCGTTCCCACCGGTCCGCTCGACCAGTGGCATTCGGATCCTTTCCGGCCGACCGTGCGCGATGGCGTCCTGTATGGGCGCGGTGCGGCCGACATGAAATCCTCGATCGCGGCCTTCGTCACTGCAATCGAAGGCTTCCTGGCGCAACATCCCGATCATCCCGGTTCGATCGCATTGCTGATCACCTCGGACGAGGAAGGTATTGCCGTGAACGGCACGGTCAAAGTCGTCGATGCACTGCGCGCGCGCGGCGAATTGCTGGATTACTGCATCGTCGGCGAGCCTTCGTCCGTCACGATGCTCGGTGACACCATGAAGAATGGCCGCCGCGGTTCGCTATCCGGCGATTTGCTGGTGCGCGGCATCCAGGGGCATATCGCCTACCCTCACCTGTCGCGCAATCCCATACATCAATTTGCACCGGCACTCGCCGAACTGTCCGCAGCAAAATGGGATGAAGGCAACGAATATTTTCCGCCGACGACCTGGCAGATATCCAACATCGCCGCGGGCACCGGCGCCAGCAACGTGATTCCCGGCGAACTGCGCGTGTCGTTCAATTTCCGCTTCTCGACGGCCAGCACGATGGAATCGCTCAAAGCGCGCATGCACGAGGTGCTGGACCGCCACGGACTCGACTACGGATTGACGTGGTGGCTCTCCGGCCACCCGTTCCTGACGCCGAAAGGCAAGCTGGTGGAAAGCCTGTCGCGTGCGGTGAAAACCATTACCGGACGCACCCCGGAACTGTCCACCAGCGGCGGGACCTCGGATGGACGTTTCATCGCCGACATCTGCCGCGAAGTCGTCGAACTCGGCCCCATCAACGCGTCGATCCACAAGCTCGACGAACATATCGTCCTGGCCGACCTCGAAGCGCTTTCCCGCATCTACCAGCTGGCGCTAGCCGACATACTGGATGGCCGCTGAAGCTTCCGCGCGACTGAATACCGTCCGCGACTGGCTGTCTGCCACGGTAGACCGTTTCAACGAGGCAGGATTGTTTTTCGGCCATGGCAGCAGCAACGCCCATGATGAAGCCGTCTATCTGATTCTGCACACGCTGAAGCTGCCGCTCGACGGCCTCCATCGAATCGGCGTCCAGCAGCTCGCGCAGCTCGGCGTCACCGATGAGCTCGCGAAGCTGCGCCTGATCGACGGCCAGCGCCTGGGCGCGGCGCTCGGCCCACACCCGCCGAGATCGACACACTGGAAAGCATTGTGCGCAGGCGTGTCGACGAACGCGTTCCGGCTGCGTACCTGACCCGCGAAGCCTGGCTGGGAGAGTTCCGTTTTTACGTCGACGAGCGCGTGATCATCCCGCGCTCCTACATCGCAGAATTGCTGCGCGACGAACTGTATCCCTGGATCGGCGACGACCAGTCCGTCGACAAGGCGCTCGATCTGTGCACGGGTTCGGGCTGTCTCGCCATCCTTCTGGCGCTTGCCTTTCCCGACGCTGAAGTCGATGCAACGGAGCTATCCGCCGAAGCGCTCGAGGTTGCCGCACGCAACGTAGCCGATTACCAAATGCAGGGCCGCGTGCAGCTTATCCGCGGCAACCTGTTTGCCGGCCTGAGCGGACGTTACGACCTGATCGTATCCAAT
>Ga0209647_1004168_pt1 | contig 10967 bp, 10 predicted proteins | sample GraSoi_2013_60cm_FD_185827 | JGI IMG/M metagenome (GOLD analysis project Ga0209647, IMG submission 185827) | Grasslands soil microbial communities from the Angelo Coastal Reserve, California, USA - Sample 9_17_2013_60cm (SPAdes) (version 2) | ecosystem: Environmental > Terrestrial > Soil >...
TCACTTACGACCTGCGGTCGGGCGACCCGGACTTCGTCGACAAGCTGGTGGGCTTGACGTTCGGCAACATGGCCTACGATGCCATGCTGGAGGGCCAGACCGGCGTCATGTCGGCGCTGGTGAAGGGTTGCTACGAGCTGGTGCCCATCCCCGATCCCAAGCTCGGGCCGCGCAAGTTGGACGTCGCTACCATGTACAATACGGAGCGTTATCGTCCCATGTACGCCAACAAGCGGGGGCTACCGGTCTTTCTGCAGCGCGTGTCGTAGGCAGCTTGCCCTAGCCACATCAAATTCGGGTCAAACCACATCGCATCGCGGTAGCTATCGGTCGCTCTCGCGATGGACGTCGTGCACCACAATGCCCGCGCCTTCAACCGGCATCCTGAGCCACTCCTGCTTCTTGAGCGTGCGCTTGGTGTCTTCGTAGCCGCTTTGCCAGTGCTCGCGCATGGAGGTGCCCGAAAACTCGTAATCCTTGGCGTGCCCCTCGTATGCTTTCTGCTGGTAGATCAATTGCAGGATCGTGATCTCAGGCAGGGTGGCAAGTTCGTCTCGCAGCCGGCGCTCGTCATCCGACAGTCGGTCGTCGGAGATCTTTTGCAACGCGGCAGAAAGGCGGGCTTTCCAGATATGAATCCGTCGATAGACGTCGGTATTGTAGCGCGTGCGTGAGGAATACATGATGTCCTTGTGCCGCGCCATGACATCCTGGATGTCGCGCGGGAGCACGCCGCGCGCGCTGAAAAGATCGACCTGGAAGATGAGAGTGTTGAGTGGATCGTCCTGGTCGAGGATATATTGCAGCGGAGTATTGGAGACGATGCCTCCGTCCCAGAAATGATCGGTGCCGATCTTGACCATCGGCAGCGCCGGGGGAAGGGCGCCGCTCGCCATGACGTGCTCTCGCTCGATCGTTTCGTGTTGGTTGTCGAAATACACGAAGTTCCCGGACAACACGTTCACCGCGCCCACCGAAAAGCGCATTGTCTTTTCGTTGAGCAGCGAGAAATCGACCAGGTCTTCGAGCGTCTCACGCAGCGGCGCGTTGTCATAATAGCTCGTGGCACTTTGAGCTCCGGCAAGGCTGAACCACGGGGTTGGATGGCGCGGCGAGAAGAAGCCCGGCTGGCCTTGGATCAGAGTCATCCATGAACTTGCCGCGTTGCGTGCCTTGCGAAAGACGTCCCCATCCGGGGTGTAATTCCAAATCTTGCGTTCGGTAATCCGTTCCCAGAACGTTCTCAGGCGCTTGAGCCGCCATTGCTTCGAATTGCCGGCGATGATCGCGGAGTTGATGGCTCCGATGGAGACGCCCGTCACCCAATCGGGCTCGATGTCAGCCTCACTCAAGGCTTGAAACACCCCCGCCTGATAGGCACCCAGCGCGCCTCCGCCCTGCAGAACGAGGGCGATGCGATCACACCTTTCAGGCTTCCAACGGCGCACCGGCCGCTGGTAGGCAACGTCTGTGACTGCAACGTCCATGGAGCGCTCCCGCCGAAGCTCGCACCATGAAAGAAGGCCCATGACACCATCATGACACGCAAATGTCTTTGACTGGTGGCGTTCGTTCGTTCGTCACATCGCGAATTCCGCTCATTCCCGCGAAAGCGGGAATCCAGCAGCCGCGGTCCGTAGCTCTGGGTCCCCGCTTTCGCGGGGACGAGCGGATTCTGGTGCCTCCCGATGATCCGTCAATCGCTCACAGCCGAGCCAAGGCGTCACCTCGCAGCCGCCGTCAAGGTTGATAGCGTCCGCCGAAGGCCGGTTGACTCTGGCCCAAGCCGGGGAGCTCCCACACGCCCGCGCCACCCGGGTTCTTGTCGGCGCTGATATTGGCATTGATGAGATAGGGCCGGCGCGCGGCGAGTGCGGCGCGCAACGCCTCGGAAAGGTCGGCGGCGCGGTCGACGTTGACGCCCGCGATGCCGGCCGAGCGCGCCATCGCGGCAAAGTCTGGATTGTAGGGTGCGCCGGTGTCGGGGTGGCGGAAGTCGGTCGCAAGCTCGCGACCGCCAAGATAGCCGCGTTGTAATCCACGGATCGAGGCATAGGCGAAGTTGTTCCATACCACCCAGATGACCGGCAGATCGTATTCGACCGCGGTTCCCAGCACGCTCGCATGCATGAAGAAGGCGCCGTCGCCGCACACCGAAACGCAAGGCCGCTCGGGTGCGGCGAACTGCGCGCCCAAGACGCCGGCGACGCCGAATCCCATCGGGCCGAAACCCATGGATCCGATGAGCGAGTCCGGCCGCCTCGGATTGCAGAACTGGATCAGCCAGTTGTGGTGGACGCCGATGTCGCTCACCAATATGGCGTCCTCCGGCAGCACCCTGTCGATCTCGTGGGCGGCGCGCTGCGGATGGATCGGCGAGGCGTCGTCGGCAAATCCCGGCGCGATGAACGCGTTCCATTCGCGGCGATAGCCCTCGATGGTGTCGAGCCATTTCGCCCGCGACGCGGCCGCGTCTGCAAGCCCGTCGCGCGCCTCGAGCTCCGCTAGCATTTGGTGGAGAAAGGTGCGCACGTCCGCCATCAGCCCGAGCGCGACCGGATAATTGCGCGCGATCTCGTCCGGGTCGATGTCGACGTGAATAAGCCTCGTCGGCGGTATGGTGAACGAGTAGCCCGGCAGCCACGAGCTCGACGTGCGGTCGTCGAAGCGCACGCCGAGCGCGAGCAGCAGATCGGCGGTGCGCGCGGCATGGTTGGCCTGATAGGGGCCGTTGCGGGCGACGAGGCCGAGCGCCAGGGGATGGCGGGAATCGATGGCGCCGGTGCCGCTCGCCGACCACGCGACCGGAATGCGCAAGCTTTCCGCCAGGCGCAACAAGTCCGCCGCCGCGCCGCCGTATTTGACGCCCTGGCCGACCAGGATGACCGGCCGCTTGGCCGCGAGCAGCATGTCGACGGCCTTCGTCACGCCCTCGGGATCGGCGCCGCACCGGCAGGAGATGTTGGCGTTCCACTCTTCCGGCTTCGGGGTTTCCTCGGCGGCGGCTTCCTTGAAGATGTCGAAGGGAACATCGAGCACGACCGGCCCGGGCCGCCCCGTCACCATGGTCTTCCACGCTTGCCGGATCGCGAGTGGAACCATGTCGCCGCGCGTGGGCTGAAACACGCGTTTGCAATAGGCGCGCACGGTCGACGGAAAGTCCGCCTGATAATGGCGATAGAGTTCCTGAAACGCGCCGCGGTTGAATTGGCTGGTCGGAACGTTCCCTGTCACCGCGAGGAACGGAACGGAGTCGAGATAGGAGTTGGCGAGCGCGATCGGCAGATTGGCCGAACCCGGGCCGCAGGACGTGAACGTTGCCGTCGGCTTGCCGCCGACGCGGTAGTAGACGTCCGCCATGAAGCCGGCGACGCTCTCGTGGTGGACGGAGACGGTCTTGATCTCGTCGGAGCGTTCGTAGAGCGCGTCGAGGAAGCCTATATTGCCGTGGCCGCACAGGCCGAAGACGTAAGGCACCTTTTCGCGCACGAGATAATCGACGATCACCTGACCGCCGTCGAGCATGTTCTTGGACATGGGCCTTACCTGTTATTCCGGCTTGATATTTGCTTCCCGGATGATCTTGGTATAGCGCGCTAGCTCGCCTCCGTCAGGCGGCGCGAGAGCGGCTCATTCCGGCTTGATGCCGTGGGCGTCGATGAACTTCGTCCAATTTGCGATCTCGTTCTCGAGCTTCGTCTTGAGACTATCGCCCGGGGCGTAGGCCGGCTCGATGTCGAGGTTGGCCAGCCGTTCGCGCACCTGCGGATTCGACAGGGTCGTCGCAACGGCCTTGTCGAGCTTGGCCTTGATAGCATCCGGAACGTCTTTGGGAGCGAAGAGGCCGAACCAGAAGCGCAAATCCACGTCCGCGGTCTTGACGCCGGCTTCTTTCAACGTCGGAACGTTGGGCAGCACGGGTGAACGCTCGGCGCTCGTGACCGCGAGCCCCTTGATTTTGCCCGCTTCGATGAGGCCCTTGGCGACCTGGATCGACGCCATGTTGAGGGCCACGTGGCCCGCGATCACGTCGTTCATGGCGGGCCCGCCACCCTTGTAGGGAACGTGAACCGCGTCCATGCCCGTGCCCGCCTTGATCACTTCAAATGTCAGATGCGAGACGCTGCCGATGCCGGCGGAGGCATAATTTATTTTCTGCGGCATCGCGCGTGCATACGCGATGAGTTCGTTCACCGAATTGGCTTTCACATTATTGGCGACTGCCAGAACCAGCGGCGACGTCGCGACCACCGCGATCGCGTCGTACTGCTTGACCGGATCGAAGGACGACGAGGTCTTCTTGTAGAGGGCCTGGCTGATCCCGAGCGCGTTTTCCGCCATCAGCAGCGTGTAACCGTCCGGGTCCGCCGCCGCGACATAGTTCCAAGCGATGTATCCGCCCGCGCCCGGCTTGTTCTCGATGACGACGGACTGGCCGAGCGCCTCTCCCAGTTCTTGGGTGACCTGGCGGGCAAGGGTGTCCGTTGCCCCGCCGGGCGGGAATGCGACCACCAGGCGAATGGGCCGGTCGGGATATGACGACGGCGCCTGCGCTTGTGCCAAGGCCACGGCGCCGAGCAAGGCCCATGCAGCCAAGCCCCATCGAAAGCGATTGCGCATGGTCCCCGCCTTCCTCGTTGCGTCGGCCGGTCCATTGCCCGGTAATCGGAAAACCCATTGGATCACGCGCTGGCTTCTGCGTCGACTGGTTCGAACCTTGTAACAAGGACATCATCGTCGCAGGGGACGCTTACATGTTCGCGAGCAGCCAGTCGCCGATGTAACCGATGCCGAGCTGGCGGTGATCGACCTGGCAGTGCTCGGCGCCACCCTCTTCGGCGGTGAAAATCTTGATGTGCTTTCGTTTCGAGTCGACTCTCGCGTAGAGCTTCTTTGCCTCGGCGAGCGGCACGATCCGGTCGTTCTCGCCGTGCAGCACCAGAAATGCGCATTCGATCCGCTGTGCGACCCCTTCGAGTGTGAACTTCTTCGCCCATTCGAGCGCGGTCTCGTTGTCGGGCGCGCCCACCACCCAGCGGAATTGAAAGATCGAAGTGGAGCTCGTGCGCGGATCGGCCGCGAGCTTGGCCTTGTTGCCGGCGACCCAATCATAAATGTTCCAATGCATGGCGCCGAATGCGACCGCGGCGGCGTAGCGCTTCTCGAAGGCGGCAACGCGCGGGGCGTGATAGCCGCCGAAGCTATAGCCCATGACCGCGACGCGTTTGGGATCGACCTCCGCGCGGGAGGCGACGTAGTCGTAAGCCGCGGTGCCGGCGACCTCGTAGTCGTGACGGCTGTGGATGTTGCGCAGCCGCAGCGCCTCGGCCTGGCCGGGCCCGTCGATGGCGAGCGTGTTGATCCCGCGCTTGGCGAAATCGAGGCCGGCAAAGATCACGCTCATTTCCTTGGCGTTGTCCATGCCGTCGAACAACACGACGGTGGGGCGCCGGCCGCCGCCCGCGCCGCGCACGAAATAGGCGGGCAGGCTCGTCCCCTCGTAGGGCACCTCGACGCGCTCGATTTCGGGGTGCAGGCGCTCCATCGCTGCGTGATAGGCGCGCAGCGCCTTGCGATACATCGCCATCTTGTCCGCGCCGGGCGGGATGAAGCGCTCGGCGCTGTAGTAGTAGTTGCCCGCGCGCATGTAGTGGTGGCCGGCGGTGACGTGGCGCCCTTCCGCGGCCGCGGTGTCGGCGGCGGCAGCGACGCGGTCGGCCATCGCCGCCCATTCCTCCCGCCAGACCCGATCGAGGTCGGCTTCCGCGGCGCGCGCCTTAAGCCGCCGGCCGACGCGCTCGACCTCGTCCATGGCAACGGCGGCGTAAGGCACCATGCCCTTGACGATCTGCATGGCGTTGGTCCAGCGCAGATTGCCGGGAAAATGCACGGCCCAAGTGTTTGGCTGCGCCGGTGTGCTGTCGTGCTGGATCATCGCGTGGTTTCCTCCGTGGCAAAAGCCTGCGACTCTCGTGCAAATTCGTATTGGCGGCATTTCCGTCAGACCGTGCGAGCACGCATATGCGACCGACGCTGACGCGGTCGGAGATCGTCGCAAGCGTAAAGCACGCACGCCGCAACGCCAAAGCGCTTGCGGTGCCTGCTTTTCCCCAGCCCATATTCGCGTTATCCTTGCTCGAGCGCGGGCGTAGTTCAGTGGTAGAACGACAGCTTCCCAAGCTGTATGTCGAGGGTTCGATTCCCTTCGCCCGCTCCATCGTTTAGCTGATTTTTGTTCGGTGGTTTTGCAGCGAGTTTTGCAGCTTATGTTCGCTTTCTGGCCGCGTTGAGTTGTTGGATCGCCGCCCGTGTCGCCGCGCCGCGGGCCACATAGCGGCGAATGATCCGCTGCACTTCATCCTCGCTCCACCCCAGAATTTCCGCGATCACGCGCACCGATAGGCCCGCAATGTAGAACTTTGTCACGGCGGTTCCTCGTAAGTCGTGAAAATGCAAGTCCCGCTCGTGCATGCCGGCCCTAATCTTCGCCCGATTGAACGCCGTGTCGAAACCACCTGGTTTCCACGGCCGGCCTCGCTGGTTGGTTAAGATGGTTGTTGCCCGTTTGGGAATGCGCGCGAGTACGGCTCGTAAATCGTCATAGAGTGGAATGATTGCCTCACGCCGCCCACGACTCTTTCCGGTCGCAAGCGTGATGGCGTCCTCGCCGACATGCGACCATGACAGACGCAATAGGTCACCCCGGCGTAGCCCGGTATGAGCATCAAGATCGACGGCGTCGTTGATTTCTTCTGGGCACGGCTTTCCGGCACCGCCCGCCTTCAACTCCTTAACGTCCGCCTCTGTCCAGATGATTTCGGAACGGTCTGAGCTGTAGAGCTGCTTAATGCCCTCGCAGGGGTTGCCGGCGATCTTTGCGAGAGGATCAACCGCATACGACAGCACGCGCGACAGAACTTGCATCCCATAATCGGCAGTTCGGGGTTTGTCGGCCCATTGATTGCGCCAGCGACGAATTACCGGCCGTATTTTCTCGGGACGATCGAATTGCGCAATTCGAAGTTCACCGAAATAGTCGGCAATACGATCGAGCCAGGGGGACCAGTTCTTACGTGTCGATTCCGCCAGTTTTCTGTAGTCACTGCTCGCCCTGTAAAGGACCACGAGCGACTTGAAGCGGCCTGGTTCTGGGGTTCGCCGGCTCTCTACCGCTTCGTTATACGAGGCGTGAAATTCTGGCGATCCGGGTTCGCCCTGCAGGCGAGGCCCACCGCGCCAAGCGTACCAGTATGTCCGGCCCTTACTGGTGACCTTCGCAACACCGTTGAGGTTAATCCTGACCATGGCGCGTACAGAACTCCTCTAGCTCGCGGTCGAGATCATCACCCATAGGCTGCGCCCGCCTGGTTTCAGTCACAACCTCGATTTGACCAGTCTGTGGATTGAACTTGCCGCCCGTCACGCGCAACCCGGCCGCCAGGAAAGCCTTCACCATCCTGGTAAGGTCTCGCTGCCGGAATGCAGATCGTGTACGGGCCATGAGACGACTACTTGTTGGAAGGCTATTTGGTGGTTTTATCGGATCAGTCGCGGGCGGCGACGGGCTCCGACGGCAGTAGCCGCGATGGTAGTTTCCAGGCCCCCGAACCGAGGTGGAGAACCTCCACTCCGAATCGGCCACGCACAGCGTCGCTGGCGGCATTCCAAGCAGCCTCCAACCTGGCGAACTGAGCGTCTTCATGATAGGCCTGGTCGGCACCGGCTGGGATCAGGCCAGGACGAGTCGGTGGAGCATCTTTGCCGTTGGAGCTTCGTGCCGGGCGCGCGCTCACAACCTCGCCCTGCGTAGCCCGATTGATGAGGTCCTGACGCAGGTCCGCCGGCATCGTCGCCAGGGCGTCCAATTCCGCGCCTTTATCCAGGCTGGTGCCGACCAGCTTCACGAGGTTTTCGGGATTGATTGCCTTAGCCCGCGCTGCCGCTCGCTCGATGGAGCGCGGCGTCTTCCCGGAAGCCGCGGCCGTCGCCTTCGTGAACGTGGGCGACATTTTGTTGTTCACGTCGCCGCGGCCGAGCTTGGCATTCATGGCAGCAGCTTGGGACTTACCCGCCGCCGTTGCGGGGTGTAAAGCAAGGTAAATCTCCTTGCGCCGTGCGATCGCGGCCGCCTCTTCGGCCGGGGTCAGCTCGGCGCGGCACAAATTCTCGTCGATCTCCACCATTTCGGCCTGCAACTCGCCGTCGGACACGACCACGCATTCGATCTCCAGCCGGCCCAACCTTTTCATGGCCTCCAGCCGGTGGCGTCCAGCTACGAGGTGCACGATGTCCGGTCCTATCCGGCGCACAACAATAGGACTGAGCAGCCCAATCGACGAGATCGAGTTGACGAGGCGCTCGACGTTCGCTGGATCAAGGGCACGTTTGCGTAGCGGGATCGCTATGTTTCGGATCAGGACCTTGCAGAGAGTAGTGGACAGGTTGCTTGAGTCACTCATGTTGTTCTCCGTCGACAACAAAAAGCCGCCCAATAGGGCGGCTGGACGTGAGTCCGACTACCGGGTTCGGACGATCAGGCGCGGCGGCGTTCCGTCTCGGCACGCAACCGGGCGCGTTCCATCGCGGTATCCAAATCCGTCAACACGACGGCGTAGGCCGACAAGGTCGCGCGCCGTCTGCGGAGCGCTGCATGGAGCGAGGTGCGGCGAGCATCCAAGGTATTGATGACGCGGCGGAGGCGCTCGGCCTTCACCACTGGCTTGGCGGTGGTCATCAAGATTTCCTTTATGGTTTAGGGCGGACACGCTCCGCCGGGATTCGGGGTGATATCACTTCCGTTCCGAAGCTGATCACGGCGTCGAGCCCGCGCTGGCGGCGCAAGTGCTGCTTTCTCCGAAAGATCAGCCGCTTAACCTGACCAAGGCCAGGATGAAAGGATGGCGCTGCCTTGCGCATGCCTGTCGTTCCCGAAAATTCAATCCGGTGGGATTCGCACATTGAGGCAGAATCAGCGCATCATCCGATGCGATGTTTGCGATCATTCTCCTTGCAACGTTCATAGCCGATCTGTTCAAGCCGCCACGCCGGCTTGAAGTCGAGAACCTTTTTCTGCGTCATCAGCTCAACGTCGCCCTGAGGCGAGCCCCACAACGTGTCCGACTTCGGGCAGGTGACCGTGCCCTGATGGTTTGGATGACCAGAAGGTGGCCGAGCCTGCTCGGTTTGTCCCGCGTCGTTCAGCCTGACACGATCTTGCGGTGGCATCGCGCAGGATTTCGGGCCTATTGGCGCTGGAAATCTCGCGGTCGGCCAGGCAGGCCCAGAGTTAGCCGCGAGCTGCGCGAACTCATCCAACGGATGAGCAAGGAGAACCGATTGTGGGGCGCCCCACGCATTCATGGTGAACTGCTCAAGCTCGGGTTCGAGATCGCCGAGTCGACGGTTTCCAAGTACATGATCCGGCGCCGCGGGCCGCCATCGCAGACTTGGCGGACATTCCTGCGCAACCATGCGGACGCCATCGCGGCGATCGATCTCTGCGTGGTTCCAACCCTGACATTCGAGTGCCTGTTTGCGTTTCTCGTGTTGGGCCACGGTCGGCGACAGCTGCTCTGGTTCGCGGTGACGCGGCATCCGACGGCGGAGTGGCTGGCGCAACAGATCGTGGAGGCATTCCCGTGGGGCACGGCGCCGACCTATTTGCTGCGCGACAATGACCGCGCATACGGGCAGGCCTTCACGCGTCGACTTCGGACGATGGGGATTCGGGACCGCCCGATATCACCGAGGTCGCCCTGGCAGAATGCATATGTTGAGCGTCTGATCGGGACACTCCGGCGCGAGTGCTTGGATCACGTCCTGATCTATAGCGAACGGCATTTGCGACGAATCCTGACTTTGTATTCGCTGTACTACAATGAGACGCGCACGCACCTGGGGTTGGGTAAGGACGCGCCGCTACGACGGTCCATCCAACGATCTGGGACCATTATGGTCACACCAATCCTGTCCGGATTGCATCATCAGTATGCGCGGATATGATTTTCGGGAATGACAGGCGTAGACTGATCCCATGCCGCCAAGCGCGATTGGATGATCTATTTGTAAGAGTTGCAAAGCGCCATCGGCCCGCTTTCGTCATCGCGCCGCCAGACCGGGAGCGAGCCATTGGCACGGACCTCCTCCAGCAGGCCGGCGCGGATCAGCTTGTCCACGACCTTGCATGCTGCTCCGCCTTTGAGGTTCGCCGGCAGCTCCACACCGCGATCGTCGCGTTGTGAGGCTGCGGACAAGATAACGAGTTGCGTATCGGTGAGTTTTGGCATCGGGGTCTCCCTTCGGTTGGCGCGGCGTCGCTCGCCGCCACCACCGCAGCCCCACCGTGGCCATGCGGCCGACGGGGCAGGATCCCGAACTGCTACTCGCGCCCGGAACGGTCGCAGTACCGCTCCGTTCGCAGCCGAATGCCAGTCCTTTCTGGATAATGTTGTTGCTGGTTTCGGGCAGACTGGATAATGGGATGATCCGCATTTGGCAGCCCGATACGGGAGTAGCTAAGATGCCGTCCACCGATCCAACCCCCAGCGTGACTGCGGATCAGCTTACTCGGGCTTTAGGCGAGGCTGTTATTCGGATGTGGAGCAATTTGCCTCAAGATGTGCAACTTCATCTATTTCAGGAGGCGGTGACGTCTCACGGTGAATCCATAAGATCGCAGCTTGCGGTCTTCCTGCATGACAAGCATCCGCGCACTTCGGACCAGTTAGGCAACCCTCGCGAAATGACGGAGCCGGACAGCCTTGGGGGTTAGCGCGATTGCCCGCTGCGTGAGTCTCGCGATAGAGCGTTACCTTAGTACGGCAACCGCTTGCGTAGGTTCGCGTCGGTGTCGTGCCATTGCGCGTCGCGGTCGTCAGGGCGAGGCTAAGGTTGAGGGGATGAAGTGCGATTGCTGCGAATATCTCGGAACTCTTGCGGTCCCTTGATGAGCCTCCGCTTGCGGAGTT
>Ga0209647_1004169_pt1 | contig 10965 bp, 10 predicted proteins | sample GraSoi_2013_60cm_FD_185827 | JGI IMG/M metagenome (GOLD analysis project Ga0209647, IMG submission 185827) | Grasslands soil microbial communities from the Angelo Coastal Reserve, California, USA - Sample 9_17_2013_60cm (SPAdes) (version 2) | ecosystem: Environmental > Terrestrial > Soil >...
TGCCGTGGCGAAAATTGGCGAGGGTCATCTTTACACGGGGCCCGCTGCTCTTCTTTGCGACGGTCTTCATGCCCCGAATAACGCTTCCCGCCGCTTTTTCGGCTTCATGGACGGTCGGAAATGCTGCCCGCAAACTGATTTTTTCCGGGTCGCCGGCATAAATCCCGGACACAAAAGGCGCGACCAGCAGACTCAACAGTTCCGGCGAAAATTTGCGGCGCACGAAGTCGGCGATCGATTCGTCCTCTTCGGGAGGAAACGATTTTCGGAAAGGCTCGCGCAGAAGCGAAAACTTTGTCGACCATTTCAAAAGGGAAGAGCCGAGAAAAGAAGGCGGCGAAAGCGGGACGGGACGCAATTCGCCATTCACCAGAATGTAGCGCGGAGCGTGGGGAGGAGCGGGACAGAATTCGTCTGTGAGGTCGAGATCCTGAATCAGCGCATTGAGCGCCCCTGTCGTGCTAAAGCTTTGCGGTCCCGTCTCAAACAGGAATCCGTTTTCTTCGACAGAGTGAATCATTCCGCCGGCATGCGACGAACCTTCAAGAAGCAGAACGTCGGCGCCAGACTTTTTCAACGCATACGCGCACGCGAGGCCCGAGATTCCGGCGCCCACGACAATGACTGAATGAGATGTGCTCACGGTCAGAGCGTCTTGGAAAAGAGCGGTTTGGCGTCGAGATGCTGTCTCTCGATGTATGGATCGAAAACCATTGCGAGGTTGCGGATAAAGATGCGGCCGAGCCAGGTGGCGCGAATTTCGTCGTTCGAAATCACCAGCAGGCCATCTTCGCGCGGAGTCTCAAGCCGTTGCAATTCCGACGCGAAGTAAGTGTCGAAGTCGATGCCATATTCCGTATTGATCTCTTTTTTCGGTATCACCGTATGGCAGAGAATGCGGCTGATGACTGCGCGGCGAATGTGGTCGTCGGCGGAAAGATGATAGCCGCGCATGGTTGCAAGGCCGCGATCGTGAATTGAGTTCTGCCAGTTCGGTAAATCGCGATGATTCTGCGCGTACGCGTTGCGAAAGCCGCTGATCGCTGTAACGCCCATGCCGTACAAGTCGGCGCCGGCTTTCGTCGTGTAGCCCTGAAAATTGCGATGCAGTGTGCGCTTTTCCTGCGAGACGGCAAGCTCGTCGCCCGGCTTTGCGAAATGGTCCATGCCGATGTAGCGATAGCCCGCCTCGACAAATTGCAGAAGCCCGGTACGGAAGATTTCAAATTTCTGCATGCCTTCGGGAAGAAAAGCCGCGAATGAGCCTTGCTGTTTCTTGAGCCACGGCACGTGCGCATAGCTGAATAGCGCAATCCGGTCGGGATGCAGCGAAACGATTTGGTCGACCGTCGTGGCGAAGCGGCTTCCGTCCTGATGCGGCAGGCCGTAGATAAGATCGACGTTGATACTGTCAAAGCCCAGTTCCCGCGCGTTGGCAATCAGATCGCGAGTAATTTCATAAGGCTGAATTCGGTGAATCGCCTTCTGCACTTCCGGATGGAAGTCCTGCACGCCCATACTGAGGCGATTGAAGCCCAGCTTGCGAAGAACTTCAAGATGCGCGCGATTCGTAACGCGGGGATCGACTTCGATGCCCAATTCTGCGTCTGGCGCAAACGTAAATCGTTCGCGCGTGAAGACGAACAAATCTTCAATTTGTTCGGGAGTGAGATACGTCGGCGTTCCGCCACCCCAATGAAACTGTACAACCGGGCGCGAACGCGAAACGCCCAGGCTGACTCGATCAATTTCTTTTTTTAAAACATCGAGATAAGGCGGAGCAACTTTCTTATCTTTTTGAATGATGACGTTGCATGCGCAAAACAGGCACAAGCTCTCGCAGAAGGGAATGTGCATGTAGAGGGAAACGGGAGTTTGATCGCGGTCGGCCTCAGCGTGAATCTTTTCCAGGTCGTCTATGCCGAAAGCGTCGTTCCAAACGGGTGCAGTCGGATAACTGGTATATCGCGGCCCGGGGCGATTGTAGCGGGCAAGGAATTCCTCGCTGACGCGAAGCTCTTCGCGCATCTGCGACAAGCTTGGATCGCTTACACTCACCACTCCATCCTAACGCACAACGCTTGCGGTCGTGCTCGCAGCGAAATTCGTTTGCTGCCCGGTCTGAATAAAAATCTGTGCGTTCTCTACCGGCGTCGTCGGCAGGATGCCGTGGCCCAGATTCAAGATGTGGCCGACGCCGCTGAGTTCCTGCACGATCTCCGTCGTCTTCGCGCGCAGCACGTCCTGAGGCGCATAGAGCAACGCCGGATCGAGATTGCCCTGAATCCCGACGCGCGGCCCCGCCATTCTTCGCAGTTCAGCTAGGTTCACGCGCCAATCGACGCTCAACACATTCGCGCCCGACTCCACCACTGCCGGAAGCAAGTGATGCGATGCCTTCGTGTAGTAAATCACCGGCGCCGATCCAATTACTCCGCGAATCACTTCCTGCACCGCGGGCAACGCAAACTCCTGATATTCTGGCAGCGCTAACTCCCCGCACCAGGTGTCGAAAAGTTGCACGGCGGAAGCTCCCGCCGCTATTTGCGCCTTCAGGTACCCAATTGTTGCCTGCGCAATGCGATGCAGCAAATCGCGGAACGCGCGCGGCTCTCCGTGCAAGAGACTCTTAACGGTTGGAAAGCCCTCTTTCGTCCGCCCTTCCACCATGTAACACGCCAGCGTCCACGGCGCCGCCGCAAATCCCAGCACGGGAACATCCGCTCCCGCCTCGCGCGAAAGCATCCGCAACGCGTCCATCAAATAGCGTGTCTCCACTTCCGGATCAAACTGTTTGAGCTTCGCAACATCGCTCGCCGTTCGAACGGGGCTCGGCAAATTCGGCCCCGCATCCCCTAGCTCCAACGCTAGCCCCATCGCTTCCGCCACAATCAAAATGTCCGAGAACACGATAATCGCATCGACTCCCAACCTTCGAAACGGCTGCAGCGAAACCTCCACCGCCAGCTCCGGCGTTTTGCACACCTCCAGGAACGCATGCTTCGCCCTCAGCTCGCGATACTCCGGCAAATATCGCCCCGCCTGCCGCATCATCCATACCGGCACGCGCGGCAGCGCTTCTCCGCGGCAAGCACGCAGGAAAAGCTCCTTTTTCGAAATGGGGTCGGGGCTCGAACTCATAGAATGTGGGCTCATTGAGGATAGCAAATCATACCGTGCCTTGCTGGCGACCAATGTGACGCAGCCCACATGCCCGCTTCCTCGCGGTGGGCTATACTTTCTCCTGACAACCGTGGACCGCCTATATCTCATTCTAACTGTTGTAGCTTACGGCTTAAGCCTCGGCTCGTACCTTCGTTATTTGATCACTGGCAAGGAACTCGCCGGCCGCATGGGCACCATTCTGCTGGCCGTCGGTCTCATCGCACACTACTTCGCGCTCCTCGAACGCTCTCGCGGCCTGCACACCGTTCCGTATCACGACCTCTACGGCTCGCTCTCCCTCTTCGGCTGGCTCCTCGCCCTGACCTATCTCGGCCTCGAGGTCTATCACCGGCAACGCTCCGTCGGCGCGTTCGTCGTTCCAGTCGTCATCGTATTTTTCCTATTTTCACATTTGGCGCCTGCCGGGCGAATCGTCGCAACGCCCGCGAAGGGAATCGCCTTCGCGTTCCACGTTACGCTCAGCATTCTCGCCTACGCCGCCTTTGGCCTCTCCTTCGTCTTGAGCATCATCTTCCTTGCCGAACAACGCCTGCTCCGCACCCGCAAAATGGGCGCTGTCATCTGGCGGTTGCCGCCGCTCGAACTCCTCGAACGCATGAGCCAAAGCAGCGTCATCGTCGGCCTTGTCACCATCGTCATCGGCACCGCGCTCGGCTTTCTGGTGGTCGATCGCCTGCAGGGCACCGTCCTCTACTACGATCCAAAATATCTCGCCACGATTCTCGTGCTCGTTCTTTACGCAGCGTATCTCTTCCTCGCGCGTTCGGCCGCCTGGCGCGGCGCTCGCGCGTCAAAACTCTGCGTCTTCAATTTTGTGCTCGTGATTTTCAGTTTCACAGCCGTAAATCTTTTCTTCTCGCATTCGCATCGGTATTTCTGAGGGAGCCTTCGCGGAACTATGGAGATCGTTCTCGTCGGCCTGAACCATCGCACAGCGCCCCTTGAGGTGCGCGAGCGGGTGTCGTTCACCGTCGAACAGGCGCAACAGGCCGCCACGGAATTGCGTGGACGCGGAATCCTCGAAGAAACGCTGGTTCTCTCCACCTGCAATCGCAGCGAAATCTACGGCGTGCCGCCCGAAGACGTTCGCCAGAGCGCCGGCGCACTCGCCACTTATCTAAGCTCGTTTCACTCGGTCACACCGGAAGCGCTCGGCCCATCGCTCTATCATCATTACGACCGCGAAGCCGTTCTTCATCTCTTTCGCGTTTCTTCCGGTCTCGATTCCATGCTCATCGGTGAAGCGGAAATTCTTGGTCAGGTTCGTGAAGCCTATCGCGCGGCACATGGCAACGGCGGCACCGGCCCGGTGCTCAATCGCCTGTTCCAGGGCGCGCTGGAAGTAGGCAAGCGCGTTCGCTCCGAAACTGAACTAGGCACGCGCCCAATGTCCGTCGCTTCCGCCGGCGTCAAATTGGCCGAACGAATTTTTGGAAAATTGAATCAACGCACCGCGCTCGTCCTCGGTGCTGGCACCATCGGCGAACAAGTCGTCTCCCAACTTCGCGACCGCGACGTCGCTCACCTTTACGTGATGAACCGCTCCCGCGAAAAAGCCGACCAGCTCGCGCGTGAATTCGGCGGCAAAGTTATCCCCTGGGGAGAATGGGATGCCGCTCTCAATTTGCCGGACCTCGTCGTCTCATCCGTTTCTTCCGACGATCCAGTCCTTTTGCGGGACACGGTCAAACAAGCCATGGCCGCGCGCAAGAACCGCGCTCTGCTCCTCATGGATCTTGGTGTCCCGCGCAATATCGATCCCTCGTTGGCCGATCTCTACAACGTCTATCTCTACAACCTCGACGACCTCACCGAAATCGTCCGCCAGAATCGCGCCGCCCGCGAACAGGAAATTCCCCACGCGGAAGAAATCGTGGACGAGCACGTAACGAAATTTCTGTCCTGGCAGGCAAGCGTTGAAATTGTCGGCCTGCTCGACGTCTTGCGCACCCGCGTCCGCGAAGAGCGCGCCGAATTCCTCCGCGAGCGCATGGAAACGTTGGCTCACTTCCGTCCTGAAGAACGTGAAAAAATGGAACTGCTCATGGATGAACTGCTCGAAAAACTATTGATGCGGCCCGCCGAAAAACTTCGCGGCGAGAAAAGCTTGCGCAAAAAGATCCAGAATGTGGACGCCTTGCGCGATTTATTTCTGAAAGATCGGGAAAAGCCGTGAGAGCGCCGAGAATCGGAACGCGCGGAAGCATCCTCGCCCGCTGGCAGGCGGAGTTCGTCCGCAAACAAATTTTGCAGGCCACCGGAATTGACGCCGAAATCGTCATTATCAAGACGACTGGCGACAAACTTCAACAAGCCAGCTTCGCCGAAATCGGCGGACAGGGTGTTTTCATCAAAGAATTGGAAGACGCGCTCCTTCGCGAAGAGATCGACCTGGCCGTCCACAGCGTTAAAGATGTTCCGACCGACGTTCCCTCGCGCCTTTGTTTTCCCGTCATTTGCCGTCGCAACGATGTGCGTGACTGCCTCGTCGCGGCGAAACCCGGCCACACCCTCGCCACTCTGCGCAAAGGCGCGCGCCTCGGCACCAGCAGTCTCCGCCGTCAGGCGCAAATTCGTCACGCACGCCCCGATCTCGACGTCCGCGAACTCCGCGGCAACGTGGACACACGCCTGCGCAAAGTCGAAAGTGGTGAGTACGATGCCATCCTTCTTGCTAAAGCTGGCCTCGACCGCCTCGGGCTCAGTGCTCGGATTGCCGAAGTTCTTGAGCCGGAAATAGTCATGCCCGCCGTCGGTCAAGGCGCCATCGGCGTGCAAGCGCGCGTAAGAGACGAGGAGATGGGCGCCGCCATATCGTCCCTCGACGATTTTGAAACGCGCCAGTCCATCGTTGCCGAACGCTCTCTTTTAGGGGCACTGCAAGGTGGCTGTCAGGTGCCGCTCGGTGCATGGGCGCGCATTGAGCGCGGCGAACTGGTCATGGACGCCGTCGTTTGCTCTCCCGACGGCCAGAAATTCCTGCGCGAAAAAAAGTCCGCTCCGCCCGACCAGGCCCGCGAACTCGGCCATCAGGTCGCCGAACTCCTCTGGAACGCCGGTGCCGGCGAAATCCTTGCACAAGTGAGCCGCCAGAGTGATTGATCCCGGCAAATCGGTGCTTGCCGGTAAGCGCATCGTCGTTACGCGCGCCGCCGCCCAGGCGATCGATCTGCTCAAAGCGCTGCAATATGCCGGCGCCATTCCCATTCTTCTGCCCGTGATCCAGATTCTTCCGCCGGAAGATTTCGCGCCGCTCGACGACGCGCTCGGTCGCCTGAATGAATTTGACTGGGTCCTCTTCACCAGCCAGAACGCCGTTCGAATCGTCCACGAACGCCTGGAACTCTCGCCTCCGCAAACGAAATCGAACATCCAAACTCTCCTTGCGGGCGCTGTGGGCGAAGCCACCGCAACCGAAGCCGGCGCCGCGGGCTTTCGCGTCGCGCACACCGCTTCGCGCCCACTTGGCGCAGCGCTCGCGGAAGAACTCGGAACTTGCCTCCAGGGCAAAAAAGTCTTCCTGCCGCGCAGCGATCGCGCAAATCCGGACATGATCGTCGCGCTCGAAAAATTCGGCGCGCATGTCACGGAAGTTGTCGCTTATCGCACGCTCACCGCAGCGACACAGGATCGCGACATCGTTTCGAAAGCTATGAACGCCGATGCCGTGCTTTTCTTTAGCCCATCTGCCGTCGAGGGTTTTGACAGCGTCTGCGGCGAAGGCCGCCTCGCCGAATTCTCCGAAAAGGGAATTGTCCTCGCCAGTGGCCCGGTGACACTCGCCGCCCTCCAAGCCAAGGGAATCGTCAACGCTGGCGCTGCGAAAGAGCCCTCGGTTGCGAGGATTATCGAGGCTCTGGCAAACTTGATTACAGCCCGTCAGCGGCAGTGTTCCAGCCGTGCGGGCACACAATGACATTTCCCACCCAACGTCCCAGGCGTTTGCGTCGTAGCGAAATCCTGCGTTCCCTCGTGCGCGAAACTCGCCTGAGCACTGCCGGCTTCGTTTATCCGATGTTCGTCTGCCCGGGCAGTAAGGTTCGCAAGGAAGTCAGTTCCATGCCCGGAGTCTTCCAGCAATCGGTGGATCACATCATCGAAGAGTGCCGCGAAGTTGCCACGCTTGGTATTTCGGCCGTAATTTTGTTCGGCTTGCCCGAAACAAAAGACGCCACCGGCGCGAGTTCGCTCTCCGCAACCGGCGTCGTCCAACGCGCCGTCGAAGGCATCAAGAAAGCAAAACTCAATCTGCTCGTCATCACCGACGTCTGCCTCTGCGAATACACCGACCACGGCCATTGCGGTGTAATCGAAAACGGCGAAGTTGCTAACGACGCCACGCTGGCAATTCTCGCCGAGCAAGCGCTCTCGCATGCGCGAGCGGGCGCGGACATCGTCGCTCCTTCGGACATGATGGATGGCCGCGTTGCCGCCGTGCGCAAAAAACTTGACGAAAATTCCTTCGCCGACATCGCCATTCTTTCCTACGCGGCGAAGTATAGTTCCGCCTTCTACGGCCCATTTCGCGAAGCCGCGCAATCCACGCCGCAATTCGGCGACCGTCGCAGCTATCAGATGGACCCTGCAAACGTCCGCGAAGCACTAAAAGAAGTCGCGCTCGATCTCGAAGAAGGCGCGGACATGGTCATGGTCAAGCCCGCGCTGCCGTACCTCGACGTCATTCGCGCTGTGCGCGAACGCTTTGACGTTCCCGTCGGCGCCTACAACGTCAGCGGTGAATACGCCATGATCAAAGCCGCAGCGCAAAAAGGCTGGCTCGACGAAAAGCGCGTCGTGCTGGAAGTTCTGACGGGCATTCAACGCGCGGGCGCGGATATAATCCTCACCTATCACGCGAAAGATGCGGCGAAGTGGTTGAAGTCCTGAGCGCCACAAAATCCGTTTTATGAGCACACCACAAATGTCTCCAGCCAAAAAGCGCCCTCGCTCCGCGGAAATCTTCAGCCGCGCCGAACAGATTCTCGTGGGCGGAGTCAACAGTCCCGTCCGCGCCTTTCGCTCGGTCGGCGGGGACGCATTAATCATGGAGCGCGGTCAGGGCGCCTACGTTTACGACGCCGATGGCAACGAACTAATCGACTTCGTCTGCTCCTGGGGAGCAATGCTCCTCGGCCACGCGCATCCGGCCGTTACCGCCGCCATCACAGAACAAGCTCGTAAAGGCACCAGCTTCGGCGTCACCACCGAACTCGAACTTCAACTCGCCACATTGATTCGCGACGCCATTCCATCCCTCGAAAAAATTCGTTTCGTCTCGAGCGGCACCGAAGCCACCATGAGCGCCCTCCGCCTCGCCCGCGGCGTCACCAGGCGCGATCTGCTCCTGAAATTCGAAGGCTGCTATCACGGCCACGCCGACAGTTTCCTTTCGCAAGCCGGTTCTGGCCTCGCCACACTTGGAATCGCCGAATGTCCCGGCGTTCCGGACGCGCTCGCGAAACTCACGCTGAATGCGCCTTACAACGATCTCGCCGCCGTCGAAAAGATTTTCGCTGCCCACGGATCAAATATCGCCGCCGTCATCGTCGAACCAATCGCGGCCAACATGGGCGTCGTCACGCCCGAAAAGGGATTCCTGCAGGGCCTGCGTGAAATCACCGGCAAACACGGCACGCTCCTCATCGTCGACGAGGTCATCACCGGCTTCCGCCTGCACAACGGTGCCGCGCAGCAGCTCCTCGGCATCGAAGCCGATCTCACGACAATGGGCAAAATCATTGGCGGCGGCCTGCCCGCTGCGGCCTATGGCGGCCGCGCCGAAATCATGAACCATGTCGCTCCGCTCGGCCCCGTCTACCAGGCCGGGACCCTCGCCGGAAATCCACTGGCAATGAGCGCAGGCATCGCGACGCTCACGGAATTGAAAAAGCCCGGCCTGTACGACAAGTTGAATTCCCTGGCTGCGAAGATGGTTGCCGGATTGAAAGACGTCCTTGCCAACGCCAAAATCGCCGCTCAAGTGAATTCCTACGAATCGCTTGCGACCGTGTTCTTCGCCGACAAGCCGGTTCGGAATTATCAGGACGCGAAAACGGCGAACACCAAACGCTATGCCAGGTATTTCCGCGAAATGCTCGACCGCGGAATTTTTCTCGCACCATCCCAGTTTGAGGCCGCTTTCGTTTCCGCGGCACACTCGGAAGCGGACATTGATCGCGCCCTGGAAGCCGCGCGGCAGTGTTTGCCCCTTGCCACAAACGACGTCACATAAACTCGAAGGAGCCCACACCATGGCTGAAGGCATCGAACTTCCCGAGCATCATCACGATCACGGCGACAATCCGCTCGTGGTCCCGGTTTCAGTAACGATTTCAATTTTAGCGGTCCTTGTCGCCGTCGTAACCCTTATGGGTCATCGGGCTCACACCGAAGAACTCTCCCGCGAAACGCAGGCCGCCAGCCGCTGGACGCAATTCCAGGCGAAAAGCATTCGTCAGCATGAAGCGGAGAATACTTCCGACGTCGTGAATCTGGTGGCGGATCTCAATAAGGAAAAAGGCGAGGCGCTGCGCAAAAAGTATGAAAAGCAGTTGGAGCACTATGCCGCCGACAAGATAGACGTCAGCGAGCAGGCGAAAGAGCTCGAGGCAGAGCGAGATCTGGCGGCCCGCAAGGCGGATCGTTTTGACGGCGGCGAAGCGCTGCTTGAGATTGGCCTCGTAATCTGTTCCATCACCCTGCTCGCAAAGAAAAAAGGTTTTTGGTTTGCCGGAATGGCCATTGGAGCTGCCGGCGTGGTCTTGGCGCTGAGTGGCCTTTTATTGCACTGAGTCCGTAAGCTATTCCGGATTTCAAGCATTTGCCGGTGGCTGCGCGCTTCGTAGCTTCGCGATTTCTGCCATCATCGTCTCCATCCGGTCCATCAACTGACGATGGCGGGATTCATCGGTGCCCGGCTTTTTCCCGATAAACGTAATCGTTCCTCCGGGTTCCAGAATGCATTGCTGCACTTCGTGAATCGATTCAAATCCTTGTTTGCGAGCCGCCGCTTCAAGTTGCGCCATCGTTATCAATTCGTGCTTCAAATTATGGGTCTTCACCTTCCCGTCTTCGATTAAGACGTCCGCGCGCCCTTCCACCAGTTGATCCAGCTTTCGATGGTTGTAGAGGAACCGCACGACGAGATAATTCACAATGAGCAGGGAAGTCGCGCCAATCACGCCGCCCGTCACCGTGTTGTCGTCGCCGATGATCGCGTTCTGCACCGTATTCGAAAGCGTCAGCAGAACGACCAAATCAAACGGGTTCAGTTGCACCAATTCGCGTTTTCCCGACAGCCGCAAACTGATGATCAAGAACGCATAAATTACGATCGGCCGGAGGATTTTCTCCAGAATTGGCACTGCGAGTACAAACATGTCCTTCCAAACATCGTGCATGCGCGTGGTTCCTTCTCAGGGAAGACCCGTTTCCCCGTGAGAGTCGGTTTATAGGCCAAACGCTGGCAGGGTAACACGCCCGAAACCAAATAGAACCATCTCATAAATCCTCTTTAGGAGGTCGGGGCTTCAGCCCCGACGTAAAAGGGATAAACGATGTGGGCTTTAGCCCCTGAGGAAAGCTTTGCAAGGCCCGCTCTATATTTATGACATGGCTTAGATGGCTTCTAGTTAGATTGCGCGCCTGTCCATCCGTACAGTCATTCATTGGCGTCAGTTGCCCGACAGGCCAGCAGAAAAAACGGCAGTCCGGCCTGTACACTCGGCGAGTACGGTCGCGCTCTCCTGTCCGGGCAAGACCAAATCAAAAATCTCGCGG
>Ga0209647_1004171_pt1 | contig 10961 bp, 13 predicted proteins | sample GraSoi_2013_60cm_FD_185827 | JGI IMG/M metagenome (GOLD analysis project Ga0209647, IMG submission 185827) | Grasslands soil microbial communities from the Angelo Coastal Reserve, California, USA - Sample 9_17_2013_60cm (SPAdes) (version 2) | ecosystem: Environmental > Terrestrial > Soil >...
CTGCGCACCCCCAAGCAGCATCATTCGGCGCGAGAAGGTGATCGACTGATGGGCCGTCGTGATCCGCATGTGCTTCATCGCCCGAGCCTCCAGGCGTCGATGCGGGAGACGATCCATGCACACAAGGGGAAGATGCAGATCGAAATGACCACAGGCGGCGCCATCTGGCTCAAGGGCGGGGCTGCATTGACCAGCCCGGCGACTCGCCACTGCAACCATTCGTCAATCGCGATCAGCAAGCCCGCAAGCACCCATTCCGTCCGATAATCCCGCCACATGGTGCGGCGGTCTATGAGGTCGAGCGCGAGCATCGTCGCGCTCCACAAAGCGATTGAAAACCCTAAAGGATATCCGGTGAACAGGTCGTTGACGAAGCCCAGCGGCGCCGCCCACCAGGCCGAGTCGGTCACGATTTCGCCCAACGGCACCCGCAGCGAGGTACCCGTAGATAGCAGCACCGCTCGCTCCATAAGATTCTGCAACTCCCGGATATTGTCCGCTTGTCGAGATGATCGGCAATGCGGATAGAAAAGTTGCCGCGACCACCGTCGCTGCCGGGACATAGCCGGCGTAGCGCCACGGCGCCCGGCCGATACGGCGCGTCGGGGTCAGCGCGGCGCGGACCATCAGGGGCGCTCCGACGTTGAAGACGTGTTGTCGGCGGCGATCGCCGCTGGCTCGAACGGTTGCTCGACGATCGCGAAGCTCGTCCTCGCCCGGTCGGCCAGCGGAAGGGCGACCGCGCCATCGTCGTCGAGCTTCACCACTCGTGCCACCGGCACCAGCGGCGGATAGAGACCGCCAGTGCCTGAGGTGATGATGATGTCGCCGCGCGTGAACGGGTTGCGCCCGACCTCGAGTGGCCGGACATCGATGGTGCCGTCCCCGCGGCCCTGGGCGATGACCGGGATCCCGCTTCTCAGCAGCCGCGCCGGGACAATATTCGCATGGTCCGAGACCAACAAAACGCGCGACGCCAGCACTCCGGCGTCGATGATTCGTCCGATCAGGCCATCCGGCGAGCGCACGGGCATCCCGATTTTCACCCCGTCGCTAGAACCCACCGACAGGATCGCAAAGCGTCGCGGGCTGTTGAACGATGAGCCGACCACGCGCCCGACGGCGATGGTCGTGCGCTCGTGTTCGCGCAGCTGCAGCACGGCCTTGAGCTGGCGGTTTTCCTGGTAAATCGCTTTGGCCTCGACCATCCGCCGAAGCATCGCCTGGCGCTCGCGCTTGAGCTCGGCGTTCTGGCTGGCTGCGTCCCAATAATTGCCGGCCCCGCTGAACAGGCCTTCGGCGGTCGCCGTCACTGCGTGCAGCATTCCTGTCAGCGGCGCGGTAACGTCCAGCGCGGCGCCGCGCACGCGCTCGAACTGGTACGGCGCAACCAGCGACAAGGTCAGGAGGATCAAGCCGACGATGATGCCGGCAATGACCGCGATTAAGCTGAAGAACAGCCCATACTGGGCCCGACGCGACCAGCCGGGGCGCGCGGTCGCCACCGCTCAGCCTCGCGCTATGCGGTCTGAAGCACGCCGCGGAACTGCTCTTCCTCCAGCGCGCGGCCGGTGCCGAGCGCGACGCAGGTGAGCGGATCGTCGGCGACGGTGACGGGAAGGCCGGTCTCGTCGCGCAGCACCTCGTCGAGGCCCTGGAGCAGCGCACCGCCGCCAGTCAGCACGATGCCCTGGTCGCAGATGTCGGCGGCAAGCTCCGGCGCCGTATTCTCGAGCGCGATGCGGACGCCCTCGACGATCGTGCCGACCGGCTCCGACAAGGCCTCGGCAATCTGGCCCTGGTTGATCGAGATCTCCTTGGGTACGCCGTTGACGAGGTCGCGCCCCTTGATGTGCACGGTCTTGCCGATCCCGTCGACCGGCGGCTTGGCGATTCCGACTTCCTTCTTGATCCGCTCGGCGGTGGCTTCGCCGATCAGCAGATTATGGTTGCGGCGTACGTATGAGCTGATCGCTTCGTCCATCTTGTCGCCGCCGACCCGCACCGAGGTGGTGTAGGCGAGGCCGCGCAGGGAGAGGACCGCGACTTCCGTCGTGCCGCCGCCAATGTCGACGACCATCGAGCCGATCGGCTGGGTCACCGGCATGTCGGCGCCGATCGCGGCGGCCATCGGCTCCTCGATCAGATAAACCGCGCTGGCGCCGGCGTTGGATGCGGCGTCGCGGATCGCGCGGCGTTCGACCGAGGTCGAGCCAGACGGTACGCAAATCACGATCTCGGGGAAGCGCCAGGCGCGCATCTTGCCGCCATGCACCTTGTGAATGAAGTGCTTGATCATCTGCTCGGCGACGTCGATGTCGGCGATGACTCCGTCACGCAGCGGGCGGATGGCTTCGATCTGGTCCGGGGTCTTGCCCATCATCAGCTTGGCATCGTCGCCGACGGCCTTGACCCTCTTGACCCCGTTGATGGTCTCGATGGCGACAACCGACGGCTCATTGAGCACGATGCCGCGGCCGCGGACGTACACGAGCGTGTTGGCGGTCCCCAGGTCGATCGCCATGTCGTGCGACATCCATTTGAACCAACGATTCCAGAACATTCGATCCCCGCCCTCTCGATAATGGTACCCGCCGCTGCAGGCATTACGCGAACTTAATTCCTGATTGTTCTCAGGCCATTGAATGCAATCTGAATTTTCGGGAAAAACAATGCTTCGCCGGCCGCTTTGGAATGGGTAGGAATGCTTAACATGTCAATAAGAAGGCTGCCGCCGGAGCTCATCAATCGCATCGCCGCCGGCGAGGTCGTGGAGCGACCGGCGAGCGCGCTCAAGGAACTGATTGAAAATTCACTCGACGCCGACGCCGCGCAGGTTGCTGTTTGGCTCCACGCCGGCGGTCTCGAGCTGATCGAAGTCGCCGACGATGGCTCGGGCATGGCGCCCGGCGAAATACGCCTGGCATTGGAACGTCATGCGACCTCGAAATTGCCTGAAGACGCGATCGATCGCGTGACGAGTTTCGGCTTCCGCGGCGAGGCGCTGCCCTCGATCGCGAGCGTGTCCCGGCTGACACTCGAAAGCCGGGTGCGGGGTTGCGACGGTTGGCGAATCGAGGTTGATCATGGTGCGGAGGTCGGCGAGGGGCCGGCAGCCCTACCGCCGGGGACGCGAATCCGCGTCGAGGGGCTATTCGACAAGGTGCCCGCCCGGCGCAAGTTCCTGCGCTCCCCGCGCGCCGAATATGTCGCCTGCCTCGATGCGGTGAAGCGCTTGGCCATGGCGCGAAGCGATGTCGCGTTCACGCTCGACCATGACGGGCGGCGCATTCTCACGCTTCAGGTGACCGATCCGCCTACCCGCGTCGCCGAGCTGCTGAGCCACGAGCTCGACCGCCATGGCGTTGGCATCGACTGCACGCGAGATGGCCTGAGGCTCACCGGCGTGATCAGCCTGCCGACCTTCAACAGGGGGATGGCCGATCAGCAATATCTGTTCGTCAACTCGCGCCCGGTGAAGGACCGGCTGCTGGTCGGCGCGCTGCGGGCGGCGTACCGCGACCTTATTCCGCGCGATCGTCATCCGATCGCGGCTTTGTTCCTCGAAGTCCCGCTTGAGGAGGTCGACGTCAACGTTCACCCGGCCAAGACCGAAGTCCGGTTCCGCGACCCGGCGGCTGTCCGCGGCCTGATTGTCGGCGGGCTGCGCCACGCGCTTGACGAGGAAAGCCAGCGCAGCGCGACGCGTGAGCAAGCGGCGGCGCCGGTCCTGTGGACCACGAGCGAGAGCTACGAGCCGCAGCCGACCCTGACGCTTGGCCCTCCCGCCGTTCGCGAATCCCAAACGGCGTTCGAGCCGGTGTCCTTTGCTCCGCATGGCCGGGCCGAGCCGGCGATCGAGCCGGTTCCGAGCTACCCGCTCGGCGTCGCCCGCGGCCAGGTCGCGGCGACCTATATCGTCGCCGAAGCCGAGGATGGCCTGGTGATTGTCGATCAGCATGCCGCGCACGAGCGGCTCGTCCTCGAACGGATGCGAGCGGCGCGTGAAGGCGGCGTAATTGCTCGCCAGGCGCTGCTCATCCCACAGGTCGTCGAGCTCGATGAGCCTGACTGCGAGCGGCTCGAAGCCGCGGCCGCTGATCTTGCCGCAATGGGGCTCGAAATCGAACGCTTCGGCCCCGCCGCGATGCTGGTCCGCGCGGTTCCGGCGGCCTTGGGCAACACCAACGCCGCTGGGCTGCTCGCCGACCTGGCCGCGGAAATCGCCGAGCTAGGCGGGCCGCTGAGCCTCCGCGAAAAGCTCGACCATGTCGCCGCGACCATCGCCTGTCACGGCTCGGTCCGTGCCGGCCGTGTGCTGTCGGTCGCCGAAATGAACGCGCTGCTGCGGGAGATGGAGGTCACGCCGCGCTCGGGTCAGTGTAATCATGGCCGCCCGACCTGGGTGAAGCTCGGCCATGGCGAAATCGAAAAATTGTTCGGCCGGAAGTAGGGCGCTCCCAAATGCTTTATCTGATCGTCTTCGTCGGTGCTGGACTTGGCGGCGCGCTGCGCCACGGGGTCAATGTCGGTGCGGCCCGGCTGTTCGGCTACGGCTTCCCGTTCGGGACATTGATCGTGAACGTCGCCGGGTCGTTCCTGATGGGCCTGTTCGCCGGCTATTTCGCCTTTCGTCCCGGGATGAGCCAGCACGTCCGGCTATTGCTCACGACCGGATTCCTTGGCGGCTTCACCACTTTCTCGGCCTTCAGTCTCGACGCCGCCTTGTTGGTCGAGCGCCATGCCTATGGCCTCGCCGCCGGTTATGCTGTTGGCTCCGTCGCCGCCAGCGTCTCGGCATTGTTCTTCGGGCTGGCGATGTTTAGGGGCGGCGGCCACCTACCATGAACATCAATCTCATTCCGACCGGGGACAATCCCCCCGAAAACATCAACGTCGTTATCGAAGTGCCCGTTGGCGGCGAGCCGGTGAAGTATGAGTTCGACAAAATATCCGGTGCCTTGTTCGTCGACCGGATCCTCCACACGCCGATGCGTTATCCGGCCAATTATGGCTTCGTGCCGCATACGCTGTCGCCCGACGGCGACCCGCTCGACGCGATGGTGATCGCGCGCTCGCCATTCGTTCCCGGCTGCGTCGTCCGCGCGCGCCCGATTGGCGTGCTCAACCTCGAGGACGAACATGGCGGTGACGAGAAACTTGTCTGCGTTCCGGTCGACACGACCTTCCCTTATTACGCCGATGTTGGCGAGCGGCAGGATCTGCCATCGATCGTGCTTCAGCAGATTGAGCATTTCTTCACCCACTATAAGGACCTCGAGCCGGACAAGTGGGTCCGCGTCGGTAAATGGGGTGACGCCGCCGATGCTCGCAGGATCGTGCTCGAAGCGATTGCGCGCGAGAAGGAAACGGTCGCCGAGAGTGCCTGATTCTGCTATGGTTTAGCGGTTCGTGAGCAGAGAGGTGCGCCATGGCAGACCAGGACCGCATTTATTTCGCTCAGCGCGCGGCGGAGGAACAGCAGCTCGCGGAAACGGCTGCCAAGCCGCACGTCGCCGAGGCCCACCGCAAGCTGCAACGCGCCTATCTTGAACGGGCCAGCGTCGGCGACCGGCCCGACCAGCGCGAGACGATCGGCTGATCAGCCTTCCGCGTCGCTGAGCCGGCGGTAAGTTTCCTCGAGCAAGGTTCGGCGGTTTTCCAGCCGCGCCTGTTCGAGCCGGGGATAGCCGTTGGCTTCTTCCTGCCTGAGCTCAGCGGCGAACTTGCCGGCGCGAACCTCTGCTAACACCTGCGCCATGCGTTCGCGGACGCCCGCGTCGACGATCCGCCGCCCACCGAGCAATGCGCCAAGCTCGGCGGTGTTTGAAATGACCTCGCGCATTCCGGCGATGCCGCGCGCCTCGATCAGCTCGGCGATCAGCTTCAGCTCGCCGACGCACTCGAGATAGGCGAGCTCGGGCGTGACGCCGCCCCCGACCAAAGTCTCGAACCCGGCAATCAGCAGCTCGGGCACAGCGCCCCACACGACTGCCTGCTCGTTGAACAAATCGGCCTCGGCCTCTTCGGCGAAGGTCGAAGCGATGAGTCCCGCGCGGCCGCAGCCGATTGCCCGGCCATAAGCTAAGGCGATGTCGCGCGCCTTGCCGCTCGCATCCTGCGCCACCGCCCAGACCGCGATCATGCCCTTGCCCTCGGTGTAGAGCGAGCGAAGCGCGGTGCCAGGGCCCTTGGGGGCGAGCATGAAGACGTCGAGGTCGGCGCGCGGCTGGACGAAGCCGAAGCGCACCGACAGGCCGTGGCTGAAGCCCAGCGCCGCGCTCGGGCGAAGGTGCGATTCGATTTCGGCGTAGAGCGCGGCGTGAATTTCGTCGGGCGCGAGCATCATGACAACGTCGGCCGATGCCACGGCGTTGTCGAGTAGAGCGGTCGTCAAACCTGCAGATTCGGCTTCGAACGTGCTGCCCGATCCGCCGCGCAGGCCGACCACCACGTCGATGCCGCTGTCCTTCAGGTTGAGCGCCTGCGCGCGGCCCTGATTGCCGTAGCCGAGGATCGCGACGCGCTTGCCCGCCAGTGGGGTGGGATCGATGTCGGAATCTCGGATCAGATCCATGGGCGCCGCCTAGCTTGTCGGCCCAAGCAGGGCCAGCGCCTCACCGAGCCGGTCTACGTCGAGCGCTTCTCTGAACCTCGGCCAATCCGCCGGAGGCTGATGGGCGAACCAGGTATATTGCCGCTTCGCGTAGCGCCGCGTCGCTTGCTGCCCGGCGGCGATTGCCTCGTCGAGGCTCGCATTGCCCAGCAGATAGGCGGAGAGTTCCCGAACACCGATCGCGCGCATCGCCGGCAGGTTGGGGTTGAGTTTGCGCGCGAGCAGCGCCTCGACCTCGGCCACGGCGCCTTCGTCGATCATTCGGGCGAAGCGCTCGTCGCAGCGGGTGTATAGCCACTTTCGCGGAGGCAGCAGGATCAGCGGCCGAAGCTCGACCGAATCCGCAATCCCGCCCTCCTTTTGCGCCTGCCATTCGCCGAGCGTCCGGCCGGTTGAAAGAATCACCTCGAGGGCGCGGTTGATCCGGGCCGTGTCGCCTCGGTTCAGCCGTTCCGCCCTCGTGGGGTCGAAGGTCTTGAGCTGTAGATAGTTATCGACGGTGTCCGACTCGCGGATCCTGGCCCGGACTTCCGGGTCGATCCCCGGCACCGGCGCGATCCCGTCAAGGAGAGTGCGCAGGTAAAGGCCGGTCCCGCCGACGAGGATCGGGGTCCGCCCAGTCGCATGGAGCTTCGCGATTTCCGCGCCCGCCATTGCCGCCCATTCTGCCGCGGAGCAGGGCAGGGCGCCGTCCTGGACGCCGTACAGCCGGTGCTCGGCTAGCGCGTGCTCCGCTAAGTTCGGCGCGGCGCTCAAAATCCTGAGGTCGCGGTAGATTTGTGCGCTGTCGGCGTTGACGATCACGCCTCCAATTTGCTGTGCAAGCGCGAGCGCCAGTGCCGACTTGCCGCTCGCCGTCGAACCGGCGATTACCACCAAAGGAGGCTTTGACACTTCGATGGCCATTGCGACGCTGATAGCAGCGGGACAGCTCGATGACAGGCTGCTCGACCGCGCCCTCGGGCTGCTTCGCGAGCTTGATCCTGCGGCTGCTTTCCTGCGCTGGATCGACGAGGGAGATGCGGCAGACCTGCGCTTCGCCGGCGTGGCGAAGGACGCGCGCTGGGCACTCGACGGCCTCGAGGGCGTCGACGTGGTCGTCCAGCCGGAAGAGCCGCGTTGGAAACGGCTGCTCGTCGCCGACATGGATTCGACCATTATCGGCCAGGAATGCATTGACGAGCTCGCGGATTATGCCGGGCTTAAGGACAAGGTCGCGCGGATCACCGAGCGCGCGATGCAGGGCGAGCTAGATTTTCCGGGTGCGCTCCGCGAGCGGGTGCGCCTGCTCGCGGGCCTCGACGAGCGCGAGCTCAAGCGCTGCCTCGATGAGCGCGTCCGGCTCACTGCGGGCGCGGAAACCCTGGTCCAGACCATGCGCGCCGGTGGAGCGAGCTGCCTGTTGGTGTCGGGCGGCTTCCTGTCCTTCGCCGAGCCCATCGCCCGGACCGTCGGCTTTGACCGCGTGCGCGCCAACCGCCTGGTCTTTGCCGGGGGCAAGCTCAGCGGTGAGGTCGGGGACCCGATCGTCGACGCGATCGCCAAGCGCGATGCGCTGATCGAGGTGCGCGAACAGCTTGGCCTCGCTCGAAGTGACGTGCTGGCGATCGGCGACGGCGCCAACGACAAGCTGATGATCGAGGAAGCGGGGCTGGGGATCGCCTTCCGCGCCAAGCGCGCGCTGGTTGACGTCTCCGACGGCGAGCTTCGGCATCATGGGCTCGACGCCCTGCTTTGGGTGCAGGGCGTCCGCCGGCGCGACTGGTTTCGGCGCTGATTATCTGCCGGGAACGGCGAAGCAGGGCACGCCGATCGTGCCGCAGGCCGCACTTGCTGCGGCCTTGCTTGCGAACGGGCCAACCTGGAGCCGGGTGACTGCGCCACTGGCGTTATAATAAGGGATGCGGCCGGCGAGCGCGGACTTGCCCGCGATGCGCTGATAGAGCGCTTCGGCCGATGCGCGCTGCGAAAACGCGCCGAGCTGGATGCGCCAATCGCCGGACACTGCTGCCGGCAGCGGCGAGGCCTTGACCACCGGCGCTTTGACCATCGGCACTCTGGCCGAAGCAACCTTCACCGGCTTCGGCTTGGAGCTTGGCGGCGGCGCCTGCTTCGCCTTGGCTTGTGCCAGGGCGACCGCCTTCTGGCGATCGGCGACGGGAATCAGCTGGTTGAGCTGGGCAAGGGTCTGCTGGGCGGGTTCGAGCCCCTGCGCCGCGGCGCGGCTGACATAAGCATAAGCGAGTACGCGGTCCTGCGGCACTCCGTCACCGTTGAACAAAGCGGTGCCGTAAACCAGCAAAGCGCGCGGCTCGCCCTGGTCGGCGGCTGCCTTGAGCCATTTCAGCCCGGCAGCCCGATCGCCGTTCTGGAAGGTGAGCAGGCCGAGGGTGGTCTCGGCATCGACATGGCCGCTGCGCGCCGCCCGTTCGAACCAGATTTTGGCGACCGAGAGATCGAGAGGGACGCCGCGGCCGAGGCGATAGGCCTGCCCCAGATTGAACTGGGCGTCGGCGTCGCCGGCTTCGGCGAGCGTCCGCCAGATCGCGATCGCCCCCGAATAATCGGCCCGTTGCCAGGCCTCGATGCCGGCTTTCACCGACTGTGCCGGCAGCGGCGCGGCGATAGACACGGCCAATATCGCAGCAACTAAGTATTTGGCACTCATGCGTTAAACCACCCCCTGCTCCTCTTAGCCGAGAGCGCGGCAACCGCAAACAGGGTCGGGCCGTCGTTAACCAGATTTTAGAGCCTCCAATGCCACTCCGCTTGCTGAACTGACGTCAATTCACGCGAGGGGAACTACATGCGCGTCCTGGCAATGGCATCGCAGAAGGGCGGTTCGGGTAAAACGACCCTGTCCGGTCATCTAGCGGTGCAGGCCCAGCTCTCGGGGGCGGGCCCGGTATGCCTGATCGACATCGATCCGCAGGGCAGCCTCGCCGACTGGTGGAACGAGCGCGAGGCCGACATGCCCGCTTTCGCCCAAACCACCGTCGCCCGGCTCGCGTCCGACCTCGAAGTGCTTCGCCAGCAGGGCTTCCGCCTCGCGGTGATCGACACCCCACCGGCGATTACCATGGCCATCCAAAGTGTTATCGCGGTTGCCGAACTGATCGTCATCCCGACCCGCCCGAGCCCACACGACCTTCGCGCCGTCGGCGCCACCGTCGATTTGTGCGATCGGGCCGGCAAGCCTTTGCTCTTCGTCGTCAACGGCGCAACGCCCAAGGCCAAGATCACTTATGAAGCGGCGGTCGCGCTGTCGCAGCACGGCACCGTCGCTCCGGTCACGGTCCACCACCGCACCGATTTCGCTGCCTCGATGATCGACGGCCGCACAGTGGTGGAAATCGATCCGAACGGCCGCTCGGCCAGGGAAATCGTCGAGCTGTGGGACTATATTTCGGACCGGCTGGAGAAGAATTTCCGCCGCACCGTCTTCGCCGCCCCGGGCGCGGCACCGGGCGCAGTCGCTGCAGCGCCCCGGCCGGTCGGTGGCTTCGGTCGCCGCGTTGTCGGTCAGTAAGGGGGCATTTGAGGTGCCCACCGAAGCAAAGCCTTTCGCTTCTCTCTCCTCCGGTCTTCTCGCCCGCAAGGGCGCGGCTCGCCCGGCAATGCGCCCGCAAGGGTTTGGCCAGGTCGTCAACGGTCTCGAGGACCTCGGCTGGAACGACATGGGTTTCGAGCCACCCAAGGCGGCCGAAGCCGCGCGCGACGACGATCATGATGCATTCGGTGACGATGTGGTCGAGCATCCGCGTGTTCATCCGACGGGTCTGACGCCGGTCGGCTCGCCGGTCCACGACCAGCAGGCCGAGATCGTCGAGCGCTTCAGCGGCGCGCACGACGCCGACGGCGCTGAAGAGCCGGACAAGCACGAATTCAAAGAAACCGACCAAGTCGCCGAGATCGAGGAGCCGGAGCCCAAACAGGCGCCCGCACCCTCGCCGGTGCTCGCCAAGCCCGCCGCCAAGCCTGTCGTCGCGACGGCGACGGCTTATGCGCCATCTCCGCGTAGCTTCCTTCGGCCGCGGTCAGCACCAGGAACCAAGGCCAGGGCGGCGTTTACGCTCCGCCTCGATAGTGATCGTCATCTCAAGCTGAGGCTCGCATGCGCCGTGGACGGGCGCTCCGCGCAACAGCTTGTCACCGATGCGCTCGACCAGTTGCTCGAGCGCATGCCCGATCTCGACGGGCTCGCCCAAAAGGCAAAACGTGGGGGTAACACCAATGAATCAAGCGCTCCGTAGCAGCACCGCTGCCTCGATCGTATTCGCCTCAATTCTCGCCGGATGCGCGGCGCCGCAATCCGCTAGGGGCGGGGCGACCAGCCTCGGCGGCC